>Ga0181528_10000317_pt1 | contig 38635 bp, 39 predicted proteins | sample PEATcosm2014_Bin_47_FD_119742 | JGI IMG/M metagenome (GOLD analysis project Ga0181528, IMG submission 119742) | Peatland microbial communities from MTU Mesocosm Facility, Houghton, MI, USA - PEATcosm2014_Bin10_10_metaG | ecosystem: Environmental > Terrestrial > Soil > Wetlands > Peat | place...
CCGCCCTCGAAGGAAGCGCCACCACCCTCTTCAAATCCAAAGAATGCGCAAATTACTTCGAAGCCTGCGGCTATGACCCCGCCGAACTCCTCGAACTCAACTCAACCTGAGCGGATTCCGCTCTAATGCGCCCTTCCGGTGAGCGCTGCTCGTCGCGCTCTGATCCGCGCAACGGCTAAGCGCGCTTTGCGCTTCGCCATAAAGCGATGATCGGTTCCGATCGTCGGGTCTTGGCGCAAGAAGACGGCGGCGTCGCGACTTGGCGCCAACGACGCGGTCAACGGGGGTTGCAATTGCGTCCCCTTATCTCACCATAAGGCCATCCTTCCGAACGACGCCTGCAGCCCCGAATCGCGCCCCTGCCATACATCCTCCTCGCCTTCCTCTCCCTGCTCTGGGGGTCCTCGTTCCTGCTGATCGCCGTCGCCATGCGCGGCCTCGATCCCTTGAGCTTCGCTTTCATGCGCGTCGCGATCGGCGCGCTGGCGCTGTGGACGATCGCGCTGGCGCTGGAGCGGCGCTGGCCGCGCGGGGCGCGGCTGTGGCTCCGGCTCGCCGCGATGTCGCTGCTGGGGCAGGCGGTTCCGTTCGTGCTGCTCGGCGACGCCGCCCGCCGCGCTGCCAGCGGCGATCTCGCGCTGATGATGGGCGCCGCGCCGATCATCGCCTTCCTGCTGTCGCGCTGGATGGGCGAGGGGGCGAAATGGACCTACGGCTCGGCGGCGGGGCTCGCGCTCGGGCTGATCGGGGTTGCAATCGCGGTCGGCGGGCCGGGCGGCGGCGGGTTGCTCGGCAAGTTCGAGGCTCTGGCCGCCGCCGCCTGCTACGCCTTCGGCGCCACCGCCTCACGCGGCGCTTCGCGCGCCGTCGGGCCTTCGACCGCCGCGGCGGCCTCGATGAGCCTGTCGGCGGCCGTACTGGGGATAGCCTGGGCGCTCGCAGGCGGCTCGTTCGTCAAGCTCGCCGCCGTTCCGGCGCCGTCGCTGTGGGCGATGGCGGCGCTCGGGGTGTTCAACACCGCGCTGGCTTACTTTCTCTATTTCGCGCTGGTGGTGCGGATGGGCGCAACCTTTGCGACGCTCAACAACTACATCGTGCCGTTCGTCGGCCTGATCCTCGGCGCGGTGTTTCTCGATGAGAAGATCGCGCTCTCGGCCTGGGGCGGGCTTACGCTGGTGATCGCCGGCATCGCGCTGACCGGGCGGGCGTCAAGGCCTCAGCTCGCGCCGCGGCGGCGCGGCGGCTCCGGGCCGACCGTGACGGCGCCGCGGCCGTCGTAGGAGATCAGGGCCGAGCCGACATTCGCGGCGTAGCGGCGGCGGGCGGATATGGCCGCGACGAGCTCGGCGGCGATGCGCTCCATCGCCTCCAGCGGCAGCGGGTCGGGCGACGGCGGCTCTCGAATGGCGGCGCACAGCAGCCGGCGCACGATCTCCGGCGGTTCCGCGACGAGGGCTTGCGCTTCGCAGCGGCCGGTCTGCACGAGGCCGAGCCGCGCCTCGGCCGCCTCCGTCATGTGCGCCAGCGCGTCCTCGGCCAAGGCGGCGCGGCGGGCGAGGCGGGCGAGCGCGGGGGCGTCGAGACCTTCCGCCGCGAGGGTGTCGGCGAGACGGCGCAGCCTCGGCCGCGCGAACGCCGGATCGGCGTTGTAGGGATCGCGCGCGTAACCCACGCCGCGCGCCTCGCATAGCGCGATCAGCTCCGACTTGGGGACGCCGAGCAGGGGCCTCGCGATCTCGATCCCGCCGCGCCGGGTTCGCGCCGCCATGCCGGCGAGACCGGCGATCCCGGAGCCCCGGCTCAGGCGCATCAGCACGGTTTCGGCCTGATCGTCGAGGTGGTGCGCGGTGACCACGACTTTGGCGCCGACTCGCTGCGCCTCGGCCGCCAGCAGCGCGTAGCGGGCCTCGCGGGCGCGCTCCAGCAGGCCGGTCGCCGGCTTCTCGCCGTGCCAGACCAGGGTGCGGTGCGGGACGCCGAGGCGGGCGCAAAGCGCCGCCACGGCCGCCGCCTCCGCCGCGCTTTCGCGGCGCAGCGCATGATCGACGGTAGCGGCGTGGAGCGCGGGGCCGCCGGCCCACTCGGCCGCCATCAGCAGGAGCGCCGTCGAATCCGGCCCGCCGGAGACGGCGAGCAGCAAGGCGGGCTCGTGACGCAGCGGGTCGAGCGGCGAACCCCGCACGGGGCTCACGAGCAGCGGTGCGCCTGGATCTCGCGGTCGGCGGCCTTCTTCACTTCGGTGCGCGCGGTCGGATAGCGCCGCCCGACCTCGGCGAAGGTCGCGCAGGCCTGTTCGTTGTTGCCGAGCTTGGCGAGCGCGAGGCCGAGCCTGACCATCGCGTCCGGGGCGACGCGCGATTTCGGGTATTCGGTCGAGACCTTGAGATATTGCTCGGCCGCCTCGCGCGGGCGCGAGCGCTGCATGTAGGTCTCGCCAATGTAGAACACCGCGTCGGCGGCGTTGGAGACGCCCTTGTTGGCCTCGAGATAGGCTTTGAACTGCGCCTCGGCGTCGGAATATTGCCCGGCCTTGTAGGCGGCGAGCGCCGACTTGAACTGCTCCTTGGAATCGGAGAACGGCACGCCGCCGGCGACGAAGCTGGGCTCCTCCTCCTTCGGCTTCAGCGCGGCGTCGACGGTCGGCGTCGGCAGCGGCTTCAGCGCCGGCTTCGGCTCGTCGGGCGCGTGCGAGGAGAGCGTCAGCGGCGCGCTCGGCGGCGTCGAGCCCATCGGCTTGGGCGCGCCGGGCGCGCTGGGGTTGGCGTCGGGGTCGAAGCTGTCGTCGCGGCGGGCGATCTTACTCGGCGCCGGCTCGGGCGCAGTGACGACCGGAGCCGGCGCGGGCGAAGCGGCTTCGCCGGTCTTGCCCGAGAGCCGGAACTCGACGTCGTCCTGGAAGCGCTTGAGCTTGTCGACGAGCTTGCGGTTGTCGTTCTGCAGTTCCTCGATCTCGCCGGTGGCGCGCCGCAGCGCCGCCTCCAGCCGGTCGATTCGCAGCGCCAGCGCGCCGCTGTTGTCGCTCTGCTGGGCGTCCTCCGGCACGTCCGTGGGAGGGCGTCCCCAGTCCTGCGACTGCGGGCGATTCCAGTCCTGCGCCGCCGCGGTCTGACAGACGAGCGCCAGCCCCAGCACGCCTGCGCCGAAATAGCGCGAAACGCGGCCCGTTTTCACGTCAGTCCCCCGTCATTTCGTTATGAACGTTAGCATTGCGCCGTTGCCCCGCCAAAATGAAGGCAGGGCGAGGGCGGCGTTGCGGCGGGCTAGCTTTGCGGCGCGCCGGCGAGCACGGTCACCGCGCGGCGGTTCTGCGACCAGCAGGATATGTCGTCGCAGACCGCGACCGGCCGCTCCTTGCCGTAGCTGATCGTCTTCATCCGCGAGGGCGAGACGCCCTTGGAGGCGAGATAGTTCTTCACCGATTCGGCGCGGCGGCTGCCGAGCGCGAAATTGTACTCGCGCGTGCCGCGCTCGTCGGCGTGGCCTTCGATGGTGAAACTGTAGCGACTGTAGCGATTGAGCCACTCCGCCTGCTTGTCGAGAACAGCCATGCCGCGGTCGTTGAGATCCGTCTGGTCGGTCTCGAAGAACACGCGGTCGCCGATCTGGGACGAGAATTCCTGGTAGCTGCCGGGGCCGGAGCCGGCGCCGGCGTAGGTTGCGCCGTTGAGCCCGTCGCTCTCGGCCGCGTTCTTGGCGCAAGCGCCGAGCCCCAGCGCCAGAGCAAGCGCGACGACGGCGACCGCGGGAACGCGCGCGATGGCGAAATTCGTCATGTCGAAACAACTCCTCGACGCTTTGGCAGCGCCCTCATCGGCAGGCTAGACGGCGCCTCGTTAAGCGACGGTTCATCAACCTTGATTGTGCGTTACAGCGATACGCGAAAACCCCGCCGTTCCACGCGGGCTGGTTAACATAGGGTTGATGGCCGCAATGCGGCAGGGATTTGCGCGCGGCGGGGCGCGTCGGATTTGCCCGGCCGGTGTCGCTTGCGTGCAACACGCCGCGCATTCGCGCGAGGCATCGCATTGCCGCCGTTTTGTCTGGGTAATCGGTGTCAACTTGGGTTCCTGGAGAGAAACGCCTTGGACGACTTCGACAAGCGCCCCTCGCGCCTCGCCGCGTTGCCGCTGGCGCTTATTTTCCTGTTCGAGACGTGGGTTTGGGACAAGCTCGTCGCCTTGGCGCGGGTCGTGGCCGCGCGGTTGCCGTGGGCGCAGTTTCGCGACGCCTCGCGGCGGGTGGTCAATCGCCTGCCGGCGATCTTCGCGGTGCTGATGTTCGGGGTGCCGCTGCTCGTCGCCGAGGGCGGCTCGTTCGTTAGCGTCGTGATCATGGCGACCGGCCATGTGTTCATGGGCATGGCGCTGTACGCGGGCATGAAGCTGTTCGGGCTGTTGCTGGTGCCCGTCATCTTTGAGATCACGCGCGAGAAGCTGCTGGGGCTGGCCTGGTTCGCGTGGTCTTACGAGAAATTCGAGTGGCTGCACGCGGCGGTGCGCCGTTTCGTCGCGCCGTACAAGGAAGCGGCGAAGCAATGGGCGCGCGATCTCGTCGCCCCGGCGCGGGCGGCGTGGCGGGCCTTGTTCTATGGCGCGCCGCGCTCGGCGGACAACGCCAGCGCGGCGAAATCGGACACGCGCAGCTCCTCGGCGCGCGCGGTTCCCGCCAATCCCGCCTCGCCGAGCCACTGAGCCAGATCCAGCGCGCGCGACGCGGCGAAGCCTTTCAGCGATTGCCGCAGCATCTTGCGGCGCTGGCCGAAGGCGGCGAGCGTCAGCGCGGAGAGCGTCGCCGCCCGGCACGGGGCGGGATTTGCGCGCGGGATCAGCTCCACCACGCTCGACGTCACCTTGGGCGGCGGCGTGAAGGCGGCGGGCGGCACGTCGAACAATATGCGCGTCTGGCAGCGCCAGTTGGCGAGCACGCCGAGGCGGCCGTAGTCGGCGCGTTGCTCGGGCGTCGCGACGATGCGCTCGGCGACTTCGCGCTGGAACATAAGCGTCAGCCGGTCGAACCACGGCGGCCAGGGCTCGCTCTCCAGCCAGCGCACCAGCAGCGGCGTCGCGATATTGTAGGGCAGGTTGGCGCATAGGCGGCGCGGGGCGGGGCAGCGCGCGGCCAGTTGCGCGAAATCGACGGCGAGCGCGTCTTCGGCGAGGGTTTCGAGCCGCCCGGGCCAGTGGGCGGCGATCTCGGCCAACGCCTCCAGGCAGCGCGAATCGCGCTCGATAGCGACGACGCGGGCCGCGCCGGCGGCGAGCAGCGCGCGCGTCAGGCCGCCGGGGCCGGGGCCGACCTCGATGACCGTCACGCCGTCGAGTGGGCCGGCGGCGCGGGCGATGCGGCCGGTCAGGTTGAGGTCGTAGAGGAAATTCTGCCCGAGCGACTTCTTCGCCGCCAGCCCGTGCGCGGCCACCACGTCGCGCAAAGCGGGCAGACCGTCGGCCGCGAGGCTCACGTGGTGAGCCGGGCTAACGTAGTGAGCCGGGCTCACGCGGCGAGCCGCGCCGCCAGATTGAGCGCCGCAATCAGGCTCGAAGGGTCGGCGAGCCCGCGCCCGGCGATGTCGAACGCGGTGCCATGATCGGGCGAGGTGCGCACGAACGGCAGCCCCAGCGTGACGTTGACGCCGTCGTCGAAGGCGAGCGTCTTGGCGGGGATCAGGCCCTGGTCGTGGTACATAGTGAGCGCCACGTCGTAACGCTCCCTCGCGCGGGCGTGGAACATCGTGTCGGCGGGCAGCGGGCCGAAGATGTCGAGCCCCTCGGCGCGCAGGGCCGCTATGGCGGGGGCGATGATCTCGATCTCCTCGCGCCCCATCGCGCCGCTTTCGCCGGCGTGCGGATTGAGACCGGCCACCGCGATGCGCGGCGCCTCCATGCGGAAGCGGGTGCGCAGGTCGTGGTCGACGATGCGCGCGGTCGCCTCGATCAGCTCGCGGGTGAGGGCGCGCGGCGCCTGCGCCAGCGCGATGTGGATGGTGACGGGAACGACGGCGAGCAGCGGCGACCAGATCATCATCACCGGGAACGACGGCCCGCCCCAGCGCGAAGCCAGTTCGCCGAGATATTCGGTGTGGCCGGGATGCGGGAAGCCGGCGTCGTACAGCGTCTTCTTGGCGATCGGGTTGGTGACGACGGCGCTGGCCTCGCCGCTGCGGGCGCAGTTCACCGCGCGCGAGATCGATTCCAGGATGGCGGGGGCGGTCGCGGGATCGGGCCGGCCCGGCGCGGCGTCGGCGCGCGCCGCGAGCGGGACGACGGGCAGGGCGTGGCCGAAGACCTGGCTCGCGCCGGCCGGGGTGGTCATCTCCAGCGGCGTCGCCCAGCCGAGCGCGCGGTCGACGCGCTCGACGGCTGCGGGGTCGGCGAGCAGGAAGAACGGCGCCGCCAGGCTCGCGCCTTGGCGCCACGCTTGCAACGCGATCTCCAGGCCGATTCCGGCGGGATCGCCCATCGTGAGGGCGAGTGGAGCGGCGCTCACGGCAGCCCTGAGGAGGTCTTGACGTCGCCGAGCGTGCGCAGGCTGATCTGGAACATCACCGTCTGGTCGCGGGTCGCCGGAACGACCGCGCTCGAGCCGGGAGAGCTGAGCGGCACCGCTAGCGTGCTGTTGTAGGCGACCGACAAGGTCGTGCAGGCGTTGGCGGTGTAGGCGAGGCCGATATTGTACTGGGTCGCGTACAGGCTGGAGCCGTAGCTCGGGTCGTAGAAATGGCGCGACAGGTCGAGCGTCAGCCCGGCGGTGAGGACGACGCCGTTGGCGAACTTGTAGGAGCCGCGGGTGATGAAGCCTTCGCGCGGATAGGCCCAGCCGAGATCGGGCTGTGCGGCGTAGCGCGCATAATCGAAGCTGCCCTCGAAGCCGCCCCAGCGGCCGCCGAGAATGGCGTCGAACCGGGTCAGGTCGAAGCCCGAACTGTCCCACTGCTGCTTGAGGCCGAGGGTCAGCGGCGATGCGGTCGGCTGGAAGGTCTCGCCCGCGACATAGTTGGACCAGCGCTTGTCGAGGCCGGAATCGAGCCCGGTGTTGGCGGCGTCGGCTATCGTATAGGAGTTCTGCCCGGCGACCTGGACGGACTGGCCGCCGACGACGTTGAGATGGCCGCCGCTCGGCAGGTCGTCGACGTACTGGAAGCCGTAATTGGCGCGCGTGCCGCCCTCGACGCGGTCGAAGCCGGAATATTTGCTCCAGTTGAACAAGGTGGTGTCGTCGAACACGAGGCTCTGCGCGTCCTCGTTCGGCTGCAGCTTGGGCAGGACTTCGTTCGGCCGCACGATGAGCTGGGCGATCGGCTCGATCACCTGATCGCCGAGCGCGTTGTGGGCGACGAAGGGGAAGCGGTATTCGAACCCGATTCCGGCCATGGCGACCGCCGCCGAACCTTGGTCCTGGCCGGCGAAGAAGGCGGCTTGCGCGTAATTGGGGATCGTCGCGGAGCCGTACTGGCTTGAATAGGAGTAGGAGCCGCCGTTCAGGCTGGTCGCCTCGCCGCTGAGCCGCTCGAAGGCGAAGGGCTGCCAGACTTCGCCGAGGGGATCGACGATCTTCTTCTGCCAGGAGACCTGTTCGGTGGCGCGGGCATAGTCGCCGGCGATGCCGCGCAGCAGGCATTTGCCGGGGGCGTAGTCGGCCGCCGACTGCGCCGCCCCGCAAACCTGATAGGCGCCATAGGCCGGATCGAGCCGCTGTGTGCCGACCGATTGATACAGCGCCTCCTCGCGGTTGATGTTGGCGGCGTTGAGCTCCACCGTCGCCTCGCCGCCGATCCCGCCCCAGTGATCCGCGTCGAGCGCGAAGGTGCGGTGGAAATCGAAGGTCGGGACGGCGGTCGGCTCCTGCCGCGCATCGAGGAAGGCGCTGGTCGGCTGGAACGTATAGCCGGAGAGGTCGAAGAAGCCGCGTCCGGCCTGTCCTCGCAGGTAGACCTGGTTGACCACGTCCTGGAAGAAGTACTGCGTCGGGTCGAGCGCGCGCAGGCGGTAGTCGTTGAGGTAGAAGCGGTCGCTGAGCAGGGTCAGGTCCCAGCCGACCGTCCAGTTCTCGTTGAGAAAGAACTTGCCCTGGCTTTCCGCCGAGCCGCGGAAGCGCAGGTTGCCGGCGCCGTAGGGCTCGTCGGGGAACTTGCCGGGCTGCAACTGGTCGATGCCGCTCAGGCGCACGCTGTAGGTCCCAGACTCGGTGCGCTGCCGCCATTCGGCGTCGAGGAACGGGCCCTGCAAGGTGTAGAAGCTCGGCGACAGCGTCAGGTCGTAGTTGGGCGCCAGCGCGAAGAAATAGGGCGTGGTGACTCCCAGGCCGAGATAATTCTTGCTGATGTAGGTCGGCGCCAGAAAGCCGCTCTGCCGCGTCACGGTCGGATCGGGCGCGGAGAAAAAGGGCAGGTAGGCGACGGGCACGCCGAACGCGTCGAAATAGGCGTCGCGGAAATAGATCGTGTGCGTGTCCTGGTTCTCGACGATCTCGGCGGCGCGCACCTGCCACAGCGGCGGCCATTCGGGATGCGCCTTGCAGGGCTCGCAGGCGGTGTAGACGCCTTTTTGCAGCACGGTCACCGAATCGTTCGAGCGCTCGAGCCGCGGCGAGGTGAAGCGGCTCTTGTCGGTGGCGATCGTCTGCACCGCGTCGGCGAAACCGCTGGCGAAATCCTCCGTCAGCTCGGCGCGCGGGGTGTAGGTGATGTTGCCGTGTTCGTCGGTCAGCTTGACGTGGCCGCTGGCGCGCACGCGCTTGGCCCTGCGGTCGTAGACGACGTGGTCGCCCTGCAACACGCGATTCTTGTAATACAGCACGACGCCGCCGTCGGCGGTGACGATGTCGTTGTCCTTGTCGTAGACGAGCTTGTCGGCGTCGAGATAGAGCTTGGTGGGATCGCGCTGCGCGGCAGGCGGGGCCTTCTGCGCCAGCGCCGCGCTAGTGAAGACGGGCGCAAACGTGAAGACCAGCGCAAACGCGATTCCAACCGCTGCAGCGAGGCCGCCTCGATAGGTTTTCCGACTATGACGGGTGGGGCGCGAGGCCATCAACCGTCCTCTTGGTGGAGCAACACATAGACGCCGAACAGACAACCCCCAACCGCGGGCGACCAAGCGGCGAAGGACGCCGACACGAACCCCGCACTACCCAGATCGCCTACAATTTTAGTGACGACGTAAAGCACGAAGCCGGCCGCCACGCCACCCAAAACCATGCGCTGCACACCGCCCATGCGGAACAGCCTTAAGGAAAAGCAAGCGGCCACCAGCGTCATCGCCGCCAGCGACAGCGGCAGCGCCATAAGCTGTTGACGACGCAGTAGATAAGGCGTCGGGTCGAGGCCGGCGCCGCGGACCTGGTCGGCGAGCCCGCGCAGGCCGTAGATCGACACCGTGTCGGGCGGCACGAAGCTCTGCGAAAGCTGCTCGCGTGTGAGCGGGGTCGCCAGCAGAAAGACGCCGGCTTGCGTCCCGTCGTCGCCGGGCGCGACCACCTGCGCGTCGCGCAGCTCGAAATAGCCTTCGCGCAGCACCGCGCTCTTGGCGTCGACGCGCTGCACGAACTCGCCGTCGGGGTCGAAATTATAGGCCTGCACGCCGAGCAGCGTATCGTGGTCGAGGTCGCGGCCGTCGACATGCAGGATGGACTGGCCGTCGGGGCTCTTCTGCCTGAGCCAGAAGCCGCCGGCGTCGCGCGCGCCGGCGCCGAACAGCTTGGCCTCCAGCCCCGTCGCCTGCCGCTTCATCGCCGTCGAGATCGGATTGAACGCCGCCACCTCGGCGATCCCGAAGGCGAGCGCGACCGCCAGCGCGGGGCCGAGGAACTGCCAGATCGACACGCCCGCTGCGCGCGCCACCGTCAGCTCGGTGCGGCGCGACAGGTTGACGAAGGCGGTCATCGCGGCGATCAGCACGACGAACGGCAGCGCCTGCTCGGCGACGATGGGCGTGTGCAGCACGGCGAGCCAGGCGACGATGCCGCCGCTCGCCCCCTGGGTCGAGCCGGCGCGGCGCAGCGTATCGACGAAATCGAGCGTGAAGATGAGGCCGAGCACCGCCGCAAATACGCCGAGCACGGCTTGCGCGAAGCGGGTGGCGAAATAACGGCCGAGCACGCCGAACATCACGACTGCGCTCCCACCGAAGCGGGGGCGCCCGGCGCCGGCCGCGGCGCCAGCGCGCGCCGCGGCCGCAGGAGGGCCAGCGCGCGCGTCGCCGGCCCGGCGACGATGATGTCGAGGCTCAGGCAGGCGGCGGCGAGCGGGCCGCCCCAGGCGCCGATCATCGTCCACAGCGGCGGCTCTCCGCCCTTGCCGCGCAGCATCAGCGCATCGGCGAAGCCGAAAATGCGCACGGCCGAGAAGGCGAGGATCGCGCCGAAAATGGCGAGGCCGCGATTCTGCCGCGTTGTGCGCGCTTCGCCGAGCGCGGCGAAGGCGACGAGGCCGGCGACCAGGGCGTAGAGCGGGCTGGTCAGCCGCTCGTAGATTTCCGCGCGCGCCTCGCCTGCGACCGGCTTTTCTTCCGGGTCGCTGGGATTGAACTTGAGCAGGGCGAGCGTGTCGCGGTTGCGCGGCCGCGGCTTGCCCGCATCGGACGCGCGGTGCGCAAACCCGCTGAGGTCGATGGCGTAATCGTCGAAGGTGACGAGCGAGGAATCGCCCGCCCCGCGCGGGCGCTGGGCGCTGCCCTTGTGCAAGACGAGATAGACGTCGTCGTTCTTCTCGACGAGCTCGCCGACCTCGGAGATGAAGGTCGAGATTTCCTGCGGGTCGCGCCGGTCCTGGATGAACACGCCGCGCAGCGACCCATCCTTGGCGCGCTCGCGGTAATGGAAGATGAGGCCCGCCTCGAGCTGGTTGAACGCGCCGGGCTTGGCGAAATTGGAGATGAAATCGGCGTGGATGCGCTTCGACACCTCGTCGACGGCGTTGAAGCTGACCGGGATGACGAAGGTGTGGAAAACCATCAGGCCGAGGAACACGAGACCCGACAGCGCGAGGAACGGCCGCAACAGCAGCAAGGGCGGAACGCCCGCCGCGCTGAGCACGACCAGCTCCGAATCGGCGTTGAGCTTATTGAGGCAATAGAGCACGCTGCCGAACAGGGCGATCGGCGTGATCGAGGCCATGACGAACGGCATGCCGAGGCCGGTCAGGGTGAGAAAGACCAGGATCGTCTGCCCCTTGGAGGTGAGCAGGCTGACTTCTCGCAAGGCGCCGGTGATCCAGATGATCGACGTCAGGATCGCCAGGCTGACGACGAATGCGAGCGCCGCCATGCGGAATAGATATCGCTCCAGCCGCAACATGCTTCGCCCGTCAACCTCTTGCGCGGGATGGGCTAAAGATCCTTCGCGGCGCTGACAAGGCCGCCGGCGCCACAGATATGTTAAATCGTTTACTGCGCCGGGCTAGAGTTGACGGGGCGGCGAAAGGCTCGGATGAGTGGGCTTGAACGTCCCTCCAGACTAGCGTGCCCCGCGCGGGAGACTCATGTCCGAATCCGTAAAAATCGCCTTTGCTCCCCTCGCGGCCGCCGAGGGCGGCGCGCTCGTCGTGTTCGCCGGCGCCGATCTCGCGCTCGGGCCGCAGGCGGCGGCGCTGTTCAAGGGCGCCAAAGGCTATCTCACTGACGCCGCAGCGACCCTCGCCTTCAAGGCGAAGGCGATGAGCGCGATGGATCTCGTCCGCCCGGCCGCGGTTTCCGCCGAGCGGTTGCTGGTCGCAGGCGTCGTCGTCAAGGACGGCGACAAGCCGCTCGATTTCGCCGCGCTCGGCGGCTATGTCGCCGGCAAGCTCGCCAAGGCCAAGCGCGTGCAGGCGATCTTCGAGGCCCCGGCGGGCGAATGGGACGCCGCCGCGGCGGCCGATTTCGCCCTCGGCTACCGCCTGCGCGGCTACAAGTTCGACAAGTACAAGACCAAGAAGCCGGACGCCGAGGAGGCGTCGGAGTTGGCGCAGGAGCTGACTCTGCTGGTCGCCGACCCGGAAGGCGCCCGGCGCGCCTTCGCGCATCGCGAGGCGCTCGCGGAAGGGGTGGAGCTTGCCCGCAGCCTCGTCAACGAGCCGCCAAACGTGCTGTTTCCCGAGAGCTTCGCCGAGCGTGCGAAAGAGCTGAAAGAGCTTGGCGTCGATGTCGAGGTGCTCGACGAAAAGGACATGGGCAAGCTCGGCATGGGGGCGCTGCTGGCGGTCGGCCAGGGCTCCAAGCGCGAGAGCCGGTTCGTCGTGATGCGCTGGAAAGGCGCGAAGTCGAAGAAGACGGCGCCGGCGGCGATCGTCGGCAAGGGCGTGTGCTTCGACACCGGCGGAATCTCGATCAAGCCGGCGGCAAGCATGGAGGACATGAAGGGCGACATGGCGGGCGCGGCCTGCGTCGTCGGGCTGATGCACGCGCTGGCCAAGCGCAGGGCGAAAGCCAATGTGGTCGGGGTGATCGGGCTGGTCGAGAACATGCCGGGCGGCGACGCCTATCGGCCGGGCGATATTCTCAAATCGATGTCCGGGCAGACGATCGAGGTCATCAATACCGACGCCGAGGGACGGCTGGTGCTCGCCGACGCGCTGTTTTGGACCAGGGAAAACGTCAAGCCGAAGTTCATGGTCGACCTCGCGACGCTGACCGGGGCGATCCTGGTGGCGCTGGGCACGGAGAACGCAGGGATGTTCTCCAACGACGACGAATTGTCGGGTCGGCTGTTCGAGGCCGGCAAGGCGACGGGCGAGACGGTGTGGCGCATGCCGATGGCGCCGGCCTACGACAAGCTGATCGATTCCAAGTTCGCGGACATGAAAAACACCGGCGGCCGCCATGCCGGCTCCATAACTGCGGCGCATTTTCTCAAACGATTCGTGGGCGACACGCCCTGGGCGCATCTCGACATCGCCGGCACGGCGATGGCCTCGCCGGCGAGCGAGACGAATACGTCCTGGGGTTCGGGCTGGGGGGTGCGCCTGCTCGACCGCCTCGTCGCGGATCATTACGAGGAACGCTAAGGGCGCGTCCTGACGGGGTCGATATGAAGAGGACAGGGGGAGCCGCGGCGCTGGCGGCGGTGGGATTTTTGATGCTCGCCGGACCGGCCGCGGCGATGCCGGGGTGCGATTCGTTTCTGCAGAGACTCAGGAGCGACGGGGCCGACATCGGCCTCGACTATTCGCGCGCGCTGGTGGTGTCGCGCGTGCACACGAACACGCAGAACTTCGACATTTCGACCCGCGCCGACGTCGACGGGACGCTGACCTGTCAGGGCGACCAGTTCGTGCGTTTCGAGGCGCATACGCTGGAGCCGTTGCGCGGCAAGGCGGCCGAGGGCTTCGTCCGGCTGCAGGAGCTGGCGATGAAGGCGGCGCTTGGCTGGGACGGCGGCCAGGCCAAGTCGGTCTCCAAGGGGCTCGCCGGCGAGGCGCGCGAGTATCTCGCGGCCTCGCGCGAGCGCGGCGACGCTTACATCGCCGGCAAGACCGAACGCCACGAGCCGGGCGGGATCACCGTCGCCACGATCTTCACCGAGATCGACCGCGCTTTCGTGATCGTGGTGGAGAATTGAGGGGCGCAGCGTGCCCGAGTTCCGCTTCCACCATCTCGAACGCCGCCGGCTCGATTCGGCGCTGCCCGATCTGCTGGAGGCGGCGCTGGCGGAGGGGCTCAGAGTGGTCGTGCAGGCGCCGAGCGCCGAGGCGCGCGACGCGCTCAACGAGCGGCTGTGGACCTATCGAGACGACAGCTTTCTAGCCCATGGCGGCCCCGGCGACGGCGAACCCGCGACGCAGCCGGTGTTCCTCACCGAGACCGACGAGACGCCGAACGGCGCCGCCTTGCGCGTGCTGCTGAACCCCGCCGATGCGCCGCGCTTCTTGCGCCAACCCTGCGAGCGGGTGATCGTGCTGTTCGAAGCGCGCGACGAGGAGGCGCTGGCGGCGGCGCGGGCGTCCTGGAAGGCGCTGCGCGACGCCGGCGCGGCGCCGTCCTACTGGCGCGAAGGCGACGAAGGCGAGTGGGTCAAGGCGCGCTGACGCCAGCCGTCACGCCGCCCTCGCCGTGCGCCGCTCGTCGATCTGGAAACGGCTCATCAACGCGTTGAGCTCCTGGCTGCCGGCCGCGAGATCGCCGCCCGCCTGGTTGAGTTGCTGCACCATTTCGGCGTTCTCGCGCGTGGCGCGGTCGAGGCCGGCCAGCGTCTCGGTCACCGCCGCGAGGCCTTTGGCCTGTTCGCCGGCCGAATGCGCGATGGCGCGCACGTCCTCGTCCACCTTGGTGACGCGGGCGCCGATGGCGCGCAGCTCCTCGCCGGTTTCGTGCACCAGCTTAACGCCTTCGCCGATCGACGCGCCCGTCGTGGAAACGAGCTGCCCGATCTCCTTGGCGGCGGCGGCGCTGCGCAGCGCGAGTTCGCGCACCTCCTGCGCCACGACCGCAAAGCCGCGGCCGGATTCGCCCGCCCGCGCCGCCTCGACGCCGGCGTTCAGCGCCAGCAGATTGGTCTGGAACGCGATCTCGTCGACGACGCCGTTGATGCGGGCGATCTGCGCGGCCGAGGTTTCGATCTTCTCCATCGCGGCGATCGCCTTGCGCATCACCGCGTCGGCGTGGTCGGCGCGCTGGCGCGTGTCGCCGACGGAGGCGCGGGTTTCGCCGGCACGCGCCGCGGTCGCCTGCACGTCCGCGGCGATGGCGATCAGCGATTCCGAGGTTTCGGCCAGCGCGCTGGACTGACGGGCGGCGGCGGCGGCGAGTACGTCGGCGGAATTGGAGATTTCCTCGCTGCGACCGCTCAAGGTTTCCGCGGCGGCGCCGACGGTCGTGAGCGTTTCGCGCAGCGTGCGCACCGAGACGTTGAAGTCGGCGCGCAAGCGCTCGAACCGCTCGGCCAGCTTCTCCTTGAGCTCGAAGGCGAGATCGCCGTTCGCCAGCCGTTTCAAGCCCTCGGCCAGCGCCCGGGTTGCAGCCTCCATCCACGCCTCGGCCTCGCGCTCGGCGGCGACGTGCGCGTCGCGTTGCGTCCGCTCGGCCTGCGCGCGCTGGGCGACGGCGCCGGCCTCGAGTTCGTCGTTGCGGATCGCGCCGTGGCGGAACACTTCCAGCGCGCGGGCGATGTCGCCGAGATCGTCCTTGCGGTCGAGCAGCGGAATCGGCGACGTCTTGTCGCCGTCGGCCAGCGCGCGCATGCGCGCGGCGATGTTGGCGAACAGGCCGCGCAAGGTCGACAGCGCGAGCAGGCAGAGGCCGACGCCGGCGACGAGAACGGTCAGGAACGTGGCGGCTTGGATCAGGAACCCGCGGTGCGTCTCGCTCTTGCGCGCCTGCGTCAGTTGCTCCAGGCCCGCGGTCGCCTGCTCGATCAGGCGCGCATTCAACCCGACGCGCGCTTTCGTCGCAGCGTCCCAGTGGTCCTTGTCGCTGGCCGGCAGGTCGCCGCGTTCGCCGCGCTGGATGTAGCCTTCGACCTTGGCGATGTAAGCGCCGTCGGAGCTGATTTCGAACGCGTCGTGCGCGACGACGATGTCGGCGGGCAGCAACTCGCGCAGGATCGGCGCGTAGGTCTGCTGCAGGTTGGTCGCGTGGAGCACGTAGCCCAGGTTCGCCTTGTCGAGCGTTCCCCTGTCGAACAGCGCCTCGCCGGGGTGAATGTAGATCAGGGTCGCGTCGTTGAACTGCAGCAGCGCGTGCAGGCCGGCAATGGAGCGGGCGATGGGGAAATCGTCGATCGTCTCCGAAAGGCGGCGCGCGAGGTCGAGCGCCGCGCCCGCAGCCGGCTGCAACACCGCCAGCGCCAGGAACATGCCATCCGGGTCCTTCGCGTCGATATGGGCGCGGTAATCGGCGAGATGGCCGCGGCGTTCGGCGATGCGATCGAGATCGCGCGCCATGGTGGCGTCGTCGCCGGCGGAGGCGCGCCACATATGATAGGCGGCGGCGACGTTGTCGAAGGCGAGATCGGTGAGTTTTCTGCGCTCCGCAAGCGCCTCCGGGGGCGCAAACGCTTCGGCGGGCAGGGCGCGGGCGAGCTTGACGCCGGCCATGGCGAGCTTCTGTCCGGCGAGGACCCGCTCGAATTGCACGTCGGCCTGACGATAGGACCAGGTCGAGGCGCCGCTCTGGACCGCAAAAGCAAGCAGCGGCGGCCCGGCAAGGCAGGCCAAAAGGGTCGCAATACGAAGACGGCCGAGAATCACCGCGCGCTCCTGGAATGCGAATCTGTGGAGTTGTACAACTTTCACGCGAACATGCCGGGCGGGCGTTAATCCTCCGTTGCCGTTCGACGCAATCTGCTTGTGGCGAATGCCGCGGGGGCTCAAAAGCAAACGGCGGCCCAAAAGGGCCGCCGTGGAAACTCTGGTGCGGTCAAGAGGACTCGAACCTCCACTCCGGTTAAAGAACTAGCACCTCAAGCTAGCGCGTCTACCAATTCCGCCATGACCGCATCGCCGGCAGCGGGAACGCCCCGGCGAAGAGGTTCGCGCTCTAGCAAATGGGAACCGCGGCGCCAAGGGGGAATTCATGCTAGGATGTCGCTATGGGCGCCGCTCCGCCGATCCTGTTGACTGTCGATGAATTCCTCGCCGGCGCCGACGAGCGCGAGGACGCGCTGCGGCTTGATCCGCCGGGGATCGAGGTCGAGGCGGCGGACCTGTTCGCGGCGGAATAGCGCGCGGTCCCCCGCTGCGAAGGCCTCGGCGGCGCGTCGCCGTATTTGTCCGACGTCGCCGCTCGCCTGCGAGGCTTCGCGGGCTTGCCGCATCGCGCGCGGCGGGCGAAGATGGTTTCGCCGTCGCTCCGCCAAGAAAAAACAGCGCGACGGCGAGGAGGAGCGCATGATCAGTCCCGCCCTGCACCACGTCACGTTGCAGACCGACCAACTCGACGCGATGTCGGCGTGGTACGCAAAGGTCGTCGGGGCGCGAGTCATGTTCCGCAATCCCGGCGCGGTGTGGATGACCAACGACGCCGCCAATCACCGCATCGCGTTCCTCGCGCTGCCTGGCGTGCGCGCCGACGCACAAAAGAGCCGGCACAGCGGATTGCACCACTTCGCGTTCGAATACGCTGGCTTCGCCGACCTGATGGCCTCTTACGAACGGCTCGCGGGCGAGGGGCTGCAACCGGTCTTCTGCCTCGATCACGGCATGACGGTTTCGCTCTACTTTCAGGACCCCGACGGCAATTTCGTCGAGCTGCAATGCGATTGTTTTGGCGATTGGGCACAAAGCAGCGAATGGATGACGACGTCGCCCGATTTCGCCGCCGACCCGATCGGCACGTTCTTCGACCCCGCCAAAGTGCTGGACGCCCATCGTCGCGGCGCCGAGTTTCAGGCGCTGCACAAGGCGATGCGGGGCGGCGAATTCCTGCCGCATCCGCTGCCGAAGCTCGGGCCGCCGGACTGAGCCCTCAATCCACCCCGAGCGACTTCAGCTTGCGGTGCAGCGCCGAGCGCTCCATGCCGATGAATTCGGCGGTGCGCGAGATGTTGCCGCCGAAGCGGTTGATCTGCGCCACCAGATATTCGCGCTCGAACACTTCGCGCGCCTCGCGCAAGGGGAGGCTCATCAGCTTCTCGCCGCCGACGCCGCTCGGCACAGCGGGCACCAGGGCGCCGATCTCGGCGGGCAGCATGGCGGCGGTGATTTCGGCGTCGGGGTCGCCGGCGGCCAGGATCATCAGCCGCTCGATGTTGTTGCGCAACTGCCGGATGTTGCCGGGCCAGTCGTGCGATTGCAGCACCGCCATCGCATCCGCCGCGATCGGCCTGGGCGGGGCGCCCATGTCGGCGCTGACGCGCTCCAGGAAGAATTCGATCAGCGCCGGGATGTCCTCGCGCCGCTCGGCGAGCGAGGGCGAGCGGATCGGCACCACCGAGAGCCGGTGGAACAGATCCTCGCGGAAATGGCCGTCGGTGATCGCCTGGGCGAGATCTCGGCTGGTCGAGGAGATGATGCGCACGTCGACCTGAACCGGGATGGCGCCGCCGACCCTGCGAAAACTTTGGTCCACCAGTACGCGCAGGATCTTGGCCTGGGTCTCGGCCGGCATGTCGGCGACCTCGTCGAGATAGAGCGTGCCGCCGTGCGCCTCTTCGAGCGCGCCGACGCGGCGCGGCCGGTCGGGGCCGGATTCGACGCCGAACAGCTCCGCCTCCATGCCTTCGGGCGTGATCGCGGGCGCGTTGACGACCACGAACGGGGCGTCAGTGCGGGTCGATTGGGCGTGGATCATGCGCGCGGTCAGCTCCTTGCCGGAGCCGGCGGGGCCGGAGATCAGCACGCGCGAGTTGGCGGGGCCGACGCGCTCGATCAGCCGGCGCAGGTTCGCCATCGCCGAGGAGGCGCCGATCAGCTTCAATTCGGCGCCGGTCTTGGAGCGCAGCTCACTTACCTCGCGGCGCAGGCGCGAGGTCTCCAGCGCGCGCTCGACGACGAGGATCAGCCGGTCGGCCTTGAACGGCTTCTCGATGAAGTCGTAGGCGCCGATCTTGATGGCGCTCACCGCGGTCTCGATGTTGCCGTGGCCGGAGATCATCACTACCGGGACGCTGGCGTGGTTGAGCTTCAGGACTTCGAGCAGTTGCAGGCCGTCGAGCTTGGAGCCCTGCATCCAGATGTCGAGCAGCACCAGATGGGGCCGCCGCGCCGAGATGACGGCGATCGCCTCGTCGGAGTTGCGCGCGGTGCGGGTGTGGTGGCCCTCGTCCTCCAGGATGCCGGAGACGATTTCGCGGATGTCGTCCTCGTCATCGACGATGAGAATGTCGGCGGCCATGGCTCAACTCGCGGCTGGGGTGAGGGCGGCGGCGCGCAGCGGCAGGATCATGACGACCTGCGCTCCGTGTCCGCCGTCGGGGCGTTCGAGGCCGTCGAGCAGCTCGACGCCGCCCTGGTGGTCCTCGAAGATCTTGAGCACGATCGGCAGGCCGAGGCCGGTGCCTTCCGCGCGGGTGGTGACATAGGGCTCGGTCAGCTTGTGCCGGTCCTGGGCGGGAAAGCCCTTGCCGTTGTCGCAGACGCTGATGCGCACCCGGCCTTCGCCGTCGACGCCGAGCGACACCACGATGCGGCCTTGTGTCGTCGGCGGTTGAAGCGCGTCGACGCCCTCGCCGGCGTTCTTGAGGATGTTAGTGAGCGCCTGGGAGACGAGGCGGCGATCGAAATCGACCGGCATCGGCTCGTTCGGCAGATCGTCCTCGAAGGCGATGTCCGGCCGGCCGACGCGGGCGAGGAACAGGGCCTGGCGCACGCAATCGGCGAGATCGTCGCGGATCAGCCGCGCCCGCGGCATGCGCGCGAAATTGGAGAACTCGTCGACCATGCGCTTGATGTCGTCGACCTGGCGGATGATCGTGTCGGTGCACTGGTCGAAGATCTCCTTGCCCTCGACGATGTGCTTGCCGTAGCGCCGCTTCAACCGCTCGGCGGAAAGCTGGATCGGGGTCAGCGGGTTCTTGATCTCGTGCGCGATGCGCCGCGCCACGTCGGCCCAGGCGGTCGAGCGCTGCGCCGTCACCAATTCCGTGATGTCGTCGAGCGTGATGACGCGGCCGAGGTCGGGGCGCTTGGGATCGCCGGTGACGCGGATGTTGAGCAGCCTTTCGCGCCCCCCTACGGTGAGCGTCGCCTGCGCCTGGTGCACCCGTGCGCGCGACCCCACCGCGTCGGCGAGGATCGGCCCGAGCGCGGGGAACACTTCGGCGACCGGCCTCTCCATCAAGCCGCCGTCGGGCGCCGCGAACATCCGCTCGGCCGCGGCGTTGCAGACCAGGACGCGGTCGTTCTTGTCGACGCCGACGATGCCCGCCGGCACGCCGGCCAGCGCCGCCTCGATGAAGGCGCGGCGCTCCTCGTTGAGCAGGTTGGCTTCGATCAGGCTCTCGCGCTGCTGTCGCAACTCCGAGGTCATCGTGTTGAAGCTGTCGCCGAGATGGGCGAGGTCGCCGTCGGATTTCTTGGTCGGCACGCGGATCGAGAAATCGCCCTGCGCGACGGTGTCGGCGGCGCGGATCAGGCGGCGGATCGGGCTGACCAGCCGGTTGGCGAAGGTCAAGCCGGTCCACACCGCCGAGATCAGCAGCGTCAGCGACAGCATGATGAACACGGCGGCGAAGCCCAGTTCGATGTTGAGCCGGTGGGCCTCGAAATTAGCAAACGCGGCGGTGACCTGCAGGGCGTCGCGGCCGACCTGATCGGCGAGCGGATCGGTCGCGCGGCCGGCGTAGAAGTAGGAGCCCGGCAGCGAGGCGATCGGACGCAGCGCGATGAAGGCGCCGCCGTTGCCGAGCAGGCCGCAGAACGGCTGCTTGGCGTCGGCGTCGGCGAAATCGCGGGCGCCCGGCTTGGCGACCAGCGCCTTGTCGGAATCGGCAGAGGCGATGGTGGTCTCGCCCTCGGCGGTGACGATGGCCGCGACGTTGAAGCTCAGCACCCGGGCGCGCGAGTCGAGCAGGCCCTGGAACACCTCGCGGTGATCGGTCAGTAGCGGCGACGCGCGCGAGAGATCGTTCGCCGTGAGTTCGGCGTCGCGCAGCAGCGATTGGCACTGCGACTCGCGGTAGAGCTGCGAGGAGGCGCTCGATTCGTTGATGAAGGCGGCGACATTGCGCATGAAAGCAGGGTTGATCGCCCATTCGACCGAGACGGTGGCGATGACGGCGGTGAACAGGGCCGGGATCGCGGCGACCAGCGAGAACAGCACGACGAGGCGGGTATGCAGCCGCGAGCCCGCTCGCGCGGCCCGGCGCGCCGCCCTGAGCTTCACCACCTCCATGGCGATGAAGACGCACAGCACCGCGACGACCGCGCCGTCGCCGAGGAGAATCCCCAGCACGACGGCGTTGGTGGGAATGATCGGCGTGACGCCGGCGAAAATGACGAAGGTGGCGATGGCGAGCAGCAGCGCGGCGCCGACCGCATAGGGGCCGAAGCGCCGCGACGCCCAGCTCTCCGGCAGGCCCTCGGCGAATACGATCGGCGGCTCCGCGCGGGGCGCGGCAGGTGTCTGAACAGTCAATTCCGCAACTAACCCCTTCGCTCCCCGGGGCGGAGAGTGCTGTGTCAATTCGGCAACTCTGTTGCGCGATTGCGACTAAAGCGGGGCGGGCTTGGCTTCGCCCCGAGGCGCGCCTGTGTCGAGACGGCCGAAAGCCGGGTGGCGGCGCCCCGCGAGCCGTGCGAAGCGCTCGCGCCTTGGGCGGCCTGATCGGAAGCCGCGCTATCCGCCCCGCCGCGCCACGAACGGCCGGTTCTCATAGCTGATCGCCTGCCCGCCGTGCTGGTTGACGCCCCAGATGCGGAACCCGACGATGCCCCAGTCCGGGCGCCGCGTCTCGCGCTTGTCGAGCACGCTGACATGGAACGTGACGACGTCGCCCGGCCGGGTCGGGTTCGGCCAGCGCAGGTTGGCGATCCCCGGCGAGACGCCGAGCGGCGGGACGACCTCGCCGCGGGCGGCGATCTCGGCGAAGGCCGCCGCGCGGTAATCGACCAGCGCGCGCATCGAGGCCGCCGCGACGTGCCAGCCGGAGGCGCAGAGGCCGCCGAACATCGAGTCCTTCGCCGCCTCCTCGTCGAGATGGAAGCGCTGCGGATCGTAGCGGCGGGCGAAGGCGACGATCGCCTCGCGGGTGAATTCGTATTCGCCGACGCGGCGCTCGTCGCCGACTACGACGTCCTCGTAATAGGCCATCATGGCGCAATCTCGCGGCGACGGATGAAGGCGGCGGTTTTCATCGTCAGCACGGTTTCGTCATGCTGGTTGACGACGTCGAGTTGCAAGCCGATGACGCCGATGTGCGGGCGCGAGCTTAAGGCGCGCGCGCTCAGTGTGGTGCGCCGCGCGTGCAGCCTGTCGCCAGGGCGCACGGGCCGCAGCCAGCGCATCTCGTCGATGCCGGGGGCGCCCTCGCTGGCGGAATCGGTGAGATAGGCGTCGCACATCATGCGCATCAGCATCGCGCCGGTGTGCCAGCCGGAGGCGATCAACTCGCCGATTTGCGAGTTCCGGGCGGCCTCGGCGTCGAGATGGAACGGCTGCGGATCCCAGTCATGCGCGAAGGCGACGATCTCGTCCTCGGTGACGAGCTTGTCGCCGAAGGTCGCGACCTCGCCGACGGGGTAGTCTTCGAAATGGAGCATGAGTGCGGGCTTCCGGCTTGTCGTTCCCGCCTTCGCGGGGACGACAGGCTAGCGCCTCAGTTGGCGAACCGGAAGTGCATCACGTCGCCGTCGCGCACCACGTACTCCTTGCCTTCGAGGCGGAATTTCCCGGCCTCGCGCGCGCCCGCCTCGCCCTTGCCGGAGACGTAATCCTCGTAGGCGATGGTCTCGGCGCGGATGAAGCCCTTCTCGAAATCGGTGTGGATGACGCCCGCCGCCTTCGGCCCGCGCGAGCCCGCCTCGACGGTCCAGGCGCGCGCCTCCTTCGGCCCGACGGTGAAGAAGGTGACGAGATGCAAGAGATCGTAGCCGGCGCGGATGACGCGGTTGAGGCCGGGCTCGTCGAGGCCGACCGCCTCCAGATAATCCTTCTGTTCGTCCCGCGGCAGCACGGCGATCTCGCTCTCGATCTTGGCCGAAACCACCACCGCAACGGCGCCTTCCTCTTTCGCCCGCTCGGCGACCTTCGCCGAGAAGGCGTTGCCGTCGTGAGCCGCGCCCTCCTCGACGTTGCAGACATAGAGCACCGGCTTGGAGGACAACAGGCCGAGCGACTGGAACAGCTTGCGCTGCTCCGGCGCAACCCCGACGACGCGCGCCGGGCGGCCCTCGCGCAGCTCGGCGAGCGCGGCGAGGGCGATCTCGTGCAGCTCCTTGGTCTCCTTGTCGCCGCCCTTGGCCCGCTTCTCCAGCGCGACGATGCGGCGCTCGAGGCTTTCGAGATCGGCGAGCATCAGTTCGGTCTCGATGATGTCGATGTCGGAGATCGGATCGATCTTGCCCTCGACATGGGTGACGTCGCCATCCTCGAAGCAGCGCACGACATGGGCGATGGCGTCGCACTCGCGGATGTTGGCGAGGAACTGGTTGCCCAGGCCCTCGCCCTTCGAGGCGCCGCGCACGAGGCCGGCGATGTCGACGAAGGTGAGCCTTGTCGGGATGATCTCCTTCGAGCCGGCGATGGCCGAGAGCGTCTCCAGCCGCGGGTCGGGCACGGCGACGTCGCCGACGTTGGGCTCGATGGTGCAGAACGGGTAATTGGCGGCCTGGGCCGCCGCGGTCTGCGTCAGCGCGTTGAACAATGTCGACTTGCCCACGTTGGGCAGGCCGACGATGCCGCATTTGAAACCCATGCCTAGCCGCCCGTCGATCAGGAAAGCGCCCTCATGCAAGGCCGGGGCGGAAAAGGCAAGCGGCCGGGCGGGGCGCGCGGCCGGGACAGTCCGGGAATGAGGGTTTTCAGGGGGTTGCGTGGTATTTTGTGTCCCTGGCGGGCAGCGGGGGAGGGGCGGGCGGGGGAGGTGGAGTTGATTTCTTTTATTTATCAATTGGATGGTGTTTGAGGCCAGGATTTGGTCGCCGCCTTGGGCTTGCCGGGGGCGGCGGGTTTCTTGGGATCGCGGCCTGCCGGTTTCTTCGGCCCATTGCCGCCGGCCTTCGGCGGCGTGTCGCGCTTCTTCTGGTCGTTGAGAAATTTGTTAATTTCTTTAATGAGATGGGCAATCCCATAGGCGGCCAGGCCGAGCTGCGCGCCGGCTCCCGCCAAGTGTCCGCCGAGGTCGCCGAGCATGGCGTGGGCGGAGGGGCCGCTCCACAGGGCGAGCGCGCCGGCTCCTCCCAGGCCGGGTGCGATTTTGACGCGCGGCCTCGCCCGTTTCGCGGCCTGCACTGCGGCGGTCAGGAAATCGAGCGCCGTAAGGAACATAAAGCCGATCTGCTCGTCGCGCTCCTCGTTCTTGCGGGCCGCGGCGATGGACTTCGCCGGCTCGCGCAGAACCCCGGGCACTTCGGGCTCGACCAACTCCGCATGCGCCGCCGCCGTTTCGGCGACGCCCTCGCTCAATTTGAGCGCCGCCTTCGCCGCGCCGGGACGCCCGGCGAAATCCAGCTCGACCAGCCTGGCGCGGATTGCGCGGGCGCGCGGGTATTCGCTGACCGCGTGACGCACGGTCGTGGCGAGGTCGGTCACCTGGGCGATCAGGTCGAGCGCGTGCTCCTTGCGGCCCGCGTCGGAATTGTAGACTTGCGCATCGGCCTCCAGCGAGATCAGGGAGGACAGCAGCAGGCCGATGCGCAAAGGCTCGGCGGCGAGGTGCGCCTCCAGCAGTTCGAGCGCGGTTCTGAGATGCACGGCGTCGTCGTGCTGGGCGTTGGCGATGCGGGCGCCGAGGTCGGCGGCCTTGCGGCGGGACTCGGCGAGGAAATCGGCCGCAGCTTCGGCGTCGCGCGGCTGAGCCGTCTCAGGGGCGACGGCGAGGCGGCCGTCGCGCAGCGTGAAGGCGAAGGGCGCGGCGCGTTGTTCGAGCGGGCCGGGGTCGGGGGACTTGGATTCGGGCGGCTTGGGCAGATGGTCGCGAATCCAGGCGTTGGCGGCCTTGGCGCCCTTCTTCCACTCCGCTTCGGGGACGTCGGCGAACACGGTTTCGTAGGCCTCGTCGCGCGCGCCGCCGCGCAACAGGCCCTCGTACCAGTCGATCCAGATCTGCCAATCGTCTTCCCGCGGGAGGCGGGCGCGAAGTTTCGCCCAATCGTCCCGGAGCGCGTCCGGGAGGGCGGGCGGGGTTGTCTCCGGCCAGAGCGGCGAGGCGAGGAGGGTCGAGAGGTCGATGGCGCCGGTGGCGAGAAGACGGGCGTCGGCGGCGGCGGCGTCGGCGGCGTCGGCGGCGTCGGCGGCGGCGACGGTGCGGGCGGCGTAGGCGGCGGCGTCGGCGGCGGCGGCGGTGCGGGCAGCGTAGGCGGCGGCGGCGGCGGCGGTGCGGGCGGCGTCGTCGGCGGCGGTGCGGGCGGCGGCGGCGGCGGCGTCGGCGGCGGCGGTGCGACGATCGTTCGCGCGGGCCTGATATTTGGCGGCGGCCCGCGCGAACGCGCAGGCGCGAAACAGCGCAACGGTCAAGTCCGCGTAACGTCGCGGGTCGCCCGGATTGAAGCGGCCGTAGAGCGGCAAGAGCCGCAGCGCCGCACGCGCCGCGATGGCGACGCTCACCGCCTTCGGCTGCGTAAGCAGCCAATCGCGCAAGCCTTCAAAAGTCGCCAAAGCCTCCCGGCTCGGCGGCGGATTCGGCGCCGCGGTCGGCGGCTTGGCCATGACATCGCTCCGGCAACAGGGGCAAAATCCGCGAGGGCTCTGTTGAAGTCAAGCTGGCCTCGCCTTCGGCCGCGAATCCGGCTTCAATGCCGGCATGATCGAGGGCCAGTTCAGCCGCACCGCGCTCACCGCCGCGGGCTTTCGCGCCGCGCATCAGCTCGCCGAGGGCGGGGCGGTGTTTTGCGATCCGCTCGCCGCGCGGGTGATGGGCGACGATCTCGCCCCCTATCTCGAACATTGCGCCGCTCCCGCGCTGCGGCCATTGCGGCTGTTCGTCGCGCTACGCAGCCGGATCGCCGAGGACGTCGCGCGCCGCGCCATCGCCCGGGGCGCGCGGCAGGTGGTGACGCTCGGCGCCGGGCTCGACACGTTCGCCTGCCGCGTCCCGCCGCTCGCCGGCCTCGCGGCTTACGAGGTCGACCATCCGGCGACTCAGGCCGAGAAGCGGCGGCGGCTGGCGGCGGCGGCCATCGAGGCGCCGGCGCTGCGCTTCTGCCCGTGCGATTTCGAGCGCGAGGCGCTTGGCGACGCGCTGGCGGCGGCGGGGTTCGACGCGGGCGCCCGCGGCGCGTTCCTGTGGCTCGGCGTGACGCCCTATCTGACGCGGGAGGCGGTGGAGGCGACGCTGCGCTGCGTCGCCGGGCTGACGGGCGGCGCCGATATCGTGTTCGATTACGCCAATCCCCCGGATAGCGTAGATTCGCCCGGCCATCGGCTGTTCCAGGAGCGCATGGCGGCGCGCGTCGCCGCGCAGGGGGAGGCGTTCCGCAGCTATTTCGACACGGCGGAGTTGCGCCGTCTGTTGCTTTCCATCGGCTTTACCGGCGTCGAGGACTTCGGCCCGCGCGACATTGCGCTGAGGTTTGCGCCCGCGTCGGCGCCCCCGCCGGAGAACGGCGGCCACATTCTCCATGCCTTTTTCCCGCCCCGCTGAGCCCCGCGGCGTTTTTCGCGTGCGCGCGACAGGTCGCCGCCTTATGGCTTGCCGCGTTCCTTCGCCCGGGGCTTGACCTGTGAACCTACGCCTGCAACAATTGTTCTCGCTCGACAGGCAGGTTGCGCTGGTGACGGGCTCGTCGGGCGGCATCGGGCTGGCGTTGGCGCGGGCGCTCGGCAGCGCGGGGGCGACGGTGGTCATCAACGGCCGCGACGGGGCCAAGGTCGAGGCGGCGGTCGAGACCCTGACGGGCGAGGGGCTGGAGGCGTTCGGCGCCGCGTTCGACGTGACCGACCACCTCGAAGTCAACGAAGCGGTGGCGTGGATCGAGGCCGAGGTCGGTCCGCTCGACATTCTCGTCAACAACGCCGGAATCCAGCGCCGCGCGCCGCTCGAGGAATTCGAGGCGAGCGCATGGCGCGAACTGATGGCGACCAATGTCGACGCGGTGTTCTATGTCGGGCAGGCCGTCGCCAAGGCGATGATCGCGCGCCGGCGCGGGCGGATCATCAATATCGCCTCGGTGCAGGCCGAACTCGCGCGCGCCAATATCGCGCCCTACACGGCGTCGAAGGGCGCGGTGAAGATGCTGACCAAGGGCATGGCGACCGACTGGGGCAAGTACGGCCTCAGGATCAACGCCATCGCGCCCGGCTATTTCCGCACCGAACTCAACAAGGCGCTGGTCGAGGACGAAAAGTTCAACGATTGGCTGGTCGAGCGGACGCCGATGCGGCGCTGGGCCGACGTTGCGGAACTCGAGGGCGCCGTCGTGTTCCTGGCCTCGGAAGCCTCGAGCTTCGTCAACGGCCACGTGCTCTATGTCGACGGCGGCATAACCGCCTGTCTTTGAACCGTTGCCGGCGGGAGCGCCGACAGCTCAGGCTTATGAGGCTATTAACCATTTTAATTCAGACATATATCATTGTCTCTTAACCTTTGAGTCGGCGATGTCGACGTTGGCGGCGGTGTTTGCGGTTCTGATCTTCGCGGCCGCGGCGGGCCTGACGACGGTGCGGATCATCGAGCGGCGCGACACACGCGCCCACGCCGCAGCGCTTGCCGAGGAGCTTTATGCACTGGTCGAGAGCTTCGATCAGAGCTTTTCCGCCTATTTCGCCCGTTGCCGCTCGGTCCTGGCCGAGGGCGGAGCCGTTGCGCCTCTGGAAGAGGCGGGCTGGCGCGAGATGCGGCGCGACTCCGCCCGCGCGCGCACGCTGGTCGGCCTCTATTTCCCGACGCTGTGGCCGCAGGTGAAGCGGACCGACGCGCTGTTGTCGCAGGCGGCCGCGGCGCTTCGCCGGCTCGAAGTCGACGAGCACGACGCCGGCCGCGTCCGCGGCCTCGACCGTGCGCTGAGCGAACTTACGGAGGCCATGGAGGCGCTGAAGGGCGCCGTCGTCATGGCGCACCGGGGCGGCGAAAGCCGGCGCCCGGTTCTGCCGCGCCGGCTGCTGCCCGGCCTGCGCGGAGTGCGGGCGGCGGCCTGAGCGCGAATCCGAACGGCGAATTGCATCCCGGGCGCGCCGTTGCTACGCTCGGCGACGAAAGAGCGGGCGGGCGTCTCATGGCGCCGGCCGCCGGGAGTTTGAATTGGCGCCGACGAGCATGTTGAGCCCAGGCGCCGCCATCGCGGCGCAAGCGGATTCGCGTCCACCGCCTTCCAGGGTCTATGCGGCGCTGGATCTGGGCACGAACAATTGCCGGTTGCTGGTCGCGCGGCCGTCCTACGGCGGCTTCCGGGTGATCGACGCGTTCTCGCGCATCGTCCGGCTCGGCGAGGGGCTGTCGCATAGCGGCCGGCTGTCCGAGGCGGCGATCGAGCGCACCATGGAAGCGCTCAAGGTCTGCCGCGACAAGATGAGGAGCCGCGGCGTCACGCGGGCGCGCCTGGTGGCGACGGAAGCGTGTCGCGCGGCCTCGAACGGGCCGCAGTTCCTGCTCGAAGTGCGCGACCGGCTCGGGCTGCATCTCGAAGTCGTCGACCGCGAGACCGAGGCCTATCTCGCCGCGGCCGGCTGTGGCGAACTGATCGACGAGAGCGCCGAGGCGACGGTGCTGTTCGACATCGGCGGCGGCTCCTCGGAGATCGTCTGGATGACGCGCGGCCCCGACGGCGCGCGCCGCGTCGCCGCCTGGGAGTCGCTCAGGCTCGGCGTCGTCTCGCTGGCCGAGACTTTTGGCGGCGACGACGTGACGCCGGAGATATTCGACGCCATGATCGCGCGGGTCGACGCGGCGCTGGAGCCGTTCGCGGCCCGCGTGGCGCCGATGAGCCGCTGCGAGCGGTTCCACCTGCTCGGCACCTCCGGCACGGTGACGACGCTGGCCGGCGTGCATCTCGACCTGCCGCGCTACGACCGCCGCGCCATCGACGGGCTGTGGCTCAGCCGCGCCGAGATCGACGCCGCGGTGACGCGGCTGCGCGCGATGTCCTACGCCGAGCGGGCGGCGAATGGCTGCATCGGCGTAGAGCGCGCGGACTTGGTGCTCGCCGGCTGCGCCATCCTGGAGGCGATCCGCGGCCGTTTCCCGGCCGAGCGCATCCGCATCGCCGACCGGGGCTTACGCGAGGGCATCCTGTCGCAGATGATGCGCGCCGACCGCTTGGCGCGGGGGCATCACGCGTGAGCGGGCAGGGTTCGGGCCACGAGGGCGGCCGCGCGCTGAAGACGCGGGTGAAGACCGCCAAGAAGCGCAGCCTGTCCTCGACGCTGTGGCTGGAACGCCAGCTCAACGACCCGTTCGTGGCGCGCGCCAAGATCGACGGCTATCGCTCGCGCGCAGCCTACAAGCTGATCGAGATCGACGACAAATATAAGCTGTTCAAGCCGGGCGGGCGGATCGTCGATCTCGGCGCGGCGCCGGGCGGCTGGTCGCAGATCGCGGCCGAGCGGGTCCGCGCGAAGGAGGGCCGCGGGCGGGTGATCGGGATCGACCTGTTGGAGGTCGAGCCGATCGCTGGGGTCGAGTTGCGGGTGATGGATTTTCACGACGCGGCGGCGCCGGCCGCGTTGCGCGCGTGGCTCGACGGCCCGGCAGAGGGGGTGATGTCGGACATGGCCGCCAACGCGACCGGCCATCGCAAGACCGACCATCTGCGCATCGTCGGCCTTGCGGAGCTGGCGGTGGATTTCGCAGCGCAGGTGCTGGCGCCCGACGGCTTCTTTCTCGCCAAGGTGCTGCAGGGCGGCACGGAGGGCGAGCTGCTGGCGCGGCTCAAGCGCGACTTCGCCACCGTGCGCCATCTGAAACCGAAGGCGAGCCGCGCCGACAGCGCGGAGATGTATGTGCTCGCCACCGGCTTTCGCGGCCGGCGGGGCGCTAGTGAAGGAAGCCCAGACCCAGCAGACCCGACAGAATGAGGAAGATCGCGACGATGTAGTTGAGCAGCCGGGGCATGATCAGGATCAGCACCCCGGCTATCAGCGCCGCGATCGGCTGGATGTGATGGACGCCGAGCGTAAAGCTTCCCAGATGCATTGTCAGGTCCCCGTCTTGGGCCGCCCGCGCCTGCGGGGGCTCGCGGAATAACGTATGCGCGGTGGATTTGTTCGCGCAATGGGCGCGGCGGGCGAGAGGTCGACAGCGGACGCGTTCGGCGCGTCGACTTTCGCGCCCGGAAATACGGCGCTCGCCTTCGATCCATCGCTTGAGGCGGCATGAAGCGATATCGCGCATTCATGAATGCTAGCCGCGGTAGCGCAGCGCGTCGACGAGCAGGGCGAACGCGGCCGACGGCTGGCGGCGGCTGGGGTAGTACAGGTGGTAGCCCGCGAACGGCGGACACCAGTCCTCCAGCACGCGCACGAGCCGGCCAGCGGCGATGTGAGCCGCGGTGTGGTCTTCGAGCACGCAGGCGAGGCCGAAGCCGGCCAAAGCGGCGCGCAGGATCATCGGCACGTTGTTGAACGCCAGCTGGCCGTCGACCCTGACCCTGAGTTCGCGCCGCCCCTTCTCTAGCTCCCAGGCGTACAAGCCGCCCACGGTCGCCTGGCGCAGGTTGATGCAGCGATGCTGCGCAAGGTCTTGCGGCGTCTTCGGCTTCGGGCGCTCAGCGAAATAGGCGGGCGAGCCGACGACCGCCATGCGCACGTCGGGGCCGATGCGCACCGCCACCATGTCCTTGGCGACGCTTTCGCCCAGGCGCACGCCGGCGTCGAAGCGCTGTTCGACGATGTCGGTGAACGCGGTCTCGACATTCATCTCGACATGGACGTCGGGATAGGACGGTAGCAGCCTTTCGAGCACCGGCCAGAGAACGTGATACGCCGCGTGCTCCGAGGTGGTGATGCGGATCGTGCCGGCGGGCTTGTCGCGCAACTCGCCGAGCGAGGCGAGCGCGCCGGCGATGTCGTTGAGCGCGGGTCCGAGCGATTTCAGCAGTCGTTCGCCCGCTTCCGTAGCGGCGACCTTGCGCGTGGTGCGGGTGAGGAGGCGCACGCCGACGCGCGCCTCCAGTCGGTTGAGCGTGTGGCTGAGCGCCGACTGCGACGTGCCGAGCTTCGCCGCCGCGCGGGTGAAACTCTGCTCCCCCGCCACGGTGGCGAAGGCATTGAGATCGACGAGCTCCTCGCGCCGCATTGATGAACTCCCGATATGACGACATGCTGGACTTAGCATATTATCGCCGGGGGCGGCGGCGGGTAAGCTCCCGTCCGAGGGGCCTGACATCGACCCGGCAGGAGCTTCGACAAGCTTGATCTCGCGTCGAGGCCGCCGCGCACCGCGATGACCGATGTCGCCATCGCCGAAGCGCCCGACGGCAAGTCCGTCGAGTGGATGGAGCAGGTGACGCAGGCGCAATATGTCGCCGAGCCCGTGCAGAAAGATTGAGACGGAACGCCGCCATGACTGAAGTCGTCGTCGTCATCGGCCCCGGCCAGATCGGCCAGGCGATCGCCCGTCGCGTCAGCGCCGGCAAGAAGCTGCTGCTCGCCGACATTCGCGAGGCCAATGCGCAGGCCGCAGCCGACGTGCTGTCCGCCGCCGGCTTCGACGTCAGCGTCGCGACCGTCGACGTCTCCTCGCGCGAGGCCGTCGCGGCGCTGGTCGCGACCGCCGCGCGGCTCGGCGACGTCACCGGCCTGATCCACGCCGCCGGCGTCTCGCCGAGCCAGGCCGCGCCGGAGACGATTTTGAAGGTCGACCTCTACGGCACGGCGCTCGTGCTCGAACTGTTCGGCGCGGCGATCGGGCGCGGCGGCGCCGGCGTCGTCATCGCCTCGCAGTCGGGCCATCGGCTGCCGGCGCTGACGCCGGATGAGAACAGGGCGTTGGCGACGACGCCGGTCGAGGATCTGCTTGCGCTGCCGTTCCTGCAGCCCGGAGAGATCAAGGACTCGCTGCACGCCTACCAGATCTCGAAGCGCGGCAATTCGCTGCGGGTGATGGCGCAAGCCGTGCGCTGGGGCCGGCGGGGCGCACGGATCAACACGATCAGCCCCGGCGTCATCATGACCCCGCTGGCCCGCGACGAACTGACCGGACCGCGCGGCGAGGGCTACCGCCGCATGATCGAGTCCTCCGTCGCCAAGCGGGCGGGAACGCCCGACGAGGTCGCCAACGTCGCCGCGCTGCTGATGGGCGCCGACGGCGGCTTCATCTCCGGCAGCGATTTCCTCATGGATGGCGGCGTGACCGCGACCTACTGGTTCGGCGATCTCATGGCGAAATGAGGATGGCGCAGGGGATTGCCTGAGTTAACGCGTTTGCCTGAGTTGACGCGACGGCGCCCGGCTGATTGAATCCGCCGGTCGCCGAATGTTAGAGCCTTTGCGCGGATTAGAGCGCGATGAGTCGCGCTCACTGAAAAAGCGTATAAGTCTCAGCGCCCCGTCGTCGCCATCAGATGCGGCGGGTAGCGCTCGCCCTCGACCTTGATCGCGGCGGCCGCCTTTTCGATCTCGGCGAGATCGGCTTGCGTGAGGACGACGTCGGCCGCGCCTATGTTCTCCTCCAGCCGATGCAGCTTCGTCGTGCCGGGGATCGGCGCGATCCACGGTTTGCGCGCCAACAGCCAGGCGAGCGCGATCTGCGCCGGCGTCGCGGTCTTGGCTTTGCCGATCTGCTTCAAGAGGTCGACAAGGGCCTGATTGGCCGCCATCGCTTCCGGCGTGAAGCGCGGCAGCATGGCGCGGAAGTCGCCCGCTTCCAGCTTGGTGTCCTTGCCCATCGCGCCGGTGAGAAAACCCTTGCCGAGCGGGCTGTAGGCGACGAGGCCGACGCCGAGTTCCTCGCAGGCTTGCAGTATGCCGTTGGTCTCGGGGCCGCGGGTCCACAGCGAATATTCGTTTTGCAGCGCCGTCACCGGCTGCACCGCGTGCGCCCGACGCACCGTCTGCGCGCCCGGCTCCGAGAGCCCGAAGTGTTTGACCTTGCCGGCCGCGATGAGGTCCTTGACGGCCCCGGCGACGTCCTCGATCGGCACGGCGGGGTCGACGCGGTGCTGATAGTAGAGGTCAATCACCTCGATCCCGAGCCGCTTCAGCGAAGCGTCGCAGACTTCGCGGATGTGCTCGGGCCGGCTGTTCATGCCCGCCATCTTGCCGTCGACGATGTTGAAGCCGAATTTGGTGGCGATGACCACGCGGTCGCGGATCGGTCGCAGCGCCTCGCCGACGATCTCTTCGTTGGTGAACGGGCCGTAAACCTCCGCCGTGTCGAACAAGGTGGCGCCGCGCTCCGCCGCGTCGCGGATCAGCTTGATTGACTCCGCGTTGCTGAGCGCGTGGCCGTAGCTGAAGTTGAGGCCCATGCAGCCAAAGCCGATCGCCGAGACTTCGAGCCCGCTCTTGCCGAGCATTCGCTTTTGCATGTGTGTCTCCCGGTCGGCGTCAAACGCGCAGCAGCGTCTTGATGGCGCGACGCTCGTCCATCGCGCGATAGCCCTCGGCGACGTCGGCGAGCGGCAGTTGCAGATCGAACACCTTGCCGGGGTTGATCTTGCGTTCGAGCACGAGGTCGATCAGATCGGGCAGGAAACGGCGCACCGGCGCCGGGCCGCCGAGCAGACCGCGCTGCGAGAAGAACAATTGCTGGCCGTCGAAGGTGACGCCGTGCGGCACGCCGACATAGCCGATCATCGCGCCGGGCCGGGCGCTCTGCAGCGCCTGCGTCATCGATTGCTGCGTGCCGACGCATTCGAGCACGGCATCGGCGCCGACGTTGCCGGTCAATTGCTTGATCCGCGCTATGCCGGCTTCGCCGCGCTCGGTGACGATGTCGGTGGCGCCGTACTCGAGCGCGAGGTCTTGCCTCGACTTGTGGCGGCTCATGGCGATGATGCGCGCCGCGCCCATCTGCTTGGCGGCGAGCACGCCCATCAGGCCGACGGCGCCGTCTCCCACTACGGCCACCGTCGAACCTTCCTGCACCCGCGCCGCATAGGCCGCGTACCAGCCGGTGCCGAGCACGTCCGATACGGCGAGCAGGCTCGGGATGAGATCGTCGGGAGGCAGGTTGGCTGTGGCGACGAGCGTGCCGTCGGCGAGGGGAACCCGCGCCCGCGGGGCCTGGGCGCCGGTCATGAACTCGCGCTGCTCGCAGGACGACTGGAAACCGAAGCGGCAATGCGGGCAGGTGTTGTCCGACAGGCAGAACGAGCCGATGACGAACTGGCCGGGCTTGACGCTCTTCACCGCACTGCCGACCTGGTCGACGATTCCGCAATATTCGTGGCCCATCGCCATCGGCGCCGCGACGGCGTTGAGGCCGCGGAACGGCCACAGATCGGACCCGCATATGCAAGAGGCCGACAGCCGGATGATGGCGTCCGTCGGCTTGAGGATCATGGGTTCCGGGACTTCCTCGCAGCGTACGTCGCGCGGGCCGTGCAGGACGGTGGCCAGCATGTTCGTTCTCCTTTGGCGGTGACGGCAAGCCGCCCCGGCCGGGGTCGGCTCGCCCACGCTCGGGAAGATAGTGTCGGCGGCCTGCGGGCGTTAGGCGCGCAAACGCGCATAAAGTCATATCGGCTGTTCATCAATGAGCGGGGCTCACGGGGTCTGGATCGCGACGCTTTCGGTCTTTGACGTCGCGCCCAGACTTGGCGGACCCAAGAGATCGCCGCAGACGGCCCGCAAGCCGCCGGCGCCGTCGGGATCAATGCAGCCGCCGTCTCGCCTCGGTCAGGGTCGCGGACGGCAACTCCCCGAACTTGGCGCGATACCCCAGCGCGAAATGGGCGACGTCGCCGAAGCCGCATTCGTAAGCGATGGCGGTCACGGTGTCGCCCGGCTCCGGGGCGAGCAGACGCTGCCGCGCGGCGAATAGCCGGCGCTCGGTGATGTAAGCGCGTGGCGAGCAGCCGTAACTCCTGCGAAAATTCTCCTGCAACGACCTCATGCTGACGCCGAGATCGCGCGCCAGCCGGGATAACTCGATCGGCTCGCAGGCGTGTTCGCGGATGTGTTCGTGGGCCCGGCGGATCGTCGCGCGACCGCAATCCGGGGCGCCCCGGTCGATCCCGTCGGTCAGTTCCGGAAAGAGGCAGGCGACCGCGAGGTTGGCCAGCAGGTCCTCGTAAGAGGCCGCGGCGAACCTCCAGAACCCCGCGGCGTCGAGGTTGTGGGCTTCCGACAGCGAGGACTTCATGGCGCGCGCCAGCGCGGTCGCCACCGGCGTGGTCGCATCGAGTTGCTCATCCATCCGCGACAGCAGCGAATCGCCGAACTCGCGGTCGGCGAGACGCTCGGCGCGGGCGACGAGGCCGTCCACCGGCAAGGTCAAGCCGATCCCGATTCCCTTTTGCACGCCCGCCGCATAGGTCTCGAACGGGCGCGCGATGGCGCCATGTCGCAGGCATCGGTTTTCCAGTTCGCGACCTGGGCGCCGGCAGGACAACATTCCGGTGAGCGGAAAGGTGACGATGACCGACGCGCGCGTCTCGCGCGTCAAGCTCCAGTTCGAGAATTCCGCCTTTCCCAGCGTCAGGGAGCCGACGCGCGCGGCTTGCATGCGCATCGAGAAATCCGGCTGCCGAACGCAGCGCTCGACGCGGGCCGAGGAGCCGTAGAACGCCTGCATGCGCTCGCCGGCGAGGTCGGCGTCGCGGGTGGCGAACTCCGACAGATGGGACGTTCCCGATTCCGGGCCGGCCGCGCGCCCCATGCATCCCCCCGAACACGCGCACCCGACGCCGCCGCGCGTCGCGATCGAACGCCGCAACGCAAAAGATGCGCAGGGGTCGCGCATTACCCCGCCACGGCGCGCCTATTCCGTATACATATCACGGGCGTGTGATAGGGCTAGCACAAAATGTCGCATCGCCTTCCGCACCGACTTTGCGCGCGAGAGCGCCGCCCGGTCCGCCGCGACGGACGCGCATCGATTTGAAGTCGCCGGTTCGCACAAGACGGCCCGCCGACAACAGGTTTCGACGGCGAAGCGAAACATCGGTGCGCCGACGACGTCGAGGATCGGAGGAAATTTCATGGGATCGTCCTCGCCACTGTCCGTTACCGAGCCGGCGGCGGACTTGGACATTCTGCTGCAAGTGAGGATCAACCTGCGCTTGGACATCGCGGTCCCCAGGCACAGGATCAGCGTCGCGGTCGCGAACGGTTGGGTCACGATTTCAGGCGAAGTCGCGCACGCCTTCCAGCGGAGTTGCGCCGAAGCGGACGCACGCAGCGCGGTGGGAGTGCTCGGCGTGAACAACAAGATCGCCGTGAGGCCGTGAGTATGAGGCCGAGGCGGATCGACGCGCGCAGCCAAAGGAGGCGCGGCGCGGGTCCGGCGGCTCTGAAGAAATAGCCTGCCGCAACAAGGAGATTCGCATGCCGGGACCGAACGAGATCGACATCTACATCGGCGAAAGAATGCGCAAGATCAGGGAGTTCCGCGGCATCGGACGCGACCTCGTCGCAGCCGCGCTCGGCATGACGTCGACGCGAGTCGGCCTGCTTGAGCGCGGGCTCCGGCGCGCTTCGGCGGAGCAAGTTGTCGCGATTTCGGGCGTGTTGCGGATCCGGCCCAGTTTCTTTTTCGGCAATACGCCAATTCGCGCGGATGACGAGCACGCGAGCGCCATTGTTCCGTCGGCGCCGAATTTCATGGGCAAATTAACCGATGCAATGTTGGCGGAGACGCTAGTCTTTGATCGTGGACGACCGAATTGAACGAGCCGGACGACAGCAACATGAGCAACAATTCGGAAATCCGCCTGCCGCGCGACTTTGCGCGTTCAGACGGCGGCGTCCGCTCCCACTCCGCCGAGGCGTCCCGCCTGGCGGAGGACGCCGCCGACATCGACCGGTTGATCGGAAGTGAGATCGCCAATCTGCGCGTGCGGCGCGCCATCGCCGAGGCTGACTTCAGCGCGTCGTTGGGGCTGGCGACGCAGGCGCTGCGCGACCTGGAGGCCGGACGATCCCGCTTCGATCCGCAGACGCTGGTCCGGGCCGCGCGAATCCTGCGCGTCAATCCTTCTGCGCTGTTCCGCGACGTTGCGGAGAAATTCGCCCTGGACCTGCTCGCCGATAGCCTGGCCGTAGCCGGATCGTCCGAGCGATCGACGCAGGAAGAGGAACTGCGGGCCAAACTCTTCCGCGTCGTCAGCGAATGCGACGAAATGATCAGCAGGCTGGAGGCGATGGCGATCAACTGGCCGCACTGAGGCCAAGCGGCGCGGCCGTGGAGTCGCGATGAGCAAACGACGGGTGCGCGACGACGCCGGCAACGCGTGACCCCCGCGCTGACTTACAAACTTGCGCAGGCGCTCGAAGGCGCTCGCCGAGATGTCGACGACGTTTTCGCGAGCATCCGCCGCGACGGGCGTCACCGCGACATCTTCGTGGTGGAAGAGCATTGGATCGAAAGCCGGGACTTCGGCGACTGGACGATGGCCTACGTCGGCGACCGCAACTCGGCGCCGGTGATTTCTCCCAACCTGCAGCTGGCGGACACCGTGGCGAGTGCGGACGGGAACGTGATCGCGCTCATGCAGACGATGAAAATCTTCCTGCTGAGCGCTGAGCCGCGCGATTGACGGCGACGTTCCGGCCGCTGCGATCCGCTTGTGCGCCCAGGCCTGTTCGGTGCGTTCGCGTGCGGGACGGGCCGATCAGATCGCAACGTCGCCTCATAGCGTTCCCAGGGCGTCTCCGATCCGTCGTCGTTTGCCGTCGCAGAGTTCAACGGCTGCGCCGGTTGGCTCGGCGGAACGCGGAGCGCCGTTGATGAGGGTTGCGCAATCGCGTAGCCTCCCCGCGGGCGGCCAGGACGGGGTCAACGAGGCCTCAGATGTCGCGGGCCGCTGATATTTTCAGAAGTTTTATGGCGCCGCCAGAGAGGATTGAACTCTGCAATGAAGAAAAATAACTGATATAAATAAATTACTTAGATAGATCGATGCCGACAGATTTGTTGCATTGCAACGGGCCTGAGATTGGATCGCTGGCCGCTCTCCGAACTTGCGATGCGGGCAATCCGCCTGCCTTCGGCGCTGGCGAAGAAGCTGCCGCGCTACCCCTCGTGCCGGCGGCGCTGATCGACCGGCTCGCAATAGCGACCCGCCATTAAGGTCATAAGATCGGCAACGCGCTCGTCGTCGACGACGTGCTGCGCGCGTCTCGCGCCGATTCGACAGTATAGGTGATCTTGGTCGACGCCAGACGAGCCCGCTGCGGCCTTCTACCGGCGCCTCGGCTTCACGCGCCTTGCTAGCCAAGCCGGCTCGCTGTTTTTGCCCGTCTCAACTGCGCTGCAGCGCTCGAAGATCGATCGGCCCTTCTACTACTTCGACGAACACCCGGAAAAGAGAAAAGCCCAACAATATCATTGCTATAAAATACAGAGCTGACGGGACGCTCTGCTTTCGAAAACAGGCTCATCGCGTCAGCCTGCTCAGCAATGACGTGAATGGAGCCTGGCCGGTGCGCGGCACGACCTTCCCTATGCTAATTCCCTCCTCACCCAGCTCCTCAATCAGCGTGTCGCCGAACTCAAGGGTCGAAAGACCAGCGCGAGACCGCCACCGACGCCGGATTTGAGTTGGTCAACGGATTCGTAATGTTAAAACGCGGCGAGACGAAGCTCCCCGTCAATAAAATTCTAGCACTCGCTGAAGCCCTCGAAGTCGATCCCGCGCCTCTGATCCGCCTGGCGCTGCATGACTACATGCCGAATCCTGCGGAGGCCATCGAGCAGGCGCTCGGTCATATCGCGACAATGTATGAGTACGAATTTCTGCTCCAGCCGTGGCGCCTGGCGACGGTCGACAGAGATCCGGCGCCAACTCCCGCACTCGCCGCCGGTATTCGACGATTGCTGCTATCGCGCATTTTTCAAACCCGGATAGGTAGCGTCGTAGGTTTGGCGACCATCGAGGGCCCGTGATCGTATGAACGAGCGCGTCCGGTGCGCCTTTGCGCTGAGGATTTCGGTGTGTCTCGGGTCTCTGGTTCGCCTGGGGTTGAACGCTGCGGTTTATGCGCGCTGCGGCGGCGCGTCAGACAGGGGCGGCGCGGGCGAGGTAGAAGGCGGCCAA
>Ga0181528_10000318_pt1 | contig 38569 bp, 33 predicted proteins | sample PEATcosm2014_Bin_47_FD_119742 | JGI IMG/M metagenome (GOLD analysis project Ga0181528, IMG submission 119742) | Peatland microbial communities from MTU Mesocosm Facility, Houghton, MI, USA - PEATcosm2014_Bin10_10_metaG | ecosystem: Environmental > Terrestrial > Soil > Wetlands > Peat | place...
AAATACCAATGGCGTGCATGGTGTTGCACTCGTGCATAAGTTTGGGCGTGGAGTGACCAGCAATGGCAAGGCTAATACAGCGAGCATCTTTGATCTGAAGACTCTCGCTCTCATTGCCACGGTAAAGACCGGTGGCAAACCCGATGCGATTCTCTTTGACGGCTTTACCGGCTTTGTGTTGACGTTTAATGGCGCAAGCAACGACGTCACGCTGATCGACCCCGAGAGGGGCGTTGCGGTTGGAACTATCGCGCTGCCCGGTAGGCCTGAGACGGGCGTCTCCGACGGCCATGGTAAGGTCTTCGTCAATTTGGAAGATAAGAACTCGATTGCGGTCATCAACATTAAGGCGCGCAAGGTTGCGGCGACGTGGACTCTCAGCGGATGTGAAGAGCCGACAGGCTTGGCGTTCGACTCTGCGAACCGGAGACTCTTTTCCGGATGCCATAACAGCACACTCGTTGTGGTGGATGCGGATTCGGGGAAGAATGTTCAGAAATTGACGATCGGAAATCACGTTGATGCAGTGGCGTTCAACGAGCGGAAGAAGCTGGTGTTTACGTCGAACGGAGAGGGGAACATCTCCGTGATTCGACAAGAGTCGGCCGACAAGTACAGCAGCTATGAAAATGTTTCAACCATCCAAGGGGCTAAGACCCTAGCCCTCGATCCCGACAAACATCGACTGTACACGGTGGCAAATGTACTCTCGCCGGAATCGCCTGTAAAAAGTACTTTCCACTTACTCGTGATCGAACAATAGCAATCCCCAAAGATCGAAGCGGCGGCCTCGTTAATATGAGGCCGCTGGACCCGATTCCGTGGGAACCTATATTACTAGAACGGAAATGGCAAGCTCGTGATGGCTCTCTGGCTCTGATTCAGATTTGTTTTACTTTTGACGAGCGGTGAATTACCCGTAAATGGAACGTCAATGAATCCTGCACTATGCAACTGAGATGTTCGACGAGACCGCGCGCAGTGAAACCCAACTGCGATCGGCTTTGCGAGTGTGTTGAGGATCGCGGGTGGAATAGGAACCGCCAAAGAAAGCCTCACAATTAACCGGTTATTAACAAACATGCGGTTGGTCTGCGGTATGCTTCATCGATGTCTTCGGAGAAGCTCACATTTGAACTCCTGCCGGACGCAAGCACCTATGAGCACGTCTGCTGTTTGAATGGTCCACTCGTTCTCGAAAATATGTTCGCATTTCAAGAAGTACTGCGCTCTGAGTGCATCACAATGTTCCTCCATTTTACAAACGTTCCTTACATGGATTCCGTGGGGCTGGGAATCCTTACTAGCTCCTATGTTTCCCACCAGAAACAAGAGGGCAAGTTGCCAATATTGGACGTGAATGAACGTGTGCAGGCACTTTTCAAGATAACGACATTGGACCGTCTATTCGAAGTCTTCTCGGCCTTACGGATCGCCAGGGCGCAGAATAACGCAGCTTAACCGAAGAGACAATGCCAGCAATTCAGGAAATCAAATATGGAGTCTCAAGTCATTTCCGTGAGTGACAAGGAAGTCGCGGAAGCCATAGCTAAAGGCCTGCGTCTGTGGTTCGAAAGTAACCCCACTATTCGCGAAGAACATGGTGGCTGGGCGATATTTGTAACCGGCATAGTACCGGAAAACGTTCGCCTTCTCATGAATCACTACAGTCTGGGCGTTCTGGATTGTAAGACCGGAAAGGTCTGACACCCACCTCATTGCTGGCTGCGTTGTCGCCAGCTGCATTGCATCGGCTCGAATTATTTTCTCGGCTTGCGCCGGATTCTTCATTCTTTAATCTCCCTTTAATGTCGTGGCGTTAAAGTTCGGCTATGTTTACATTTCGCGGCTACGTGCTGGAGTGATCATGCCCGCTGTCCGTAAGGGTGCGGCCGGGTTGCCAGAGGCATTGCCGTGGCGGGCTGATGCATGGTTTCGATCAAGAGTTCAACTGGTGTCTATATCAAGGAGATCTCGTTCATGAAGATCCGTCTCTGGACTGCGGTATTTGCTCTCGCGGCGCTCACTGTACTTTTGTCTTCTTGCAACGGCAAGTCCGCTGCTTCAACTGAAGGCGTCAAACTGCAGGGTGCAGGCGCCAGCTTTCCGGCACCCCTCTACAACAAGTGGTTTAAGAGCTACAGCGCCTCGCACCCAGACGTGCAGGTGGACTACCAGTCCGTGGGCAGCGGCAGCGGCAAGAAGAGCGTAATTGACCACACTGTTGATTTTGGCGCCAGTGACGCTGCAATGACAGATGAAGAAATGGCGCGCGTGCCAGGTGGCGTGCAGTTACTCCCGATGACCGCGGGTTCTATCGTGATCGCTTATAACGTGGACGGCGTGACCGGACTTAAGCTATCCCGCAAAGCATACACGGGTATTTTTCTGGGCAAGATCAAAAGGTGGAACGATCCGGCAATTGCAGCCACGAATCCAGGCGTGAAACTTCCCGATCTGCCGGTCAATGTCGTGGTTCGCGCCGACAGTAGCGGCACCAGCTACGTTTTCTCCAAACATCTGAGCGCGGTTAGCGAGGACTTCAATAAAGCGGTCGGCGCCAACACGATGCCAAATTGGCCCGTCGGCACCAAGAGCAAGGGGAACGAAGGTGTCACCGCGAGTCTCAAGACAACTCCGGGATCGATTGGTTATGTCGAGTATGGGTACGCTAACAGCCAGAATCTGAATACCGCGACGCTGGAGAACAAAGCCGGCAAGTATGTGGCTGCTACCACGGCTTCGGGCCAGGCTGCACTCGCTTCCGCTGAACTGCCTGCGAACATGATCGCGTGGGCATCCGATCCGGCCGGCCCCGATGCTTATCCGATCGTGACCTATACCTGGATGATTTTTTATCGCAAGTATCCGGATGCCAAGAAGGTCGCGGCAATTCAGGATCTGCTGAAATACGGGCTCACCGACGGACAGAAGGACGCTGAATCTCTCGGTTACATACCATTGCCTGCCAACGTCTCAGGCAAGGCGATAGCGGCTGTGCAGACAATCACGAATTAGCGTACCGAGGACGCATTGATGGCGAGTAAAAGTCACGCGATTATCGAGGCCACCGCCGCTCCGGGAAAGCTTTTCGCAATTCGACCCAACGAGATTACCCAGGCGCCGACGCGTGTGCAAACGCTGGTTGACGCGGGCTTTCGGCGCCTGAGCTTTTTGTTTGCCTGCTGCACGATTCTGCTGGTCACCTTCATTGTTTTGCGAATCACGATCTCGGCGCTTCCCGCCATGCGTCACGACGGACTTTCATTCCTCATCGGGCGGGTCTGGGATCCCAACACGGGGCAGCACGGGATCGCTGCCGAGATTTGGGGGACGCTCTACACCTCCATTCTCGCCCTTGTGATCGGAACTGCATTCGGCTTGGCCGCTGCGCTTTTTCTCAGTGAAGGCTACATGGGGCAGGCGATCTTCGGGATTTTGCGATCATTCCATCTTCACCTTCATCCGTTCTGGTCCAAGGTCCCTGACAAGATCGAGGATCTCTTGAAGCAGTTGATCGAACTATTGGCGGCGATCCCGAGCGTGGTTTACGGCCTTTGGGGTTTGTTTGTCGTCATCCCGCTGATTCGTCCAGCGTGCAACTGGCTGCACCTCAAACTCGGCTGGCTCTCGCTGTTCTCCACCGATTTGAGCGGCCCCGGAGTTCTGCCGGCGGTCATCGTGCTGGCCATCATGATTCTGCCTACGATCACGGCCATCAGCCGCGACGCATTGGTTTCGGTTCCATCAAAACTCCGCATGGCGGCATACGGGCTGGGAGCTACGCGATGGGAGACAATTACCGGCGTGATTCTACCCTCCGCGTCGCGCGGAATCTTCGGTGGCATGGTGCTGGCTTTTGGCCGCGCGCTCGGCGAAACCATGGCTCTGGCGATGCTTGTGGGAAACGCGAACCAGATCAGCATTTCCCTGTTCTCGCCCGCCAATACACTTGCAGCACTGCTGGCAAATAATTTCCCCGAGGCAGGACCGAAAGAGGTTGGCATTCTGATGTACGCGGCGCTCGTCCTCCTGGCTATCACGCTGGTGGTCAATATTTTCGGTGCTCTCATCCTTCAGCGCGCCTCGCGCAATGTGGCGGAGTGACTCGTATGGCAATTGCGAAATTTCAAACAGCCGTGCCGGATCCTTTTTCCGGCGTCGACTTCGGCCAGCTTGAGCACTCGCTGCGTCGTCCCCGTACATTGATGGACTTTCTGTTGAACGGCCTAGTTACGGCGATGACCTTGTCAGCATTGGTGCCGCTGTTCAGCGTCGTCTGGATGCTTGCCTGGCGTGGTGGCCGACGCCTCAATGCGGCAGTATTTACGCAGTTGCCACCTTCTGCAATGGAAGCTGGCGGAGGTTTTGGCAACGCGATTATCGGCACCCTGCTGATGGTAGGCATGGCGGTTCTTATCACTGTACCCATCGGTATTATGACCGCCATTTACCTTGCGCAGAACCGCCATAGCAAGCTTGCAGAGGTTGTTCGCTTTGCCGCCAAAGTACTTACCGGCTTTCCCTCGATTCTTGCCGGCGTCTTCGCCTATGGTGCCATCGTGTTAACGACTGGAGGTTACTCGGCAGTTGCGGGCGCAGTCGCGCTCTTCATCCTGATGTTGCCAACCATTATTCTTACTTCCGAAGACGCGATACGCATGGTGCCGTCACGCATGAAAGAGGCCGCAATCGGCATGGGTGCCACTCCCACGCAGACGGTATGGATGGTGCTTATCCCCACAGCCTTTCCTGGAATCTTGACTGGAGTCATGCTGGCCGTGGCGCGCGCTGCCGGAGAGACAGCACCGCTGCTTTTCACCGCCCTGTTCAGTAATTACTGGCTATGGTCGCACGGCCACGCGCAATTGATGCGTCCCACGGCCTCACTTGCCGTTCTGATCTATAACTTTGCCGGAATGCCATTTGATAACCAGGTAGAGCTTGCGTGGGCGGCCGCACTGGTTCTGGTGTTGCTGGTGTTGGCAGCTAACCTGATCGGCCAGAGTTTCTCGGGCCGACAGGTCCAGTAGTAGGAGATACATGTAATGGCAACTGAATCGGTCCCTCTATCCAATCCGGATTTTCATGCGAACGCCCTGCGGATGCAGAGTCATGATGTTGTGATTGATTGCCACATCCGCGAACTTTACTACGGAAGCTTCAAAGCCGTGCGTGACACCGTGATTCCGGTCAAGAAAAATGCCATTACAGCTTTCATTGGGCCGTCCGGCTGCGGCAAGAGTACGGTTCTGCGCTGCATCAATCGCATGAATGACCTGGTGCGCGGCTTTCGCTTTGAAGGCCATGTGAAGTATCGCGGACACAACATTTACGATTCCGTTATAGATCCTGTCGCGGTGCGCCGATTCATCGGAATGGTTTTCCAACAACCCAACCCATTCGCCACCAGCATTTTCAATAACGTTGCCTTTGGCTTGCGCCTGAACGGTTACAAGGGCGATAAGGCGCAGAAGGTCGAGCAAGCACTCCGAAGCGCGGCTCTCTGGGATGAAGTGAAAGATAAGCTCAACAAGAGTGGTCTCTCGCTTTCCGGGGGACAACAGCAACGCCTCTGCATCGCCCGGGCCATTGCCACTGAGCCCGAGGTTCTGCTGATGGACGAGCCTTGCTCCGCGCTGGACCCCATCGCCACGCGCAAGATCGAGGAGTTGATGCTGGAGCTGCGTAAGCGCTTCACTATTGCGATTGTGACGCACAACTTGCAGCAGGCGCAGCGAGTCGCAGACTACACAGGATTCCTCTACGTGGATACAACGCAGGGTGGCCGCACAGGATATCTAGTCGAGTTCAATGACTCCAAGCAACTATTCGAGTCGCCTGTCCACAAACACACGCAGGACTACATTCGCGGTGAGTTCAGCTAAATCGGACGGTACATTCTGTTCTGCATTTGCCTAAGGTGGCAAGAGTTGTGTTCGCGATGTGCTACGTCCTCGAACGCCACTCTTGTCCACATTTGTTAGTCGATTCGCGCAGCAGAAGCCTCGTGATGGTAATGTTCTCATCATTGTTTTAACGGGCCGTCATGCCTAGAGATAGGCTGCCAAAGTAAATTGAGGAATTCAGAGAGATTACTTATGACTATTGGGAAGATCATGATGTCTTTTGCATTTCTATGCATATTTGCAACTTCGACCGTTGCAGCGGAGACTCAAAGGCCGGTTGGACACAATCGCAGAAATGTAATCATCTTTGTGGCCGACGGGCTGCGGCATGGCTCCGTAAATATGACCGACGCGCCCACTATCTCCAGCCTTCGCCGGAAGGGCGTTGAGTTCGCGAACAGCCACGCCGTATTCCCGACGTTTACGATGCCGAACGGTTCAGCAATTGCCACAGGCCACTATCTCGGTGACACCGGCACATTCAGCAACTACGTTTATTCTGGATACCCGGTTTATGACGGCGGTAACTTTGGGAGTGTTGCCGGAACGGTTACGCCATTCATCGAAGACGATCAGATTCTTGCCGACCTCGACGATCACTACGAAGGAAACTATATAAATGAAGAGAGCCTGCTGGCAGTTGCCCGTAATGCGGGCTTTGCCACCGCCGCCGTCGGCAAGCTCGGTCCCGTCGCCATACAGGACGTCACGCAGCTTAGTCCGGTGAATCAGCGTTTTCCAGTACCCCAAACCGTGATCATCGACGACCGCACCGGCCAAGCTACTGGGGTTCCGCTCCCGACCGCTATCGCTGCGGCAATAACAGCGGCCGGATTGCCGACAACGGCGGTTGCTCGCAATCAACCTGCAGGCTCTAACGCTACAGCCGGTACATTGAATGCCAATCTGGGCCAGCAGCAATATTTTACCGATGCCGTTACAAAAGCAATCCTCCCAACCTTCGTGCGACAGGGAACGCCATTTGTACTGGTGTATTGGTCACGTGATCCAGACGGAACCCAGCATAACGGCGGCGATAGTCTTAACTCGCTGACGCCTGGCATCAATGGCCCCACGTCGCGCGCAGCAGTAAAGAATGCCGATAGCAATCTCGCGCAAATACTGGCGTACATCAACAGTGATCCGAAGCTAGCCTCTAATACCGATATTTTCGTCACCTCGGACCATGGCTTTGCCACCATCAGCAAGCATGAGATTGCCGGCAATGGGAAGGCTTTTACCGCGAGCTACGCAGCACAGTTCACATACAAAGACTCCACCGGACGCCAGGAAGTAAACGCTGGCTTTTTGCCCCCCGGCTTCCTTGCCATCGACCTCGCTCATGCACTGGGAATGCCGCTCTTTGACCCGGACACCCAGATTAAGAACAGCACTGGGCAAAGGCTCTATGCATTGGTTGATCCGACAGTTCCGCAGCAGAGCGCGAATACCAGGCAGCGCCCGAATTCAGGAAATGGCTTGATCGGTGGAAGTGGCCGCATCCTGGATGTCACGGACGCAAAGGTGATAGTAGCGGCAAATGGTGGTTCCGATCTCATCTACGTGCCTGACCATAACAAACAACTTGTGCAGCAGATTGTCGCGTTCCTGAGTAAACAGGATTACGTGGGGGCCATGTTCACGGAAGACGGTTACGGAAACATCCCCGGCACAATCCCGTTTAGCTCGATAAACCTAATGGGAGCGTCAATCATGCCGAAGCCTGCCATTGCTGTAAGCTTCAAGACCTTCCTCCTGACGCCCAATAATCTACAGACCGCTGTTCAAATCGCTGACTCAACCCTTCAAGAGGGACAAGGCATGCACGGAAGTTTTGGGCGAGACAATACTTTTAATACCATGGTGGCAGTCGGACCGGATTTCAAGAGTAGTTTCGTTGACTCAGTTCCAGTCGGCAATGCCGACCTTGCGGTTACTTTGGCGCACATTCTCGGACTTGAGCTGCCTTCGAAGGGCAAATTGAGCGGACGTGTTTTGAATGAGGCGCTCAGGAACGGGCCAAGTAAGGTCCAGTTTCAAACCAAGAGAATTGTTTCTGGAATAAGCGAAGCAGGCAAGAGCACAATCTTGCTTTACCAGCAGGTTGGACATCAGCTTTATTTCGACGAAGCGTGCTACGTAGATGCCGGCAAAGCGGGACGGAATCCGTGCAGGTAGTAGCAATGACTCGCGAGTCATGCTTGCGAGTCATTGCAAGAAACACAAGGGAGAACTCCAGCCAGGTTTTTGCGGCCTTGGGTGAAATACTGGAAGCGATGCTGAATTCGGCTATGGTGGTCGTTCAATGAGGGGTTTACAACGGGTCAAAAACGGGCTGGAGTTTTTGCTTGGAATCCGATGCAAGTTTAAGAAATGGTAGGCACGAGGAGACTCGAACTCCTGATTCCTACCGCGTCAAAGCATAAATACTAATAGATACAATAACTTACAGTGGATTTCGGGAACTGCCAAGAACCTGTAAGTACGTGAAAGCACGTGATCTGAGGAATTCGCCTTGGGTGGGAGCATGGGTTGAACGGACCCAAGCTGTGACATCTTGACCTCTTCCATAATATCTAGATTTCTGGAAGAGGTCTCCGGCGCTGGCGCAGTGATAACGTTGAAAACCTAACGAGAATCTTGGGTTGAAAAGTCGACGACCTCTTCTCACCGAACGAACTACCAATACCGCGAGAATCACCAAACCACTACGATCCAAAGGGAGCACGAGCTTCCCGCTACACACCACCCGTCCTCGACTTGTGTCGCACAAGAATGGCAATTAATTGAGTAATCTCTGGGTTGCCCGTCACTTGAGCACGATCTTGATAGCGGCGTGAATAGCGCAGTAAGCCTGATCGAATCATTCGACTCAGCCGAAGATGAGCGCCTCGCGCCGCAGGACATCGCTACGCTCGATCCGGACGCGTCACTCCGACTGCAGCCGCACATCCGCCTGCTGGAGGTCAGATATTCAGTCGATTCGCTGATCTTCGATATTCGGGAGGAATCCCGGCGTGACGGAGGCTCTCCGCCCACTCGAGCTTTGCCATGTCGAGCGCCGCAGCGGAGTGAGGTTCTGCATACGCTGGATTTGCCTCCATCCAACGAACGAGGTGCTGCCCGAGGTCGCGCATGGTGAACGACTCCGAGGGACACTCCGCGAGATAGGCCCTGCGCAGACGGTCAAATCGTGAAACTCCAATCAGCGCACGCACACCCGGAAAATCTTCGCTGAACGCATCGAGCACACGCAACCAGTAGGAGCGGTTGTAAATCTCCAGGCGCTCGAAGGCCGTCAGTCTCGAGTTAGGTTTGACCAGCGCGACGCCGTGACGATTGCCACGCCGCATGTTATCGCGCGCGGTAAGCGGCTGCATGACGGCTTGCGCAAGGGTGCGCTGAAATTCGAGTAATGCGGTCATGCGGAAACTCCTGCGAGCTGCGGCTCCCGGGCAGCGGTGGTAACTGCTTCAAGGAACTTGCACGCCTTCAACGCTTCGTCGTGAACCTCTTGGAAGGGCGGTATGCGGTCATCCCACTCAAGCAGCGTGGCTGTGGGACCAGTTCGCGCCAACGCGCGTTCGTAGAGCTTCCACACAGGGTCGATCACGGGATGATCGTGCGTATCGAGAATGAATCGCTCATAGCGCGAGTGTCCGGCGATGTGCATCTGCGCGACGCGTTCGGCGGGAATGAAGTCCACGTACTCGAACGGGTCGAACTCGTGATTGATGGAGCTGACATAGATGTTGTTGACGTCAAGCAGAATGCCACAGTCGGCGCGCTCGACGACCTCGGTGAGGAATTCCCACTCCGTCATCCCGGAGTCATGAAATTCCGCGTAGCTGCTGACGTTTTCAAGCACGACTGGAACTTCAACGTACTCCTGCACGCGACGAATGTTGGCCGCCGCAACCTCAACGGCCTCCCACGTGTACGGCAGCGGCAAGAGATCATGCGTGTAGCGGCCATCGACGCTGCCCCAGCAGAGGTGATCGCTGAGCCACGGAGTTCCCGTGCGCTGAACCAGTGACTTGAGGCGCTTGAGATGCTCGCGGTTGAGAGGCTGCGGTGAGCCGAAATACATGGAGACGCCGTGCTGAACAACTTTGTACTGCTCGAGGATCTGGTCGAGGATTGCGAGCGGCCGTCCACCATCGATCATGTAGTTTTCCGAGATGATTTCAAACCAATCAACGACAGGCTTCTTTTCAAGGATGTGCTGGTAGTGCGGAACGCGAAGACCGATTCCGACTCCGTATTCGGTGAATCCGTTAAAGCGATTTGCCGGCATCGTAATCCCTCTCAAAGTGAAATAGGAGGACCTTACGGCCCTCCTATTTCTCGCGTCGATGAACTAAACGGCCTTTGGCTTGGAGCCGTCTGTGGCGCATCCGCCCTTGCCCTTGCAGGAGTTTTGTGCCTTGCAGCCGTTGTCTCCGGTTTTGCATCCGCCCTTGCCTTTGCAGGAGTTTTGGCCTTTACATGCGTGCTTCTCGGTCTTCTGGCCGTCGAAGCTGGACGAGGCAGAGAGTCCCATCGCGCGGCTGATGCTGCTGGAAGTGCCGTTGTGGGTGGAGGTGGAGGCTGCGAGCGTCGTGGTGGCGCCGGTCAACAGTCCGGACATGGCGGCGGTCATCAACAGGAACTTCATTGTGGCTTTGGTCATTGGGATGTCCTTTCGAAAACGGGTTTGGGTTGATGGATGGCTCCGGTAGTTCGAATCCGGACTGGCTGGCAACGCTCATGGGACTGGAGTGGGAACAAAAAGTTACAGCGGAGTTGAAAATAATGTTCAGAATATATTTTGCCGGCGTGTAACTTTATGCAGGGGTTTGGAGTCTCTATTAACACAGAGATGAATGCGCGCATAGTGAACGGAGATGATTGGGAGCGGAACGCGGCAGCAGCCGAGACTTCCGCACGTGAGGCCTCGGTCATCGCTCGCATTCTTGGCGGAGAGCGCGAACTCTTTCACGAACTGATCCGGCCCTACGAGCGGGGACTCTACGTGGCAGCCAACTCTATCTTGCAGAACGAAGCCGATGCCGAAGACGTCGCGCAGGAGTCGGTGATCAAAGCCTACAAAGGGCTTAAAAGCTTTCGAGGAGACGCGAAGTTCAGCACCTGGCTGATGGCGATCACCTTGAATGAAGCACGCAGCCGTCTCCGGCAGACCAAGGGAGATCAACTCGACTCTCTCGATGACTGCGCAGAAGATCGCGGCGATTACACGCCTTCGGTGCTTGCGGACTGGCGTTACATTCCGTCGGAGCAGTTGGAGCGCAAGGAACTGCGGCAAGCGCTGCAAGAAGCAATGGCGCGGATTTCGCCTGAGCAGCGCGAAGTGCTGATCTTGCGAGATGTGCAAGGCATGAGCATTACAGAAACTGCAAAGGCAACAGGATTGAATGAAGGGCTGGTCAAGGTGCGACTGTTCCGTGCACGCCTTTCCATGCAGAAGCTGCTCGTGCCACAGTTGGCGCTAAAGCAGCGTGGATTGATGGGTTGGCTTACCCGGAAAGCGGGTGGCAGATGAAGATTGATTGCAAACACGTATGGTCGCAAGTCTCCGAGTACATTGACGGAAGGGTGATGCAGGAAGAGCGTGAGGCCATTGAACGTCACTTGGCGAACTGCCGTCACTGCTCAGCGGTGATGGACTCCACGCGCAACATCTTGGTACTGGTGGGCGACGCTCGAACCTTTGAAGTTCCTGTGGGCTTTGGCGAGCGACTGCACAAACGTCTGCAGCAGTCCATGGACGTGCCGGAGCCAGATGAATAGCAACCGGTTACAATTCAGGACTGGAGAGTGAGCGTGGGAACATTGCGAGGCGTCTTGATCGGCTGGGCTTCACTGGCACTTGCGGCCGTGCAGGCAATCTGTGTTGCCGCGGTCGCGCTCAGCGGCGTGCGGGTCCTGCTCGGCATGACGTCATTGATGGCCGCCGGAGCGATGGGTCCAGCACAGGGGTTTCACCGCAATGCCTTGCGTATCCCTATCTTATGGATTGCCGGAGTCATGGCGACACTCAACTTACTTCTGCTCTGGAACGAGAATCGCATTCGTCGCAATCCGTCGGCGCAGTGGCGAATCCAGCCGCTGACCTCGGGCCAGCGGCGCGGCAGATGGATACAGATAATCACTTCAGTGGCCACTCTGTTGCTCATTCTTGCAGAGGTCGGCACCCACCCTTGGTTCCATATTGAGCACTAAACTCAAGCTGGCGTCCGGGGCCACCAAATGCCCCGCATTCTTTCCATAGCTTTTCCCAATTCCAGATCCTGTTCGCAGCGGCTTTCGGCAATGGAGCTCCGAGCTGATGCGCGAGCATACAAACTCGTCCGCGATGGTGGGCCTCGCGAGAAATCACGTAGCACAGCATTTCCATACCGACTGGTCAAGGCGGAGCGCCAATTTCAGCAGCGGAGTAGATTGTGTCACCGGGAATGATTACCCAGAAGTTCTCAGCCCCCTGAAACGCCTGAAAGCAGCTGGCATGAAACTCGCCATCCTGTCCAATGGGACACCCGCCATGCTCGCCGCGGCGGCAGCTAACGCAGGCATCGCTGATCTGCTTGACGCCATTCTGTCGGTCGAGGAAGTCAATATCTACAAGCCGCACCCGTCTGTTTACGGGCCGGTAGGTGAGCGGCTCAACGTTGACGCGCCCCGCGTCTGTTTCGTGTCTTCCAACGGATGGGATGCTTACTCCGCAAAGGCGTTTGGCTTCCGCGTCCTGTGGTGCAACCGCTTCGGCCAAGCGCCAGAGCGTATCCCGGAGACGCCTGACGGACAAATTGCCACTTTGGCCGAGTTGCCGGGCATCGCGACAGTGTCGCGTACAAAAAGAACCTGAATTTCGGCCAGGGGTCCTGAGACTGGCTTATGGGAAGTTATGCCGCCAGCCGAGGCGTCGCAGCATGAGTGACGCGTTAACGGCGAGGGTCGCGGGATTAGAAGTTTCTGAGAGTAATGCCAGACGATGTTCCAGTCTTGTTCTTGTACGCCCGTGTCGCCGCCTCGCCGTGGGCGGCGGCGCGGGAAAGCAAGTCACGGCGCTACCCAGGGAGTCTTCTCCTTCCTATATGGCTATACATGGTCGCTGAACGGGAAACGATGACTTCGTCAGTGCTCGTTCTGATGAGAATCGGTGAAGACCAACGCGCTAAAGTCTCCGAGCGAGAACGCCTCCTCGATCCGACCATTCACAGTTACGGAGTCGCCAACGTTGGGAAGGACCCGACCGGTCACGACTTGGAGCCCCATTCGCAATCCATTTCCGGAATGACGCCGCCCGCGGCACTGCCGCCCGCATACATGCTGCTTTCTGCTCGATTCCAGTAGGTGGCAGGTGTTTTCGCTTCCATGGTTCTAGCTCGGGTTGACAGTGACCGTGTTTCATAACAAACACTGGCCTCGGGTTGTGCTGAGGGTTCGTTAAGGATCCGATTAGGTGTTGACTCCCAACTCTTGTTGACATGAGACTACCTCTCGCGTCATAAATTCAGGTTAAGACGTATGGGGCCACTTTTGAGGAGGCAATCACGTGACTAGCAAGATCGCAATCGCAATGATTTCGCTATTGGTCTGCCCTGCTCTGGCGCATGGGGACGATACGGGGCAGTTGCCTTGCCGCACTGCTGAATGCAATCAGCAGGCAGCGGGAGCTGGAGCCACGATCGCCTCCTCGACGGCCAAGGAGAACCACACAAGCGAGGCCGACCAGGCCGAGGACCAGTTCTTCTGGCTGAACAAAATCAATCAGGCTTCTGCGGTCATGCTGACCGAGGAAAAAATCATTTCGCCTGAAATGGGCCGGAAAATTGCCAAAGGCGTTCACCACACCATTGAACAAGCCAAGCAGCCCGGTGGCAGGCGGCCCGATGATGTACTCCAGATAGAAAGCATCATCACCGAAGCAATCGGGCCCGATGCCTCACTGGTTCACACCGGCCGTAGCCGGCAGGACATGTATGCCACGTTCAGAATGGCAAAGCTGCGTACCGAGTTGTTGGACTACTCCGATGCGCTGGATTCCTTACGCGAGCGGATGCTGGCAACCGCGGCGCAAAACGTCAACACAATAGTGCCGGCCTATACCAATGGCGTCCAGGCTATGCCGATCAGCTATGCTCATTATCTTCTGGCATACGAAGCCTCGCTCGAACGCGATTCACAACGCATACATGAGCTATACAAGAGGCTGAATCGCAGCGCGATGGGAACTGCCGCGCTGGCTAATTCGAGCTGGCCCCTGAATAGAATAAGAATGGCTGAACTGTTGGGCTTCGACGGCATCATAGAAAACTCTTTAGACGCTAGCCAGGTGAGCCCTTCCGATATTTCCCTGGAAGCAGCCAGTATTGTGTCGTCCACGGCCATACGCCTGGGCGCAATGCTCGACGATATTCATACGCAATACCACCAAACCCGCCCCTGGTTTCTATTAGATGAAAGCTCAACTTACACCAGCAGCGCCATGCCGCAAAAGCGCAATCCGGGCGTGATCATGCGTGCTCGCGAGACATCTTCCGATGTGGTCGGCTTGTTGCAAATCGTCATGTTCAGGGCCCACAATGTCTCCACTGGAATGACGGACTACAAGGCTTCCTGGGCGGAGATCGGCTTCTTCCCACAAGCCATCACAATGATCAACAACATGAATACCGTGATGGACGCGCTGGCGATCAATCCTAAACGCTCCCTGGAGGAGTTGGAGGACGATTGGACTACGTCGATGGAGCTGGCCGAGACCTTGCAAAGGGAGCATCAAATCCCCTTTCGAGTGGGCCACAGTTTTGCGTCATCCATAGTGACTTATGCCCGCGCCAATGGACTCAAGCCCAAGAATTTCCCTTATTCGAAGTCCTTGGAGCTGTATGCGCAAACCATAATACTTTACAAACTTCCCGACACGAAACTCCCGATCACGGAGGCCGAATTCAGGCAAGCACTGTCGGCGGAGCACATGGTCAAGACCAGGGTCGGAATCGGCGGTCCGCAGCCGATTGAAGTAGAACGCATGCTGGCCGAGGCGCAGAAAACCTTATCAGCCGACAAAGTTTGGATGCACGAAACTCGACAGAATCTGAAAGATGCTGATGTAAAACTGGAGAGAGCGTTCAATGTTTTGTTGGGAATGTAGAGGTGCTTGAAATTCTGCTTGGGCGGTTGACGAACTATCCGCCTAGAGCCTCACACCTCCTGACATGAGCAATCATTCGGAGAGCGTGATAAATGACTACAACCATCCGGGGACTTTGGACGCAGCATTGCCCACCCGCTAGCCATCCAATTCCCTGAACCGGGAGGGCGCGACGTATCGCTATCGCAACCCTGATTGTATGAACCGAAGCCGGACAGAGCCTCAGGTGTTTACCGCTGAAACGACTCGATCCTCGATGGCTGCGTGAGTTTCACGACGTACTTCTCTGGATCCGCCCAGAACTTCCCACGCAGTTCTTGAAGACTTTGCGTACCGCCGTAGCTAATGGCCGAACAGAGATGCCTAAGCATGTCGTGAACAATGGCGCGAGCTGAGCCCCGCGCCGGTACGCTGACCTCGATTCCCTCGGCTCCAATTTCCTTTAACTCGCGTTGATCGGGTTCGAGACCGAGCCGGTCCCGAACGGCGGAAATTGAAGCCATTCCACGAAACACCTTGAACGGGACCTTTACGAGTTTTTGAGATTCCGGCTCAAGCACTGATTTGAGGACCACCTCGCCTGGAGTCTCTTCACAGCCAGCGAAGGCGGATCCAAGCATCACGGAGTCGCCGCCGAACATGAGCGCCGCAGCAATGCTGCCGTCGCGCTTGACACCACCGTCAGCAATCAACGGAATCCGGTCACCCACAGCATTGCGGCATTGCACGAGCGCTTCAACTTGCGGAATTCCAAAATTCGTTGTCAGTCGCGTGGCACAACCACCGCCTGGACCGATTCCAACCTTGATTGCGTTGACGCCCCGTTCTAAAAGGAACCGGGCACCTTCCGCCGTTGCCACGTTGCCGGCCACAAGTTCAATATTGCCGAAGCGCTTGCGTAGGCCCTCGACGGCGCTTTCCATAACGCGTGAGTGCCCGTGGGCGATGTCGACAACGATCACGTCCGCGCCGGCGCGGATCACTTCGGCTGCTCTCTCAAGGTAATCGCCAGTCGCCCCAACTGCCGCGCCGACGCATAGCCGTCCTCCGGCATCTCGGGTTGCAAATGGATGCTGCTTATGCATCAGCAGATCTCTCGCGGTGATGATGCCTAGCAGAGTGCCGTCTTCGTTGACGAGCGGTAGCTTCTTAATCTTTCGTTGAGTCATCATCTGCTCTGCGTCAGTAAATGAGATTAGCCCAGTGTGCACTACCAGTCGATCAAGCGGCGTCATGCGCTCGGATACAAACCCCTCCGAACTCACGAAGCGCAAATCTCGCTCGGTCACGAGACCAGTCAGTTTGCCTTCGGAATCAACGACTGCCAGCGTTCCAACTCCCGTCTGCTCCATTCGCCGGATCGCATCCCCCAAGCGCTGCTCTCCTGAAATCGTATGGGGATCGGTGATGATTCCATGTTGTGTGCGCTTGACCGCCGCCACTTCCGTCACTTGTGGCTGAATTTCACCCGCACGAAACCCGCGATCGATTACTCCGATTCCACCCTCTTCGGCCAGCACAACAGCCATCGCGGCTCGCGTTACCGTGTCCATGTTTGCGGAAACCAAGGGACGTTTTATGGTCAGGTGCTCGGTAAATCTCGTCGATAGATCCACAGCGTCAGGATCTCTGCGAGCGAGGAGTCCATACTGCGGAGTAAATAGGAAGTCATCAAAAGTGCAGCCCCGCACCAAGTGAAGCAGATCCATGTTGGTTCCTCTCGTCTACAAGTTTAGTACGAGACCGCTTTCGGATTCTGAGCATTTCAGATCAGCAGTCCAATAGCAACGCCTGTGACCAACGGTATGCAAGGGGACATGCAAGGACCGAAGTGCCCGGTGGCTTAGAACCTGTCTAAGAACCATAACTGATGCATCACAAGAGTTGATATGCGAAAGCGATGTAAATCATGGTCTCGGCTCAGGTGTGACGCAGTTCGTAGTATTTGCACAACCGTCGTGACCAGTTGAGCCAAGCGAAGGTGCGCTCGACGATTCAGCATTTTGGAAGCAGCCCGAATAAGTGTTGCTCGTTGCGCTTGACGATTTTGATGGCGTAGCCGAACATCTGTTTGGCCCAGTCGATCAGGGTGCCCGTGTATCCGCCGTCGGCGAAGACGGAGTTGAGGGTGTCAAACCGACAGAACAATCGCAGTAACAAGGCGCGGGCTGCGACTCCGTCCTAGATGCCTGCCGAGTGTACGATCACCGAAAGTAAATTACCCTGCGTATCTATCGCAATGTGCCGCTTGCGACCCTTGATCTTTTTACCTGCGTCGTAACCGCGCTGTCCCCTCTTAGCGCCGTTCTAGCCGACTGCGAATCGATGATCGCCACCGTGGGCGTGACGCTTCGTCCTCGCGCGTGCGGTCCTGCTCGCGCAATGTCTTCGTCACCCGCTCCCACACTCCGCTGTCGCACCAGGCGCGGAACTGTTGGTGTACCGAAAACCATAGAGGAAAATCGGCTGGCAACTGCCGCCACCGACAACCGGTCTTCACTACATATAGCAAGCCGTCCACCACCCGCCGCAACGCATACTTGCGCGGACGACCGCCAGCGTGGCGCTTTCCCCGAGGTTCCTTCGGTAACGGTTCCAGCATCGACCACTGAACATCCGTCAAATTGCCCGGATAACCCACCTCACTCGTAAGTACCTGATCTGAGGCCGAATCTATTTATGAAACACGCTCTAAGAATTTGAAAGATCACTCTTGCTCAGTTTTCGCGCGTGAGCAAGTACAAACTTGACTTCACGCGGTCTGAGAGCCGCGTGGAATTGCTTATCGTCTGCAGCTGAACGATATACGAGCATCTTTATATTAGTATGCTTGGCTTCGCCTGAGCGATTCATTCTTGCTGTCTAGACCTGACAAGGAGACACACAATATCCAGCCCGACACCACCAGAGGAAAAGATGACTTTAGCGGAACAACTTGCGGCTTTCGTAGTCCGTACCTGCAGATATGCCTGAGCGTATTGAGCACTACGTTGTAACCCTGGCGCGCGCTTTGCAGCTGATCGCGCCGGAGAAGCTGATCCGTGACCGTGCCGTAACCAAGATGAAGACAGCGGTGGAGCGTGTGGACCGCAGGCGACCGCGCGGTTCTTGGTATACTGTGCGCCAGGCACATGTCTAAGAAAGATTCCACACCGGTTCGCGACAAGCGCTCCAAGCTCGATCTCGAGCCCTCGTCCCTGGCCTCACATGTATACTGTTGAAGGCCGACGTGTCTAAGAAACATGACATTCCGCCGCGGGACAAACGGTCGAAGGTCGACCTTGAGCTTTTTGTGCTCGCCCTTGTTCAGCGCGACGTGAACACTCCTTATGCGATGCTTGCAACCGCTGGCCTTTCTCCCGGGGCAACACTTCCCGTGCTCAATCGGCTGGAGAAGGCAGGGTTGGTTCGGAAGGGTAAACCTGGGGCGAGAGGGCGGATGGAGTTTGAGGTCACTGCCTCAGGGCGCCAGCAGCTCAAAGTAGGCTGGCGACCTTTGCTGGAGTCTCCAGCTCAGGGCGACATCGAGTCGATCTTGCGAATCGTCGCGCTCTCCGTGCTGTCCCAGGCTGACAAGAAGATGGTGCTGGACTTTCTGGAGAGTGCTCGTACTTCTAAGGTGAAGGACGCGCTACGCCGAAAGAGCGAAGCCAAAGCGGCTAAGGATTCTCTTTCCAATGAATCCGACACGGGACTGTACGCGTGGATGCAGGCGACCCACGCTGCCGCCCGGCTGGCCAGTGAGGCGAAAGTCCTCCGGCAGCTCGCTTCCGCCATCAAACGCCGCACCGGGAAATCGGTCACACCCGCTTGAAAATAGGTACATAAAGGCTCCCACAGCCTTTCCACACATCGTCCCTGCCGCCATATCGATGGAAAACGACACACGAGCAGCCGCTACCGGGAGCTAAATCCCGCTACTGCTACTTTTGTTACTTTTTCGAGGAGTGGAAATGTTCGTAAGTGATTGAAAAGAAATGGTAGGCACGAGGAGACTCGAACTCCTGACCTCTACCGTGTCAAGGTAGCGCTCTAACCAACTGAGCTACGCGCCTAGGTCACTGATTGCATTTAGCTTAACAGCGATTGGATTCTGGCGCAACTTCAACCCTTCACCTCTTGTCCACTTTGACTCTTCAGTAAGACACCCGCGCACATGGAGCGCCCGCATCCGGGATGCAGACTGCCCCTGCATTACTCCAATTCGACCTCGGCGGCCTCGACCAGGGGGCGACCTGCCATGCCCGCACCGGCATTGGCAGGCAGTCCGGCACTGAAGATCGCCGAGACCAGGGTGATTACCGCCAGAAGCAGGAATGCCGGCCAGAAATCTGCCGTGACAATCGTGCGATGTCTTTGGACAAAGGTTGAAAGCTGGAGGGCCAGCGCCCCCAAAGCTACGCCGATGCCAAGCGACAATTGCTGCGACATCGCATAGAGGCTGGTTGCCTGACTGACCTTGGAGTCCGGCATGTCGGCGTATGGAATCACATTCAGTGCGGTGAATTGCAAGGAATGGAAGAGACCGGCGGCAAGCAGCACGGGAAACAGAATCGCATGGGACGTTGTCGGCCGGAACAGAGCGAAGGTGGCAATCCAAATAGCGCTCGAAACAGCGTTCCACATCAGCAGTCGACGAAAGCCGAAGAAGCCAATCACGGGCTTGGCCAGTGGTTTCATCACCACCGCGCCGATGCCCGAGGCGCAGGTCAGCACGCCCGATTGCGCAGGAGAGAGTCCAAATCCCAACTGCAGAAGCATCGGCAGCATGAAGGCGAGTGAGCCAACTCCCACGCGAAAGCAACTTCCGCTGCTGATTCCAATGCCATAGGTCTTGATCTTCAACAATTGAAGGTCGAGCAGCGGGTCCGGGGCACGCCGCGCATGTTGCACGTACGCGAGGATCAATATAAAACCGACCACCATGCAGGCGATCGAGGCGATCACCGGCATCAGTTGGTCATTGATCGTGGTAAGCCCGAACATTGCCAGCAGCAGGCCGGAGGCTGACAGAGCGAATCCCGCAATGTCCAGTCTGGGCACGTCGGGCTCGCGGAAGTTTTCCATATAGCGTCCGGCCAGGAAGATGGCGAGGATGCTGATGGGGACGTTGATATAGAAGATCCAGCGCCAGCTCAGGTAGGTGGTGATAAACCCACCCAGGGGCGGACCGATCACCGGGCCAAGCATGGCTGGCGTAGTCAAGTAGCTGATGGCTGTGACGTATTCCTCGCGCGGAATCGAGCGCAGGATGACGATGCGCCCGACCGGAACCATCATGGCGCCTCCTATCCCCTGCAGGAAGCGCGCCACCACAAAGAATGCAAAAGAATGTGCCAACCCGCAAAGCATCGAGCTGACCATGAAGATGGCAATTGCACTCCGGAAGACGGTGCGTCCGCCAAAGCGGTCGCAGATCCATCCCGAGATAGGGATGAACACGGCCAGGCTCAGCAGATAGGCTGTCAGCCCCAGCTTCAGGAGGATCGGATCTTTTCCCAGGTCGCGGGCGATGATCGGCAGGGAGGTGGAGATCACAGTAGAGTCGACCATCTCCATGAAAAGAGCGCAGGCAACAACCAAAGGGATTAAAGCAGCACGAGACATTCAATGACAATTTTCGATTGCAGGTCTTTTGATTTCAAATTGAAGTATTCAGGACGCGAAAGACAATCTTCAATCTGTACCTGTAACCATTTTACTTCCGGGAACCTGTTTTGCTGCGCAGCCGGCTCGACATTTCGTTCTATTGCGACTTTGCCGGCCCCTGAACCCCGCTCAAACCTCGCTGGAGAAACCGGCCCTCACATAAAGCTACCGGTGGAGGCTGAATGAGATTTAACATCGTCGTACATGCCAATGGCCCGCGCAAGAAATGAGACAGGCTGGGTGCGCCGGACATTGTGATTCAGTGCATCCTTTGTAGCGAGGGAACGTGGACACAACGGCAACTGCCGGAATTGTATAAGATTCCGGATTTCGACTCAGGAGGGAAAACGTGTTTCCCAAACTTTATCTTGCAAAGCAGACATTTCCTCGTCCGCGCGTGGAGGACGTAAAGTGTACGATCTACCGCGAGTTGGAAAAACTGGGAATCAAGGACCGGCTACCCAAAAACACCCGGATCGCGATTACCGCTGGTAGCCGTGGAATCAATAACATTGTCGCAATTACGCGGACTACGGTCGATTATTTGAAGGAAAACGGATTTCAGCCCTGTCTGATCGCAGCCATGGGAAGCCATGGCGGGGGCACAGCCGATGGCCAGCGGGCCATCCTGACCAGCTTGGGACTGACGCCGGAAAGCGTTGGCGCGCCCGTGCTGACCGGAGCTGAGACCGTCGAGGTTGGCAAAACTCCGCAGGGACTGACCGCCTACATTAACCGCCACGTCACCGAGGTCGGCGGAGTCATTGTCCTCAACCGCATTAAACTCCACACGGCCCTGACCGGAGACATGCAGAGCGGTCTCACCAAGATGTGTGTCGTCGGCCTCGGAGGCCCCAGCGGAGCGCAACAGTTCCATAGCCTGGGTGTTCGAGAATTGCCGTCATGCCTGCGCGACATCGGCGCCATTTTGATTGAGAAGACACCGATCCTGTGCGGGCTGGCAATTCTCGAAAACGGTTTCGAGGAGACTGCGGACATCATTGGCGTGGACGCCCGCAACATCATCGCGGAAGAGCCGAAGCTTCTCGCCGAAGCCCAAAAGCTGATGCCATGGCTACCCACCAGCAAGCTCGACATCCTGGTGATTGAAGAAACGGGCAAGAACTATAGCGGGACCGGCATTGATACCAACGTGGTTGGTCGCTTCCGGCTGCAGGGCGAACCGGAGCTCGAAAAACCCGCAATCAAGCGCGTCGTACTGCTGGACCTTTCCGAGGAATCCCACGGTAATGCGAATGGCATGGGGCTGGCCGATTTTGTGACCCAGAAACTCGTTGACAAGATCGATTTCAAATCCACTTACCTCAACATTTTGACGACTGGCTTTGTGCAGCGGGGTTTCACCCCTTTGCATTTCCCCACGGAAAAGGAAACCATCGAGATGGCCATCGCCAGCCTGGGGCGCGTCGCGGCCAAAGACCTCCGGCTGATGATCATCCCCAACACGCTTCACTTGGAGAATCTCTTTGTATCCGAAGCGCTGGTTCCAGAGCTAAAAGCGGCGGCCAACATAGAACTGGCATCCGAATCCGTCGAGTTGAAATTCGATGGCGATCACAACCTGGTCAACCGGCTCATGGAGCGCAAAGCCAGCCAAACGCATGGCTAATCGCACTCCACATTGACGGAGGATTCCGCGACTGCAGGCGCTATAGGTGTGGACGCGGCTCGCCTCGATTGAGCACGATCACAGGTGTCCCACCTTCGCCGCCGCTCTTGCGGCAAGGTGGAACGACAGGGTACATCAGCCCTGGAACCGGATCGAGAACGGTTAATTGCCCATCACCGGGAAAGGAATCGTTTGGCCAGACGGGCTCCGCTCATTCTATTTACAGTATAGGAAGGCGTTCGCGTCCGTGCCCGTTGAGATCCCCAAAGTGAGGCTGGGCTGCGTACATAGGCTTTGTAAGCTGGCAGCCGGTGTATGTGTATTTGATCCATAACCCGCTTCTACCGGGCTTGCAATTGAACCACGAGTAGAGTAAATTTTTTGCGTCTTGCATTCGCAAGTAGATCTCCCTGTTTGGGGCTGTAAATAACCGGCAGAAGCGAGGTTGCAATGGGTGTATCACGCAGAGATTTTCTCAAGACATCCGTGGCTGCTGGAGCCGCTTTACCACTCTTCGGATTCAGCACTGAACGCGCGTACGCGGAAGCATCCGAACTGAAGATTGCGCGTACCACCGAGACGCGTTCCACTTGCCCCTATTGTGCGGTGAGCTGCGGCATCATTATCCACACCATTGGAGACAAGGCCAAGAACGTAACTCCGCAGGTAGTTCACGTCGAAGGCGATCCCGATCACCCGATCAATCGCGGCACGCTTTGTCCAAAGGGTTCGTCGCTCATGCAGGACATCTTGAACGAGCGACGGCTGCTGAAACCGCAGGTGCGGCGTCCGGGCTCTGACCACTGGGAAGACATTTCCTGGGGGCAGGCCTTTGACGAGATCGCACAAAAGGTGAAGAAGACGCGCGATGACACCTTCATCGAGAAGGATGCGCAGGGGCGAACCGTCAATCGCTGTCCGGGAATTGCCTTTACCGGCGGTTGCACCGATACCAATGAGTTTAACTATCTCGTCATCAAGTCGATGAGGAGCATGGGGGTGACGTACCTGGAAAACCAGGCACGTGTTTGACACGGCCCAACGGTCTCAGGTCTGGGACCAAGCTTCGGACGCGGCGCAATGACGAATGGCTGGATCGACATCAAGAACACCGACATGATGTTGGTGATGGGTGGCAATCCGGCGGAAAATCACCCCTGCGGATTCAAGTGGGCCATTGAGGCCAAGCGTAACCGCAACGCTCCCCTCATTGTCGTCGATCCCCGGTATACGCGTACCGCCGCGGTCAGTGATCTTTTTGTACAGATTCGCGCCGGCTCCGATATTGCCTTGCTCGGCGCGATCATCAACTACACCCTGCAAAATGATCGCGTAAATCACGAGTATCTCGTCAACTACACCAACGCCGCGTTTATCGTTAAGGAGGGATTTCAGCTTCCCGAAGAGGGGCTGTATTCCGGTTATAACGCCGAGACCCACTCCTACGACAAGAGCACCTGGAACTACGAACAGGGCGGCAATCTCACTCCAAAAGCCGGCGCAGTAGCGGCGGCGGCGCAGCACACGACGGCACCCGCTTCCCCGGCGCTAGCCAACCCAGCCCATGCGGCACCGGCACAGTCTGGCTTAGCAGCCGCCGTAGTGCCTCCTCCGGCGATGCCTGCGAATATTGCCTACGACACCTCGCTGCAACATCCGCGATCCGTCTATCAACTTATGAAGAAGCAGTATTCCCGCTATACGCCGGAGTTGGTTGAGCGGATCACGGGCATCCCAAAGGAGCAGATACTTAAGGTCGCCGATCTCTTTACCTCAATTCGTAAGAACGGAGACGTAAAGAAAGTTGGCACAATCATTTACGCGGTTGGTTGGACGCAGCACAGTTCGGGCACACAGACCATCCGTGCCGCTGCGTTGCTGCAACTGCTTCTCGGCAACATCGGGCGTGCGGGCGGCGGCGTAAATGCTTTGCGCGGTCACTCGAATATTCAAGGGGCTACCGACATGGCGGGCATCTTTGACCTGTTGCCCGGATACTTGAAGGTGCCAACTCCCGCCGACACGGACTTGAATGCGTATCTCACGCGGACAACGACGAAACCAGCCAAGCCGGCCGAATGGGCATCGTTCAACTACTGGTCGAATACGCCAAGGTTCGCGGTGTCGCTGCTGAAGTCGCTTTATGGCGACGCGGCGAAGAAAGAGAACGGCTTCGCCTTCGACTATCTTCCCAAGGTCGATCGCAATTACTCCTGGACCGAGTTGTGGGACGGCATGTATCGCGGCGAGGTCAAGGGACTGTTCGCCTTCGGCATGAACGGCGTCATGATAGGCCCGAACTCATCGAAGAACATCGCTGCGCTGAAGAAGGCTGACTGGCTGGTCGTTTGCGAACTCTATGCGGATGAGACCAGCGATTTCTGGAGATCCCCTGGGATTACTCCAGAAGAAATGAAGACAATCAATACCACCGTCTATCGTCTGCCGGGCGCGGGTTTTGCGGAGAAAGACGGAACCATGGTCAACTCCGCGCGCTGGCTGCAGTGGAAATGGATCGCTGTACCGCCTCCCGGAGACGCGATGCTCGATCAGTCGATCCTGGCGCGCATCTTTCTCAAAGTCCGTGAGCTCTACAAGGCGCAAGGCGGCAAGTTCCCCGATCCAATCCTGAACGCGACATGGAACTACACCGACAAGCAGAATCCGTCGCTTTCCGAGATTGCAAAAGAGATCAACGGAAAAGCGCTTGCCGACGTGACCGACGCGCCGACAAACACGACGATCAAAGCAGGCCAGCAATTGCCGGGTTTTGGCTTCCTGCGTGACGATGGCTCGACCGCCTGCGGCAACTGGCTCTATTGCGGTTCGTGGACGGAAGCAGGCCCAATGATGCAACGCCGCGCCACCGACGATCCATCCGGTCTGGGTGCTTATCTCAACTGGGGGTGGTCGTGGCCCGCAAATCGGCGTGTGCTTTACAACCGCGCATCATGCGACTCCAGCGGCAAGCCGTGGGATGCTACGCGCGCCCAGGTATGGTGGAACGAAGCAGCGAAAAAGTGGGTGGGTAGCGATGTTCCCGACTTCAAGGCCGACTCCCCGCCACAGGAGCACATGGGCCCGTTCATCATGAACGCCGAAGGGGTAGGACGCTTATTCGTTCCCCTTGGCATGGTCGTGGATGGCCCATTCCCCGAACACTATGAGACCTTCGAAAGTCCGGTAAAGAACCTGTTGCATCCACAGCAGGACAACAATCCCGTGGCGAAGAAGTTCAAGTCGGCGGCCGACAAGTACGGCACGCTGGCCGAAGGTTTCAATATTGTCTGCACTACCTACCGGCTCACCGAGCACTACCACTACTGGACCAAGAACAATCCCATGAACGTCCAGCTTGTGCCCGAGCCGTTCGTCGAGATCCCCGCGGAATTGGCAGATGAAATGGGGATCGGCGGCGGAGAGAGAGTGAAGGTCACGAGCGCTCGCGGACACTACATTGCCAAGGCAATGGTCACGCGGCGCATCCACTCCATGATGATCGATGGCAAGAAGACCTACCAAATCGGTATCCCTATCCATTGGGGCTATCGCGGCATTCAGGAAGATCTTGGCCGGACAGCGCGAACGCTCGCCAACGGCCTGACCCTGGTGGCCATCGATCCCAACGCATTTACACCCGAATTCAAGGGTTTCCTCGTGAAACTCGAGAAAGTCTAAGGAGAGATACATGGCCGGCAAACTTCTCCAGATCAAGGCAATCTCGGGTCACGCCGGAACGGTTCCGGGCGGAAACATGTCGCGGGACTACGACGTTTGCAAGCTGGTGGACACGACCACGTGCATCGGCTGCAAGGCCTGTGAGGTTGCATGCCTCGAGTGGAACGGCTATCCGTTCCATCCAACGACCTTTGACAACACCTACCAGACCATGCCCGATACGGCGTGGAACTACTGGAACCTGATTCGCTTTAACGAGCACACCGCTCCCGATGGCACATTCAGTTGGCTGATGCGGAAAGACCAGTGCATGCACTGCGCTGATCCCGGATGCCTGGCGTCTTGTCCGGCTGACGGCGCAATCGTGCAATATGCCAATGGCATTGTCGATTTTAATCAGGAGCATTGCATCGGGTGCCAGTATTGCGTCACCGGCTGCCCCTTCAACATTCCAAAGTTCAATCCATCCACAAAAAAGGTCTTCAAGTGTACCTTGTGTTCCGACCGAGTAAGCGCAGGGTTGGAACCTGCCTGCATCAAGGCCTGCCCAACCGGATGCCTGCACTTCGGCTCGAAGGATGACATGAAGGATCTCGCGGAGCACCGCGCAAAACAGCTTCGCGAGCACACCGCTCACAAAACTGCGGGTGTGTACGATCCGCAGGGCGTTGGTGGAACCCATGTCATGTATGTTCTGCATGACATCGATAACCCGGAGAAATACGGCGGTCTCCCAAAGAACCCGAGCGTAGATCCGATAGTCAGGTTGTGGAAGGGGCCGCTCAAGTGGGTCGGCGGATTTGGCATGATCCTTGGAGCGCTTGGCATCGCGTTCCACTATCTGCGTTATGGTCCAAAGGAAGCCCAAATCCAAGTGGGAGGCGACCATGAGCGACACGTCTAGCCATGCATTTCTGCGGCACAAGCCGCCTGTGGACCGGATTCAGCGCTTCAGTTGGATAGAGCGCATCATGCACTGGTACACGGCTGCCGTTTACATCTATGCCGGACTTAGCGGGCTCGCTTTGTTCACGCCATACCTGTATTGGCTTGCCATTGTGCTCGGCGGAGGGCCGGCCATCCGTGCCTTGCACCCGATCGTCGGGCTTGGTTTCGTCATCGGAATTTTCTGGATGTACCATTCGTGGTCGCACGACTTGAAACTGGATGCCGACGACCACAAGTGGCTTGACAACGTGAAGTACTACATCACAAATGAGGACGAGAAGCTCCCGCCACAGGACAAGTACGACGCCGGACAGAAACTATATTTCTGGGGAATGTTCGGGGGCGCAATCGTGCTCCTGCTGACCGGCCCGGTCATGTGGTTCCCGGAACTGATGCCGCGCTCGCTGCATTGGGTTCTGCCGATCGTTACCTTTGTGCATTCAGCCGCCGCGCTGGTAACGATCGGCGGGGCCATGATTCATATCTACATGTCCATATCGAGCATACCGGGCAGTTTGAAGGCCATTACCGAGGGACACGTGTCCCGTGGATGGGCGATGCTGCACGCCCCCAAGTGGTACGAGCGGATCAACTCGGGGGAAAAACATCCATGAAGGTTGCCGGAGTCACCTGGCAAGACAAGATCGAGCGCGTTCAATTTCTTTCTTCCCGGCAGGACGTCGCAAACGATGTCCTGCTTTTCTATGCCAAGATCCTGCAGTTCCAGAATGACCTTCAAACGCGACTCGGCACCGGCGCGGCAAATGTCGTTGAGGTAGTGCCGTTTGTTCCGGAATTACTGGACTTATTGACGCGCTCCGGCACACCGCAGATGAAGGAGCTGGCTGCGTCCGCCATGGCGCTCGATTGGAGTGAAGAGTTGGAATCGTGCTGGAATGACCGCGTCAGCCGGCCATATGCGCCACTGAGTTTCGTCAGCCTCACGCTGCTCCAGCCGTTTGCACGGAACCTTGCGGCCAATGCGCGGATTAACCGGCAGGTAGCGCCGGATTGTCCTTTCTGTTCTTGTAAGCCACAGTTGGGAGTGCTGCGTCCTGAGGGCGATGGCGGAAAGCGTTATCTGTTCTGCTCGCTGTGCGGCACCGAGTGGGAGTATCGCAGGCTAATCTGCCCCAACTGCGAAGAGCTGGACAAAGAAAAACTGCCCGTCTATAAGAGCAGCAAAGTTCCATACATTCAACTTGCCGCCTGTGAAACATGCCACACCTATCTGAAATGTATTGACCTCGCCATCGACGGCCAGGCGATCCCAGAGGTCGACGATGTAGCCACCCTGCCGATGAGCCTGTGGATGGCGGAGAACGGATTCCAGCCGCTCCAATTGAACCTGTTTGGGTTTTAGATTGTTGAAGGATTTGGTGGGCCTAGTCGGGATCGAACCGGAGACCTCTTCCAGAATATCTAGATTTCTGGAAGAGGTCTCCGGCGCTGGCGCAGTGATAACGTTGAAAACCTAACGAGAATCTTGGGTTGAAAAATCGGCGACCTCTTCTCAGCCGAACGAGCTACCAATGCCGTGAGAATCACCAAACCACTGCGATCCAAAGGAGGCACGAGCCTCCCGCTACACACCAACCGTCCTCGACTTGTGTCGCACAAGAAGGGTGATCAATTGAGTAATCTCCGGGTTGCCCGTGATCCACCCGGGACCCGACGCAAGCGCAATCGCAGCTTCTAACTTCCTCGAATGAGACTTCGGGACCGCCGAAGGTGAAGCTGGCATTTCCGGTTAGCGATCATATCGGCCGGGATGAACATTGAGCGACCTTGGCGAAGCGGGAGGCGCGCGGTGATAGGGGCTCTGAGCGTGATGAGCTGACAAAATTCTCGAACCAACGCGGTGATCTCATCTGCAGCCGTATCCAATCCAAAAAGGCCAGCGTCGAGAACGTGGACTTGAGCACTCGGTACGTCCCACGGTAGCGCGCAGGTTCGGCGAGATCGAACGAGAGGTCGCCAAGGCGTTGCGACCCAGAGATTGCTCTTGCAGAGTCTACCTGACGCCCTTGGCCGCCGACTGAAAACTGGCGAGTACGACCTCGAGCAGAGGCAAATTAATGGCTCGGCCACGAAAAACTAACGAGACATTTCGTACGGCTTCCAGGTCATCGATCGGCGAGACAACAATCCGTTGTCGATGAGCTTCGCCGACCGCGCGTTCAGGAACGATCGCTACCCCTAAGCCGCGCTCCACCATCGCAAGAATGCCTTCAACCGAGTCGAGTTCCATGTACTCGGCCGGGTGAAGCCCCTTGCTGGCAAGAAATCGGTCAATGACCTGCCCAACCCCTATGCGGCGAACAAACCGGATGAACGCATAATTCTGAAGGTTTGCCAGCGAAACAGGGACATTTAAATCAACCGCGGAAATCAGTGCGAGCCTTTCACGGATCAATGTCTCGCAGCGGACATCGGGATGCACTTCAGGAGGCTGGGTGATGACTGCCGCGTCGAGAATGCCACTCCTGACCCGCTCCAGCAATATTGCTGAGAGGCCACTTTCTACAGTTATCTGGATTTTCGGATAACGCCGGTTCACGAGGGAGAGACAATCTGGAAGCAAACTGATGGTGGCAGTAGGAATCACACCCAATCCCAGACGACCGCTGAACGTCTCCGAGTTCTTTACAGTCTCGCCAATTGATTCAACCAGTGCGATTACCTCGCGGACTGAATTGGCGATCGCCATTGCAGCCGGCGTCATGGAGGGCGGACGCACGCTGCGATCAAATAGTTTGACCCCAAGGTCCTCTTCCAACGACTTGATTTGCATGCTGACTGCCGATTGTGTGAGGCCCAAACGTCGGGCAGCATCAGCGAACGACTGACTGTCGTGGATCGCAAGAAAAGTCTGCAGAGCTCTAAGATTCACTGCACATACCTCGGTAAAGCAGTCTCAAGGTTAACGTAGCCAGTACCAGCGCCCGGTTGATCGCCGGGCTCTTCCCCGGTGTGCATCTTCCCGGATCTGGCAAAGGCAGGTCACCGAACACTTTGCCTTAAGTTGAGATAATAATCATTCTAATTGTATAGTACTCAGCATATATTCAAATAATTTGATATTGATTTTTGGGAAATCCTGAAGCTCTCCGAAATTTTTCTCCAAATTTGTGTTCTCTAACCAATAAAAGGACATTTATTGTCTAGCTGAAGGGTGCCATTCCGAACGATGACGCTCGACGGTAAATTCATATTGACTAAAGTTGTTAGCATGATTACTTTCATAAACGTGAACTAGCTTCAATTTGGGTTGCCTGGTTTCTATAAAGAAGGGCATTTCTATGAAGAAGAAGTACCTAAGTGCGGCTATTCCAATCCTCGCGGGTGTCATCATATTGCTGATTCCCGTTCCCAAAGGCCTCGAACCGAGTGCATGGCATTATTTCGCTATTTTTATTACTTGTATTCTTGCGATCGTTCTAGAGACGTTACCTCCGGCAGTTAGTGGTCTGCTTGCTGTTGGCTTGGCTGCATCGCTGGGGTTGGTTCCCATGACGCCTCCAACAGTTCCGCCGACTTCCACCGCCGCCAAGACTGTTGCTTCTGCTAAGTCAGCAACGCAAACTGTTGCGCCTGGTAGCTCAGGCGAAACGACGCGGGCTCCCGACGCAAACAGTCTCACGAAGCCTGCGTTGATTCCAGCGGAGGTCAAGATTCTCACACAAACGACTGAAGCAGCCAAGCCGGTGAAGAGGGTGAAGCCAACGCCGTCGGAGGAGATTCGATGGGCGCTTTCCGGGTTCTCTGACAGCACGGTTTGGCTCGTCTTCGTTGCTTTCATCTTTGCCCTTGGATACGAGAAAACAGGTTTGGGAAAACGGATTGCCCTGTTTCTGATCAAGAAGCTAGGTCGCCGCACTCTCGGACTTGGCTACGCTGTGGCACTGTCGGAGCTGGTCCTGTCGCCATTCCTGCCATCCAACACGGCAAGGAGCGGTGGCACAATCTATCCGATTATCAAGAACATTCCGCCCCTATATGGCTCCACTCCGCAGAATGAACCGCGTAAACTCGGGGCCTATCTGATGTGGGTGGCGTTAACTTCGACCTGTGTGACCAGCACCATGTTCTTAACCGCATTTGCTCCCAATCTATTGGCAATATCGCTGGTGCAGAAAATCGCGAACGTGAATATTTCCTGGACGCAATGGTTTCTCTACATGCTGCCGGCTTCGGCGATTTTGTTCCTGATCACACCATACCTGGCCTACAAGCTTTATCCCCCAACGCTGAAAAGGTCAGATGAGGCGCCGTTGTGGGCAGCAAAGGAACTGGCGGCCATCGGTCCGATTACCCTGAAAGAGAAAACCTTGTGTTTCCTCGCCTGCGGAGCGCTGCTGCTGTGGATCTTTGGCGCCAGCTTCATCAACGCGACCCTGGTTGCCTTGATAGCCGTGGCCCTTATGGTGGTAAGCAAGGTTGTAAGTTGGGATGACGTACTGGGGAACAAACCGGCCTGGAATATTTTGTTCTGGTACGGAACGCTATTGGCTGTCGCAGATGGACTCAACCGCGTGGGCTTTCTGAATTGGTTCTGCGGGCATATGGCAAGCGCCCTTTCAGGCTACACTGCCATCGTTATTGTTATCGGGCTCATGGTGGTTTTCTGGTACGCCAGCTTCTTTTTTGCAAGCATCACGGCATTGACAACCGCGTTGTTACCACCGTTCCTGATTGCAGCAATGCTCGTCCCAGGTGTGCCAATCAAAATCTTGATAATTCTGATGTGCGGCAGCCTCGGACTGCGCGGAATCCTGACGCCTTACTCGGTGACCCCGGCGATCATCTATGCGGGAAGTGGTTACCTCGCTTCCAAGGAACATTGGACGATGGGTTTTATCTTTTCCACCGTTTATCTGATCGTGTTCCTGGGGATAACGTTGCCGTATCTTTTGATGACCGTTCGGTGATGTGTTGATTGTCTCGAACGGTATATGTGACCGGCACATACATCACCCTCAACATTCAGAATTAATGAAGTATCAGTTCGGAGGAACTCATGGATTTCACACTTACACAAGAACAGAAGCAGATGATTGCAGCTTTGGAAGAGGTCGGCAAGAAAGAGTTCGCCCCTAAGGCATCACGTTGGGATAAGAACCACGAATACCCATACGAGAACGTTGAACTGCTCAGGAAGATGGGCATTCTTGGCATGACCATTCCTGAGAAATTCGGTGGACAGGGGCGTCCGCTGATTGATGCCATCCTGGCAATCGAAACGGTCGCCAAGTATTGCGGCGTGAGTGCGCGAGTGATTGTTGAAACCAACATGGGCGCCATCGGCTGCATTATGGCCTACGGTACGGAAGAGCAATGCAAACTGGTTGCCCATCGCATTCTGGTGGAAGGCGACAAGCCCGCAATTGGCATGACCGAACCAGATGCCGGTACCGCGCTGACGGATCTTAAGACCAGGGCTGACAAGAAGGGTGATTCCTGGGTCATCAATGGCAAGAAGCATTGGATTACTGGCGGCGGCATTTCCAAGACGAACCTCATCTTTGTGCGCTTCTTTGAAAACGATAAAGAACTTGGGATTGGCGGGATTCTGGTTGACAAGGGTACGCCTGGGTTCACCTTTGGGAAGATGGAAAAGGCGATGGGTCTGCGAGGAATTCCCGAGGCCGAGCTTATCTTCAACGATTGCGTTGTGCCGAACGACAATGTCGTAGTCATGGGCGATGGCAACGAGGGTTTCAAGAAGCTGATGTACGGCTACAACGGCCAGCGGGCCGGTGCAAGTGCCGTTGCCTTGGGCATAGCCATGGGCGCGCATGAACTGGCCATACAGTACATGCTGAAGCGCAAGGCATTTGGCAAGGCATTATCGGAGTTCCAAGGCTTGCAATGGGAAATGGCGCATGCAGAACTGAAACTTAATGCTGGATATTTGCTGATTTGCCAGGCGGCATGCAATGCTCGCCACTTACCCAACAACGTTATGATGCCGCAGATGCACGAAGCCTCCATGGCGAAAGCTTATGTTGGCGACATTGCAATTCAGGTAGTAAGCGAAAGCCTGCAGATGTTCGGGGCCATCGGATATGCGGAAGACTTGCCTTTGGAGCGAATGTATCGCGACGTTCGGATGTTCAAGATTGGCGGAGGCACCACAGAAGCGCAGTTGAATATGTTGGCGCGCTCTATCTTCAATCGTAAGTTTGACCTGAGAAAATAGTGTGGCTTGGCGGTGCCGCCAAACGGTGCCGCCAATCTGCATTCCATTTACGAATTTAGGAATAAGGAAGAGACAATGAGTTCCAGCTCGATGCGTGGCTTTTCGATCCTAACGCCGGACGAGGCAGCCCAATTTATCAGTCATGGTGACCTCGTTGGCTTTAGCGGTTTTTCAGCGGCAGCGACTCCGAAGGCCGTGCCGGCAGCCATCGCCCGGAAGGCCGACGAGGAACACAAGAAGGGCAATGAGTTCAAGATAAAAGTGCTGACCGGCGCCAACGGAGGTCCGACCCTCGACGAAGTGCTTGCTGAAAGCGATGCTTTGGGATGGCGCTGCCCGTATCAGTCGGCAAAATTGACACGTGAGCGCATCAACCAACTCAAGATTGAGTACGTCGACGTTCCTCTCTCGCAGGTGGCGCAGTCTACTTCCTACGGTTCTTTTGGGGAAGTCGATTGTGCAGTTGTGGAAGCATCGGAGCTTACGGCTGACGGGCGCTTGTATCTCACGACCTCGATCGGCGTTGTCCCGACTTTGTTGCAAAAGGCGAAGAAGGTTATCGTCGAGATCAACGAGTGTCAGGAACCACGTCTTCGCGAACTTACCGATGTGTACTTGATACCGGAGCCTCCCCTGCGTGAACCCTTGAACATCCGGGCCCCGCTTGACAGGATTGGCTCGGATCATGCCCGGGTCGATCCGGCGAAGATCGTGGGGATCGTCAAGACAAGTCAGTTTGATAAGACGACGCCTTTCACGCCAACCGATTCGGTAAGCGAGGCAATCGCCGGCCATGTTGTTGAATTTCTGCTGTCGGAGAGGCGAAAAGGGAGCCTGCCGGCCCAGATGCCACCGATTCAGGCGGGTGTGGGGAATGTCGGCAACGCCGTTCTGGCCGGTTTCGATCTCCATCCGCAGTTTCCAACCTTCTCGATGTACACCGAGGTAATCCAGGACTCACTGCTCGATCTGCTGACAAAGGAGAAGGTCAAGGGCGTGAGTGCCGCGAGTCTGGCGACATCTACAGAGAAGCAGCGAATGGTCTTCAATCGCATGGATTTCTTTGCGAAACGGATTGTGCTGCGCCCCTCAGAAGTGTCGAACAGCCCCGAAGTGATTCGCCGCTTGGGTGTCATCAGTCTGAACACGGCGATTGATTTCGACATTTATGGCAATGTGAACTCCACCCACTTCAACGGTGCCACTGTGATGAATGGCATTGGAGGAAGCGGAGATTATGCTTCGAATAGCCGGATCGCGATTTTTATGACTCCATCGATTCGTAAGGATGGCAAGATCTCCTGCGTGGTTCCAATGTGTACGCACGTTGATCAGAACGAACACGCGGTGGATGTCCTCGTGACGGAGCAGGGGGTCGCTGACCTGCGAGGTCTCGATCCCAGGCAGCGAGCCATGTGCATCATTCAGAACTGTGCCCATCCTTCCTATCGCGATTACCTGCGCGAATATGTGCGGAACTCAAGAAAAGCGCATATTCCACATGACTTGCGCCGCGCATTTGAGTTGTACCTCAATTTCGAGGATTATGGTTCCATGCTGCCGGGCGTTGAAGAGGTCACGAATAAGGCGGAGGCAAAAGCAGCCATTAAGTAACCTGGTGACTGGCACTCTTGTCCAAGGTTGGGGCCAAGCGTCAGTTGGTTCCGGGGCACGATATCTAGGCAATCAGAGTTCGATCTTGCTAGATATCTAGTCGGTGATTATGGAATTGTGGCAGCAATCTCTTATCGGCGTCCCGCTGTGGGTTCCCGGTATATTTATCCCCGTAATCGGGACGATTTGTTTTGGGTACTTACTGGTTCGTCGTTGGTCCGTGTTGCGCAAGGCTGCACCGGACGAGCGCTTCGATCAGTTCCCAAGTCGGCTTCGGCGCTTGTGGTCCCTTGGATTTCTGCAGCAACGACAAACACGCTATCCGGGAACTGGGATTCCTCATCTGTGCATATTCTTTCCTTTCCTGCTGACTTTGCCACACTTGGCTGTACTTGTGCTGCTGGGCATTCCTGGAACATGCGAACCTCAGGGCGAGGCCTGGCGATTCTACTCGCATCTGTGCGACGTCGCGGCAACCATCATCTTCCTGGGATGCCTGGCCGCCCTGCTCTATCGAATTCTACTGAGGCCAAGACGCTTCAACGCAGCACGTCAGCCTCTCGGTGGTCTGATCCTGGTCATTGTCTCCGGGTTGGTATTGTCGGAGGCCATATTTCGAGCTGCACATTTCGCCGATATGTCCCAAGCGCCTTGGCCGTTTACGCTCGGCAATGTGATTCAATCGCTGCTCAGTGAGACGGAGCCATCTGTGCAGGCTGCTTCTAGCTCGGTTGCCTGGTTGCTGCATGAACTGTTGTTCTTCGGTTTCCTCTGCTTTGTGCCCTGCTGCAAACAATTTCACGAGATCACTGGCCTCGCTAACATCTTCTGCGGGCGGCTTGAGAGGGGCACCATCAAGCCACTGCGCTACGGCCTCAATGAGCAGGAAACGGAACAGCTAGATGAGGCTGGCGTCCGCAGGTTCGCAGATTTCACATGGAAGCATGTACTGGATTTCTATAGTTGTGCCGATTGCGGCCGGTGTACCGATCAGTGTCCTGCAGTCGCCGTAGGACGAGCCCTTTCGCCGCGCGAATTCACCTATGCCGGCCAACGCTTGGCTTTTGAAGACGGAGATTCGGCTTTGCCGTATACCGGTGAAGAGATCTGGTCCTGCACGACTTGCGGTGCGTGCGAACAGGAATGTCCTGTCGTGATCGAGTACATCGAGAAGTTCGTAGACTTGCGGCGCGCCATGGTTGAGGACGGAAAACTTCCGGTTGCGGTCAGTAGGGCTTTCGAATCCCTAGAACAACATGGCAATCCGTGGGGACGCGCCGCCTCCGCCGCATGGCCGCGCGGATCGGCCCACTCAGACAACATTGCACCCCCTTCAGGACAATCGCCGATTCTGTTCTTTCCCGACAGCTTTATCGCGTTCGACGACCGAGCCCGCGCCATTGGCGACGCAGTCTGTGAATTGCTAACGAGAACAGGAAAATCGTTTGTTATTCCGCCGCAACCTGGCAGAGACAGCGGACACGAAGCCCGACGTTTCGGCGAGGAGTTCCTCTTTATGAAGCTGCGGGACCTGAACGCGCAAGCCATCCACGACAGTGGCGCGCAACTGATTGTAACGGCCGATCCGCACACCCTGAACGCTTTTCGACATGATTATGTTGGTCTGCCGCGCAGTGTCCACATTACAGAAGTGTTAGCCGATGCGATTGAGACTGGCAGCATCGGATTCAAGTCTGACGATAGCGGCAAACTCCACGTGTTTCACGATCCTTGCTACCTGGGCCGGCACAATGGGATTTACGACGCACCTCGAAAGATTCTGTGCTCCATCCCTGGGCTGAAACTCGGCCAGATGCGGAAGCAATGCGACAGGTCGTTTTGCTGCGGTGGGCCGCTGTCGTTTTTCCATCAACCGAAAGAAAATCTCAGGATGGCGGAAATGCGTATTCAGCAAGCAATTGAAACGCGCGCCGACGTTGTTGTCACCGCTTGTCCATGGTGCTTGGTCAACTTAACAGAGGCGGCAAGTTCGGCGGGATCGAGCATCGAGGTGATCGATATTACAGAGCTGGCAGTACGGCATCTTTGAGATTAGCCTGTTCTGCAGGAGCCGCAAAAATGGAGGTCGTCTGCTGTATTAAGTCAGTTCCAAACATTGCGGACGAAGAGGTTCAGATAGTCCATCAGCGAGTCAGCGTCGGCACTTACCCGCGCTGCTTAAACGACTGGGACCGCTACGTTCTTGAGGAAGCTCTGCGCTTAACCGAACTCCAAGGCGGTTCAATTACAGCTCTGACATTTGGCGGCTCGGCGAGCGAGGATGTGTTGCGCAGGGCTATGGCGCTTGGCGCAGACGAAGCCGTGATGCTGACTGGGTCGCTCGAAGAAGAGCCTCGGCGAGTAGCGGCGGCGCTTGCCTCGGTAATCCGTGCCCGTCACTTCGATCTGGTGCTTACCGGCGCGCAGTCTTCTGATCGGCAGGGAGCGGAAGTCGGCGGAATGCTGGCAGCTATCCTGGGCCTTCCATTTGCTTCAGTGGTTGTGGGGGTCGAGCGGAAGGAAGACATCGTTCTTGTGTATCGGGAAATCGAAGGGGGAGAGTTGGAGGTGTATGAAGTTGAGCTGCCCGCGGTTCTCTCGCTCCAGACCGGAATCAATACTCCGCGCTATGTCAGCATGCGAGGCATTCGAAAGGCCGCGACAAAAGCAATTACAGTCGCAACACCTGACGCAACTCCAAATGTCGCCGTGCGCCTCGTGGAACACAGGCATCCTCCAACCGCAGTTGGCGCAAGAATGCTTCGTGGTGACTTGAAAGCAATCGCCGTCGAAGTGGCTGGCATTATTCGCGAGCGTGGAGGGCTGCAATGAAGCAGATTTTTGTACTGCTCCGGCAAGTCGAACGCGGCATAGAGGAATCGGGTCTTTCGTTGCTCACCTCCGCAACCGAAATTGCAGACGAAGTTGTTGCGGTTGTTCTCTGGCATGACAACAGCTTCGAGTGTCCGGTGACTAGGCTTCGGGGTTGCTGTCATGAAGCGTGGATCATGCGTAGCGAAAGTCTTTTCCACCCCGATGCCATAACGCTGGGAACCGCATTGAGCGCCGTTGTGCCACCGCATCCGATCTTCCTGATGCACCACGACAGCCTTGCCATGGATACAGGGCCGGGAGTTTCCGTCATCCTCGATGTGCCATTCGTGTCTAATATCGTTTCCCTGGAAAGTGACTCAGATCGCAAGACTCGGTTGGTTAAGAGAGAATACGGCGGACAAGTCGATGCCGTTTACGAGGTCAGCCAGTCTCTCGGGTGTTTCATTACCGTATCAGCTGCATTCCAAGGCTCTGTCGGCAAAGTGTTGTCGCTAGCACCTCGCGTGGTGGAGAAAGCTGTGCTGGTCGTGAACTCGCGCAGGCGTTGGTTGCGCAACGAACCAGCAGATTTCAGCGATGATGTGGACATTGCTTCAGTCGAGCGCCTGCTTGCTGTCGGGAGAGGTATGCAAGAACCTGAGCAGATCGCATTGGCGGAAGAGGCGGCACTTGCAATGGCCGGCGTGGTCTGTTGCTCCCGCCCGGTTGTCGATGCTGGCCGGCTCGGAAAATCTCGACAGGTCGGAATCTCCGGGGCGAGTGTTTCTCCCAAAATCTACCTGGCTTGTGGCATCAGCGGTTCTTTTCAGCACATGGCTGGATTGAGGGGAGCGCCGTTCATTATCGCGGTAAACAAAAATCCACGAGCGCCTATCTTCGAGAGAGCCGATGTCGGGGTGGTCGCGGATGGTGCCGAGTTCCTTGCGCAGCTAGTATCAGCCTTCAGCGAT
>Ga0181528_10000319_pt1 | contig 38286 bp, 37 predicted proteins | sample PEATcosm2014_Bin_47_FD_119742 | JGI IMG/M metagenome (GOLD analysis project Ga0181528, IMG submission 119742) | Peatland microbial communities from MTU Mesocosm Facility, Houghton, MI, USA - PEATcosm2014_Bin10_10_metaG | ecosystem: Environmental > Terrestrial > Soil > Wetlands > Peat | place...
AAGCACCGCTCCGCCGCCTGGCGGAAGGCCGGCACCAGACCGGCGTGGTGGGGCGCCACCCCGGCCTCCAGGGCGTCAGACCAGGGGCCGTACCCGAGGGTGCGGAGGTCGGCGTCGCTCAGGCGCTCGACCGAGTCCTCCACCAGGACACGGATCCGGGCCCGCTCGTCGTCGGTGGTGAGCCGGACACCGTCGGCCACCACCTGGCGGGTGGCGTCGTCGCAGGCGGCCCGCGAGAAGATGAAGGTGATGGCGGGCAGCATGCCCGCCTCGGCGAGGTACTCGACCACCTCGGTCCGCCGGGGCGACCGGAACCGCTGGTGGGAGGAGCGCTTCCGCCGGTCGTCGAGCCGGAGACCGTCCGGGTTGGGCTGGCCGGAGCGCAGCAGCGGGAGCACCGACAGGCCGTCCCGACCCCGTTCGGCCACGGCGTAGTGGTGATGGAGGGTGACGGGCCGATGGGTCTCCACCACCACCCGGGTGGTGCCCCGGACCGAGGTCAGCCAGCGGCCGAAGTCGCCGGCGTTGTTGACGGTGGCCGACAGGCTCACGAACGAGACGGTCGGCGGGGTGAGGACGAGGACCTCCTCCCACACCGAGCCCCGGTAGGGGTCCTGGAGGTAGTGGACCTCGTCGAGCACCACCACGGCCAGGTCGTCGAGGAGCGCCGACCGGGCGAACAGCATGTTCCGCAGGACCTCGGTGGTCATGACGACGATCGGGGCCCGGGCCTGGTGGGACACGTCACCGGTCAGGAGGCCGACCCGGTGGGCGCCGTAGCGGTCGGACAGCTCACCGAACTTCTGGTTCGAGAGCGCCTTGATGGGCGTCGTGTAGAAGGCCTTGCCCCCGCCGGACAGCGCCCGGGCCACCGCGTAGTCGGCGATCAGCGTCTTGCCCGATCCGGTGGGGGCGCTCACCAGGACCGACTCGCCCCGGTCGATGGCGTCCATGGCGCGGTGCTGGAAGGCGTCGAGGTGGAACCCGAGGCCCTGCTCGAAGGCCGCCCGCGGCCCACCCCCGGTGCCCTCCCCCGCCGTCCCGGGGGCCTCGGGCCCCGCCCGGGTCATCGACGGACGATCTTGCCGACGATGATCGAGAGCTCGTAGAAGATGTACAGCGGGATGGCCATGGCGCACATCGAGAAGGGGTCGGAGCTCGGGGTGATGACCCCGGCCAGGACCACGATGCCGACGATGGCCCAGCGGCGCTGCGACGAGAGCTGCTCGGGCGTCACCACGCCGGCCAGCTCGAGGGCGACCAGTAGGACCGGGAATTCGAAGGTGACCCCGAAGCACACCATGAGCAGGATGATCAGGCTCAGGTACTTGTTGGGGTCGAGGATCTGGGTCAGCGACGGGCCCCCGATGTTGTTCAGCCACTGGAGCGCGTGGGGGAAGATGAGGAAGGCGACGGCCGCCCCGAGGCTGAACAGCCCGATGGTGGCGACGATGAAGGGGACGGCGTACCGCTTCTCCTTCGGGTTGAGGCCCGGGGTGATGAACCGCCACAGCTCCCACAGCCAGATCGGCGACGCCAGGAAGATGCCGCCGTAGGCGGCGATCTTGACCCGGAGGGCGAGGCCGTCGAGCGGGCCGGTCACGTAGAACCCGCAGTGGGTGGGCGCGATCTCGCAGTAGGGGTGCTTCAGGAAGGAGAGGATCCACGGATACAGCAGGGCCGCCACGGTGCCGGCCACGAAGAAGGCGGCGACCGAGACCATCACCCGGCGGCGGAGCTCGCCGAGGTGCTCCGTGAGGGTCATGGCGTCCGGCGCCGGACGGTCGGCCCGGCGCTTGAGCGAGAGGGCCATGCCTACCGGGCCCCGGCGCGGGGTGGACGGGGCGCCACGACGGTCAATTCAGGGACGGGTCGTCGGGAACCGTCCGGCCGTCGCCCCGGACGGCGTGCACGGTGCCCTGGGGATCGCTGATCGACACCCCGGGGATCGACGCGGCCTCGTCGGACTCCACGACGCCGGCCGGTCGGTTCGTCCCGCCCGACGCCAGCACCCCGTCCCCCACCGGGTCCGGTGGTCGTCCCTCGGGCGGTTCCGCCCGCGAGGCCTCGTTGTCGGCGGCATGGGTGTCGGCCAACGAGTCGAGGAAACTGATCGGCGAACGCACGGCCTGGGTGATCTTGTCGGTCGACGGGAGATCGGGGAAGTTGCCCCGCACGTCGCTCTCGAGGCGCTGGCGGAGGCGGCGGAAGTCCCCCCACAGCGAGCCGACCTGGCGGGCCACCTTGGGCAGCTTCTCCGGACCGAGCACCACGATGGCGACCAGCACGACGACCAGGAGCTTGGCCGGGCTCAGGAAGGGCACGCCCCGAGTGTACCGGCGGCCGGCGGCCGGACGCCTGCGCACCCTGGCCCGGGTGCCGGTCAGGCCCGGTGGTGGGCCCGGTGCTGGTGGTGGGCCCCGTCATGGCCCGGGTGCCGACGGTGGGCCCGGTGGACCTGGTGGGCCCCGTCATGGTCCAGGGGACGGCGGCGCAGGGCGAGGACCATACAGACCAGGGCCGCCAGCACCGCGGTGGCCACCCCGGCCGTGCCCAGGAGCCGGCCCACGGGCCACAGTTTGGCCACCATCCTCCCCACCATCGCCGAGCGGGGGACGGGGCCGAAGTAGCGGCTGTCCTCGGAGTCGGTGCGGTTGTCCCCCATGACGTAGTACTCGCCGACGGGGACCCGGTAGGGCGACTCGAGGCCGTAGGGACCGGTGCCGGACACCGGCTCGGTCGGCGGCACCGGGCGGGGCAGCCACGGCTCGGCCAGCAGTCGGCCGTCGATCGTCACCCGGCCGTCGTCGGTGCCCACGACGTCGCCGGGCAGCCCGATGATGCGCTTCACGAGGTCGGGGTAACGGGCGGCCACCCCGCCGGGCGTGCGGAAGACCACGATGTCGCCCCGCTCGGGGTCCGCCCAGGTGTAGGCCAGCTTGTCGACCAGGATCCGGTCCCCGACCAGCAGCGTGGGGGCCATCGACACCGACGGGATGAAGAACACCTGGGCCACGACGAGCCGCACGGCCACGACCAGCAGGAGCACCAGCGTCAGCACGAGCACGACCTCGATGGCGGCACCACCGGACCCGTCGGGTCGGGCTTCGGCGGGGGGTGACCGGGGAGGAGGGGATCGGTCCGAGTACACCGCTCAGCGACGCTAACCCACCGGCCGGGGCCGACGGTGCCCCGGCGTGCGGCCTAGAGGCCCTTGGCCTGGCTCAGGGGCCACACCACCGCCACGGCCCTCCCCACGATCAACGACGCGGGTATGGGACCGAAGAAGCGGCTGTCCTCGGAGTCCGTGCGGTTGTCCCCCATCACGTAGTACTCGCCCGCGGGGATCTTCACCGGCCCGGGCAGGTTGAACTGCGGGTGCTCGTCGTCGGGGAGCGCCCCGGTGTAGCTCTGCGGCCCGGTCGGCAGCCACGGCTCCGACAGGGGCGAGCACTTGGCGAAGTCCTGGTTGGCGCAGTCGATGTAGATGTGGCCGTCGTAGGAGGAGATCGTCTCGCCCGGCAGGCCGATGACGCGCTTGACCAGGTCGGGGAAGTCCTGCTCCTCGAGCGGCGGTCGCTTGAAGACCACGATGTCGCCGCGGTGGACACCGTGGAAGTCGTAGCTGAGCTTGTTGACCATGATCCGGTCCCCGACCTGGAGCGTCGGCACCATCGACGGCGAGGGGATGTAGAACGACTGGATCACGTAGGTCCGCAGCAGCATCGTGCAGAGCAGCACGGCCAGCAGGATGACGGCCCACTCGATCACCCAGCGGTAGCCACTCCCCTTGCCGCGGCTGTCGTCCAGGGTGCCGACCTCCTCGGTCGGCTCCTCGGGCGCGCCGGCGGCCACCGTGACGCCGCCGGCGGGGACGTCGGCGGCGTCGTTGGGCATGTCGTCCGGATCGCTGGGCACAGTGACCCGACGCTAGCCCAGCCTCGACGACCCACCGCAGCGGGACGGGCCGGCCGTCACAGCCCCGCGATGAGCTTCTCGACCCGCTCGTCCCGGGACCGGAAGGGGTCCTTCAGCAGCACCGTGCGCTGGGCCTGGTCGTTGAGTTTGAGGTGGACCCAGTCGACGGTGAAGTCCCGCCGCCGCTCCTTGGCCCGCTTCACGAACTCGCCCCGCAGACGGGCCCGGGTGGTCTGTGGTGGGGTGGTCATGGCCTCGGCGATGTCCTCGTCGTTGGTGATGCGGTCGAGCTGGTCGTGACGCTGGAGGCGGTAGTAGAGGCCCCGGTTGCGGTCGACATCGTGGTACTGCAGGTCGAGGAGGGCCACCGACGGGCTGTGCAACGGCAGCGAGTGGCGTTCCCGGTAGCCCTCGATGAGGCGGTACTTGGCCACCCAGTCGCACTCGCGGTGGAGGGAGAGCGGGTCGGCCTCCAGGCCCTTCAGGCAGTGCTCCCACATGGACAGGGCCCGGTCCTCCTGGACCGACAAACCGTGTCGGTCCCGGAACTTGACGGCGCGCTGGAGGTACTCCCCCTGGATGTCGAGCGCACTCATCTCCCGGCCGTTGGCCAGGCGCACCGGGCGGCGGCAGGTGATGTCGTGGCTGATCTCGCGGATGGCGCGGATCGGGTTCTCCAGGGTGAGGTCGCGCATGACCGTCGACGGGTCCTCGAGCATCCGGAGCACGATCGAGGTGGCGCCGATCTTGAGGAAGGTCGCGTACTCGCTCATGTTCGAGTCGCCCACGATGACGTGGAGCCGGCGGAACTTCTCCGCGTCGGCGTGCGGCTCGTCCCGGGTGTTGATGATGGGCCGGCTACGGGTGGTCGCCGACGACACGCCCTCCCAGATGTGCTCCGCCCGCTGGCTCAGGCAGAACACCGCACCGCGGGCCGTCTGCAGCACCTTGCCGGCCCCGGCGTAGGCCTGGCGGCTCACCAGGAACGGGATGAGGACCTCGGTGTAGTGGGTGAAATCGTCGCGTCGGCTGGTCAGGTAGTTCTCGTGACAGCCGTAGGAGTTGCCGGCCGAGTCGGTGTTGTTCTTGAAGAGGTAGATGTCGCCCCGGATGCCCTCCTCGCGCATGCGGGCCTCGGCCCCCTCGACGAGCGACGACAGGATCCACTCGCCGGCCTTGTCGTGGGCCACCAGTTCGGCGATGTCGTCGCACTCGGGCGTGGCGTACTCGGGGTGGCTGCCGACGTCGAGGTACAGGCGGGCGCCGTTCTCCAGGAACACGTTCGACGAACGACCCCAGCTCACGACGCGCCGGAAGAGGTACCGGGCCACCTCGTCGGGGCTGAGCCGGCGCTGGCCGCGCAGGGTGCACGTGACCCCGTACTCGTTCTCCAAGCCGTAGATGCGCTTGTCCATTACCTGCACGGTACCGTGGGCGTGCCGTCGCGGTGCGCCACGCCCCGAGTCGTCACACAGCGTTCACCGGCCCGGGCCCCCCACAAGGGGGCGGGTCGGATCAGGCCAGCAGGGTGGCGAGCTCCTCGTCGACCAGGCGGCGGAAGGCCCGGCGGCCGTTGCCCTCGGCCAGCACGGCCACCTCCAGGTCGTCGGCGCCGAGCGTGCGGTCCGGGCCCGCCAGGGCGGTGACCGCCGAGCGCAGGGCCTCGGGCAGGGTCCACGTGCCCGACCACTCGGCGTCGAGCTTGACCACGATGGCCTCCGTCTCGCCCCCGAGCACGGCGAACCGGTCCTCGTCGGTGATCGTCCCCTCGTAGGCGATGTGGTACAGCTGTGGCGGACGCAGACCGTTGCCGAGCTCCGCCACCAGGATCTCGACCTCGAGGGGCTTCATCTCGTGGGTGAACACCTGTCCGAGGTACTGGGCGTAGAGGTTGGCCAGCGACCGGGCCTCGACGTCCTCGCGGCTGTAGGCGTAGCCCTTGGTGTCCGCGTGCCGGATGCCCGAGACGCGCAGCTGGTCGAACTCGTTGTACTTGCCCACGCCGGCGAAGGCGATCCGGTCGTAGATCTCGCTGATCTTGTGGAGCGACCGGGACGGGTTGTCCGCCACGATCACGATGCCGTGGTCGTAGGTGGTGGCCACCAGGGACCGGCCCCGGGCGATGCCCTTCTGGGCGTACTCGGCCCGGTCCTTCATGACCTGCTCGGGGGCCACGTAGTAGGGCATGGTCATGGCTGGCGGCCCTCCGTCCGGCGACGCTCGATGAGGCTGGCGAACCGCTCGGCCACCTCCTCCTCACCCACCGAGGCGAACCCGGCGGCGGTGACGGTGGCGACGAGCGGGTAGATCCCCCGGATCAGGTCGGGCCCGCCGGTGGCGGAGTCCTCGTCGGCCGCCTCGTAGAGCGACTGGATGGCGAGCTCGACGGCCTCGTCCCTCGCCAGCCCCTCCCGGAACCCGAGCTTGATGGTGGTGCGAGCGTCGCGGCCCCCCGACCCCGTGGCGTTGTACTCGCTCTCCTCGTAGTGGCCGCCGGTCACGTCGTAGGTGAAGATGCGACCGGTGCGGCGACCCAGGTCGAACCCGGCGAACAGCGGGACCACCGCGAGGCCCTGCATGGCCATGGGCAGGTGCTCCCGCACCATCTGGCCGAGCTGGTTGGCCTTGCCCTCGAGGCTGAGGACGACGCCCTCGACCTTCTCGTAGTGCTCGAGCTGGGTCTGGAACAGGCGGACCATCTCGACGGCCGGCCCGGCGGCGCCGGCGATGGCCACCGCCGAGTAGCGGTCGGCCGGAAAGACCTTCTCCATGGCCCGGTGGGCGATGGCGTGTCCCTCGGTGGCCCGGCGGTCACCGGCCATCACCACGCCATCGGCGAAGCGCAGGGCCACCACGGTGGTGCCGTGGCGGAAGCCCTCGACCGGGGCGGCGCCGGTCCCGTTGATCAACGGATGGGTGGGGACGCGCAACCGCCGGATGAGGCCGGCGAAGTCCGGCCCCGGGTCGTCGGTGGTCGTGAAGAGGGGCAACGACACGTGGGTTACTCGCCGCCCTTCTGCACGTAGTTGCGCACGAACTCCTCGGCGTTGTCCTCCAGGACCTCGTCGATCTCGTCGAGCAGGTCGTCGAGCTCCGCCTTGAGCTTCTCGCCCGCGGCCGAGGTCGCCGGGACCTCCTCGACCTCCGCATCCGTGCGCTCGGCCGTCTGCTTCTTCTTCAGCTCTCGCTCTGCCATCGCTTCACTCCTCCTGCCCGCTCGCTACTCAACTGCTCAGTCTGTCGACGAGCTCCGCCGGACTCGCGCACCCGTCCAGTAGTGCTTCGACATGTTCCGCCGTTCCCTTCAGGGGATCCATCATAGGGACGCGCCGGAGGGGGTCCGATCCGAGGTCGAAGACGAGGGAATCCCAGTTGGCGGTGGTGACCGACGCGGGCCAGCGCTTGAGGCACTCCCCCCGGAACCAGGCCCGCGTGGTCCTCGGTGGGTCGGTGACGGCGGCGGCCACCGCCTCGGGGGTCACGAGCTTTTCCGTGTCGAGGCGGGCGAAGAGGGACCGGGAGGGCCGCAGGTCGTGGTACTGGAGGTCGACGGCGGCCATCCGCGGGTCGTCCCACCCGCAGCCGTGGCGCTCCCGGTAGGCCTCGAGGAGCTGGAGCTTGGCCACCCAGTCGACCTGGCGGGCCAGTGACGACGGATCGGTCTCGAGCGCCGACAGGACCTGCTCCCACCGGTCGATGACGGCGGTGCCCACGGCCTCGGGCCCGAGGCAGTCGAGACCCCGGTCGTCGGCGTACTTGCGCGCCTGGCCGTAGAGCTCCCACTGGATGTCCAGGGCGGTGGCCGTGGACCCGTCGGCGAGCTGCAGCGGCAGGGTGAAGGTCCGGTCGACGGCGACCGCGTGGATGGCGCGCACCGGGTCGGCGAGCGCCAACGGCCGGCCGGTCGCGGCGTCGTCCTCGATCATGGCCAGCACCAGCGAGGTGGTCCCGAGCTTCAGGAACGTCGCCACCTCGGCGAGGTTGGCGTCACCCACGATGACGTGCAGGCGCCGGTAGCGGTGGGGGTCGGCGTGGGGCTCGTCCCGGGTGTTGACGATCGGCCGCTTGAGCGTCGTCTCCAGGCCCACCTGCTCCTCGAAGAACTCGGCCCGCTGCGACAGCTGGAAGTCGACGGAGCCGGCCTCGTGGAACGGCGTCTCGCTCCCCACCTTGCCGGCGCCGCAGAAGAGCTGACGGGTGACGAAGTGGGGCGTGATGCCGGCCACGATCCGGCTGAAGGGGGTGTCGCGGTCCATCAGGTAGTTCTCGTGGCAGCCGTAGGAGTTGCCCTTGCCGTCGGAGTTGTTCTTGTAGACGACGAGGCGCGAGCCGTCGTGGGACGAGGCGTCGGCGGCCTCCATCGAGCGGACGACGATGGACTCGCCCGCCCGGTCGTAGGTCAGCGCCTCGAGCGCGTTGGAGCATTCCGGCGACGAGAACTCGGGATGGGCGTGGTCGACGTAGTACCGCGCCCCGTTGGTGAGGACGGTGTTGACCAGATGGGTCTCGACCAGCGGGGGCATCGAGCCCTCCTTGGCCGTGCCCCGGGCGTCGTTGCCCGGAGCCTCGTCCTCGAAGTCCCAGCCGGTCTGCTGGCGGGCCACGTCCCGGGCGTAGGCGTTGATGAGCACGGACGAGGCCGCGATCGGGTTGGGGTCGCCGTTGACCACCTGGATGCCGTATTCGGTCTCGATGCCGCAGACCTTGGGTATGGCCATGCGGGCGACCCTACCCTCGGCGCCGCCCGAGTGGACGCCCCCTCGGGGACCGTTCGGCCCTCAGAGGTACTGGCCCGTCCCGACCCGCTCGATCGAGCGCCCCCCGGTGGTCTCGTCGCGGTCGCTGATCAGCGTGCGGATGTAGACGATGCGCTCGCCCTTCTTGCCCGAGATCTTGGCCCAGTCGTCCGGGTTGGTGGTGTTCGGGAGATCCTCGTTCTCCTTGTACTCCTGGCGGATCGACTCGAGGAGGTCCTGGGTGCGGATGCCGCGTCCTTCACCGGCGATGGCCCGCTTGATGGCGAGCTTCTTCGCCCGGCGCACGATGTTCTCGATCATGGCCCCGGAGCTGAAGTCCCGGTAGTAGAGGACCTCCTTGTCGCCGTTCTGGTAGGTGACCTCCAGGAACCGGTTCTCCTCGTCGTCGCGGTACATCTCGGCGACCGTGGACTCGATCATGGCCTGGGTGGCCTTGGCCGGGTCGCCGCCCCCGAGGGTGCGCACCTCCTCGGCGTCGAGCGGCAGGTCGGGCGCCAGGTACCGGGAGAAGATCTGGGTGGCCGCCGCCTCGTTCGGGCGCTCGATGCGGATCTTCACGTCGAGGCGACCGGGACGCAGGATGGCCGGGTCGATCAGGTCCTCGCGGTTGGAGGCGCCGATGACGATGACGTCCTTCAGGGTCTCCACCCCGTCGATCTCGGCGAGCAGCTGGGGCACGATGGTCGACTCCATGTCCGAGCTGATGCCCGTACCCCGTGTGCGGAACAGCGAGTCCATCTCGTCGAAGAAGACGATCACGGGCACGCCCTCCTCGGACTTCTCCCGTGCCCGCTGGAAGACGAGGCGGATCTGGCGCTCCGTCTCCCCCACGTACTTGTTGAGCAGCTCGGGCCCCTTGATGTTCAGGAAGTAGCTGCGCGTGTTGGTGTTGCCGGTGACCTCGGCGACCTTCTTGGCCAACGAGTTGGCCACCGCCTTGGCGATCAGGGTCTTGCCGCACCCCGGGGGGCCGTAGAGCAGGATGCCCTTCGGGGCCGGCAGCCGGTGCTCGGCGTAGAGCTCCCGGTAGAGGTACGGCAGCTCGACCGCGTCGGTGATCGCCTCGATCTGGTCGTCGAGACCGCCCACGTCCGCGTAGGTGACGTCCGGCACCTCCTCCAGCACGAGCTCCTCGACCTCGGGTCGGTCGAGCTTCTCGATCAGGAGCCCGGTCCGGCTCTCCATGAGGACGGTGTCGCCGGCCCGCAGCTTGACCCCGACGAGCGAGTCGGCGAGGTCCGCCACCCGCTCCTCGTCGGCCCGTCCGTAGACCAGGGCCCGACGACCGTCCTCGAGCAGCTCCTTCAGGACGACGACCTCGCCCTGGCCCTCGCCCTGACGGGCCAGGATGACGTTGAGCGACTCGTTGAGGACGACCTCGTCGCCCCGGCTCAGGGCCGGGACCTCGATGTCGGGATGGAGGGAGACGCGCATCTTGCGTCCGCCCGAGAAGACGTCGACGCTGCCGTCGTCGTTCGACCCGAGGTACGTCCCGTAGGCCGACGGCGGCTGGGTCAGCTTCTCGACCTCCTCGCGCAGGTTGGCCACGTGCTCCTTGGCCGTCTGCAGGGTGAAGGTCAGCTTCTCGTTCTGGGACACGGCCTGGGCGAGCTGGCCCTTGGTCTCGAGCAACTTCTCCTCGAGCGTCTGGACCCGGCGCGGGCTCTCCTGCAGGCGCCGCCGCAGGACCGTCACCTCTTCCTCGGCCGTCAGGGCACGGGCCCGCAGGGTCTCCAGGTCTTCCTCGTCCGCCGCCCGGCGCTGGCCGTCGGCATCGTCGAAATCAACCGTCGCAATCACCTCGCTCGAGCAGGGGGGCTCCGAACCGACCCTACACCGGGTCACCTCCCGTTCCGGCGTCCCCCCGCCCCGACGGGAGGCCCGTGGCCCGTCGCCGGCGGCCGGTGCACCGCGCGCGCCGCCGCCGGGGTCGGGTATGCCGTTGGTGGCCCCGCAGCGGATAGCATGACGCGAGCAACGGGCCCGGCACCCCACGGGGGTTCGACGGGATCCACCCCGTCGGCCGCCGGATCCCGAGGACACGGGTCCCACGCGTTCGGGCCGAGAGACATGTAGGAGAGACATAGCTGATGAAGGTCTGGATCGACCAAGATCTCTGCACGGGAGACGGCCTGTGCGAGGAGATCGCGCCCGCGGTCTTCACGCTGCTCGACGACGGCCTGGCCTATGTGAAGGAGGGCTCCGACGTGAAGAACGAGCCCGGCGGCTCGGCCGGCATGGCCGCCGTGCCCGGTGAGCTCGAGGACGCCGTGGTCGAGGCCTCCGAGGAGTGCCCCGGGGAGTGCATCTTCATCGAACAGGGCTAGGCGCCGGACGCCGGTCGGCGCCCCACCGGGCTCAACCGGTGACCACCTCGCGGGTGGGGCTCGGCGCGAAGTAGCCCGTGTCGGCCACACCGTCGGACGACCGGATCCGGGCGTCCAACTCGGCCGTCATCACGGTGCCGTCCGGCACCACCAGATCGGCCAGGACCTCGCCCGACTCGGTCAGGACCGGTCCGTCCTTACCCGACCCGGTGCGGAGCACGACCTCCAGACCGGTCCGCCCCTCGACGGCGGCCACCGTCGCGAAGATGCCGGTCGGCCGCAGAGCCAGGGGAAGGGGGCACCCTCCGAGGACCGCCACCCGCTTGGTGGCGTCCACCACGATCAGGCCCCGCCCGGCCGCTGACAGTACGGCCCGCTCGCGCTGCATGGCGCCGCCCCGTCCCTTGATCAGGGCCCCCGCGGGGTCCACCTGGTCGGCCCCGTCGAAGGCCACCGTGACCCGGCCGCCGGCCAGGGGCTCGACGGCCATGCCGGCGGCCGTGGCGTACCACTCCATCTCGTGGCTCGTCGCGCAGAGCACCAGGCCCGGGGGCAGGCGGTCCCGCCGTCGGGCCAACGCCAGCAGGGTCAGGAACGACGTCGTGCCCGAGCCGAGACCCACCCGGGGGGCGGCACCCGCCGAGGACAGCAGGTGCTCGACCCGGTCCGCCACCCCCTCCGCCAGCTTCGCCTTGGCGTCCGAGCCGGCGATCCCGGTGGGCCACCGGAGGCTCGCGTAGGGCTCGACCGGCGACACGTCGCCCGACCTCACCCGGGACCGGGCGTCGTCACCCCGTCGCCCGGTCCGTCGTCGCCATCGTCGTCAGGGGTCGGCCCGCCCGCGGCGTCCCCGGCGGCCGCGCCCCCCCGGGGCACCCACCCGACCGGGCCGCCCGGCCTGGCGCCGAGCTCCTCGGGCCGGAGGAGACGGGCGGTCGTGAGGAACCCGGTGTGGCCGACCATGCGATGGTCCGGCCGCACCGAACGGTCCTCGATGTGCCACGTCCGGTGCAGCACCTCGAGGGTGCCGGCCATCCCGAACCGGCTCTCGTCGAGGGCGTGACGGAACTGGGCCGTCTGGTTGATCGTGGGGAGGTAGGCGCAGATCATCCCGCCCGAGCGCAGCGCCACCTCGGCGTGGGGGACCACCCGCCACGGCTCGGGGAGGTCGAGCACGACGCGGTCGAGGCCCCGCTCCTCGATGCCGTCGTAGACGTCACGCAGCTCCACCCGGTAGTCGGCGTCGTCTCCCACCATGGCGGTCACGTTGTTGTGGGCCCGGTTGGCGAAGTCCTCGCGCAGCTCGTAGCCGACGACGGACGCGCCGGCGCGGAGCAGGGCCATCGAGAGCGCGCCCGAACCCACCCCCGCCTCGAGCACCCGCACCCCCGGCGAGATGTCGGCCTCCATCAGGATGGCGGCGAGGTCCTTCGGGTAGATGACCTGCGCCCCCCGCGGCATCTTGAGGACCATGTCCGACAGGGTCGGCCGCACGATCAGGAACCGCCGCCCCGTGCTGCCGAAGACGGTGGCTCCCTCGTAGGCCCCGATGAGGTCGTCGTGGGCCACGAGCCCGACGTGGGTGTGGAAGGACGCGTCGGGCCGCAACGTAAGTAGGTAGCGCCGCTGCTTGGCGTCGACCAGCAGCACCTTCTCGCCGGCCCGCAGGAGGCCCCGGTCGGTCGGGTCCGGTCCGGCGCCCCCCGAGGTCCCGGCTCCCCCGGCGGGGTCCACGGCGCTCAGGAGCCGGTGTCCGACAGGTCCGGGGGCCCCGACCGGATGATCAGGCGCTCGCCCGGGTGCAGCTTGGTCCGGTAGACGACGTCCTCGCTCCGGCGGGCCCGGATCAGCATCCAGAGGGCGGCGCCGACCACGAACCACGCGGTGTTGTAGCCGCGCATCCCCCGACCGAAGGAGCGGACCTGCAGATAGCGGAGCAGGGTCTCCACGACTCAGATCCTGCGCACTTCGACGATCGTCGACTTGCGACGGCCCATGCGGCGACCGATCAGGAAGACCACCGCCACCGACACGACGACCACGGCCAGGCCGACGGCCAGGGCCTGGGACTTGACGTCCTCGACCTCGTCCGTCACCCCGCCGGTCAGGCCGCGCAGCTTGGCCTCGATCTGGTCTCGGGTGATCTTCTCCTCGGCCGGGCTCATGCCTTCTCCTTGTCGGACGACTGGTTGGGGGTCTGCCCACGGCTGACCGCCTTGACGGCCACGAAGGCGATGAGGACGACCACCACGGTGCAGATCACGTAGGGGATCCACGACAGGTTGCCGGTGAAGGTGCTCCCCGTCTCCCCCTGCAGCAGCCGGAGGAACCCCACGGCCAGGATCACCAGTCCGACCGAGAGGGCGATCGAGCCGGGGACGCCGAACACCACGTACCGACCGAGTCCCTTGACCGGATCGAGGGTCTCCTGCTTGATGTAGTCGACGACGAGGGTGACGATCTCCTGGCTCTCGTCCCGAAGGCCGCCCAGCCCTCGCTTGCCGTCCTTCCGGCCTGGCGCCACGTTCCTCCTCGGGTGCTCCGCCGCGGCCCGGCCCGTTGCCGGTGCGACCGCCGACCGCTCCGTCCGCCTCCTGGCGGTACCCGGCGATCGGACTGCCCAACCTTAGCCAGCCCCGTCGCGCCCCCCGCTCATTCGCGGCCGGTGAACAGATAGGTCGAACTGGCCCGGGCCACCACCCGTCCGGCATCGTCGACCACCTCGGCCTCGGCGAAGGCCACCCGCGCCCCGCCCGAGACGATGTGGGCCGTGCACTCGAGCGTCGTGCCCACCCGCGCCGCAGCCAGGAAACTGGTCTTCATCTCGACATTGGAGGCGAAGACCTTCCTGCCGGCGCCGCGGGCGTAGGTCACCGCGGCCGAGCCCATGGCCGAGTCGGCCATGGCGCCGAGGAAGCCACCCTGGACGACACCGGCCGGGTTGGCGAAGCGCTCGTCGGCCCGCATGCGCCACACGGTCCGGCCCGGCACCGCCTTGTCGACACAGGTCATACCGAGGGTCAGCTCGCAGTTGGGGGGCACCTGGATCCGGGGGTCGGCCACGTCGTGACGATACCGCCGCGTCACACCGGACCCCGGAACGGCGATACTGGGTGGATGGCCATCGACGCACAGGACGGTCCGGCACCGGTGCTCCCGGTCGGCGAGGCCACCGAGGACTGGTGCGGTGACGCCCGCTACCACGAGTACTCCGCCGCGGCCGACCCGGTCGGCTCCGGGTCCGTCAGCCCGGTGCCGGTGGCGCGCTTCTCCCCCGCCCTCCACGCCGGCGCCGGCACCCGCGTCCTGGCGCTGGACCTGTCGGCGCCCCTCGGGGTCCCCTACCCGGCGACCAGCCCCGCCCTGCTGGCCGCCTTCGTGGTCCTCGAGCCGGGCGAGTCCCTCACCACCGTGCCCGACGCCACCAGCGAGCTGTACCACGTGCTCGAAGGCCGCGGCCGCACCGAGTTCGAGCGCCGACCGGTCGGAGCGGACGACGACCGGGCCCCGGCCGGCGGGACCATCGCCTGGGGCGCCGGTGACTTCGTCACCCTGCCGTCGGGATGCACCGCGCGGCACCGGGCCGACGACACCGGGCGTGCCCTCCTGTACCGGGTGACCGACGCCCCGCTGCTCGCCTACCTGGGGGTGACGCCGGGAGCGGCCCGCTTCGCCCCCACCCGCTACGACGCGGCCACCTCGCTCGCCCGCCTGGCCGAGGTCGAGGCGCACCCCGACGCCGGCTCCCGCAGCCGGGTGAGCATCCTGTTGGGAAACGCCGCGCACCCCCGGACCCTCACGGCCACCCACACCCTCTGGGCGATGCTCGGCGTCCTGCCGGTCGACCGGGTCCAGCGGCCCCACCGCCACCAGAGCGTGGCGCTCGACCTCATCACCGACTGCGCCCCGGGCTGCTACACGCTGGTGGGTCGCGAGGTCGACGAACGGGGCGACATCGTCGACCCCGAGCGCGTCGAGTGGGAGTCCGCCGGGGCCTTCGTGACCCCGCCGGGCCTCTGGCACAGCCACCACAACGAGTCGGGCCGGCCCGCCCGCCTGGTCCCCATCCAGGACGCCGGCCTCCACACCTACCTCCGCTCGCTCGACATCCGGTTCGCCGCGCCGGGCGCGTGAGCCGGGCCGCGTTCGCCAGCGCCCTCTCCCGTCATCCGGTCACCAGCCATGCCACCGGCGAGGTGGTGGGGTCCGTCCTGGAGGAGGTCGGCGAGCGTCCCGACCTCGTGGTCGTCACCGTCACCCGGGCCCACGCCGGTGCCCTCGAGGACGTCGTCGCCGCCGTCGACGCCCTCCTGCACCCGCTGGCCCTGATCGGCGCCGCCGCCGAGTCGGTGGTGGGCTCGGGCACCGAGGTCGAGGAGCAGCCCGGCGTCAGCCTGTGGGCCGGCCAGGTCGGTCCGCTGCGCACCGCCACGCTGTCGGCCACCCGCCGTCCCGACGACTCCTGGGACGTGGCGGGCTGGCCCGAGGACATCGGCTTCACCCCGTCGGCCGCGCTCGTCCTCGCCGACCCGTTCACCTTTCCGGCCGCCGAGCTGTGCGCCCTGGTGGCCCGCCGGCACCCGGGCCTGCCCGTCGTCGGTGGCTACGCCTCGGGTGCCTCGGGACCCGGGGGCACGCGGCTCGCCGTCGCCGACCGGGTGGTGTCGGACGGCGCCGTGGCCGTGCTCCTCGGTCCGGCCACCGAGGTCGTGCCGCTGCTGTCCCAGGGCTGTCGGCCCTTCGGTCGGATGCTGACCGTCACCCGGGTCGAACGGAACCTGGTGCTCGAGATCGCCGGACGGCCGGCCATGGAGTGCATGGTCGACGAGATCGCCCAGCACCTCGGCCGCGAGGACATCGCCGGACTGGAGGGCAACGGGCTGCTCCTCGGCCGTTGCGTCGACGGCACCCTCCTCGACCCCGGTCCGCGTGACCTCCTGTACCGGCCCCTCCTCGGGGTCGAACGGGCCACGGGCGCGCTGTCCGTGGAGGACCGCGTGCCCCTCGGCGACGCCGTCCGCTTCGCCGTGCGGGACGCCGTCACGGCGGCGGCCGACCTCACCACCACCCTGGCCGGGCGCCGGGCCGACGCCGCCCTGCTCTTCCCGTGCAACGGCCGCGGCACCCGGCTGTTCGACGACGCCCACCACGACGCCCGGTCGCTGGCCGCCGCCCTCGGTCCCGTGCCCGTCGGCGGTCTCTTCGCGTCCGGCGAGTTCGGCCCGGTGGGCGGGACGAACTTCGTCCACAGCTTTGCCGTCTCCGCGGCCCTGTTCCGGGAGCGGTTCGGTCCGTCCCCGGGTACACACCCGACGATGCCCGGCCGGTAGGGTTTGGCCGATGGCCTCCCCGCTCCCGTCACCACTCGACCCCGCACCGTCCCCCGAGCTCGAGCAGCTCGGGATCGACGTCATCCGCGGACTCGCCATGGACGCCCCCCGCGCGGCCAAGTCGGGACATCCCGGCACCGCCATGGCCCTCGCCCCGCTGGCCCACGTCCTGTTCACCCGCCTCATGCGCCACAATCCGGCCGATCCGGACTGGCCGGACCGGGACCGCTTCGTCCTGTCCAACGGCCACGCCTCGATCCTCCTCTACTCGATGCTCTACCTGACGGGCTACGGACTGACGCTCGACGACCTGCGCCGGTTCCGCTCCTTCGGCAGCAAGACCCCGGGCCATCCCGAGCTCCACCACACCAAGGGCGTGGAGGTCACGACCGGCCCCCTCGGCCAGGGCTTCGCCAACGGCGTCGGCATGGGCGTCGCCGAGCGGTGGCTGCGGTCCCACTTCTCGCCGGAGCTGTGCGACCACCACACCTACGTGATCGCCGGCGACGGCTGCCTCGAAGAGGGCATCTCCCACGAGGCGGCGTCGCTCGCCGGTCACCTCCAGCTCGGCCGGCTGGTGTACATCTACGACGACAACCACATCACCATCGACGGCCCCACCGAGCTGAGCCTCGACGACGACCCGGGGGCGCGCTTCCGGGCCTACGGCTGGCACGTGGACGAGATCGGCGAGGCGGCCAACGACGTCGACGCCCTCGAGGCCGCGCTGCGGCGCGCCCGGGCCGAGGAGGACCGACCGTCGCTCATCGTGCTGCGCAGCCACATCGGCTACCCGGCCCCCAACCTGATGGACACGGCCAAGGCCCACGGCGACCCGTTCGGGGACGACGAGACGCGCCTGACCAAGGAGATCCTCGGCCTCCCCACCGACCAGACGTTCTGGGTGCCCGACGAGGTCGTGGCCATGTACCGGTCGACCATCCCGCGCGGCCAGGCCATGACGGCCGAGTGGCGGGCGCGCCTCGAGGCCTGGGACGGCGACCGCGACCGGTGGGACGCCGCCCTGCGGGGGCACGGCCTGCCCGGGTGGGAGGCGAAGCTCCCGTCCTTCACCCCCGACGACGGTCCCATGGCCACGCGCAAGGCCATCAAGGCCTGCATCGACGCCACCGCCGACCAACTGCCCGGACTCATCCCCGGCAGCGCCGACCTGACCGGCAACACGGGCATGGCCCTCCAGGGCGCCACCGCCCAGTCGGCCGCCGACCCGGGGGGCAGCCTGGTCCACTACGGCATCCGCGAGCACGCCATGGGCGCGGTCATGACCGGCATGGCCACGCACGGAGGGATCATCCCGGTGGGCGGCACGTTCTTCGTGTTCTCCGACTACATGCGCGGCGCCGTCCGGGTGGCGGCCATCTCGGAGGCCCACGTCATCTACTCGTGGACCCACGACTCGATCGGCCTGGGCTTCGACGGCCCGACCCATCAGCCCGTCGAGCAGCTCGCGGCCCTGCGGGCCATGCCCGGGCTCCGGGTGATCCGGCCCGCCGACGCCAACGAGACCGCCCTCGCGTGGCGGATCGCCGTCGACTCCGAGGGCCCGACCGCCCTGGTCCTGAGCCGTCAGGACCTGCCGGTGCTGGCCGAGACGGTCGAGCGGGCCGCGTCCGGCGTCCCCCTCGGCGCCTACGTGCTCAGCGAGCCGGGGGACGGGCCGCCCCAGGTCGTCCTGATCGGGACGGGCAGCGAGGTGTCGCTGTGCCTGGAGGCGGCCGCGCTGCTGGCGGAGGGAGGCACGCGGGCCCGGGTGGTGTCGATGCCGTCGTGGGAGCTCTTCGCCCTGGCGGGCGACGACTACCGGGGCGAGGTGCTGCCCCCGGGGATCCCCACCCTGTCCGTCGAAGCGGCGACCACCTTCGGGTGGGAGCGCTACGCGGACGCCTCGGTCGGCCTCGACCACTTCGGCGCCTCGGCCCCGGGGGACGTCGTGATGCGCGAGTTCGGCTTCGAGCCGGTCAACGTGGCGGCCCGGGCGACCCAACTGCTCGGTCGCACCGACTAGACCGGGGACGACCGGGCAGTACCCAGGGGACCAGGGCGCACCCGCCCACCCACCGGACCCGAGAGGACCACCGATGAGCAGACTGCACGATCTCTACACGGAACAGGGCCAGAGCCCGTGGCTCGACAACCTCCGCCGCGACTGGCTCCAGGACGGGACCCTGCAGGGCCTCGTCGACCAGGGTGTCCGGGGGGTGACGTCCAACCCCACCATCTTCGCCAAGGCGATCAGCGGGCAGGACACCTACGACGACCAGTTCGCCTCGCTCATCGCCACCACCTCGGTGGAGGACGCGTACTGGGACATGGTGGTCGACGACATCGACCACGCCCTCGCCGTGCTGCGCCCGGTCTACGACAGCTCGGGCGGGAACGACGGCTTCGTCTCGGTGGAGGTGGCGCCCTCGCTGGCCCACGACACCGACGGCACCACCGCCGCGGCCCGGGGCCTGCACGAGCGGATCGACCAGCCCAACGTCCTCGTGAAGATCCCGGCCACCCCGGAGTGCGTCCCCTCCATCCGGCAGATGATCTCCGAGGGGCGCAGCATCAACGTGACCCTGATCTTCTCCCTCACCCGCTACGCCGCCGTCATCGACGCCTACCAGTCCGGCCTCGAGGCACTGGTCGCCTCCGGGGTCGAGGACCTGTCCCCCGTCGCCAGCGTCGCCTCGTTCTTCGTCAGCCGGGTCGACACCGAGGTCGACCGGCGGATCGAGGCGGCCGTGGCCGGGGGGGCCGACCGGTCCCTGCTCGACCTCCGGGGGAAGGCGGCCGTCGCCCAGGCCCGGCTCGCCTACGCCCTGTTCACCGAGCGCTTCTCGGACCCCCGCTGGCACTCCCTGGCCGCCCGGGGGGCGAAGGTGCAGCGACCGCTGTGGGCCTCGACCTCCACCAAGAACCCGGCCTATCCGGACCTGGCCTACGTCGACACGCTGATCGGGCCGGACACGGTCAACACCATGCCCGACGGCACCGTCGCCGACTTCCTCGACCACGGCACCGTGGCCCGCACCGTCGACTCGGACGACGCGGGGGCCCACGAGGTCATCGACCGGCTCGCGGCGGCCGGCATCGACATGGAGGATGTGGCCGGCACGCTCGAGGCCGAGGGCGTCGACTCGTTCGCCGCCAGCTTCGACGAGTTGATGGACTCGCTCAAGCAGAAGGCGGCCACCCTCTCCGGCGCCTGATCGCGGCCGGCGGACCCCAACCAGGCGTACCCAGACCCTTCCCATATCCCACGGAGGAACATCCATGAAGATCGCAATGGTCGGACTCGGCAAGATGGGCGCCAACATGGCCCAACGGCTGATCGAGCACGGGCACGAGGTCGTGGCCTTCGACCTCACCGAGGGCGCCCGGCAGGGCGCCGCCGCCTTCGGGGCCACACCGGTCGCCACGCTGGAGGAGCTCGCCGCCGCCCTCGAGCCCCCGCGGGTGGCCTGGGTCATGGTGCCGGCCGGCAAGCCCACCAACGACACCATCACCACCCTGGCCGGGCTGTTCGACCGGGGCGACGTCGTCATCGACGGAGGTAACTCCAACTACAAGGAGACCGCCCCCCTGGTCGACCAGCTCGCCGCCGACGGGATCGCCCTGGTGGACGCCGGCACCTCGGGCGGCATCTGGGGCCTGAAGGAGGGCTACTGCCTGATGGTCGGCGGCACGGACGAGGCCGTGGCGGTGTGCGAGCCGGCCTTCCTGGCGCTGGCCCCCGAGGGCGGCTACGCCCACGTCGGGCCGCCCGGCGCCGGTCACTTCGTCAAGATGGTCCACAACGGCATCGAGTACGGCCTCATGCAGGCCTACGCCGAGGGCTTCGAGATCATGTCCGAGGCCCCCGAGTTCGACCTCGACCTCCATGAGATCGCCGCCATCTGGCGGTACGGGTCGGTGGTGCGCTCCTGGCTCCTCGAGTTGGCGGAGCGGGCGCTGCGTCCCGAGTCCGGATTCGACCGGATCGAGGGCGTGGTCGCCGACTCCGGCGAGGGCCGGTGGACGGTGGAGGAGGCCATCAACCGGGGAGTGTCGGCCCCGGTCATCTCCTCCGCACTGTTCGCCCGGTTCGCGTCCCAGAAGAAGGACGCCTTCGGACTGCGGCTGGTGTCGGCCCTGCGGAACCAGTTCGGCGGCCACGCGTTCACCACGGCCGACGGCACCAGTGCCGGTGAGACGGGGACGCCCACGTGAGCCACGATCCCCAATCCATCGCCGCCTCGATCGACGCCGAACGCGACCCCGGATCGGGCACCCCCAGCGCGGCCGACGGCCACGAGCGGTCGCTGCCCCCCGTGCTGTCGAAGGCGCCGCCCGTGGCCATGGTCATCTTCGGCGCCTCCGGTGACCTCACCGGACGGAAGATCCTGCCGGCCCTGGCCCGCCTGGCCGACCGCGGGGTGCTCGACGACGGGTTCACCGTCATCGGCGTGGCCCGCACGGCGTGGAGCAACGAGGAGTTCCGGGCGCACGTGGCGGAGTCGACCCCGGACGGGGGCCCGAAGTGGAAGGCGCTCACCGAGCGGTTCAAGTACATCACCGGCGAGTACGACCACCCGAACACGTTCGACATGCTGAAGACCCACCTGGACGAGGCCGACAAGGTCGACGGCACCGACGGCAACCGGCTGTACTACCTCGCCACCATCCCGAGCGTCTTCGGCCTCGTGGCGGGGGCGCTGGCCAAGCACGGCTGTGCCGGACCGGGTGCCAGCGGCAACTTCGCCCGGGTCGTGGTGGAGAAGCCGTTCGGCCGCGACCTCGAGAGCGCGCTCGAGCTGAACGACCAGATGCACGCCGCCTTCGACGAGAGCCAGATCTATCGCATCGACCACTACATGGGGAAGGAGACGGTCCAGAACGTCCTCGCCCTGCGGTTCGCCAACGCCATCTTCGAGCCCATCTGGAACCGGCGCTACATCGAACAGGTCCAGGTGACGGTGGCCGAGAGCCTCGGCGTCGAGCACCGCGGCGGCTTCTACGAGACGGCCGGGGCCCTGCGGGACATCGTCCAGAACCACGTGATGCAGGTGCTGGCGCTCACCCTCATGGAGTCGCCGACCAGCACCGACGCCGACCGCATCCGCGACGAGAAGGTCAAGCTCCTCCAGGCCATCGACATCCCCACCCCCGACGAGGCCGTCGACAAGTCGGTCCGGGGCCAGTACTCGGCGGGCACCATCGACGGGGAGTCCGTCGTCGGCTACCGCGAGGAGGAGGACGTCGCCCCCGACAGCCAGACCGAGACGTACCTGGCGCTGCGGCTGCGGGTCGAGAACTGGCGCTGGGCGGGGGTGCCCATCTACGTGCGGACCGGCAAGCGGCTGCCCGCCCGGGTGACCGAGGTGGCCCTCACCTTCCGCCAGGTGCCCTTCCTGCTCTTCGACCACCGGGCCAGCCGCGACCTGCGACCGAACACCCTCATCCTGCGGATCCAGCCCGACGAGGGCATCAGCCTCGAGTTCGGGGCCAAGGTCCCCGGCGAGAAGTTCCACCTGCGCTCGGTGGCCATGGACTTCTCCTACGCCGAGGCCTTCGCCGGGGCGGAGGCGGCCGACGGGTACGAGCGGCTCATCCACGACGCCATGGTCGGCGACGCCACCCTGTTCATCCGGTCGGACGAGGTCGAGCAGGCCTGGCGGATCGTGGACCCCTACCTGCAGGCGTGGTCGGAACCGGGCGCCAGCCTGCACCTGTACGAGGCCGGCACCTGGGGTCCCCACATGGCCGACCTGCTGGTCGAGCGGTCGGGGGACGAGTGGCGGAACCCGGTGGTGGACCTCGAACTGAGCGGCGGGCGCCAGACCCACCTCGACCAGTGACCCGGCCCGGGGTGGCGCCGTGAACGGCACCGTGCGCCTGGTGGACTCCGTGCCCGGGGCATTCGCCGACCTGGTGGCCGGCGAACTGGCCGCGCCCCGGGCCGGCTACTCCCTCTTCCTGTCCGGCGGGGGGACGGCCGAGGAGTGCTACCGGGAGCTGGCCGGCCGGCCGGGGCTGGCCTGGGGCGATGTCGAGGTGTACCTCGGTGACGAGCGCTGCGTGCCGCTCGACGACCCCGACTCCAACCACCGGATGATCCGGACCACGCTCCTCGAACCGGTGGGCCCGGTGCGGGGCGACCACCCCATGTACGTGGCCGGTCCGGCCGCCGGGGCCGCGGCCGCCTACCAGCGGCTGGTGGCCGCCCTCGACCGCCCCGACCTCGTCCACCTCGGTCTCGGTCCCGACGGCCACACGGCCTCGCTCTTCCCCGGGTCGACGGCGCTGGACGACCGCGACCCCGCCCACCTGGTGGTGGCCAACCGTGACCCCAACGGGGTGAACCCGCACGACCGCGTCACGCTGACCCTGGCCGGCATCGCCCGGGCCCGGCGCACGGTGGTGACCGTCGCCGGCGCCTCCAAGCACGACGCCCTCGCCCGGATCGCCGCCGATGAGGACCTGCCGGCGGGGCGCCTGGACGGCGACGGGCTGCTGTGGCTGGTGGACGCCGCCGCCCTCGGCGACCTCGACCCGGACGCCCTCGGTTGAGCGGTGCCGGCCGGGCGGTCCGGCGGAGGCCTCCGGTAAGGTGACCGCGATGCCCGACGCCCCCGGAACCCCTCGGGCCTCCACCCGGAGCGCCGCGACCCGCGCCGACCTGCTGTCGGCGCCCCTCGACGAGTTGGCGGGCCGGGCCGCGTCGGTGCGCGACGGGGCCTTCGGCACCCGGATGACCTTCTCGCCCAAGGTCTTCATCCCCCTCACGATGCTGTGCCGGGACCGCTGCGGGTACTGCACGTTCGCCAAGGCCCCGGCCCACGTCGGGTCGCCCTACCTGTCCATCGACGAGGTACTCGACATCGCCCGGGCGGGTCGGGCCGCCGGCTGCCACGAGGCGCTCTTCACCCTGGGCGAGGGTCCCGAGGACCGGTACCCGGCTGCCGCCGGGTGGCTGGCGGACCACGGCTACGGGTCGACCGTCGACTACCTCGTCGCCGCCTGCGCCGCCGTGCTCGAGGAGACCGGACTGCTCCCCCACGCCAACGCCGGGGCGCTGGGTCGCGACGACCTGGCCCGGCTGCGGACGGTGTCGGCCAGCCAGGGGATGATGATCGAATCGACCAACCCCGCGCTGGCCGCCCATCGCTCGGCCCCGGACAAGGTCCCGGCCCGCCGGCTCGCCACCCTCGAGTGGGCGGGCGAGCTGTCGGTGCCCTTCACCACCGGGCTGCTGGTGGGCATCGGCGAGTCCCGCGAGGACCGCCTCGACACGTTGGAGGCCATCGCCGCCAGCCACGCCCGTCACGGCCACGTCCAGGAGGTGATCGTCCAGAACTTCCTGCCCAAGCCCGGTACGTCGATGCACCGGCACCCGCCGTGCCCGTCCGACGAGTTCCTCTGGACCATCGCCGCCGCCCGCCTCGTCCTGCCCGACGACATCCACCTGCAGGCGCCTCCCAACCTCTCCGACGAGCTGGGCCCGCTGGTGGGGGCCGGCATCGACGACTGGGGCGGGGTGTCCCCCGTGACCGCCGACCACGTCAACCCCGAACGGGCGTGGCCGGCCCTCGGCATCCTGCGGGCGGCCACCGAGGCGACCGGGCACGTGCTGGCCCCGCGACTGACCCTCTACCCGTCCTTCGCCCTCGACCCCGGGACCTGGCTGGACCCGGCCCTGCGCTTCCCGGTGCTCGACGCGTCCGACGCCGACGGTCTGGGCCGCGACCACCCGTGGACGTCGGGCGGCGAGGCTCCGCCCCCCGAACTCCTGGCCCCCTTCGTGGCGGGGCGGACGACCCGACGACCCGAGGTCGTGACGGTGCCGACGAGCGGCGGTGCCGTGGCCGAGGTCCTCGCCGGGGTGATCGACGGGGAGACGGTGGGCGAGGACGAGATCGTCACCCTGTTCGGCGCCCGCGGCCCCGAGGTGCGGGCCGTCGCCGCGGTCGCCGACCAGCTCCGCCGTCAGATCGTGGGCGACGAGGTCACGTTCGTGGCCAACCGCAACATCAACTACACCAACGTCTGCACCTTCAAGTGCCGGTTCTGCGCCTTCTCCAAGGGCCCGCTCTCACTCAACCTGCGGGGCAGCCCCTACCTCCTGGAGCTCAGCGAGATCTCCGACCGGGTGGCCGAGGCCGAGGCGATGGGCGCCACCGAGGTCTGCCTGCAGGGCGGCATCCACCCGAACTTCGACGGCGACTACTACCTCGACGTCATCCGGGCCGTCCGGGAGGCGTCGACCACCATCCACATCCACGGGTTCACCGCCCTCGAGGTGACCGAAGGGGCCCGCCGCTCCGAGCTCCCTCTCGCCGAGTACCTGGTCCTGCTGCGCGACGCCGGGCTGCGGACGCTGCCCGGGACGGCGGCCGAGATCCTCGACGACGAGGTCCGGGCCATCCTGTGCCCCGACAAGATCGACACCGAGCAGTGGTTGGACGCCCACCGGGCCGCCCACTCGGTCGGACTCAACTCCAACGTCACCATCATGTTCGGGGCCGTCGAGCAGCCCCGGTCCTGGGCGCGGCACCTGGTGCGCACCCGGGAGCTGCAGCTCGAGACCGGGGGCTTCACCGAGTTCGTCCCGCTGCCGTTCGTGCACATGGCCACGCCGCTCTACATCCAGAAGCGCTCCCGCCGGGGTCCCACCTTCCGCGAGACGCTGCTCATGCACGCCGTCGGTCGCATCGCCTACCGCGGCACCATCGACAACATCCAGCTGAGCTGGGTCAAGCTCGGCGTCGCCGGGGCCCGCCAGCTGCTCCGGGCCGGTGTCAACGACCTCGGGGGCACCCTCATCGACGAGAACATCTCGCGGGCGGCGGGCGCCAGCCACGGCCAGATGATGGACGCCGCCGCGTTCCGGGCGCTCGTCACCCCCCTGGGCCGCACCCTCGCCCAGCGCACCACTCTGTACGGCCGGGTCGTGGACCCCGACGGCCAGGGCTCGGTGCTCGCCGGCGCCCGCTGACATGACCGGGTCCGCCTTCGAGGAAGGCGAGGTCGGGGCGGCCGTCGACGGCTCGGGGTCCGGGGTGCCGCCCGAGGACGTCCCCGACATCGCCGGACTGCTGGACGCGGCCCGCACCCCCACCGAGCGCCGTCTCTACCGGTCGATGCTCGAGACGGTGGCGTCCCTCGCCCGCGAGGGCACCGACACCATCGACCTGAAGGTGGCCGACACGGCCCTGGCCGAGATGGCCGAGGCGTTCCGGGTCTTCCAGCCCCTCCGGCGGCGCATGAAGGTCACCATCTTCGGCTCGGCCCGTACGGTGCCCGAGCACCCCGCCTACCGTCAGGCCCGGGCGCTGGCGGCCGCCATGGCCGGGGCGGGCTGGATGGTGGTCACCGGGGCCGGTCCGGGCATCATGGCCGCCGGGATGGAGGGCGCCGGGAGCAACCAGTCGGTGGGCGTCAACATCCGGCTGCCCCACGAGCAGGGGGCCAACCGCTTCATCGCCCAGGACCCCAAGCTCGTCGAGATGCGCTACTTCTTCACCCGCAAGCTCATGCTGCTGAAGGAGTCCGACGGCTTCATCGTGCTTCCCGGCGGATTCGGCACCCTCGACGAGGGGTTCGAGCTGCTGACCCTGCTCCAGACGGGCAAGGCCGAGCCGGCGCCGGTCGTCCTGCTCGACGTGCCGGGGGGCACGTTCTGGGAGGGTTGGAGCCGATTCATGGCCGAGGAGGTCGAGCCGCACGGACTCGTGTCCGCCGACGACCGGGCCTTCTTCACCATCACCGACGACGTGTCGACGGCCACCGCCGAGTTGCTCGGCTTCTACCGCAACTACCGCTCGTGCCGGTGGGTCGGTGACCTACTGGTGCTGCGGATGGCCATCCTGCCGGACAAGGCCGCACTCGCCGAGCTCAACCGCCGGTTCGCCGACATCGTCACCTCGGGGGTCATCCGCAAGGTGGATCCCCTCCCGCCCGAGCGGGCCGACGGGGACATGACCGACCTCCCCCGGTTGGCCTTCCGCTTCGACAAGATCCACTACGGACGGCTGCGCCAGCTCATCGATGCCGTCAACGGACTCGCGGGCGCCTGAGGACCGGCCGGCGACGATGCCGATGGCGGCCGTCGTCCGCCGTGGCCGACGCCGAGGGGCGGGGGGCCGGCAGGCTGGGGAACACGTCGGCGAAGGCCGACTCGGGCGGCGGATCCTGGGACTCGACGCCGTGGTCCCGCACCAGAGCCGTCGGGTTGCCCTGGGAGAACCAGCGGGCCTCGTGGAGACCGTAGGGGTCGATGCACCAGTTCTGAGCTCTTCCGGGTGTGAAGTTCATGGCTTTAGTTTACCGTAAGTTCACTTTGCGTTCATTCATCACCTCTTTTAGTTCACGTTTCGGACATGTTGGTCACCTTCGGGAAAGCTTCGCCGGGTCCGGCACACGGGCGCCACGGGCCCCTTGGTGCACCCACCGCGCCGGGCGACCCCCATTGCCTTCCCCCGCCCGGCCGGGGCCCCGGGCTAGGTTCAGGTCGACCGCGAGCGGAGGACGGGATGCAACGGTGAACGGAGGTCGCCACGGGGGGTGCGGGGGGTCGGTCGGGCCCGACCTGGCGCGATCGTGATCCACGATCCCCAGGGGGCCCCGCCCGAGGGGTGGCGGGCCGTGGCGGCCCGGGGCTTCGGCCCCTTCACCACCGAGCTCACCCTGGTCGGACGCGACGGGGTCCGGGCGGTGTGGGACTCACGCCACCTCCGCAAACGGGCCAGGACCCCGGACGAGTCGACCTGGTGGGCACCCGGAGCCCTCGGGTGGTGGATGGGCGTCCTGTTCGCCCTGGGCTCGGCCTGCTTCGCCGTGGCCGCCATCCCCTCGTTGGCGTCCGCCGTGGGCGCCACCACCGACAACGCCACGTACTTCATCGGGTCGCTCTTCTTCACGACCGCCGGCCTCCTGCAGTACGCCCAGGTGGTCGGGGCGGACGACCCGTCCCTCCAGGGGGCCGGCACCCGCCTGCGCCAGCTCGCCACCTGGTCGCCCCATCGGATCGACTGGGTGGCGGCCGCCGTCCAGACGGCCGGCACCCTCTTCTTCAACGTCAGCACGGGGCACGCGCTGACCGTGTCGGCCACGGGGACGGCCGAGCTCAACCGGGCCATCTGGCGACCCGACGCGTTCGGCTCCATCTGCTTCCTGGTCTCCAGCTATCTGTCGTGGGCCGAGGTGTGCCACGGCGCCGGCCGCTGGCGTCCGCGGGACCTGTCCTGGTGGATCGTGGTGGGCAACCTGGTCGGGTCGGTGGCCTTCGGCGTCTCGGCCGTGGCGGCGAAGTACGTCGGGCCCGACGACGTGCGCTCCGCCTCCTGGACGACCATCGGGACCTTCGTGGGCGGGCTGTGCTTCCTCGGGGCCTCGATCCTGCTCCTGCCCGAGCGCACCCAGGACCGACCAGCGGCCGAGGACCTCGCCGCCGGCGCGCTGGCCGGGGCACGACCCGCCACCCGGGCGTGACCGACCGTGCCCCCCCGAGGACGATGATTCAAGCGGCGACGCCCGGTGGTCGATGGCACACCGGTCGGGTGTAACGCCGGGCCTCGCCGGTCGATGGATGGGGTGACGTGGACGATTTCGTCGAACAGGACGATGTGGTCGGGCGCCTACGCGCCGGTGACCCCCTGTCCTGGGAGACGCTCTACCGACGGATGTACCCATCGATGCTCGCCTATGCCCGACGGAGGCTCCCGACGGTCGAAGAGGCACAGGACGCCGTCTCCGAGGCACTGACCCGGACAGTGGCCGGCCTCGACCGGCTGGCCGACGCCGGGGCCCGACCGGAGTCCTGGCTGTTCGGCGTGCTCCGTCACGTCGTGATGGACCGTCAGCGGAGTGCCTACCGTCGCCGTGACCTCCCGGATCGGCGGGAGATCGACGGCCCCGACCCGTTGGAGGTGGTGGTGGTCGACGAGGAGCAACGGGCCGTCCGAGCCGCGTTCGAGCGGCTGTCCGAACGCGATCGTGAACTCCTGGAACTTCGGGTGGTGGCGGGTCTGAGTGCCGACGACGTCGCCGACCTCCTCGACATGCGACCGGGGGCCGTCCGCACGGCCCAGTCCCGGGCGCTCGACCGGTTGCGGAGCATGCTCGTCCCGGCCGAGGAGGTGGGGTCGTGACCCCGGTCCTCGACGACGATGCGCTCCTCGACCTGCTCGGACGGACGCTGGAGCCGGCGGCGGCGGAACCCCGTGACGCCGACATCACCGCGCTCCACGCCGCCCTGGCCGCGCTTCCCGAGGAGGCCGGCACGTCGGCGGCCACAGGACTGGCGCCGGTCGTGTCGCTCACCTCCGGGGGGCCCCGGCGGTCCCCGCTCTACCGTCTGCGCCACCCGGTGGTGGCTGCCGCCGTCGTGGCCGTGCTCGCCACCAGCGGGGTGGCCGCGGCGGGGGTGGCCACGAACCACCTGCCCGGGCCGACCCGGTCCGTCGCCTACGCCCTCGGTCTGCCGGTCACGTCTCCGGCGCTGGAGTCGGCCGAGACCACCCTCGACCAACTGCGGTCGGCCGTGTCCCACGGTGACGTCGTCCGGGCCCGGCAGCTGGCGGCCTTCCTGCGCGACCAGTTGGCCCACCTGTCGCCGGCCGACCGGCACGCCATCGCCCCATCGGCGGCAGCCACGCTCGCCCTCGCCGACGCGCTGACCACGCCGACCGCACCGGCCACCGGCGGTGTCGGGACCGCGTCCCACGGCTCGACGTCCCCCGGAGGCGGCGGGCTGTCCGGGGGCATCGCCCCCCCGGCTCCTACGTCGGCGAACCCGGGGACCGGCGGCTCCTCTCCGGGTGCGGCGCCGGGCACCGCCTCCGTCGGACCGTCCCGGAGCGTGGCACCGACGGGCACCGGGCCCACCACGGCCACGACGACACCCGGCTCCCACGACCCGTCGGGATCCGACGACGGCTCCGGGGACCCGTCGGACGACGGCAACGGAACCAGCACGACGACCACCTCGCCGACGACCACGTCCACCCGGCCCGGGGGATCCGACGACGGACCGGGGGACGACTCCGGGAACGGGAGCGGCTCCGACGACGGCCCGGGGGACCACGCCGACCGCACCGTCCCGGCCTCCCCGGACGGCTGACGGGCCCTCGCCGACCGGCGCCGTCAATGGGCACCGGTCAGGGCCAGTGCGGCCAGGGCGACCGCCATGGCCAGCGGAGCCGAGACCGACCCGAGTCCGACCGCCCGGGCCGTCGGGGGCCGCACGCCGCACGTCCGCACCGCCCGCAGCCACAGCACCCAGGCCAGCGACCCGGTGACGAAGAGGTTCGGCCCGATGTCGAGCCCGACCAGGAGGGCGAACGGATGGGGTGGGGTCCGGGCGGCCAGGAGCGACGCGGCGGGCAGGTTGTTGACCAGGACACTCGCCACGGCGGCGACCGCCGCGGTGCCCACCGCGTCGAGGTGACCCAGGAGGGCGGCCGGTCCCGACCAGGTCCGGCCCAGGGTCCCGAGCGCCACCGCGGTCCCGAAGAGGGCCACCAGCAGCGGGGCGCCGAGGGATGCGGCCATGCTCCGGACGGACCGTCCGCCGGTCCGGGCCCGCACCAGTGCGGCGACCACCCCCACCCCCGCCACCGGCAGGGCCGGGTCCGGCAGGACGAGCACGAGCACGACCGAGGCGACCACCGCGGCGAGCCCGGGCCCGGCCAGCCGTAGCGGGGGGCCCGATGCGTCGGTCGCCGGTCCCGGTGGCATCCCGGGTGACCCCCCGGGGCGGGCGCGTGCGCCGACGGCGACGACCAGCCCGGTGACCAGGACCGAGAGCACCCAGGGGAGCGCCGTGCGGGCGACGAACTCGCCCCCCGTCAGCCGGAGGTGTCCGAGCACCAGGAGGTTGGTGAGGTTCGACCCCGGCAGCAGGAGGCTGGCGGCGTTCGCCACCAGGATGCAGGCGATCACCAGCGGTCCGTCCGGCGAGGCCCGCCGGCGGGCGGCGTGGACCAGCACCGGCGTCAGGAAGACCACCGCGGTGTCCAGGTTGAGTACGGCGGTGACCACGGCCACCATCAGGCAGGCGCCGACGAACAGCGGGCCGTCCCCGGGGGCGAGATCGGCGAGGAGACGGCCGGCCTCCCCGAAGAGGCCGTCGGCATCGGCCACCATCCCCACCAGCAGCAGGCCGGTGACCAGCACGAACGGTGGCCACACCTGGGCGGCGGCGGACCGGGCGGCCGTCGGCTCGGCGACGCCGACCACGACCAGCGCCACCACCCCCACCAGGGCGACCGGCCAGCGGTCGGACGGACCGCGCGCCGGGGCGTCGTCCCCGGTCGGCACGGCGAGGGGGGAACGGGTCACCCCCCGATCCTGCCCGCTGGGGCCCCGGCTAGACCCGCGGTCCGGCGCCGGGCCCCGGGACCGCGGGGATCCGGCCCGCTCTGAACCCCCGCTCAGAACCCCCGGGCGACGAGGCGGTAGGCCCAGAGGTGGACGGGCCCGTCGTCCTCCAGGACGTAGACGCCGCCCCGGACCTCGATCTCGAGGCGCGGCGGGAACGTCTCGAGGCGCACCCTCGACGGCCCGTCGTGGCAACGGATCAAAAGCTGCTGGCCCGGCCGGGGTGCCCGGCCGCCCGGCAGGTCCCGATACCACCCGGGCGAGTGGCGCGGGCCATCGCCCGGCTCCTCGGTCGACCCGCCGGCTCCCGTGGTCTCCACGCTCCGCAACCTACCCGAGCCGGCCGGTCGGTCAGTGGTGTCCGAGCACCAGGACGACGGCCCCGGCCAGCGCGGCCACCGGGGCGACGACGAGGACCGTCCACATGGCGATGCGACCGAACCGGCGATCACGGTCCTCCCCGACCACCGGCTCAGGGTCCCTCGTCGAACCCACCGACCGGCGACCCTCCGAGCAGGGTCGCCGCCTTCTCGACGGCGCGGCGGGCCCGCGTGATCCGCTTCTCCTCGGCCGCCAGGCCCGGGTCGGGCTCCCCACCGCCCCGCACCGCGTCGGCGTTCTGCCGCAGCCGGTCGAGGGCGGCGTCGGCCAGGTCCTCGGCGATGGCCCCGAGACGGTCCGCCAGCTCGTCGAGGTCCGGCACGCTCAGCCGCCCGGGGTGATGTCCACCTCGATGACCTCGAGGCCGCCCTCGGCGTGGCGGGCCCGGAGGACCTTCTTGTCGAACTTGCCGACACTCGTCTTGGGCACCTCCTCGATGATGACCCAGCGCTCGGGCAGCCACCACTTGGAGACCCGCGGGGCGAGGAACTCGAGGAGGTCGTCCGGCGACGTGTCCACCCCCTCCTCCAGCACCACGGCGACCAGCGGCCGCTCGCTCCAGCGGTCGTCGGGAACGGCGATGACCGCCGCCTCCACCACGTGGGGATGGGCCATGACCTCGTTCTCGAGCTCCACCGAGGAGATCCACTCGCCGCCGGACTTGATCACGTCCTTGGTGCGGTCGCTGATCTGCATGTAGCCCCGGCCGTCCAGCGACCCGATGTCACCGGTCCGCAGCCACCCGTCGTGGAACCGGTCGGGCGACGGGTCGCCGTAGTAGGAGCCGGTGATCCACGGGCCCCGGACCTCGAACTCCCCCACCGACTCACCGTCGTTCGGGAGCACGGTACCGTCGTCCGCGCACACCCGCACCTCGACGCCGGGCACGATCCGTCCCGTCTTGGCCCTCCACTCGATCTCCTCGTCGGGGGCGGCCTGGCGGGGGGGCGTGGCCAGTGAGCAGAGCGGGCTCGTCTCGGTCATGCCCCAGCCCTGCACCATCTCCACACCGAGCTCGTCGCGGAACCGCTCGATCAGCTGGCGGGGCACGGCGGCGCCGCCGGCGGTGATCATCCGCAGGCTGGACATGTCGACGGGCGTCGTCTGGGTGTAGCGAAGCAGGTCGCTCCAGATCGTCGGCACCCCGGCCGACACCGAGGGGCGGAACCGCTCGATGATGGCGGCCAGGGGGGCGGCCTGCAGGAACTGCTGGGGCATGATGAGGTCGGCCCCGGTCATGACCCCGGCGTAGGGGGTGCCCCAGGCGTTGGCGTGGAACATCGGCACGATCGACAGCACGCTGTCCCGCTCGCTGATCCCGAGCGAGCTGCCCGAGGTGATGGCCATGGTGTGGAGGAACGTCGAGCGGTGGCTGTAGACGACCCCCTTCGGATTGCCGGTGGTGCCGGACGTGTAACACATGGCCGCCGCCTGCCGCTCGTCGAGCCGGGGCCAGTCGTAGCCCGGTTCCTCGGCGGCCAGGAGCGCCTCGTAGTCCAGGGTCTCGCCGAGGGCCGAGGTGTCGCCCTCCCCCACCACCACGATGTGGCGGACCGTCGGGATCTGGTCGCGGACCCGGGCGAGGAGGCCGGCGATGGAGGCGTCGCAGATGATGACCTGGTCCTCGGCGTGGTTGATCACGTACGCCAGCTGCTCGGGAAAGAGGCGCAGGTTGAGCGTGTGCAGCACCGCGCCCATGGACGGCACGGCCAGGTAGGCCTCGAGGTGGGTCTGGTTGTTCCAGAGGAAGGTCCCCACGCGGTCGGAGTCGCCGACCCCGAGCCGACCGAGGGCCGCGGCCAGCTGCTCGGCCCGTCGGGCCACCTCCGAGTAGGTGGCCTCGGTGGACTCCGCCGCCGGTCCGGTGATGGTGACCACCCGGCTCTCGCCGTAGACCTGCTGGCCGTGGCGGAGGATGCCGCTGATCAGGAGCGGCCCCTCCTGCATGGTGCTGAGCATTGGTGTTTCCTCCCCGCCCGCCGCCGGGGGCGGACGACCGAGTGTACCGACCCCGGACGTCCCCGCGACCTGGGTGGCGACCTCGTGCGGGCCACCGGGGTGCCGTCGGGCCCGGTGCGCTGAGCTGCACACGATCGGGCCCTTGTGGCGCGGTGCCCGACGTGGTGGACTGGCTTTGGCGGGCCGGACCCCCCGTGGCCCCGCCCGCTTCCTCTGAGCCCTCCGCTCACCCCGTTCCCCTCGTCGTCGAGGAGTCCCCGTGGGCAAGCTGGTGGGCGCCGCCGCCCTGATGATGGTCCTGATCGTGCTGGCCGTGGCCGTCCTGGCGTCGGTCGTGGGGGCCGGGGCGGGCACCATGCCGTCGGGGGCGCCGTCCGGGGCCGCGGCCGCGACGGCGGGGCCGGCGCTGCCCGACGGATGGGCGGCCATGGAGCAGGGTGCGGTGGCCGGCTGTCCCGGCCTGTCGTGGTCGGTGCTGGCCGCCATCGGCACCGTCGAGTCCGACAGCGGGCGGTCGACGGCGCCCGGCGTGGCGTCGGGGTCGAACGCCGCCGGGGCGGAGGGCCCGTTCCAGTTCGAGCCGGCCACGTTCGCGGCGTACGCCACGGTGGGCCCGGGGGGAGCCCGTCCCGCCTCCCCCTACGACCCGGTGGACGCCGCGTACACCGCGGCCACCATGCTGTGCACCGACGGGGGAGGCAGCGCCTCCGGACTGCGGGGGGCGGTGTTCGCCTACAACCACGACCAGACCTACGTGGCCACCGTGTTGGTGCTCTCCCTCGCCTTCGCCGACGACCCCACCGTCGACGCGGCCGTGGTGGCCGCACTCGACTTCGCCGCCGGACACCTCGGCGTGCCCTACCTCTGGGGCGGCACCGGCCCGGGCGGCTTCGACTGTTCGGGCCTGAGCCAGGCGGCCTACGCCCACGCCGGGGTCCGGCTCCCCCGGGTGGCCCAGGACCAGTACGACGCCGGCCCGATGGTCAGCGGTGGGACGGTGGTGCCGGGCGACCTGCTGTTCTTCGGCTCGGGCCCCGGTGGTGTCGACCACGTCGGCATCTACGCCGGCGACGGCCTCATGGTCGACGCCCCCCACACGGGGGCGGTGGTCCGGGTCGAGGCCGCCGACTGGTCGGGACTCGTCGGCGCCACTCGGCCCGGGTGAGCGGGGTAGGCGTCCGGGTCCGCCAGGCAGGGCAAACGGTCAGGTCGGCGGCCGGGGCTCACGCCACATGGTCGTCACCGTCGGGCCTCCACGCGGCAGCACGATCGTCGCCGCGTCGACGAAGCCGACCGACCGGTACCGCTCGAGGTTCGCCGGGTTGGTGGACTCCAGGTAGGCGGGTCGGCCCTCGGCGTCGACCCGGGCCAGGTTGTCGGCCAGCAGCGCCATCCCGAGGCCCCGACCGCGGTGCTCGGGCCGGGTGCCGAAGAGGCTCAGGTAGTAGTGGTCGGGCCCGTCCGGGCGGGCGGCCCCGAACTGCTCGACCAGCGCGGTGGCCCGCCACACGTCGTCCCCCAGGAACTCGACCATCAGGTGTTCGAGGGCGACCTCCTCGGCGGGGGTGAGCTCGTCCACCCCCGGCGGCACCCACTGGGTGACCGCGCCGGCGTCGGGGGTCATCCAGATCCAGTGGTGGGCCACCGAGGCGTCGAGCAGCGCGCCCCAGACCGCCCGAAGCTGGTCCGGACGCCGAACGGGATCGTCGAAGACCCACGCCCAGGCCGGGTCGGCGTCGAAGGCGACGGCCAGCGTGTCGGCCACACGGGCCAGGTCGTCGGGCCCGGCGATCCGTGCGTCCATCCGTCCATCCTGCCCGAGGTCACGCCCGGGCGGCGACTCACCGCAGGGCGAGCTGGCCCGGCCGCAACGGGGCGGGAAGCGCCGTGGTGCCCATGAGGTGCCGGTCCACGGAGGCGGCGGCCGAACGCCCTTCGGCGATGGCCCACACGATCAGGCTCTGGCCCCGGGTCATGTCGCCACACACGAAGACGTTCTCGACGTTCGTCGACCACCGGTCGTCGGCGACCACGCTGCCGCGGGCGTCGAGCTCGAGGCCGAGGTCGGCCACCACCCCGTCGGGCTCGGTGCCGAGGAACCCCATGGCCAGCAGGACGAGTTGACACGGCAGCTCGAACTCGCTGCCCGGCACGGCGTCGAAGGATGGGCGGCCGTCGGGCCCGGTGGTCAGTTCGACCTCGTGGCCCCGCAGGCCGGCGACCGCGCCCGAACCGTCGTCGACGAACTCGTCGGTCGTGACCGAGAAGAGGCGCTCGCCCCCCTCCTCGTGGGCGGACGACGTCCGCAGGATGAGCGGCCAGGTGGGCCACGGGTTGTCGGTGGCGCGCTGATCCGGCGGCTGCGGCATGATCTCGAGCTGCTGGACGCTGAGGGCACCCTGGCGGTGCGCCGTACCCAGGCAGTCGGCGCCGGTGTCGCCGCCGCCGATGATGACCACGTGGCGGCCCTCGGCGCTGATCGGGGTCGCGTCGAGCGAGCCCTCCCGCACCATGTTGGACGGCTTCAGGTAGTCCATGGCCCGGTGGATCCCGTCGAGGTGCCGCCCGGTCGCGGGCAGGTCCCGGGGCAACGTGGCCCCGCCGGCCAGCACCACGGCGTCGTAGCCGGCCACCAGGTCGGCGGTCGGGAGGACGGTGGCCCCGCCAGCCACCGCCCGCGCCACGTCCGGCGACGGCTGTCCCACCGACACGCCGCAGCGGAACTCGACCCCTTCGGCCTCGAGCTGCTCCAGGCGCCGGTCGAGGACGGCCTTCTCCATCTTGAACTCCGGGATGCCGTAGCGCAGCAGCCCACCGGGACGCTCGGCCCGCTCGTAGACCACGACGGTGTGGCCGGCCCGGCACAGCTGCTGGGCCGCCGCCAACCCCGCGGGCCCCGATCCCACCACGGCCACCCGCTTGCCCGTGGGGGCGCTCGGCCGCACCGGCTCCACCCATCCCTCCGACCAGGCCCGCTCGACGATCTCGTACTCGATCCGTTCGATGGTCACCGGGTCGTCGTTGATGCCCAGCACGCAGGCGCCCTCGCACGGTGCCGGGCACAGCCGCCCGGTGAACTCGGGGAAGTTGTTGGTGGCGTGCAGTCGCTCGATGGCCTCGGACCAGTCGTCGCGGTAGACGAGGTCGTTCCACTCGGGGATGAGGTTGCCGAGCGGGCAGCCCTCGTGGCAGAAGGGGATGCCGCAGTCCATGCAGCGTGCCCCCTGGTGCTCCACCGCCTCGACCGGGAAGGGCTCGTAGACCTCCTTCCAGTCCCGCAGCCGCACCGGCACCGGCCGTCGGGCCGGCAGCTCGCGGTCGTACTTCAAGAACCCGGTGATCTCACCCACGCGATGCCTCCATGACCGCCTCGTCGACGGACCGGCCCTCGGCCACCGCCCGTTCCGTCGCCTCCAGGACCCGGCGGTAGTCCTTGGGCATGACCGTGACGAACTGGTCGGCCTCGATGGTCCAGTCGGCGAGCAGCCGGGCCGCCACCTCCGAACCGGTCTCGTGCTGGTGCAGGTTGATCCGGTCCCGCAACCACATCCGGTCGTCGTGGCTCAGCGGCTCGAGGTCGACCATCTCGTTGTTGTAGACGCGGGTCAGGTCGCCGTGCGGGTCGTAGACGAAGGCCATCCCACCGGACATGCCGGCCCCGAAGTTACGCCCGGTGGGACCGAGTACCACGACGCGACCGCCGGTCATGTACTCGCAGGCGTGGTCGCCGACGCCCTCGACCACGGCGATGGCCCCCGAGTTGCGCACACAGAACCGCTCCCCCACCTGGCCCCGCAGGAAGACCTCGCCGGCCGTCGCCCCGTAGAGGATGACGTTGCCGGCGATGATGTTCTCCTCGGCGGCGAAGGGGGCGTCCTCGTCCGGTCGGACCACGATGCGACCGCCCGACAGCCCCTTCCCCAGGTAGTCGTTGGTGTCGCCGAACAGGCGCATGGTCACCCCGTGGGGCACGAAGGCGCCGAAGCTCTGGCCGGCCGAGCCCCGGAAGGTGAGATCGATCGTCCCGTCGGGCAGGCCGGCCCCACCGTGGCGCCGGGTGATCTCGTGTCCGAGCAGCGTGCCCACGGTACGGTCGACGTTGCGGACCGCCACCTCGGCGGTGACGCGCGTGCCGTCCTCGATGGCCGGTCGGCACGCCTCCAGGAACCGGTGGTCGAGGGCCTTGTCGAGGCCGTGGTCCTGGTCGGCCACCCGGTGGCGCACGGCACCCTCGGGGGCGTCGGGTGGCTGCAGGATCGGCGAGAGGTCGAGGCCCGAGGCCTTCCAGTGGTCGACGGCGGCGGCCGCGTCGAGCAGGTCGACCCGACCCACCGCCTCCTCGAGGGACCGGAGGCCGAGGGCGGCCAGGTACTCCCGAACCTCCTCGGCGATGTACTCGAAGAACGTCTCGACGAACTCCGGTTTGCCGGTGAAGCGCTGCCGCAGGACCGGGTTCTGGGTGGCGATCCCCACCGGACAGGTGTCGAGGTGGCACACCCGCATCATGATGCAGCCCGACACCACCAGCGGGGCGGTGGCGAAGCCGTACTCCTCGGCGCCCAGGAGCGCCCCGATCACCACGTCCCGGCCGGTCTTCATCTGGCCGTCGACCTGGACCACGATGCGGTCGCGCAGGTCGTTGGCCATCAGGGTCTGCTGGGTCTCGGCCAGGCCCAGCTCCCAGGGGATGCCGGCGTGCTTCTGCGACGTGAGCGGGGTGGCGCCCGTCCCCCCGTCGTGGCCCGAGATGAGGACCACGTCGGAGTGGGCCTTGGCGACCCCGGCCGCCACGGTGCCGACCCCGACCTCGGCCACCAGTTTCACGTGCACCCGGGCCCTCGGATTGGCCGACTTCAGGTCGTGGATCAGCTGGGCGATGTCCTCGATGGAGTAGATGTCGTGGTGGGGCGGCGGCGAGATGAGGCCCACACCGGGGGTCGAGAACCGGGTCTTGGCGATCCACGGGTAGACCTTGGACCCCGGGAGTTGGCCCCCCTCGCCCGGCTTGGCCCCCTGGGCGATCTTGATCTGGATGTCGTCGGCGTTGACCAGGTACTCCGACGTCACGCCGAAGCGACCGGACGCCACCTGCTTGATGGCGCTACGCCGCAACGAGCCGTCCGCGTCGGGGGTGAAGCGGTCCGGGTCCTCACCACCCTCGCCGGTGTTCGACTTGCCCCCGATCCGGTTCATGGCGATGGCCAGGGTCTCGTGGGCCTCGGCCGAGATCGAGCCGTAGGACATGGC
>Ga0181528_10000320_pt1 | contig 38234 bp, 32 predicted proteins | sample PEATcosm2014_Bin_47_FD_119742 | JGI IMG/M metagenome (GOLD analysis project Ga0181528, IMG submission 119742) | Peatland microbial communities from MTU Mesocosm Facility, Houghton, MI, USA - PEATcosm2014_Bin10_10_metaG | ecosystem: Environmental > Terrestrial > Soil > Wetlands > Peat | place...
AAGCCGCCCAGGTCGTAGACGAACGACCCCACCACGGCGAGTTCGTTGAGGATGAAGCGGTTGGGGTCGAAGGACGGCTGCTCCACCCCCGCTCCCACCAGCGCCAGCGTGCCCCCCCGCTTCAGCTGCTGGAACCCGGCCTCCATGGCCGAGCGCTTGCCCGAGCACTCGAGCACCACGTGCACGGCCCGACGGGCCATCCGCTCGGGCTCCCACGCGGGGAACGTCTCCAGGTCGCCGGGGTCGAGCACCTCGGCGGCGCCCAGCCGACGGGCCAGGTCCCGGCGTCGCTCCCCCGGCTCGACGGCGACCACCGGGCCGATGCCGCGGGCGACCAGGGCGGCGATCGACAACGCGCCGATGGGACCGGCGCCGATGACCATGACCGTGTCGCCGGCCACTACCCCGGACCGGGTGATGCCGTGCAACGCCACGGCCAGCGGCTCGGCCAGGGCCGCCTGGCGGGCGGTCAGCCCCGGGGGCAGGCGCACCAGGGAGGCGGCCCGCACCAGCACGAACCGGGCGAAGGCGCCGTCGGCGTCGTCGACGATCGAGCCCTGGTGCTCACACTGGGACGGCTTGCCCTCGAGGCAGCGTCGGCAGCGGCCGCACCGGGGCGACGGCCCGCCGACGACCGGCTCACCCGGGGCCCACCCGTCGACGCCGTCGCCGACCGCGAACACGGATCCGGTGAACTCGTGGCCCGCAACCAGGCCCGGCTTGCCCGCCCATCCCTCGAACAGCAGGTGGATGTCCGAACCGCAGATACCGCAGTGGTCGACCTCGACGAGCACCTCGCCGGGCCCCGGGCGCGGCACCGGGCGCTCCTCGACCTCCACCACTCCCGGCCGTCGGTAGACCGCAGCCGGCATCGTCTCGGGCAATGCGGACAGGACGCCACCTCTCCCCCCTCGGGCCCGTACCGGTACCTCGTCCCCCCCGGTCGGGCGCTGCTACGGGCGACACTATATGTGGGGCCTCCGCCGCGTGCATCCCCTACAGTCCCACCATGCACCCTCCCGCGACCTCCGGTCGGAGCGGTCCCGAGGTCCTCGTCCTCGCCGACGGGGACGAGCTGGCCGGCGCGGCGGCCTACCGGGCGGCCGCCACCCTGCGGGCCGCCGTCGACCGACGGGGGACCGCCCACGCCATGTTCGCCACCGGTAACTCGCAGCTGCGCTTCGTCGACGCCCTGGTCGACCCGGCCCGCGACATCCCCTGGGGCGACGTCGTCGTGTTCCACATGGACGAGTACGTCGGGATCGGGCCGGACCACCCGGCCAGCTTCGAGCGGTGGATCCGGGAGCGGATGACCGAGCGCGTCCGGCCACGCGCCGCGCACTACCTCCACGGGACGGCCGAACCGGACGCGGAGTGCGCCCGCTACGCGGGCCTCCTGTCCGACCACCCCCTCGACCTGTGCTGCCTGGGCATCGGCGAGAACGGCCATCTGGCCTTCAACGACCCGGGCGTCGCCGACTTCGCCGACACCATGGACGTGCGCGTCGTCGAGCTCGACGACGCCTGCCGGCGCCAGCAGGTGGGCGAGGGGCACTTCGCCACCGACGCCGACGTCCCGCGACGGGCCATGACCGTCACCGTCCCGGCCCTGCTCCGGGCGGAGCGGGTCCTCGCCGTCGTGCCCGAGGCGCGCAAGGCGGTACCCGTGCATGACGCGCTGTGCGGGCCGGTCACCGAGGCCTGTCCGGCCTCCGCCCTGCAGCGGACACCCCACGCCACCCTCTTCCTCGACCCGGACTCGGCGGCGCGGCTCTAGTCGCCGGGACGGCTCAGGCCGCGGCCCCGCCGGTGCCGAGGTGCTCGGCGAGGAACGCATAGGCACCCCGTCCGTACCACTGGTGCTCGCCGTCGGACACCTCGTGGACCAGGTGATCGGGGGCGCCGAGGTGCGCGTACACCCGGCGCAGCCGCCCGACCGACCGTTCGGCGGCCGCCACCGGGAACAGCAGGTCCTCCCGACCGGTCTCGACGAACAGGGGTCGGGGAGCGACCAGCGCGCCGATGTCGACGTGCTCCATCTGCTCCGGCATCCCCGGAAGGACCTGGGACCCGCACATGTTCCACGGCATGCGGTGCGCGTCGGCCCACGACGAGAGGTACCCGCTGACCACGGCGGCGGACACCCGCTCGTCGCAGGCGGCCAGGAAGAGGCTGATCGTGCCCCCGTAGGAGAACCCGACGACTCCCATCCGGGCCGGGTCGACCATCGGGTGGGACCCGAGCACGTCCAGGGCGCGGGCGCAGTCCCAGACGTTCTGGGTGAGCGGGTTCCAGCCGGCCATGACCTGGTGGACCAGGTTGGTGTCGCAGGCGTAGTGGTCCTCGGGGTTCCAGTCGAGCCGCTCGCCGAAGCACCGCAGGTCGGGGGCGAGGACGACGTGCCCGCGTCGGGCCAGCTCGGCGGCGTAGTCGGCGCCGGGGGCGTCGTCGGGCTCCAACCCGCAGATCCTCGACTTGCCGGGCCCGTGGCCGTGGACGGCCAGGACCCCGGACCCCGGGGCCACGCGGTCGTCGGGCACCAGCAGGTAGGCGGGGACGGACATGGTGTCCTCCGCGTCGAACACCAGCCGGTGCCGCCGGAAGCCGTCGGCGGGCACCCCCTCGTCGATCTCGGTCCGCGGCGGGACCCGCTCGGGCCACGGGGCGAGCGCCCCGTCCAACCTCGTGGCGAACCGGCCCCGCCAGGCGTCGAGCCGGGCCAGGTCACCGTCGGGCAGGGGGTCCACCTCGACGGTGGCCGCCAGGCGGGTCACCACCTGGAACCACGGCGAGAAGTTCCGATCGGGGGGATCCAGTGACACCATGCTCGACCGTCCTTTCACCCGGGCCGTACGCTCCGGTCAGCGGCGACCACGTTGCCACACCGGTCCGGGCCCCACCCGGCCGTACCGGTGGAAGCGCCACGGACGGTTGGGCCACACTGGTCCCCATGACCGGAGCCCACGGCGTCGAGGTCCACCCGCTCTCGCCCATCATCGGCGCGGAAATCACCGGGGTCGACCTCTCCCGGACGCTCGACGACGGCACCGTGGCCGCCGTCCGGGACGCGTTGAACACCCATCACGTCGTGTTCTTCCGCGACCAGGAGATCACCGACGGGCAGCAGGCCGCCTTCGGCCGCCGGTTCGGCGAACTGACCGAGGGACACCCGGTCCTGCCGGCGATCGAGGGCCACCCCCAGGTGTTGGCCATCGACAGCCGCGAGGACCGGGCCAGCTGGTGGCACACCGATGTCACCTTCCTCCAGACCCCGCCCCTCGGCTCGATGCTCTCCATGCTCACCTGCCCCGAGGTGGGCGGCGACACCCAGTGGGCGAGCCTGCAGGACGCCTACGACCGGCTCGCGCCCCCGGTCCGGACCATGTGCGACGAGCTGATCGCCATCCACTTCGACCCGTGGTTCGCCGCCGACGTCGAGGCCCGCGGCGGCTACGACTGGAACGGCGAGCACCACGACAAGCTGCTCCCCGCCCTCCACCCGGTCGTGCGCACCCATCCCGAGAACGGCCGACGGGGCCTCTTCGTGAACCCGCAGTTCACGCAGTCGATCTTCGGCCTCTCGACCCACGAGAGCGCCGCCGTCCTCGACATGCTCTACCGGCACTGCCAGCAGCCCGAGCTCACCTGCCGCTTCCGGTGGCGCCCGGGATCGGTCGCCTTCTGGGACAACCGGGCCACCCTCCACTACGCGCTCGACGACTACGGGGACGCCCTGCGGGTGGGCCACCGGATCACCATCCGGGGCGACGTCCCCTACGGGCCGGCCATGCCCCGGCCCTGAGGGCTCGGCGACGTCGCGGTCGGCGGTACGGCGGCCGGCGGCGCCGCCGGCACGGGCGCCCCGGACACCGCCAGGGCCTCGGCGCTGGCCCCGAGGTAGGCGGCCAGGGCCCGGGGGTCCCGGGCCACCTCGTCGGGCGTGCCCGACGACACCACCGTCCCCGTCTCCATCATCACGACCCGGGTGCACAGGGCGAACACCAGCGGGACGTCGTGCTCCACGAGGACGATGGTCGTGCCGGAGAGCTCGTGCAGCCGCCCGAGGAGGGGCACGAACGCCTCCGCCTCGCGCTGGGCGATACCGGCCGTCGGCTCGTCGAGCAGCAGAAGCCGGGGCCGCGCCAGCACGATGGACGCGAGGTCGACCACCCGACGGGTCCCGGTGGAGAGATGGGCGATCTGGTGGCGCCGGAACCGGCCGATCCCGAACGAGCCGATCACCTCGTCGACCGCCGCCTGCTTGGCCCGTTCGGACCGACGGGCCCACGGCGCCTGGAGCGTCGTCGCGACGATCCCGACGGGGCGGGCGGCGTCCAGGGTGAGCAGGAGCACCTCCTCCACGGTCAGCTCGGGGAAGAGCCGGCAGTCCTGGAAGGAGCGCACGATCCCGAGAGAGGCCCGCTCCTCGGGCAGGTACTCGACGAGGCTCCCGCCGTCGAGGCGCACCGTGCCTCGGTCGGGGGTGACCAGCCCCGACACGACGTCGAGCATGGTCGTCTTGCCGGACCCGTTGGGGCCGATCAGGCCGACCACGGCCCCCGGTTCGGCCACCAGGTCGGCGCCGTCCACGGCCCGCACGCCTCCGAAGTCGACCACCACCCCGGACAGGTCGAGCCGGGCCGGGCCGCGGGTGTCGGCGAGCGCGGCGACCGTCATCGGGCCTCCTGGGCGGCCACCGGCCCCGGTCGGTCGGGCACGGCCGGCCCGGCCCGGCCCGACGGACGGTGCTCGAGGCCCAGGGTGACCAGGTCGGCCAGCCGGTGCAGGAGCTCCGCCAGGCCGCCGGGGAGATAGAGGATGAACACGAGCAGGCCGAGCCCACTGGTCAGGAACTGGACCGTCGAAGTGGTCCCGAACATCGCCGGCAGCCCGACCAGGTAGATGGCCCCGAGCACGGCACCGTCGATGGCCCCCAGGCCGCCGATGACCACCATCGACACGATCAGCACCGAGTACGTCGGGTCGAAGGTCGAGGTCGAGATCCGCTCCGTGGCGAAGGCCAGGCACACACCGGCGTAGCCGGCGATGAAGCCGGACAGGGCGAAGGCCAGGAGCTTGCTGCGGCCGAGGGGGATGCCCATCGCGCCGGCGCCCGTCTCGTTGTCCCGCACCGCCATCAGCCGCCGGGCCACCCCCCGGTCACGCCACAGCCTGACCATCAGGACCGACAGCACCAGGATCCCGAGGGAGAACCAGGCGAAGGCCCGCTCGGACCCGAGTCCGATGCCGAACAGGCTCGGGCGGGCCAGCAGCGTGGACTGCGGGTTCGGCAGCCCGGTGCACAGGCGTCGCCCGACCAGGGGGACGTCCCAACAGGTGGTGCCCAGCACCGATCCCATGAACCACAGGTTGAAGGCCAGCGTGCTGACCGCCAGGTAGAGACCGCGCACCCGCAGCGCCGGGAGCCCCACCAGCACGGCCACGACGGCCGTCACCGCCCCGGCCAGCGGGAGCAGCAGGACGAGGGGGACGCGGGTGCCGAGGTGGGCGGCGAGCAACGCGCCGACCGCCACCAGCCCGAACTGGCCGAGGGAGACCTGCCCCGCCCAACCGGTCAGCACGGTCATCGACAGCGCGATGACGGCGTAGATGCAGATCTGTGACAGCAGGTAGGTGCGCCCCGTGCTCAGTACCAGGGGCAGCAGCGCGGCCACGACGACGGCCGACCAGCACCCCACCGTGCCCACCCGCCGACGCAACGGACCCTCGTCGGCCAGCCGGGCCCGGGTCCCCTCGAGCCACGTCGAGCGTTCCTCGCGACGACCACCCGTCTGCAACGCGGCGATCCGAACGAGCAGGACCACCATCACCAGCCCGAAGAGCACCAGGTCCACCTGGGCGGTGCTGGACAGGTTCCACACGAGGATCTCCTGGACGACCCCGACGGCGACGGCGGCGACGAAGGCCGTGCTCAGGCTCGTCATGGCCCCGACGATGGCGGCGGTCAGGGCCAACAGGAGCAGCTCGGGACTGAGCACCTCGGTGAGCGACGAGGTCTGCCCGGGCGACGTCAGGATGGCGGTGAAGGCCGACAGCACCCCGGCGACGGTCCACGCCATGGTCGAGGTCCGCCGGGTCCAGACGCCCGAGAGGCGCGCCGAGTCGCGGTTCTCGGCCATGGCCCGCATGGCCAGGCCCCAGGTGGACCACTTGACGAGGGCCGCGAGCCCGATCGCCACGATGGGGGCGGCCACCAGCGTCATGACCTCACCCGGCGTGAAGACGTAGCTCCCGAGGTGGAAGGAGACGTCGAAGGGCACCGGGAACGGCTTGTAGAGGTTCTTCGGCCGGATGAAGGGCAGGGCGGTGAAGACGAACAGCACCTGGCTCAGGCCGATGGTGGCCACCATGACCAGCACCCTCGGGCGGTTGGCCAGCCGGCGCAGCAGGAGCTCGCTCAGCGCCCCGGCGCCGGCCGCCATCCCGAGGGCCAGCACCAGCGAGAACCAGTAGTTGAAACCGAAGTCGTAGAAGCACTTGACCAGGAACACCGCCGCCACCACGCCCAGCTGGCCCTGGGCGAAATTGAGGACCCGGTTGGTCTTGTAGATGAGGACCAGGCCCATGGCCAACAGTCCGTAGCCGAGGCCGGTCACGACCCCCTGGACCAGGACGAAGCTCGGGACCGACACGGTGGACCGCTACCCGAGCCCGTCCACCGCGGCGCCCAGGAACACCGGGCGCAGCAGGTCGGTGCGTTCGAGGAGGTCGGCGGTGCGGCCGTCGAAGCGGACCTCGCCCCGTTCGAGGAAGACCGCCCGCTCCGCCAGGCTCATCGCCCGGTTGACGCTCTGCTCCACGAGCACCACCGTCGTCCCCTGGGCGTTGACCTGGCGCACGATGTCCATGAGGCGGTCGACCGCCTTCGGAGCGAGGCCGAGAGCGAGCTCGTCGATCATGAGCAGTTTGGGCGCCGTCATCATCACCCGGGCCAGGGCCAGCATCTGCTGCTCGCCCCCGGACAGGGCGCCGGCGGGCTGGTGGAGGCGGGCCGCCAGCTCGGGAAACCGGTCGAGGGCCTCGTCGAGGGCGGCACGCGCCCGGGTGCCGTGCCCGCGCAGCGAGTACGCCCCGAGCTGGAGGTTGTCCCGCACCGTGAGCCCGGGGAAGGTCATCTTCCCCCCGACGAGCAGGGCGACCCCCTGGTCGATGATCTGCTCGGGCTCGAGGAAGGTACAGGTCACCCCGAAGATCCGGACCACCCCGCGGTGCGGGTGCTCGAGCCCGGACACCGTGCGCAGGAGGGTCGACTTGCCCGCCCCGTTGGTGCCCAGCAGGGCCACGATCTCACCTTCGGCCACGTCGAGGTTCACGTCGAAGAGCACCTGGTTGGCCCCGTAGAAGACGTCGAGGTTGTGGACCTGGAGCGCCGGCACGCTCCCCCCGGACTGGCGGCGGCGACCCTCGGCGTAGCGCTCGAGGACGTCCTCGATGACCATGGTGATGTCGCGCTTGACGTGGCGGGAGCCGACGAGCAGCATCACGCCGCCGATCACGCAGACCGGCCCGATGGTGGTGAGGGCCACGGTCGGGCCCCGCAGGTAGCCGGCCGCGTCGCTCACCGCCCCGAGCAGCACCCCACCGGCGAACCCGCCGAACACCAGCGCGGCCACCCCGAACATGGCGAAGCAGATGGTCCGCATCTCCGGGGGGGCGGTGGCCGCCAGGGTCAGGAAGATGCAGATGGAGAGCGGCGAGATGGCCGCCGTGGCCAGCACCTGGAGGACGACGACCATCCACAGGTGGGGCATGTAGAGGGAGGTGACGAACAGCACGCCGTAGACGGCGATGCAGATGCCCGCCACGACCAGCGGCCGCTCGGGCGACCGGCGGAACATGCGGTCGCCGACGACGTAGGCCACCGGGAGCCCGACGAAGGCGGCCAGTCCGATGATCGAGTAGACCTCGCTGCGCTGCGCGGTGTCGAGGCCCCAGTGGCGGGCGAAGTAGAGGTTGCCGAACAGCGGGCCCCCGGTGCCGGCGAAGCCCAGGATGGCCACCGCCACCAGCTCGAAGTAGATGGACCGGATCCGCAGCAGGCGGGTCACCGCCGAACCCAGCAGCACGCGGGGGGCCTGCTCCTGCTGGGCGTGGACGTCCATGCCCGACGCCTTCAGGATGTGACTCGACTCGTTCTGGCCCTTGTCGGGCTCGCGCAGGGTGAACAGCGACAGGGCGATGGGGATCCCGACGAGGGCCGTCAGCATCCCCCAGCGCCAGCTGTGCCCGACGGTCACCACGAACCCGAAGAGCAGGATGCCGATGGTCAGCGACAGCGGGTCCGAGAGGTTGTGCCAGCTGAAGACCCGGCCGCGGGCCTCGGTGGGATAGGCGTCGGACAGGTACGAGTTGTGGACGGTCTCGCTCAGGTTGAAGCCCACCGACGCCACCAGGTACAGGGCGGTGAAGGCCCAGATGTTCGGGGCGATGGCCATCACGGGTGCCACCACCGAGAAGATCAGGAGGCCCACCGCGGCGACCACCTTGCGGCTGCCCCGGTCGGCCCACAGTGCGAGGGGCACCGCCCACAGCAGTTGGGCCACCGCCGCCACGAAGGTCATCGCCCCGAGGGCGGCGTCGTGGATGTGGAAGGTGTGCTCGAGGTTGTTGCCGATGAGCGAGATGCCGTTGCCGAACGTGTCGGGAACGATGGCGGCCGCCGTCAGCAGAGCCAGGGGGGCGTAGCCGTACCGGTGGAGGATCCCGAGCAGGGGCGGCGGCCTGCCCTCCCCCGTGCCGGGCATCACCGCTCGGTCGGCGACGAACTCCGACGTGCCCGTCCTGGCCACGACCTCTTGGAGTAGTTCGTCGGGGACCGCGAAGTCGAACTGCACCTGGTCGCCCATCGGAGGGGAACCCTATCCCCGACCGGGCCGTCCGGCCCGGTCCGTCGTCGCGACCCCGGACGACCCGGTCCCGGGTGCGCCGGCCGGGGCCGGAGCCCGGCTCACCGGCCCACCGCCGGCGGCTCGAGGTCGACCAGCGCGGCGGCGACCCGATCGGCGTGTCCGGTCTGCTCCGCGTAGCGGCGGACCCCGTCGGCGTCGGGCCCGGCCGTGCCGGCCACCGGGTCCATGCCCTCGAGGTCCCATCCCCCACCCAGGGCCTGCGACCCCAGCAGCGCGGCCCCCGCCGAGGCCGCCTGGCCCGAGCGGCGCCACCGGGCCGGCAGGCCGGTGGTCCCCGTCAGGACCGTGACCCACGCGGAGGTCGCCGCGCCTCCCCCGGCCAGGCCCAGCTCCACCACCGTCGGACCCGGCGGCTGCCGCCCGGCCATCAGCCCGAGGCACCGCCGGATGTCGGCGGCCACCGACTCGAACACCGCCCGGGCCAGGTCGGCCGGACCGTGGCTGTCCGTCAGCCCGACGAAGCCGGCCGCGGCCCCGGGTCGCCACCACGGGGCCCGGGCGCCGCCGAGCCACGGGACGGCGGTGACGCCGCGGGCCCCCGGTGGGCTCGCGGCCGCCATCCGGGCGAGCTCGTCGGGCGACCGGCCGCACAGTCGTCCCAGCCAGTCGAGGAAGGACCCCGCGGCCGACAGCCCACCCTCCAACTGCCACCCACCGGTGGCCGACACGGTGGCCAGGACCCCGTCGGGTCCGGGATCCGCCACGGCGTCGACCGGCAGCGACACGTTGGCCGTCGTCCCCCAGCTCACCATCGGTCGCCCGGCGGTGGCGCCGGTCCCGAGCACCTCGCACTGCCGGTCGCCGGCGCCGATGACCACGGGGACCCCCGGCCGGAGACCGAGCTCCGCTCCGGTGTCCGGCCGGGTCGTCCCGGTGACGGCGGTCGAGGGCACGACGGGGGGCAGCCGGTCGGCCACCCGCCCACCCACGGCGTCGACCACGGTGCCGTCGCCCCGGTAGCAGCCGGTGAGCGATGCGAGGCTCGGATCGGTGGCCACCGATCCGGTGAGACGCCAGGCCACCAGGTCGCGCGGCGCCAGGATCCAGGCGGACCGGGCCAGGTCGGCCCCCCGGTGGGCCGACACCCAGGCCAGCCGGTCGGCGACCGACACCGCGCCACCCGGTCCGACCGGTCCCCCGGAGCCGGCGGTCGCCCGGCCGTCCGACCAGAGGATCCCCGGGCCGATCGGCGCCCCCGCCGCGTCGAAGAGCCCGAAGGTCTGGCGGGCCCCCGTGCACACCACCGCCGTCACCGCCCCGAGCCGCCGCACCGGGCCCCGGTTCCCGAGTGCCGTGCAGGCCGCCGCCACCGCCGCCCACCACGTGGCCGGGTCCTGTTCGCGCGCCCCCGCCGTCGGCGTGTCCGTGCGGAGCCCGACCTCGGCCAGGTCGACGAGTCCCTCTTCCTCCCACAGCGCGGCCTTCACCCGGCTGGTCCCGAGGTCGAGGGTCAGGATCACGGCGCGTGCACGATCCCGGCCAGCCGACCGGCGACCCCGGCCGGGTCGGGGTCCTCGATCACCACCCGACCGACGGCCAGGCCGGCGCCCCGGCCGGCCATGACGTCCCGGGCCAGGTCGACCACGGACCCACCGTCCGGACGGCGCGGTCCGCCGAGGAAGAGCACCGGCACCCCCACCGCCTCCACCACCCGCCGGATCGCCTCGGCGCGCGGGCCGCCGACGGGCGCGTCGGGCACCGGGACCTTCAGCAGTGGCGCCCCGAGGTCGTGGGCGATCACCGCGCCCAGCACCACGTCGTCGGTCACGTGGGACATGCGGCCGTCCCGCCACACCACCGGCTCGATCAGCGCCTCGAGACCGGCATCGTGCGCCTCCTCCAACACCCGGCCGAGCAGTTCGATCGCCGCCGCCCCGGCCGGGTCGTCGGGCGCGATCCGGGTCATGAGCTTGATGCCGGTCCAGCCGTCGGTGGCCGCCCGGCCGACCGTCGCCACCAGCCGGTCGTCGAGTTCGAAGGCCGAGCCGGCCAAGCCGGTCCGGTTGAGCGAGAGGTACGTACGCTGCCCCGGCCGCACGGCGCCGTCGGCGGCCAGGTCGCCCAACGGCTGGGCGGAGGCCAGGAGGCCGTCGCAGTGGTCCAGCGCGGCCCGCAGGGCGGCGAGGTAGGCGTCGTAGCGCTCGATGGTCGGGACCCCCCGCGGGCGGTGGTCGGCCGCCAGCACCAGCAGCTTCCCGTCACCCCCCGGGCCGGTCGCCGTCACGGGCTCCCTCCCCCGAGGCCGGACAGGGCGAGGACGACCTTGGCCACCGAGGAGAAGTCCTCCCGGCCGTAGCCGGCGACCGAGGCCGCGGTCAGCGCCTGGCGGGCCACGGCCGTCGTGGTCAGGGGCACCCCGACGCGGGCGCCGTAGGCCAGGGCCAGGTCCAGGTCCTTCGCCATCAGGTCGGTCATGAATCCCGGCCGCCACCCGTTCGACGCCGGGCTCTCGGGCACCACACCGGACACCGGGAGCCGGGTGCGCACGGCCACGCAGTCACCCGTGGCGTGGGTCAGGACCTCGTGGAGCTTGCCCATGTCCACCCCCGACGTCAGCGCCAGGGCCGTCGCCTCCGACGTCGCCAGCATCTGGGCGGCGTAGATGAGGTTGTTGCACAACTTGACGACCTGGCCCATCCCCGGTCCGCCGACGTGGACGATGCGCCCGGCGAAGGCGTCCAGAGCCGGCCGGACCCGGTCGAGTGTGGCCGCGTCCCCGCCGACCATCAGGGTCAGGGTCCCCTGCTCCGCCCCGGCCGTCCCCCCCGACAGCGGCGCGTCGAGGAAGCCGGCTCCCGTGCCGGTGACCAGGGCGTGCTGGACCCGGGTCACCTCGGGGTCGATGGTGGAGCAGTCGACGACGACCTTGCCCGGGCCGAGGGCGGCCAGCATCGCGGCCACCACCTCGGTGACCTCCGGGGAGCTCGGGACGCAGAGGAACACGATGTCCGCCGCCGCCGCGACGCCGGCCGGTGATCCCCCGTCGACGGCCCCCATGCCCACGGCGCGTTCGATCGGGCCCCGCCCCCGGGACGCCACGGTGACGCCGTGCCCCGCCTCGAGGAGATGACGGGTCATCGGCAGGCCCATCGCCCCCAGCCCGACGAATCCGAGTTGCATCGTGTCCTCCCCCGTGGGCGCGCGTCCGCGATCCGGTGACCGGGCGTGTCCCGGACGCCGTCGCGCCCGGAGCGGTGTGCGACGAGGCTACGTCGTCGTCACCGGGCGAACCGCGGCAACCAGGCCGCCGTCCCGTCCAGGAGCTCGTCGACCATGGACTCGGTCCGCGCCAGGTCCCCCCGGCCGCCGAGCGGATCGAGCAGGAAGGCGGCCGCGGCGGTGGTCCGGTCCCCGGAGAGCGCGGCGTCGAGCGTCAGTTCGGTGACCGCCGCGTGACGCCGGACCAGCTCGGCGAACGGCGCCGGGAGCCCGGCCGCGTCGCGGCCACGCACCCCGTCCGCGTCGACGACGCAGATCGACTCCACCACCGGGCCGTCGGGCAGGTCGGGGACCTGGCCCGCGTTGGGGATGTTCACCGGGAGGGCGCGCGGCGTACCGGTGACCAGCGAGTCGATCACCAGGGCCGGCAGCTCGCCCGACGCCCAGGTCTGCAGATCCTTGGACCCGTCCAGCCAGGCGTCGACGTCGGCCACGTAGCCGGCCTGGTGCCGGCGGCGGGTCTCCATGGCCGTCAGTTCCACGTTGTAGCGCCCGCCCCACTCCGACGCCTCGGTGAGCACCCAGGGGACGAACTCGGCCAGATGCCGGTCGCCGGCGGCGGGCACCGCTCCCCACCGCTCGAGGAAGTGCAGGGCGAGGGCGTGGCGCTGGCAGAAGTCGAGGGGCGAGAAGTCCGGCGCCTCGGGGCGCCCCGGGTGCGGGGCGAGGGCGTCGAGCCCGCCGGCCTCCTCCACCATCCCCCGCAGGAGGGCGAACCCGTCCTGTCCGTCCACGTCGAGCGCGGTCACCACCGGGAAGTGGTTCACCCCGGCCACCGTGGCGCCGATCGCCTCGGCCGGCTTGCCGAGCGCGATGGCGAGGTCGAGCGACCAGTTCCCCACCTCGTGGCAGAGCCCGACGGCCCGCACCCCGGTCTCGCGGCACACCGCCCGGGTCAGGCAGGTCATCGGGTTCGTGATGTTGAGGAGCCACGCGTCCGGGCACAGCTCGGCCATGTCCTCGGCCACGCCGATCAGCACGGGCACGTTGCGCAGCGACCGGTTGATCCCCCCGGGCCCGACCGTGTCCCCCACCGACTGGCGGATGCCGTACCGGGCCGGCACGTCGAGATCCACGGTCATCGAGTCGAAGCCACCGGTGGAGATCGTCACGATCACGAAGTCGGCGCCCTCGAGCGACCGCCGCTGGTCGGTGGTGGTGGCGACGGTCGTGCCGGCGTCCAGCGCCTCGTCCAGTCGACGGGCCAGGGCCTCCATCTTGACCAGCGGTGCCGGGTCGATGTCCTCCAGCACCAGGTGCGCCCCGTGCAGTGACGGGGTGCCGAGGAGGTCGGCCAGGAGTTCCGGGGTCCACTGGTAGCTGCCCCCGCCGATGATCGTTATCTGCACGCCGCTCAGCCTCCCCGTCGACCGACTGCCATGACCGTCACACTACCGATGGTCCGGCGTGGGATCCCGGGTGCGCTCACCGCCCCGGGGGTGGGCCCTCGGCCCCGTCGCGCGCCCAGCGGATCACCCGGCGGTAGGCGCCGGCCGAGTCCCGCCCGTCGGCGTCGGTGTCCATCCAGCGGAACCCGCGCGGCCCGCGGGCCCGGTCGATGCCGAAGATCCCGAAGCGGGGCTCGTACGAGCCCCATTCGTAGTTGTCCATGAGCGACCAGTGGAGGTAGGCGGTGACGGGGACACCGGTGGCCACCGCGTCGACCACGGCGGCCACGTGCTCGGCCAGGTAGCGCGGTCGGTCCCACCCGTCGGTCCGGGGGTGGTTCCGGCCGTTGCGGACCCGCGTGCACAGCCCGTTCTCCACCACCCACAGGGGCATGTCCGGGAGCAGCTCGTGCTGGTCGCGACACCAGCGGGTCATCGCCTCCGGATCCGCCCGGACGTCCCAGATGGCCCGCGACGGCTCCCACTGGCGACCACCGGCGGTCGCGTGGCCGGGGAGCCGCACGGCGTGGGCGGCGACCGGGTCGTACCAGTCGAACCCGGTGGCGTCGAGGGGCCGGTCACCCGGCCCGGCGTAGACCGCGTCCAGCACCCGCCGGCCCGATGTCCGCCGCAGCCTCGACCTGACCGGCCCCCCCGGCCCGCCGTAGGGGGAGACGGAGCCGAACAGGCGGCGAAGTGCCGCCTCCACCCCGCCGACGGCGGGGAACCGCTCGTCGTGGAGCGTGCGCCGCTCGTCCAGCCAGGCGTCGATGTCGTCGCGCGCCACACCGACGCTGCGGGCCGTGAGCAGGTCGGTGAGCAGCCGGTCCTGCTCGTAGATCGACGACGAGCTGGTGTTGACGGTCACCCGGGCGTCGGGTTGCACCTCGTGGATCGCCCGGTGGGCCAGGACGTGGGCGGTCAGGAGGTGGTCGAGCACCGCGAAGGCCTCGGTGAAGGCGCCCGTGTGGCCGGGCGGGCACGCCCCCTGCACCCAGCCCATGAGCGCCACGATGTTCGGCTCGTTGATCGTGATCCAGGTGCGGCACCGGCCGGCCAGGGTCGGCAGCACCCGGGCCACGTAGGCGGCGAACCGCTCGGGCGAGTCGGTCTCCAGCCAGAACTCCTCGCCCAGCCACGCCGGGTGCGTGAAGTGGTGCAACGACACGATCGGCTCCATCCCCCGGTCGTGGCAGGCGTCGAGGATGGTCGCGTAGTGGTCCAGGGCCGCCTCGTCGAAGTCGCCCTCCGTCGGCTCGAGGCGCGGCCACTCGACCGAGAGCCGGAACGCCCCGCACCCCATGGCCGCCGCCCGGTCGAGCGCCTCCTCTGGATGGAGCCAGAAGTCGCACGCGTTGCCCGAGGGCTCGATCCGTCCGCCGGCCTCCCAGCGGGCCCAGTTGTTGGCGGGCTCACCCGGTCCGTTGTAGCCACCCTCCACCTGGAACCCCGACGTCGCCACCCCGAACACGAAGTCGTCGGGAAGGGCCACGGGACCCGGCGGTCGCACGGGGCTCACCGGGGTCTTCCCACCGGTCGGCAGAGGCGCACGTCGTCATCTTGGCACCCGGGCGAACGGCGCGCCGCTGGGTAGGATCCGGGGATGGCGAGGCCGACACTGCTCCACGTCACCCAGGTGGCGCCCTACCGGGACGGCCCCGCCGGGGTCCACGGGGTGCTCGACCAGTCGGCGGTCGCCGTCACCCAGTTGGCGGAGTCCGCCGGCCTCGACGGCCACCGCGTGACCGACGTCCGCCGACTCGGGGTCGACGACCTGGCGGCGGCCCGGGTCGTGGCCCTGTTCACCATCGGCGAGACGCCGTGGTCGTCGGAGCAGCGCGACGTCCTGCTCGACGGCGTGCGGTCCGGCCGCACCGCCCTGGTGGCCATCCACTCGGCCACCGACTCGTGCCACGGATGGGACGCCTACGGCCGCCTCGTGGGTGCCCGGTTCGCGGGCCACCCGTGGACGCGCACCTGCACCCTCGACGTGGTCGACCCCGGGCACCCGGCGGTCGCCCACCTGGGGGACACCTGGTCGTGGCACGACGAGGTGTACACGTTCTCCGACCTCCGCCCCGACGCCCGGGTGCTGCTGTCGGCCCGACCGTCCGAGTTCGGATCGGACCCGGACCCCGGTGGCGCCCCCGCCGACGGCTACCCGCTGGCGTGGTGCTTCACGGAGGGATCGGGGCGGGTCTTCTCGACCTCGCTCGGGCACTTCCCCCACGCCTGGGAGAGCCCGGACTACCTGCGCCACCTGGCCGGCGGCCTGGACTGGGCCCTGGCCCGCACCGACGGCTGAGGCCCCGCGGGGGTCAGGCCCGGTCGACCGGCGCGGCCACCACCACCGCCTCCCACCCGGAGACCGACAGACCGCCGGCGACGACCTCGCCGAGCCGCCGGCGGTCGGTGGCGGCCACCACCGTCCCCTCGGCCCCGTCCAGCGTGGCGCCGGCGTCGTCCAGCGCGGCCAGGACGGTCACCCGCCCGCCCCGGGTCCAGGCCCAGCCGCCCGGCGACGTCGGCACCGGCCGGTAGGCGCCGGTGCGCAGGGCGACCTCGCGTCGCCGCAGGGCGATCAGATCCCGCACGAGGTGGAGTACGGAGTCGGGATCGTCCCGCTGCGCCTCCACGTTGCACGCGGCGAGGTCGCCGAAGGGCAGCCACGGCTCGGCACCCGGCTCGGTGAAGCCCCCACCGGGCGCGTCCCGCCAGGGCATCGGCGTGCGTGCGCCGTCCCGGCCGGCGTACGCCGGCCAGTACAGCACGCCCAACGGGTCCCGCATCGCCTCGTGGGGTACGTCGGTGTCGACCAGCCCGATCTCGTCCCCCTGGTAGAGGACGGGCGTGCCGCGCAGGCAGAGCAGGATCACGAGGGCCACCCGGACCCGCTCGGTCCGACCGTCGGCCCACCGGGTGGCGAGCCGTCCGAGGTCGTGGTTGGACCCCGTCCACACCGGCCAGGCGGTCCGGGGCAGCGCTGCCTCGGCCGCCCCGACCACGCCGCGCATCGCCTCGGCCTCGAGGGGCGCGGAGATGAACGGGAAGTTGAAGGCGAGGTGGAGCTCGTCACCGTCGCCGTAGAAGGCGGCGAGCTCGTCGGCGGTCGGCACCGGCGTCTCGCCCAGCAGCGCCCGGTCCGGGTAGCGGTCGACGATCCGGCGCCACCGGCGGATCACCTCGTGCACCTCGGGCCGGTTCATGTTGTAGACGGGACGTTGGCCGAACAGCTGCACGTCGAGCGGGTCGGTGTCCTCGGCCGGTGGGTTGTCGCGGAGGAGGGCGTCCTTGACGATCGCGTTGCACACGTCGATCCGGAACCCCGCCACCCCGCGGTCGAGCCAGTGGGTGATGATGCCGTCGAAGGCCGAGCGGACCTCCTCGTCCCACCAGTTGAGGTCGGGCTGCTCGACCAGGTGGTTGTGGAGGTAGTACTGCCCGGTGGCCGCGTCGAGGGTCCACGCCGGTCCCCCGAAACTCGAGACCCAGTTGTTCGGGGCCGAGCCGTCGGCTCGCGGGTCGGCCCACACGTACCAGTTCCGGTGCCTCGACGTCGTCGAGGACCGCGAGTCGACGAACCACGGATGTCGCTCGCTGGTGTGGTTGGGCACCAGGTCGAGCAGGACGCGGATGCCGCGGCGCCCGGCCTCGGCGATCAGGTGGTCGAGGTCCGCCAGGGTGCCGAGCTCGGGATCGACCGCCAGGAAGTCGGCGACGTCGTACCCCCAGTCGGCGTGGGGTGACACGTTGACCGGACCCAGCCAGAGGCCGTCCACCCCCAGCCACGCCAGGTGGTCCAGGCGCTCCGTGATGCCGCGCAGGTCACCGACGCCGTCGCCGTCGGAGTCGGCGAAGGACCGGGGGTACACCTGGTAGAGGACCCCCGATCGCCACCACTCGTCGGCCGGGGTCGGGGCCCTGTCGGCCGCCGCCTCCTCAGCGGGCATCGGCGGCGGCGCGGGCCCACGGGCCCATGTCGAGCGTCGGGTAGCGGGCCCCGACACCGGCCAGGGTCTCCGCCGTCCAGTACGGGTGACCGGGCTCGGGGAACCCGAGCACGGTCAGTTGACGCACCGTGGCCCGGGCGACGAAGCGGTGCCATTCGAACCCTTCGCCGGCGATCGGCCACGTGTGGAAGCCGACCCACTCCGCGTCGGCCGGCCGGAAGGCCGCGTGGAGGAGGAAGCGGGCCTCGGACCCGGTCCGCATGGCGGTCCCCCGGTGGTACACGTCGGGGCGGTACGCCAGCACCGAGCCCGCCGGGCCCGTGGCCGGGACCTCGGCCCCGTAGAGTGCGGCGTACTCGTCGAACGCCAGGTAGGTGCGCTCCACCGGGATCCCCGTCGTGAGCCGGCGCGACACCATGCGGGTGGCCGCCGTGTCGGGGGTGACGTCGCTCAGGTACACGAAGAGCTCGAGGTGACGGTAGCCGTCCTCGTCACGGGGGACGACGAGCGTGTGGTTGCCGTAGTCGGCGTGCAGCAGCTGCTCGTACTCGTCGCGGAGGCCCGGGTACTTGACGCTCACCATCCCCTGGTAGAGCCGGATCCGATCGGTGCCGAGCAGCTCCTCGGCCAGGTCGAGCACCGCGTCGTGCACCACCAGCCGGTTGAGGGCGCCCGACGCGAAGGGGAAGATCGGCTTGGCCGCGCCCCATCCGACGCGCTCCTCGCCGAAGGCACCGGCGGCCACCTCCGCCGCCGTCGGGAACAGCCCGACCACCGCCTCGCGGGCGGTGGCGACCTCGTGGTCGGTGAAGAGCCCCTCCAGCACGCACCACCCGTCGGTGTGCCATCGCTCGGCGGCGTCCGCCCGGTCGACCGGCGTCATCGCGCCTGTCTAGCAGCGACCGCGTCCGGGCGCCCGGACGCTCAGGCCGGCGGCAGCGGGGTGAACGGCCGGACCGTCACCCAGCACGTGCCCTGGGGGATGTGGTCGAGGGGCATCTTGCACTGGGAGGACGGCGGGGTGTTGATGTGCAACCGCACCACCTGGTACTGGGTGGGCCCGTACCGCTTGTCCGGCCCGTAGCTGAGCACCGGGGTCACCGTCCCCGGGAAGTCGGTGACCTTGGACAGGGCGGTGACGAACGTGCGCCGGTCGAGGTCCCGGCCGGCGCTCCGGGCCGCGGTCGCGAACAGGCGGATGGCCTGGCACCAGTCGGCGATCGGTCCCTGCTCCTCGATGTAGAACGACAGCGTGCCCGGGGGGATCTGCGGATAGGCCTTGTGCCAGACCGTCCAGCAGCTCCGCAGGCCCGGGTCGTACCCGCCCTGGCTCTGGGGCCGGTCGTCGTCGACCCCGCCGAGCGTCTCGGTGGTCACGCCCTCCTGGCCGTTCAGTGCCCGCGCGTACGGCACCGGCAGCAGCCCGAGGGACACCTCGATGCTCGACTCGTAGTCACTCAAGAGCAGCTTGGGGTAGTAGTCCTGGGACGACTGGGCCTGCAGCAGCGGGAAGAAGACGTTGAACGGGATCAGTGGGATCACCGAGTCGACCCCGTCGCTGCGGAGCTGCTGCACCACGAGGGGGGCCTCGCTGTCGGTGGTCGCCGTCTCCGACGGGTCGGACGCGATGGTGGCCACGACCGGGGTGACACCGGCGCGGTGGAGGGCCGGCAGGAGCACGTCGTCGAGGGCCGCCTGGTCCGAGGCCCGGTCGCCGGCGATCACCCCCACCTTGCGGTGGCCGCCGAGGAGGTGGGCGCTGAGGCCCCACTGCACCACCGCCTTCAGCACGGCGGCCTGGTCGGGGCCCGTCCACCACAGGTAGGGCGAACCCTGGTCGGTCCAACTGGTCACGGTGCTCCACTCGCCGATGAAGGGGGTGTGCCCCTCCTGGGTGATACACAGCTGGTTGTCGCCGGTCCACGCCCCGATCCCGTCGATCACGGCGAAGGCGGCCGGTGACCCCTCGGTCCAGGTCTTGCACAGCGAGCGCATGTCGGACTCGTTGGCCGGGTCGTAGGAAGTGATGATCGGGTTGATCCGGCGCCCGTTGATGCCACCGTCACGGTTGATCTGGTCGACGTAGAGGTGGATGGCCTCGGCCTGCTGGCCGTACTCCACATCCGACGCGAACCCCTCCTGGCCGGCGAGGGAGTTGAGGGAGACCACCGGGAACACCACGTTGATGGCCGTGGCCGTCACCCCCCGCGACGACGTGCTGGCCTGGTCGACGGGCACCGCCGAACCCGTGTCGGAGGCCGCCGCCGGCATCGACGACGAACTGGACGGCGACGTGGCGATCCAGACCGCCGAGCCTCCCAGGACGACGATCACCAGGAGCACGGTGCGGATCTGCGTGGCGCGGGGCCGCCGGACGAAATGGCCCCACGACCGCGCCACCCCGGCCAGGGGGTTCCACCGCGCCGGCCCGCTCATCGCCGCGGCTCCGGGTCGGCACCGAAAGCGGCCCGCGAGGCGGTGGGACCCGGTGGCTGTCCGTGGGCCGCGGTCGTCATGGCGTCTCCTTCCCCCGGTCCCCCCCGGGCGCGGGCTGCGTCCACCGGATCGGGCGGACGTGCCGACCCGGCCCCCGTACCGTATCGTCGGCCCCCGACGCGGGTGGATCACGTCGGGCGCTACCGGAGCCACGGAGCCACCAGAAGGAGCACAGGGGGATGACCACAGGCGCCAACCAACGGACCATCGGGCTCGCGCCCGGACGCGTGACCTCGAGCGACGCGCTGGCCGTGGAGGTCACCGACCTGGCGAAGCGCTACACGAAGGCGCCGACCGACTCGCTGGGCGGCGTCAGCTTCCAGGTCCTCCAGGGCGAGGTCTTCGGTTTCCTCGGTCCCAACGGGGCCGGCAAGTCCACCACCATCGGGATCCTCACCACCCGCATCGTGCCCACCCGGGGTCGGGCCGTGGTGGCCGGGGTCGACGTGGTGGCCGACCCCGTCGGCGCCCGGCGGGTCCTCGGGGTCGTCCCCCAGCAGAACAACCTCGACCGTTCACTGTCCGTGCGCCAGAACCTCCTCTTCCACGCCAGCTACCACGGCGTCCCCCGCGCCGAGCGGGTCCGCCGGGCCGACGCGCTGCTCGACCAGTTCGGTCTGGCCGACCGGCCCGACGGCCGGCCCGACGACTTCTCCGGCGGCCAGATCCAGAGGATGATGATCGCCCGCGCCCTGATGCACGCCCCGTCGGTGCTCTTCCTCGACGAACCGTCGACCGGCCTCGACCCGGCGGCGCGCCTCTTCCTGTGGGAGAAGGTGGCCGAGCTGAAGGCGGCGGGCACGACGGTGGTCATCACCACCCACGACATGGACGAGGCGGCCACCCTCAGCGACCGGGTGGCCATCATCGACCACGGCACCCTGCTGGCCCTCGACACCCCGGCCGCCCTGGTCCAGGGCATGGCCAGCGAGCGCACCCTCGACTGCGCGGTGGACCCGGGACCCGGGGCCGACGTCACCGCCCTCGTGGCCGTCATCGACGCCCTGCCCGGGGTCCGCGAGACCGAGCAGTTGGACGACCCGGCGACGGGGGGCTGGCGCCTGCGCATCCTGGTGGAGGGCGAGGCCGCCGGCTTCGTGGCCCCGGTGGCCCAGGCCGTGGCCGCCTCGGGCGGCAGCCTCACCGACGCCCGTCTCGGTGAGCCGAACCTCGAGGACGTCTTCATCCACATGACCGGGAGGGCGCTGCGATGACCGTGGCCGTGACCGACACCGGCGGGCCCGTGGGGGCGGTCCACCGCCAGGGGCAGTGGCGGACCGGCCTCGCCATCCTGCGACGCGACCTGTTCGTGACCGGGCGCGAATTCCCCGTCTTCCTGGCCCAGGTGATCCTGCAGCCGCTCTTCCTGCTCTTCGTCTTCGGCAAGGTCCTGACCGAGCTCGGCTACGCCCGGCCCGGCTACGAGCTGGTGCTCTTTCCGGGGTTGGTGGCCCTCGCCGCCGTCCTGACCGGGGTCCAGAGCACCGCGCTGCCGCTGGTGATCGAGTTCTCCTACAGCAACGAGATCGAGGACCGGCTGCTCGCCCCGCTCCCGGTCGGCGGCGTCGCCCTCGAGAAGGTCGTCTTCGGCGCCATGCGGGCCTTCGTGGCCGCCGTCATCATGTTCCCCATCGGGGTGTGGATCCTCGGCACCATCCCCTGGCGGGCCACGGCCACCCCGTGGGTGTTCCTGATCATCGTCCTCGGCTCGCTGCTCGGGTCGTCGATGGGCCTCATCCTCGGGACCTACGTGCCCCCGCACCGGATCAACGTCACCTTCGCCCTCGTGCTCACACCGCTCATCTTCACGGGCTGCAGCCAGTACGCCTGGCCCTCGCTCCACAACCTGCGCTGGTTCCAGGTCGTGTGCGCGCTCAATCCGATGACCTACGTGAGCGAGGCACTGCGGGGCCTCATGGTCCCCCGGGTCCCCCACATCCCGGTGGGTGTCTGCTTCGCCGTGGCGACCGGCTACCTCGTGGTGCTGTCGGTGATCGGCATGATCGGCTTCCGCCGTCGGGCCCTCGGCTGAGCCGGCGGGCCTCCGTTACGCTGCCGCCATGGATCCGCGACGCATGTGGGGCGTCCTGGAGAACGGGACCCTGGACCGTGTCCTGGTCGTCTCCCCCCACTTCGACGACGCCGTCCTCGGGGCGGCCCACCTCATGGGCTCCCACCCCGGGTGCACGGTGGTCACCGTCATGGGCGGCCGGCCCGAGGTGTACCCGGACCCGCCCGGCGAGTGGGACGCGGAAGGCGGCTTCAGGTCGGGCGACGACGTCGTGGCCGCCCGGCGCGAGGAGGACCGGGCCGCCCTGGAGACCCTCGGGGCCCACTCGACGTGGCTCGACTTCGTCGACGGCCAGTACGAGGCGGCCGAGCGCCGACCGCGTCCGGCCGACGTCGCGCCGGCCCTCGGCCGGGCGGTGCGCGAGGCGGCGCCCACCGCCGTGTTCCTCCCCATGGGCCTCGCCCACCCCGACCACGCCCTCACCCACGCCGCCGGTCTGCGCGTCCGGGAGTCCCTCGGTGCCGGAGCGGACACCCCGCGCTGGTTCCTCTACGAGGATGGCGGCTACGTCCACCTCCCGGGCCAGCTGGCCTGGAGGGTGTCCACGCTGTTCCGTCGTGGCCTGTGGCCCACCCCGTCCATCGTCCCGGCGCGGGTCGACATGGACGCCAAACGCGCCGCCATCGCCTGCTACGCCAGCCAGGTGCCCCCTCTCGAGCGCGAGCACCTGCTCTCCGAGCGGCTCGGGGCCGAGGTGCCCGAGCAGTACTGGCGACTCGATCCACCCCCACCGGGGTGGGAGGTCCTGACCACGCTCGACGATCCGGAGGCACCATGACCACGCTCGGCGCAGGCACCGCGATCGGCCCCGGAACGCTCGTACTCGTGACCGGGGCGTCCTCGGGCATCGGGGCGGCGGTCGCCGAGCGGCTCGGCGCCCGGGGGGCGCGGGTGGCCCTGGTGGCCCGCCGGGCCGAACGGCTGGAGGAGGCGGCGGCGGCCTGTCGGGCGGCGGGCGGTGAGGCCCACGCCTTCCCCACCGATCTGTCGGACCCCGACGTGGCCGCCGAACTGGGGCGGCGGGTGTGGGACTCCCTCGGACCCGTCGACGTCCTCGTCAACAACGCGGCGGTGCCCATGCGCCGCCCGGCCGGGCGGCTGACCATGGAGGAGGTGACGCGGGTGATGACGGTCAACTACCTGTCGCCCGTCGCGCTCACGCTCGCCCTGCTCCCCCGGATGGTCGACCGGCGGGCGGGGACCATCGTCAACGTGTCCAGCCTCGGCGGTCGCCTGGGGATCGGCCACGAGGCCGCCTACAGCGGCTCCAAGTTCGCCCTCGCCGGCTGGAGCGAGTCGTTGGCCATCGACCTGGCGGGCACCGGCGTGTCGGTCCGGCTCGTGCTGCCCGGGGCCGTCGACACCGAGATCTGGGACCAGCCCGGCAACGACCCGGCCGACTACTCGGGGCCGCTGGCGCCGGCCGCCGAGGTGGCCGAGGGGATCGTCCAGTGCGTGTCGGACCCCCGGTTCGAGCACTACATTCCCGACATGCGAGCCGTCGTGGAGATGAAGAGCCAGGACATCGACGGGTTCATGGGCGCCATGGCGGCCATGGCCCATCCGGACGACGGGCGGCCGGACCCCGGTGACGGGGCGGGGCCGTCGTGAAGGCCCTCGTCTTCGGGTCACGACCCGAGCGCGACGAGCCCCGCCCGGTCCCGACCGACGACCTGGAGAAGCACCTCGCCTCCCTGCCCTTCGGCCTCCACCACCTGGACGACGCCCGGCCCGTCAACCCCGACTGGGTGGTCACGCGGCCGATCCTGTCCGGGGTGTGCGGCTCGGACGCCAAGCTGGTGCTGGGCGACTTCGCCGACGGCGACATCGACAATCCGATGGCCGCGTTCTCCTCCCTCCCCCACGTGCCCGGCCACGAGGTGGTCGCCGAGGTCGTGTCGCTCGGGCCCGCGGCGCGCGGTCTCGACGTCGGGCAGCGGGTGGTGCTCAACCCCTGGCTGAGTTGCGCCCCCCGCGGCATCTCGCCGCTCTGCCCGCCGTGCCAGGCCGGCGACGTCAATCTCTGCTGGTCGTTCACCAAGGGCGACATCGGCCCCGGAGTCCACATCGGGGTGGTGACCGGTGCCCCCGGGGCGTGGGCCGAGATGATGGCCGCGCACGACTCCATGCTCTTCCCCGTGCCCGACGGGGTCTCCGACGAGGCCGCCGTCATGGCCGACCCGTTCTCGGTCGCCTTCCACGCCATCGTGCGCAACCCACCGCCCCCGTCGGGGCGGGCGGTGGTCTACGGGGCGGGCGCCCTGGGCCTGTCCAGCGTGGCCATCCTGCACTCGCTCTATCCCGACGTGGAGGTGGCGGTGGTGGCCCGGTTCCCGGCGCAGGAGGAGATGGCCCTCCGCTACGGCGCCGCCCGGGTCGTGGCCCACGAGCCCAGTGTGGTGGTGGTCGAGGCCCTGGCCGAATGGTCGGGTGCCGTCCTCCACCAGGCGTTCGCCGGGCTGCCCATGGCCCACCCGGGCCGGATCGACGTGGTCTACGACACCATCGCCAAACCGGAGACGTTCGAGGTCGGGGTGCGGGTCCTGGCCGAGCGGGGCCGCCTGGTCTACACCGGGGTGGCCATCCCCGGCCGGTGGGAGTGGACGCCCGTCTACTTCAAGGAGCTCACCCTCGTGGGCTCCAACGCCTTCGCCCAGGAGGAGTTCGAGGGCACCCGGCGGCACGCCATCGAGCACTACCTCACCCTGGTGCAGGACGGCCGGATCGACCTGACCGACATGGTGACGCACCGGTTCGCCCTCGAGGGGTGGTGGGACGCGCTGAAGGCCCTGTCCCGTCCCGAACGCAGCGGCGTGCTGAAGGCGACGTTCACCCCCGGCGCCTGACCCGCGCTCACCCGGCCGGGCCGACCTCCTCGAAGGTCCGGTAGCGGGCGGACGCTCCGGCGGCCCACGCCGGGTCGGGCGCGTAGGACCGCCCCCGCGAGGCCCACGAGGCCGCCGCCCCGAGGTCCGTCTCGAGGCCGGCCGCCATCCGGGCCAGGAACGCGGCGCCGAGCGCCGCCCCCTCGGGGACGCCCACCGTCTCGACCGGCAGCCCGGTCGTGTCGGCCACCGCCTCCATCCAGGCCGCCGACCGCGAGCCGCCACCGGTGGCCACGATCCGGCGCGCCTCCACGCCGCTGCGTTCGATGATGCGGCGGACGACGAACCCGCTCGCCTCGTGGGCCGCCCGCACCACCGCGTCCGGTCCGTGGGTGATGTCGAGTCCGTGCAGGCTCGCCCGCAGGTGGGGGTCGTAGAACGGGGTCCGCTCGCCGCGCAGGTAAGGCAGCCACACCGGCACGTCGGTCGGGCTCCCGGGGCGACCGTCGGGCGCCGGTGGCGGGGTCGCCCCCCGTCGGGCCCGCCGCGGATCGGGCGCCCCGACCAGGGTCCTCACCCAGTCGACGAACAGCCCTCCGGCGTTGCTCGGCCCGCCGATCATGCAGCATCCGGGCGTCATGGACGGGAAGATGGTGATCCCGGGCACCTCGGTCCACCGGTCGGACACCACCCACACGATGAGCGTGGCGCCGAAGATGACCAATACGTCGCCCGGTTGGCCGGCTCCGGCCACGATCTGCTCGCAGAAGGCGTCGATCGATCCCCCGCCGACCACCGTCGGCGAGCCCGGGACGGTGCCCGCCGGGCTCCCCAGAGGGACGATCCGCGGGACCCTCGACCGGTCGACGCCGAGGGCGGCCAGGGCGTCGCGGTCCCACCGCCCGGCGGGCACGAGCGAGCCGAAGATCACGGCCGCCGTGGAGTCGATGGCCCCGATGCCGCAGAGGGCGTGGGTGGCCACCGCCTGACTCGGCCAGTAGCCGGCGGCGTCGGGGCGCTCACGGGCGGCCCAGGCCACCATCCGGGCCCCCTCCTCGCGCTCGCCGTTGTACTCGGCACGACGGGCGTCCGGGTCGTCGCCGCCCGACCCGGACGCCGCCCGCTCGTCGCCGTAGAGGAGGCCGGGCAGACGGGGGACGCCCCGTCGGTCGACCGCGGTGATGGACGGCACCATGGCCGTCACCACCACGCCGGCGGGCGGGCCCTCCAGCTGTCCGGACACCTCGGCCAGGGCCCGCCGGGGACCGCGTCGCCAGGCGCGGGCCGCGTCGTGCTCGAGCCGGTCGACCGCCGGGGTCCCGACCGCATGGGGCACCCGCGCCCGGGCCACCACCGCGCCCCGGGCGTCCACGGCGACGGCCTTGACCGACGTGGTACCGATGTCCACGCCGACCGTGCACTCCCCTCCGACGTGACGCTCCGCCGTCATCGGTTCTCCCCCACGACATCCCCCAACTCTCGTACGTGCCATCCGGGCCGGCGGCCCCGACCGGACAGTATGGTCCGGGACGACGCCAGGCCGGGTGCTACCCTCCGGCAGAGCTTGCTGCCGACCAGGGGGAAACGATCGCATGCCACCAGTCCGTCCCAAAGCGCTCGTGACCGCCGCGGTCCGGGGGCCGGGTCTCGACCTGCTCGGCGAACTCGCCGACCTCACCCTCGACTCGTGGCTCGACCAGCCGACCCTGCGCATCTACAACGCCGAACAGCTGGCGGAGCGGATGGAGGCCGAGGGGGCCACCATCGCCGTGGTGGAGAGCGACCGGTGCGCCGGTCCGCTGTTCGACCTGCCCCTGGTGGCCGTGGGCAGCTGCCGGGGCGATCCCAACAACGTGGACGTGGCCGCCGCCACCGAGGCCGGGGTGCCCGTACTGCGGGCGCCCGGGCGCAACGCCGACGCGGTGGCCGAGCTGGCCGTGGGGCTCATCTTCGCCGCCACCCGTGGCCTGGTGGCGGCCGACGCCGACGTGCGGCGGGGGGACATCTACAAGGACGGCACCATCCCCTACCAGCGCTTCCGGGCGTGGGAGCTGGCCGGGCGCACGGCCGGCCTGGTCGGGCTCGGCGCCGTCGGCCGGGCCCTGCGCTGGCGACTGGTCGGGCTCGGGATGGACGTCATCGCCTACGACCCCTACGCCGACGAGGCGACGGTCCCCCTCGAGGAGCTGCTCGAGCGGTCGGACGTGGTGTCGTTGCACGCACCGGTCACCCCGGAGACGACCGGCATGATCGGGACCGACCAGTTCGCCGCCATGCGCGACGGCGTGGTCTTCGTCAACTCGGCCCGGGCCGCCCTGCACGACACCGACGCGCTGGTTGGCGCGCTGACGTCGGGCAAGGTGTCGTCCGCCGGCCTCGACCACTTCGAGGGCGAGCACCTCGCCACCGACCACCCGCTGGCCTCCATGGCCAACGTGGTGCTGGCCCCCCACATCGGGGGCGCCACGTACGACACCGAGTCGAACCACACCCGCATCATCGCCGAGGACCTCTGCCGCCTCCTGGCCGGGGCCCGGCCGCTCCACATCGTCAACCCCGAAGTGCTCCCGGGGCGGTGACGGCCGACGGGCCGGCGTTCCGGCTGCTCCCCCGCCTCGAACCGGACAACGAGTTCTTCTGGACCAGCGGCGCCGACGGACGGCTGCGGTTCCTGCGCTGTGCGGACTGCGGCCACTACTGCCATCCGCCCTATCCACGCTGTCCGGTGTGCCTGTCCGCGCACATGGCCCCCGAGCCGGTGAGCGGGCGGGCCACGCTGGTCGCCCACACCGTCAACGTGCACGGGTGGATCCCGGGTAGCGAGCCGTACATCATCGGCCTGGTGGCGATCGCCGAGCAGGAGAGCGTCCGCCTCACCACCAACCTCGTGGGGGTGGAGCCCGGGGACGTCCGCACGGGCATGGAGCTCGAGGTCGTCTTCGAGCAGGCCGACGACGTCTGGCTCCCCCTCTTCCGGCCGGTCGGAGGGGCGTCGTGAGCCCCGAGGAACCGCTGGAGCGGCGGGCCGCCATCACCGGCATCGGGCAGTCGGCCATCGGGCGCCGGCTCGGCCGCAGCGAGCTCGACCTGACCATCGACGCCTGTCTGGCGGCCGTGGCCGACGCCGGCCTCACCCGCGACGACATCGACGGGCTGGCCACCTACCCGGGTATGGGCGTGGGGACCCCCGGCTTCGCCGGCCCGACCACGCCCGAGGTCCAGGACGCCCTCCGGCTGTCGCTCGACTGGCACGACGGCGGGGGCGAGGGACCGGGCCAGATGCGGGCCCTCATCGCCGCCTGCCTGGCCGTCGGGGCCGGCCTGGCCCGGCACGTCCTCGTCTACCGGACGGTGACCGAGTCGACGGCGCAGGGGGACGGTGGGCGTCAGGGCATCGGTGGCGCGGGCGGAGGCTCGGGAGGCGTCCCGCGGTTCTCGGGCTTCCTCCAGTGGACCCTGCCCTTCGGCGCGGTGTCGGCCGTCAACTGGCTGGCCCAGGTGGCCGACCGTCGGGTGCACGAGTTCGGGCTCACCCGCGAGCAGCTCGGCCAGATCGCCATCAACGGGCGCCGCAACGCCGCCCGCAACCCGGCGGCCGTCTACCGGGACCCGATGGACCTGGACGACTACCTGGCGGCCCGCATGATCTCGACACCCTTGTGCCTCTTCGACTGCGACGCCCCGGCCGACGGCTCGACGGCCTTCGTCGTCTCGCACCGGGACTACGCCGCCGACGCACCCCGTCCGGCCTGCCACGTGCACGCGGTGGGCACGGCCCTGCGCGGGCGGCCCAGCTGGGACCAGTTCGACGACATGACCACCATGGCCGCGCGCGACGCAGCAGCGTCGATGTGGGAGCGCACGGAGCTGACCCCGGCCGACGTGGACGTGGCCCAGCTCTACGACGGCTTCTCCATCCTGGCCATGGTCTGGCTGGAGGCCCTGGGCTTCTGCGGCCGGGGGGAGAGCGGCCCCTACGTCGCCGACGGCTCGGCCATCGCCCTCGACGGGGTGCTCCCGCTCAACACGGCCGGGGGCCAGCTGTCCGGGGGCCGGCTGCACGGCTTCGGCCTCATCCACGAGGCGTGCGTGCAACTGCGGGGCGAGGGCGGTGACCGCCAGGTCGTACGGCCCGGCGGCCGGACCCCCGAGGTGGCGGCCGTGGCCAACGGCGGGGGGCCCATCGCCGGCTCGCTCCTCCTCACCCGGGGGGCGGGCTGAGCCGACGCTCTCAGGCGGGCCGGGTGCCGGCCAGCAGGTGGGCGGCCCGGGCGGCCAGGGCCACCAGGGTGAGCGTCGGGCCGTAGCCGGCGGAGGTGACGAACACCGACGAGTCGGCCACCAGCACGTTCTCGTACTCGTGCATGCGCCCGAGGGGGTCGACCACCGACGTCGAGGGGTCGGTGCCCATCCGCACCGTGCCCACGTTGTGACGGCTCTCGGGGACGGCCTCGGGCGAGCCGGCGTTGCCCCGGCCCGGCGACGTCGTCACCGCCGTCCACTCGGCCCCCATCTCCTTCAGGATGGCGGCCAGACGCGGCCCGAAGTGGTCCGACGCGGCGTGCTCGTGGGGCCCGGCTCGGTAGGTGACCCGCGCCGCCGGAAAGCCCCGGGCGTCGCGCACCGTCGGGTCGAGGTCGACCCGGTTCGAGGCGTACGGCAGGTCCTCGCCCTGCATGATCATGGCCCACAGCCTGGATCGGATCGGCGAGTCGGCCATGAGGTCGGCGTGGCTGGCCCCCCACGGGTAGTGGGTCGCCTCCAGGATGGGCAGGGCCGCCCCGCTGTGCTCCACCAGTCCCCCGCGCAGCCACGGCAGGCCGGCGTCGCGGGCCGCCTGCCGGGAGAGCTCGTCGCCCACGATCATGTCGTCGTGCACGTGGGTGACGGCCCGTCCGCGCTCGGCGTAGGTGCGGAACGGCATGCCCCCGGCGGCGATGGTCTGGAAGTGGGTCATGAGGTAGCGCCCGATGAGCGGGTGCCCGAAGCCGGAGAGCAGCAGCAGGCGGGGTGTCTCGATGGCGCCGGCCGCCACCACCACGTGCCGGGCGGCGAGGAAGCGCTCGGCGCCGTCCGGCCCGACCACGTCGACCCCGGTCGCCCGGCCGCCCACGGTGCGGATGCGGGCCACGAACGTCTCGGGGAGCAGTTCGGCCCGACCGGTCCCAAAGGCCCGGCGGAGCATGGCGACGGGATCGCCCTTGGCGTGGATCGGGCAGCCGAAGAAGGAGCAGAACCCGCAGTTGTTGCACGCCGGCCGTCCGTCGTAGGGGACGCTGTTGGCCGCCGTGGGGGCGGGATAGGGGTGGTAGCCGAGCCGTTCCGCGGCGGCCACCGAACGGGTGGCCCCGAACATGGGCGCGCCCGACGGCATGGGGAACGGACCCGAACGCGGCTCGGCGAAGGGGTTGGCCCCGTCGGTGCCGGCCACCCCCACCGAGCGCTCCACCTCGGCGTAGTACGGCTCCAGTTCGTCGTAGTCGATGGGCCAGTCGTCCACGTCGGCCCCCTCCTGGGGGCCGAACCGGCTGAGCAGCCGGAAGTCGTCGGCCCGGAACCTCGGCACCTTGCCGTCGGCGTGGGTCCCACCCCCACCGACCGTCGACGGCACCGAGTTCACCTCCCCCACGAACGTGCGCTCCCCGTCCTCCTCCGACGAGCGGAAGGTGCGGGGCTCGACGAGGGGGTCGGGCCCGAGGAAGTAACGGGCGTGGAACTTGACCTCGTCGTTGGAGTAGTCCGACGCCGGCCGGGTCAGGTCGTCCGGGTCGAGCAGGTGGTTGCGCCCCTTCTCGACGATGGTGACCGTCCACCCGGCGGCGGTCAGCACGTCGGCCACGGTGGCGCCACCGGGCCCCGACCCCACGATCACGGCGTCGACGGTCACGGCCTCGTCACCTCCTCGTCGGTCCAGCCCCGGGGCTGGACGTCGCCTTCGAACCCGATGGCCCGCCAGGCCACCAGACCGCGGTTGCCGCCGTACTCGGGCGCCCCGTACATGCCTTCGCAGGCGTGGGTGAAGAGCAGGTCGCAGAATTCCCGATCGGCCCGCAGGCGGGCGTCCTGCGCAGCGCCGTCGAGGTCGCGGAAGTCCGCTCCGAGGGCGGCGACCCCCTCCCGGTACCGCTCCTGCCAGCCGACCACCGGGCCGTTGAACTCCCGCTCCGGCCTACCTTGCGAACCCTCGATCCGGGTCCGCCAGGCCAGCTCGTCGAGAGGCGACAGCGGGTGGAACTCGGCGAAGCCCTCCACCCCACCGTGCCGCCCCGACGTCGGACCCCCGGCCCAGATGCGGGGCGGGTCGAAGGTGAAGGCCCCGAGCAGCTGGTCGATGTAGCCGACCACCCCGGCGGCGGTGGCACCCGGGCCGCGGTCGGTGGCCGGTAGTAGGCGCTCGCAGGCCACCTCGAGCGCGGTGTACTCCTCGTCGGAGAGCCAGACGGGCATCGCCGGACCCTATCCGGGCCGCACGGTCGGACGGGGATGGGCACCGCTCGGGCCGCTCAACACGGCGAGAAGGCCACGGGCAGGCTGACCGGGGACCGGAAGGCCAGGCCCCGGATGTGGGGCTCGTCGTCACCGGTGGGAGCCAACTCGAGGTCGGGCAACCGGTCGAGCAGGGTGTCGATGGCCACCCGGGCCTCCATCCGGGCGAGGTGCATGCCGAGGCACACGTGGACGCCGAAGCCGAAGCCGACACTCTGACGTGACGGCCGGGCGAGGTCGAACTCGTCGGGGCGCTCGTACTTGCGCTCGTCCCGGTTGGCCGACCCCAGGAGCAGGCCGACGTCGGCCCCCTCGCGCACCTCCACCCCGGCGAGCTCGCCGTCGGCCGTGGCCCGGCGCAGGATCACCGTGACCGGAGGCTCCCAGCGGATGCCCTCCTCGAAGGCCACCGGCAGGAGCGACCGGTCCTCGCGGACGGCCCGGAGCTGGTCCGGATCGGTCAGCAGGGCGAACAGCAGGTTTCCCGACGCCCGGTAGGTGGTCTCCACGCCCGCCGGCAGCAGCAGCCGGAGGAAGGAGTAGATCTCCTCGTCGTCGAGTCGCCGGCCGTCCACCTCGGCCACCACGAGGTCGCTGATCAGGTCGTCGGCGGGCCGGCGCCGGCGTTCGGCCAGCACCTCGGCGAAGTAGTCGCGCAGCGCGGCCGAGGCGGCCATGCCGCGGTCCCAGTTGGCCGTGACGCTGGTGATCTCGACCGCCCACCGCTGGAAGATGGGGAAGTCCGACCGGGGCAGGCCCAGGATCCGGGCGATCACCTGGACGGGGAAGTTGAAGGTGAGCTCGCGCACGAGGTCGGCCGAGCCCCGAGCGCTGAAGCCGTCGATCAGCTCGTCGACCACGGTGGTGACCAGTCCGGACTCCCACCGCTCCAGCACCTTGGTGCGGAAGGTCGGTGACACCAGGGCCCGGTGGAGCCGGTGCTCGGGCTCGTCCATCTGCAGGATGGTCCGGCCCATGACGGCGCCCATGATCCCCTCGTACACCGTGGAGGAGTACCGCTCGTCGTCGCGCAGCACCTGGACCACCTCGTCGAAGCCGAAGACCGTGACGGGCGGCGGGCGTCCGGGGTCCTCGTCCGGCAGGCCGTTGCCGAGGTCGACCGGCCCCGAGTGGACGGGCGCGGCGCGGCGCAGCTCGGCCATCCGGGGGTAGGGGTCACGGATGTCCCCCGATACCGTGTCCGCCAGCTCGAAGGGATCGAACGGCGTCGTCGCCGGGTCGATCCCACTGTCCGCGTGCGTCGCCATGCTCACTCCCCCTTGGTCCGGGACCCGCGGTCCCGATCGTCTCCCACCACCCGGCCGGCTCAGGCGCCGACGAGCTCCGTCGCCACCTGCTGCCACTGGATGCCGCTGCCGCCGAGCAGCACCTCGTTCTGCTTGGCCCGCGTGAAGAGGAAGTGGGCGTCGTTGGCCCACGTGAAGCCCACCCCTCCGTGGACCTGGATGTTGTCGCCGGTGACCCGTACGGCGGTCTCGGTGGTGTAGGCCGCCGCCATCGCCGCGGCCCGCGCCCGCTCCGGCGCCCCGGTGTCGGACGCCCAGGCGGCGAAGTGCACGCCCGCCCGGGCCATCTCCAGCGAGTGGAACATGTCGACGATGCGGTGCTTGACCGACTGGAAGGTGGCGATGGGCCGGTCGAACACGACCCGCTCCCTGGCGTACTCCACGGCCTCGTCGAGGGCCCGGTGGGACACGCCGATCAGCTCGGCCGAGAGCGCCACGGCCACGTCGTCGAGCACCCCACGCCACAGGTCGGTCTGGTCGCCGGTCGGCCCGAGCGGCTCGACGGACTCGTCGTCGAGCACGAGGCGGGCCAGCTTGCGGGTCGGGTCCAGGTTCGGCACCGCCTCGGCCCGCGGCGAGGGGAGGAGGAAGGACCGGATCCCGTCCTCGGCCAGGGCGACCACGATGGCCCAGTCCGCCGTGTGGCCGTCGACCACGATCGGCTTGGACCCCGAGACGACCCAGCCCGCACCCTTGCGCCGGGCCCTCGCCCGGACCGTGGACAGCGGATGACCGTGGCCCTGCTCGTGGAGCGCCACGGTTCCCCGCTGGCCGCCCTCGGCCAGCCCCGCCAGCAGGTCGTCGGCACCGAGGGCGCGGGCGGCCAGGGTGGCGTAGACCGCCGAGGAGAAGAAGGGGCCGGGCATCGGCACGCGGCCCATCTGCTCCAGCACGATGCACATCTCCAGGAGGCCGGCGCCCGAGTCGGGCAGCAGCATCCCCGTCCACCCGAGCTGGCCGAGCCGGGCCCAGTGGTCGGCGTCGAAGCCCACGGGGTCGTCGGCCAGCCGGCGCACGGCGTCCCCGTCGATCTCCTCCATGGCCCGACGGGCCACGTCCTGCAGGGCCAGCTGCTCTTCGTCGAACGTGAAATCCACTGCGTTCTCCCCCCGGCGCCATCGGCGCATCGGCACCGTCTCCTGATGACCCGTCAGTCTAGACAGGTGTCCGGCTAGCATTCCGTTCCGTGGACTTCGCCCTTGCACCAGAAGACGAAGCGTTCCGCGATGAACTGCGGACGTGGCTGGACGAGCACCTCGAACCGTTCCTCGCCAGCGAGGAATTGGCCGACGACGGTGCCATGTCGACCGAGAAGGCCCAGCAGCGCCGGGCCTCCTGGCAACGCGTACTGAACGAGGGCCGGTGGGCCGCCGTCCACTGGCCGGTCGAGTACAACGGGCGCGCCGCCACGGCCATGCAGCGCATCCTCTACTCCGAGGTGATGTCCGAGTACCGCACGCCGGGACTGGCCAACCCCAACGGCCTCTGGCAGATCGGGCCCATGATCATCGCCTGGGGCACCGACGAGCAGAAGGAGCGCTGGCTGCCCTGCATCCTCGACGCGTCCGAGCACTGGTGCCAGGGCTTTTCCGAGCCCGACGCCGGCAACGACCTGGCGAACCTGCGCACCACCGCCATCCGCGACGGCGACGGCTACGTGGTCAACGGGCAGAAGATCTGGATCTCCACCGCCCACCTGGCCCGTTGGGGCCTCTTCCTGCTCCGGACCGACCCCACCGCCATCGAGCGGGGGGCCAAGCACGAGGGGATCACGGCGTTCATCGTCGACATGCACACCCCGGGCATCGAGGTGCGCCCCATCCGCGACATGACGGGTGAGGAGATGTTCAACGAGGTCTACTTCACCGACGCCCACCTGCCCCTCGACAGCCGACTCGGGGGCGAGGGCGAGGGCTGGATGGTGGCCATGGGCACCCTCGGCCACGAACGGGTCGGGATCGCCGGCCAGATCTCCAACCTGGCCGCCGACCTGCGGGCGATGGTCATGGCGGCCCGGTCGGTCAACCCCGCCGCCCTCGAGGACCCGTCCATCCAGGAGCGCCTGGCCCGCACGTGGACCGACATCGAGTTGGCCCGCCTGCTCACGCTGCGGGCCCTCAGCAAGATCATCAAGGGCGAGAAGAACTGGCCCGAGGTGCCCTTCGCCAAGCTGCAGTGGTCGGAGTTGGCCCAGACCCTGGCCGACCTGGCGGTCGACCTGCTCGGCCCCGTCGGACTGCTGGGCCGCGGCGGTCCCGACACCGTCGACCGCGGCAAGTGGACGCGGCTGTACGCCTTCCAGCGCTACAGCACGATCGGCGGCGGATCGACCGAGGTCCAGAAGAACATCATCGCCGACCGAGCCATCCGGCTGCCCGGCCAGGCCCGCTCCTCCTGAGGCCACCCGTGCCCGTCGACCCGGCGGCCCCGTGCATCATCGGCGTGGCCCGACGCACCTGGCGCCAGCAGCCTGCGCCCGAGCCCCTCGACCTGTGGGAGGAGATGGCCCGCGCCGCGGCCGACGACGCCGGCGCGCCCGGCGCGCTCGCGGCGTTGGAGAGCCTGCAGGTCGTGTACTGCCAGTCCTGGGAGTACGACGATCCGTGCGGACGGCTCGCCACCCGGCTCGGCGCCGAGCCGTCCCACCGGGTGTACTCGGGGATCGGTGGGTCGGTGCCGGTCCGCCTCGTCGGCGACGCGGCCGCGGCGATGGGCCGGGGCGAGCTCGACCTCGCCCTCGTCGTCGGCGGCGAGTCGCTCGCCACGCGTCGCCACCTGGCCGAGCCGGCATGGTCCCACCCGCCGGCCGAGCCGACCCCGTTCCCGATCACCCTGGACCGGGACGAGGCGGCCAACGGCATCTTCCAGGCGTACCTCACCTTCGCCCTGCTGGACACCGCCCGGCGGGCCGGCCTCGGACAGACCCTCGCCGAGCACCGCGACGAGCTCGGTGCCCTGCTCGCCCCCCTGACGCGGGTGGCGGCCGCCCAGCCCGAGCACGCCTGGTTCCCGGTGGCCCGGACGGCCGAGGAGATCACCACGCCGTCAGTGGACAATCGCCGCGTCGCCACGCCGTACACCAAGCTCATGACGGCGATCATGGACGTCGACATGGCCGCCGCCGTCCTCCTGGCCACGGCGGCCGAGGCCGATCGCCTCGGCGTCCCCGATGACCGACGGGTGTACCTGCGCGGGCTCGGCGCGGCCGACGAACCACCGGCCCTGGCCTCCCGGCCCGACCTCGGGCGCTCACCCGCCCTGGCCACGGCGGTGGCCTCCGCCCTCGGCCCCACCCCGGTCGACGACGTCGCCCACCTCGACCTGTACTCCTGCTTCGCCAGCTCGCTGGCGTTCGCCTCCGACGCCCTGGGCCTCGCCCCGGGCCGCAGCCTGACCGTCACCGGCGGACTGCCCTATCACGGCGGCCCGGGCAGCAACTACGGCACCCACTCCCTGGCGGCCATGGCCGAGACCCTGCGTGCCGACCCGGGCTCGACGGGACTGGTGACCGGCGTGGGCATGCACATGGAGCACCACACCGCGTCGCTGTGGTCGACGCGCCCCGGCGACGCGGTGACGTCGGTCCCCACGCCGGCCACGCCGGCCGCGCCGGACCGTCCGACCGTGCCGGTGGCGTCCGGGGCCGAGGGCCCCGCCACGGTGGTCACCTTCTCCACCGAGTACGACCGCAACGGCCCCACGTCGACGGCGCTGGTCTGCGACCTGCCCGACGGATCCCGGGCCTACGCCCGTCTGGCCGAGCCACCCGACGAGGGCGACGACCTGTGCGGCACCACCGTCCACCTGACCCCCGGTCGCCGCGGCAGCCACACGGCCGCCCGCTGACCACCGCGCCCCACCGAGAGGAGACCCGTGCCCATCCACTACGAGCCCGGTGACGATCACATCGTGAGGATCACCATCGACCGGCCCGAGGCCCGCAACGCCCTCGACATGGAGCACTTCGCCCAGCTCCGTCAGGCCTGGGAGCGCTTCGACGCCGACGACGCGGCCTGGGTGGCCGTCATCACCGGGGTGGGACAGGACTTCTGCGTCGGAGCCGACCTGAAGACCTACATCCCCCAGATCACCGCGCTGGCCGCCCAGATGAGGGACGGGGTCACCGAGATCGACGGCTACCGCCTCGACGACGGGGTGAAGGCCGTGCTCCGCAACGTGAAGCTGTACAAGCCGGTGATCGCCGCCGTCAACGGGACGTGTGTGGCCGGGGGCATGGAGATGCTCGGGGGGTGCGACCTGCGGGTGGCGGCCGACACCGCCACCTTCGGGGTCCTGGAGCCCAAGCGGGGCCTCTTCGCCGGCGGGGGCACCACGGTGCGCCTCCCCCGTCAGATCCCCTACCCGGCGGCCATGGAGCTCCTGCTCTGCGCCGACCGGCTGTCGGCCCCGCGGGTGTACGAGATGGGCCTGCTCAACGAGGTCTGCCCGCCCGACCGACTCCTCGAGCGGGCCGAGGACTACGCCCACCGGATCACCGCCAACGGGCCACTCGCCGTACGCAAGACGAAGGAGTCGGTGCTGCGGGGCCTGGCCGTCGACATGCGGGAGGCGTACAAGATCGAGTCGGCCATCTCCTCGGAGGTCTTCGCCAGCGAGGACGCCGTGGAAGGGCCGAAGGCCTTCGCCGAGAAGCGCACCCCGGAGTGGAAGAACCGGTGACGGAAGCATCGACGGGGTGCCCGATGGCACCGACGACGGGGGAGACCTGATGACCGACGGCACGGACACGTTCGACGGGTTGCGTGTACTGGTCACGGGGGGGTCGTCGGGGATCGGCGCCGGCCTGGCCGAGGCGTTCGCCGAGCGGGGGGCCACGGTCGGGATCGTCGCCCGCCGACAGGACCGCCTGGCCGAGGTGCTGGACCGCTGCCTCGTGCACGCGCCCGACTCGGCCATGTGGGCCCTCGACCTCACCGACGACGCCGCGGTGGACCGCCTGGCCGTCGAGGCGCTCGAGCGCCTGGGTGGGGTCGACATCCTGGTCAACAACGCCGGGATCCCCAAGCGCCGCCACGTGACGCACCTCGACCCCGGGACGGTGACCTCGGTGATGGCCGTCAACTACCTCTCGCCGGTACGCCTCACGCTCGCCCTGCTGCCCCACATGATCGACCGCGGGTCGGGCCGGATCGTCAACGTGTCCTCGGTCGCCGCCCCGCTCAGCTCGCCCGGCGAGGCCGCCTACGACGCCTCCAAGGCGGCGCTGGCCGTCTTCTCCGAGGCGATGGCCGTCGACCTGTGGGAGACGGGGGTGACCGTCACCGTCGTCTACCCCGGCGTGGTGGACACCGAGCTGTTCACCCTGCCCGACAACGACCCCTTTACCGGCGACGTCGAGGCCATCCCGGTGGCCGAGGCCGTCGACACCATCCTGGCCGGCATCACCGAGGGCGCGCTGTCCGTCTACGTGCCCGGGTACTTCGCCGAGTTCGCGGCCCAGAAGGCCAAGGACCCGGCCGGGTTCCTGGCCGGCACCGCCGCCTACGTCAAGGCCCGCGCGGAGCGGTCGGGGTCGTAGTCCGGGTCAGCCGGGTCAGCCGG
>Ga0181528_10000322_pt1 | contig 38094 bp, 27 predicted proteins | sample PEATcosm2014_Bin_47_FD_119742 | JGI IMG/M metagenome (GOLD analysis project Ga0181528, IMG submission 119742) | Peatland microbial communities from MTU Mesocosm Facility, Houghton, MI, USA - PEATcosm2014_Bin10_10_metaG | ecosystem: Environmental > Terrestrial > Soil > Wetlands > Peat | place...
AATTCCTCAGTCCAGCTGGTCTCGGGCTTCAACGTGCCCTTTGAAGCGTCGAACGAGGCCTGCGTGACGCCCCAGGGCGCCGGACCGAAGCCGTTGCCGCCCGCCACAAAGGCGCGGACGTTGTAAGCAGCATCGCCATAGAGTTCGCTGTGCTTATCCAGCTTGTAGTTGGCGCCGAACTGCGGCAGGAAGGGCTTGCCGCTGGTGAGTTGACCCTGCGCGTAGTTGGATGCGGGAGCGCCGGTCAGCGCCGGCGAGTCGTGCGCAACCAGTGTGCCGGTGGTGTAGGTCTCTGCCGTCTTGAAGCCGGCGGAAAGCGTCAGTTTCTTGGTGGCCTTGAACTGATCCTGCAAATGGATCTGGAAAAGGTTCGTGCCGAAGTCGTAGGCCCACTGCGTGTAGAAAGGATTCTTCGGGAAGCTGTCCAGCGACTGGCCCGGACCAGAGAGGCTGGTGGGATAGAAACGGCGTGCCAACGTAAAGTTTTCCTTCTCAAACCATACGCCACCTTCCAGGTGATTGCGGGTGGTCTCATACTTCAGCGAGGTGAGGAAGCCCCCACGCTGGATGCCGTACTCCGAACTGCGCATGGAGATCGGCGAGAGATAGCCGGTATAGGTGGAGTTATAGGTTGGCGTGTAGGGCGTGAACCAGAGGCCTATGCCATCGTTGCCGTGGCCGTAGGCGGTGGTCTTCCAGGTCAACTTGTCGGTGAGCTGCGCTTTGTAGGTCACGCCGCCGAGGATGTCTTTGCGGAGGCCGGCGCCGGCATAGTAGCCAGCATCGCAAGGATCTTCAGCAGGCGTCAGGGTATTGACCAGGCCAGGATAGCTGCCAACGCCGTTGCAGGCGTTTGCGGCCTGAATGGATTGCGCCCAGTTGCCGTAGTTATCAAAGTTATAGCCAAGCTTCTGGACATAGACTTTGGAGAGATCCTGATAGTCAGTTTCGTGGCGGTTGCTGTAATCCATGAAGGCCGTCAGCACGCCTTTGCTGCCAAAGTAGTGGACGATCTTGCCGTTTAACTGCCAGTAGTTCTGGCTGATGTCGCCCGCGCCCTTCCACTTGTCACTCATCTGGCTGACGCCGGCAATGTAGAACTTGGTTTTGCCGTGCAGCAAGCCGCTCTCATAACGCACAACCGTGCGGTAGGCGTTAAAGCTGCCGAAGGCCTGCTCCACAGTCACCGAGCGCTTATCGGAGGGATCCACCGAGTAGAACTGCACGGTGCCGCCCAGGTTGCTGTTCGAGGCCGTTTCCAGCGATCCGGTGCCCTGCGAGAGGACGATGCGGCCGATGTTTTCGTCCATGATGGCGCGGCTGATGTGCAGGCCGTTCCAGTTGCCGTAGCTCATGTCGCCCAGCGGAATTTCATCGAGTGTAAAGCCAAGCTGATTCTGATTAAAGCCGCGGATGGAGATGCGGACTGCCCACTCATAGGCACCGTACGGATCGGCCGAAGTGTAGTTGACACTGGGCAACTGGGCCACCATGCGGATGGGGCTGGTACCGGGGGCCGCTTCTTCAATCACGCGTTCGCTGACGGTCTGTTCCGTGCGTACTTCGCCGGGAGCGGTGACGGAGATGGTGTCGGAGACCTGAATTTTGGCGGGCGGAGTACCGGGATCAGCAGGCGGCTGGGATGGGCCGCCCGCCTGCTGGGCAGACATCCCGAGCGGGGCAAGCAGCAGGACGGCAATTCCGATGAATGACGAGCAGTGTTTCATGGCCTCTCCATGTAGTGGGAAATTCCTGCCGCGGATCCTCGCATGGGGAGCCACTGGCAGGCCCGCACCAATCGGTGCGAGTTGAGTGAGACCGTCCGTGGCATAACAGAACACTCGCCGCAAGACAGGAGATCACTGCTGGCCATGCTCGACCAGTCATGGCTGTGAGGTTATGAATCAGAGGTAAATAAACTGTGAAACGTGAAGTGGTACAGGCCATCCTCAGCGGAATTGCCCTGGAGACGCAGCTTGATTTGAGGAATTCAAGCAAAAAGGAGCCGAAGGTTGCACCTCCGGCTCCGCCGATCTACTTGTCCAGTGTGAACTCATCCACCTTGCCGCCCGTGGCATCGTAGGCGGAAAACTTCAAGTGGTTTGCCGCAGCGTCAATGACCTGGTACATCTGCGTGTTCTCCCGCACAACCTCCATCAGTTCGGCGTGGCGAGTGCTGACCTTGTACATCTTGGGGCCGCTGACGGAGATCACGTAGATGGTGCCATCGGGCGCCGGCTTGCTGGCGGTGATGCGCCGGGTACGGGCGTAGCAATGGTCGTGTCCCATCAGGACCAGATCCACGTGATACTTGTCGAAGAGCGGCACCAGCGCGGCACGCATCGCGTCGTAGTCGCGGTCCTTGCCCACGGAGTATGGGCTCTGGTGCTGCACCACAATTGTCCAGTGATTTGGATTCGTCTTCAATAGCTCTTCCAGCCATTTCAGCTCGGCCGCACTGACCCGTTCGCGCTGCTCCGGACGATAGCTGTCGTTGGCCCAGACGTTGGCGTCCAGGGCGATGAAGCGCACGCCCTGGTAATCCACGTAGTAGCTCTGCCCGGGAGTTTCCCGGATGGCGGGACCATTCGCGGGGAGGGTGAAGTTCGCCGTCCACAGCGGCGCGGCGAAGATGTTTTTCACTTTGCCGTCCCCGTCGCCGGAGGCCGCAAGGTGCAGGTCATGGTTGCCCACAACGGGCAGGCTTGGCATGGTGGCTGCGATGAATCCTAGGCTGTCATGCCACTCGCCCCAGAGCTTGTCGTCAAAGCCTTCGGCCACCAGGTCTCCGGCATGCACGATGAAGCGCGCGTCGGGGGCCGCGGCGTAGGCCGCGCGGACGGTGTGCGACCAGAGCGAGTGAATGCTGTTCTGCGCGTCGCCGAGATAGAGAAAGCGGAAAGGCGCAGGCTGCTCCTGGGCGGTGCGGAAGCCGTTCCACTCGCTCCACGCGCCGTCGGCTCCCACGCGGTACAGGTACTGGGTATCGGGCTTCAGCCCCTTGAGCACCGCGGAATAGGAGAGTTTGAGCTCGGTGTTGGCTACGGCCGTGGAAGTGGCCGCCACGGTAGCCGCATCCTTCGGAAATGTCGGTGCGGGCGAGGCCACGGCAATCTGCACTGCGGCCCGCGGCACGGCCTGTGCACTGCGCCATGTGACCGCCATGGAGTGCGCGGGGTCGGCCGTCAGGGTCAGGATGATGCGTTGCGGTTGAGTGGCCGACTGCGCCACAAGCGAGCCAGAGAAAAGCAAAACGATAATAGCGAACATCGGCAGGCTGAGCCGACGGAAAATGGCGTAAATCTTCATCTCAATCTTTCCTCATCTCAAGATCTCCATTGCTGTGTCTTCTCCAACCAGGCTCTTGAATCGCTCAGCCCTCAGCGGAGTTCCCACGGCCCGTTGGTGCAGACAAAAAACGGGGTACATGCGATCTTCCGCATGCACCCCGCAGAGCGTCCAATCAGAGGATGCGTGCTACTTACCGCGGGTGAAGGTGTACTTCACGCCACCGGCGTATGTGGAACGGTAGTACTCGCGCTGGTTCACAAAGTTCGTGCTGCCCGTGTAGTAGCCGAAGACTTCGTTGTTCAGGTTCAGTCCGTAGGCCATGAAGGTGAGGTGCTGATTGACCTTGACGTTGATCTGCGCGTCAATCTGCGTGTGCGCCAGGGTGTAGATGTCGCCCTGCGGGCCATGCGGACCGAGGCCGCTGACGTCCGCTCCTGAACCCGATGCAAGCAGCGCGGGCGAGACGTAAGCGTACTGGTAGATGCACGGACCGTTGTAGGTGATTCCCAGGCGGAAGGACACATGCTTGCTGTCCCAGGTCGGGCTCAGGTTCCAGGCCGTGGGAGACTGTTGCTGCAACGCCGGGCTGTCCGAGCGCAACAACAGGCCCTTCTCCTGGCTGATGATGTAGCTGTAGTTGGCTGAAACGCCCAGGTGGCTGAACGGTCCCGCGAGGAAGGTCAGGTGCTGCTGATAGTTGGCCTCAAAGCCGTAAAGATAGGCGTTCTTGCCGTTCAGGGTCATGGTGACGGAATCACCCGAATACTGGGCGATGATGGGAACCAGCGTCGGCGGCAGATAGCCCGCGGGCAACGAAGCAAGACTGATGCTGCCCGGAATCGCCTCGGTCACCTGGGGCGCGGTCAGCTGCTTGAAGAAGAAGCCCGCCTGGAAGATGCCAACCGGCTTCAGAAACTTCTCATACAACAGGTCGTAGTTGTTGGCGTGCTCGGGGCGCAGGCTGGGATTGCCGATCGCCACCGTGTTGGGGCTGGCCGTGTCGTCTTCCGTCACGTAGGGCACCAGCTGGTAAGCATCCGGACGGGCGACGCCGCGGGCAAACACCGCGCGCAGTGAGCTGTCCTTGGTCAGCGAGTAGCGGAACTGCGCGCTGGGCAACACATCAATGTAGGAGGGATTATTGGTGACGGTGCTTACTACGCCACCGGTGCCGGACAAGCTTACTATGTGGCCCAGCGTGTCCATCTGCGTGGCCTCAAGGCGCAGGCCGGTCTGGATGTGCAGCTTGCCCAGGTCAATGGTGTTCATTACATAACCGGCGGTGATGCGCTCAATGATGTCGAACTGGTTGGGCGCGCCATCGGAGGCCGTCTTGTATCCGTCCAGATCGGCCGACAGGTTCTGCAGAACATAATTCGCTGACTTCTGGAAGTTCGACACCGGGCCGTACTTTCCACCGAAGTAATGACCCTGGTAGTAGTCGTTGGCCTGGAAGTTATCCTGCAAATTGGCCATCAGCAGCCCCGGGTTGCCCGAGGTAGACCAACCGTCGTAGACGTTTTCCGTGGCGTCCTGATACTTGTGTCCGTTGCGAAATTTGAAGCCCGCCTCGAAGGTGCCGTGATGGCCGCCTGCCTCGTAGCGCTTGGCGTAACTGCCGGCGGCCGTCAGGTTCAACTGCGCCGTCAGTCCCTTGCTGGTCGTCAAGTCCTTCAGCGCCCAGAGCTGTGAGTTCTGCAGCACCGAGCCCGCCGCATCACAGAGCCCGAAGGTTGGGGTGTTGGTGACGCCCTGCGGAACGTAGTTGCAATAGACCTTGGGACCAACCCAAGCAAAATCGGCCTTCGGGTTGCCGGCCGAATCCACTTCATAGGAGCGCGAGGCCGAAATTTCCCAGTTGATGGTGCTGGTCGACTGCACGTGGTGTCCGCCGAGCATCAGCGAACCGACGCTGGCGTTGGGACGCTTGCTCGAGGTGTAGAACTTCGGGCTGCTGGAGGTCGCCGTCGGGCTGGGATCGGTGGGCACGCCGCCGACCAGGGAGATCGCCTTGGAGACCGGCTCGTAGTACCACTTGTCGCCCCAGTCCTTCAGGTCGCTATAAAGGCCGTGGGCGTAGATGCTGCTGAACTCGCCCAGCTTGTAGTCGGCGCTGCCGGCAAAGCCGTAGCGGGTGCGGTAGTAGCGGTACTCGCGGATGGTGTCGTTGTCGTAGAAAGGCTGCGCATAGGTGGAGTAGGGATCAATCGCGGGCTGAATGTTGTCAATGCCGCGGCCGTTCCAGTCATAGGTGCCGCCAAACAGCAGGCCGAACTGCTTCTTCTTGCCGAAGCGCTGTCCGTAGGTGCCGCCGAACTGCGCTACGTTACGACCGTTCATGATCTCTGTGCGGCCCGCGTTGCCGTAGATGTTGACCAACGGCTGGTCGGTGGCCGTCTTGGTGCGCAGGTCCACCGAACCGCCAATGCCGTCGCCATCCTGGCTGGCAGACATTGTCTTGTTGATCTCGACCGACTCAACGAGGTCGGCCGGGATGACGTCCAGGCGAACCTGGCGGACGGTGGGCTCCGGTGAAGGGACAGTGATGCCGTTGATCGTGACGTTGGTCAGGCGCGGCTCGGTGCCGCGCACGCTAATGTATTCGCCTTCACCTTCCGTACGCAGCAGCGTGATGGAGGGCAGGCGGCCGAGTGCGTCGGCGACATTGGCGTTGGGCAGGCTGGTGATAATCTCAGCCGGCAGAATCTGCACGATGTTGTCGGCGGTGCGGGTGCGGTTGATGGCCTCAATTTCGCCGCTCTCGCGCTCGCTGAAGACCGTGACTTCATCGGCCTTCTGCGCCACCTTGATGACCGCCTTCACAAAAACTCTCTGGCCCGGAGCCACCTTGACTTCCTGGGAGAAAGTATCAAATCCGACATAGTGGATGAGCAGCGTGTAGGTGCCCGCCGGTACCGCGGTGAAGTTGAATTCACCCTGGTCGTTGGTGGTGGTCTGGCCGGCATTGGGCAACAGTTCCACCTGCGCACCGAGCAGTACGGCGTTGACGGAATCCGCCACATGGCCGCTGACGGAGCCCTTGCCGCTCTGCCCGAAGACGGCGGAGGAAAGGACTACCAGGAAGAGAATCGTGATGGCTATAACTCGACGCATGGGATGGTTCTCCAATGGCGCATTTTGTGCGCGCAATCTTGCAAAATTGCAGGTAACTCTTGCCCCCGGAACTTTGAACACAACACATTCATCAGCGGCGGCACGCAGAGATGGATCAATGAATCGTCATCTCCGCGACGCGGTTTGATGTTTGGTGAACAACGCGATTAGAGCAGGCGATTCTAAAGTCAATCTAAAGAAGTCCGCGTCAGGCCGGGCGTTTCACGAAGAATTCACATTGCTCGCCTAGAATCAGACCATGCGGGTCCTCGTAGTAGAAGACAAGCGGAGTATGGCCGATGTGCTGCGCCGCGCACTGGAGGCGGAGGGTTACGTCGTGGACCTGGCCTACGATGGCGAAGAGGCTCTGCGGTTGGCACTGGCGCGTAACTACCAGGTCATCGTGCTCGACGTCATGCTGCCCCGCAAGGATGGCTTCCGCGTGGTGGCCGAGTTGAGAGAGGCGCGCCGCCGCACTCCGGTGCTGATCCTCTCCGCCCGCGACGCCATGAGCGACATCGTGCACGGACTGGACCAGGGCGCCGACGATTACCTGACCAAGCCCTTTGAACTGGATGTGCTGCTGGCTCGCGTGCGCGCCGCGGCCCGGCGCGTCCCGGCCTCGGAGGCGCAGGAGTTGCGTTTTCAGGATCTTGTCCTGAATTCCGACACACGTGAGCTGCAGCGCGGCAATCGTACTGCCTCGCTGACGCGAACCGAGTTTGCCCTATTGGAGACCCTTCTGCGCCGCGCCGGCGCCGTGGTACCGCAGGCCGTACTGATTGAAGAAGGCTGGGGCAGCGACGCGGAGGTGAATGGGGCCACGCTCTATGTCTTCATCCGCGCCCTGCGCTCCAAAATCAGCAAACCGGGGGAAGCCAATCTCCTGCACACTGTTCGCGGCATCGGCTACTCCCTGCGCGGAGACGCATGCTGATCCGCAATCGCTCCATCTCCTTCCGGCTCACCCTCTGGTTCCTGAGTATCTTCTTCCTCGGATGGACTTTGTTCGGCGCCGCCATGTGGCTGGACCTGCGCCACTCCCTGAACACCGTGCGCCGACAAACGCTCGAGCATCGCGTGGACCGGTTGAGCCAGGTATTGCGCGACTCCCAGCCGCTGCCCATGCCGGATCGCACGCGCAAGTTCCACCAGTTTGCCAGCGCCACGGGCGACGGCCTGATTGAGGTGTTCGACGCGGAGAATAATCGCCTGCACCCTTCGCCATCTTCTTCGGCTCTGGCTTTCCCCTGGCCGAAGGTCAGCTCGTCGCGTGCTGAATCTTTTACAACCGCCACATTTGCCGGGCAGCCATATCTTGTGCTGGTGCGGCCATTCGAGCTTGATGGTCAAGTGCAGTACCTAAGTGTTGCAGCCTCGCTCACCAACAACCGGGCGCTGCTGCAGCGCTTCACCATCGTGCTGCTTGCCGCCGCGCCGATCCTATTAATCGCCTCGGCTGCCGCAGGATACTTCATCAGTCGAAAGGCACTCGTGCCGGTGGACCGGATTACGGCCAGCGTGCAATCCATCAGCGTTTCCAATCTCAGTGGACGGTTGCCCGCGCTGAGAACCGGCGACGAGTTGCAGCGGCTGACGGACACGTTTAACGCGGTGCTGACCCGGCTGGAAGGGGCGGTAAGCCGCATCCGGCAGTTCACCGGCGATGCGTCGCATGAATTGCGCGGCCCCATCACTTACATGCGAATGGTCTCCGAGTTGGCAATGCGCGAGCCCGGCATCACGAAAGAAAGCCGGAAGGCATTTCAGGATGTAGTGGATGAAAGCGCCAAGGCGAGCCTTTTGCTGGAGGACATGTTGACCCTGGCGCGCGCCGACTCTGGAGATTGTGATATTCCGCTGGAACCTTCGGACCTCACTGCGATCGTAAGCGAAGTGTGCGACAAAATCCGCCCAGTGGCGCTGGCACGGAATCACACATTAACGTTGGCCGTGGACCATGCCGGGCCGTCCTATGTGCTGGCCGACACATCGAGCCTGTCGCGCCTGATTTGGATACTGCTGGACAACGCGGTCAAGTACACGCCATCGCACGGCCGCATTGAAGTCACACTGCGCCATGAGCATGCAAGCGCCATCGTCGCGATCAAGGACAACGGAATCGGTATCAGCGAGGAGGAAATTCCTCTGATTTTTCAGCGCTTTTATCGCACGGATCCATCCCGCGGACAGGTGGACGGCAGCGGGTTGGGCCTCGCCATCGCCAAGTGGATTGCCGACGTTCACCATACAGAACTGAGGGTGACAAGCGCACTCAACCACGGAACCACCTTTCAGGTTTCCTTTCCAACCACGGCAGTTCCACGGCCAGCCATCTCCCATCCATAATCCGAATGTTCCTCGGATTCGGAGGCTCCTCGGAACTCCAATCAAACAGGCGTTCATTCCGACCATTTTCGCGGCTAAAAAACAAACCTGGCAGCCAGTTGTACCTGGCGCGGCGGTATCACATTGACGATCTGTCCGAAGCCGGCGCTGCTGATGTTGCCGTTGACCGCCGCGGGGCCGAAGAACTGCGCGTGGTTGAATACGTTAAAAGCCTCCATGCGCAATTGCAGACTGCGTCCGGTGCTCAGTGCAATCTCCTTTTGCAGCGCCATGTCGAAGTTCACGAGGCCCGGGCCGTAGAAGAAGCGGCGGCGCGCGTTGCCCAGGGTTCCCTCGTCCGGCACGGAGAAGAGGCTCGTGTTGAAGGCCGGCTGCGAACTGCTGCCCGGACGGTGGCGAATCTCTAAATTGCCCGGCGTGTAGCGCGGCGTATCCACTCCATTGTTGTTGATGCCGTTGGGCATGCTGCCGAGTAGAGAGCTATCCGTGTTGTTGTAGAGCGTGACCGGAAGACCTGTGGCAAAGCGTGTAATGCCGCTCAGGGTCCAGGCGCTGGTCCAGCGGTTGGTGGCGTGGAAGATGTGCGCCACGGGCAGCGCGTAGCGGTAGCTGACCACAAAATTGTGGCGCAGATCGAAGGCCGAGATCGCCTTGGTCATGGCCGCGCCCATGGGGTACACCTCCTCGCTGAGGCTCGACGAATCATCGAGCGACTTGCCGTAGGTGTAGGCCGCCTGCACGTCCCACGAACGGCCGGTGTGGCGCACGGTCACCTCCATGGAGTTGTAGTTTGAGAAGCCGACGGTCTTCTGGTAGCTGATGCCGTCAAAGTTGGCGCTAAAGGGGCCGCGCGCGGTCAGCGTGCTGCCATCGGCGCGGGTAAACGTTCCTCCCTCGGCAAACGGTCCACAGGTCGCGGTGCCCGGCGCCACTTGTGATGCCTGGCTGACGCTGAGGCAGAGCGCGGCGTTCCCCGGATTGGCCGAGGTCAGCACCAGCAGGTGATGCGCCTGTGAGCCGATATAGCCCACCTTGAGGAATGTGCCTTTCGCGACTTCGCGTTCCACATTCAGGTTGTAGCTTTCGGTGTAGGGCGAGGTGTTGCGATAGTAGAATGCCGGGTCGCCGGTGATGGGCATGTACTTCGACCAATCCACGCTGGTGTTGGGATTGTTGAGCGTGGCACCGCGGCTGGGGATAGGCGACGGAAACGGCTGCCCGTTGCTGAGGCCGGTGGTGGCTCCCAAAAAGGGCTCGGCAAGGCTGGGCGCGCCGCTGGTGCTGTTGTAGTCATATCCGTAGGGCGGATTGGCGCTCATGATACCGGCCGAGAGTCCTTCGAATGCCGAGTAGAACAATCCCCAACCCGCATGAATACTGCTCTTGCCCGCATCGCCGAGCAACAATCTGGCGAGAGCGTCCTGCGGAGCGGGCGACCAGCTTACGCCCACGCGCGGCGAGAGATTGTTCCACTTGGTCGGCGCCAGGGTGTCCGGGATTCCGTGATCGCCGGGAAAGACGATTCCGTTCGGCGCGCCGGGATAGACTCCCGATTGCCGGCCCAGAACAAAGGTCTGTAACTGGTTGTACTTCTCATGCCAGGGGGGCAGCACGTCCCAGCGCAGGCCGTAGTTGATCACCAGATTGTGACTCGCCTTCCAGCTATCCTGCGCGTAGGCGCCAATGTACTTGTTGCGGATGTAGAAGGCCGCCGCATCGCCCTGCTCGTAGGTGCTAGCCACACCAAGAAGAAAATCGGCAAAGTCCGAGCCGGTCTCCGTGCCGTTGAAGACGAAGGAGCCGTTGTTGATCGAGTTGGAGTGGATGTTGACCTGGTCGAGATGGAAGGCCGCGCCGAGTTTGAAGGTGTGGCGTCCCTGGGTATGACTGAAGGCGTCGCTCCACTGGAAGGTGTTGTTGACCTGGGTTTCGCCGGTGACGTCCACGCCGATGGTGAAGTCGTTGAAAGCAATGTTCTCAACGCCCTCAATGCTCTTGTCCAGCGGAACAATGCCCAGCGTTCCAGCGCCCTCCACAAAGCCCTGCGACGCCAGTGTCGGCCCCACTCCGCCCACGGGATGGCCGATCACATTGGCATAACGCATATAGCTGAAGTGCGCCTCGTTGACCGTGTTGGCGCCGATGACCTTGGTCAGTCCCAGGCTGTAAAGCTGCGCGCGTCCTTGAGAGGTGGCGTTGAAGCCCGGCACGTTGGCTCCGCCTTGGGCCGAGGGATAGGGATTGTCGAGTCCGTACTGGTCCAGAAAGTAGTAGGCGGAAAGGCTGCCAAATCGGGTCACGGCATCTACTCGCGCACCGCCCTTGTTGTCATCCAAAGTCAGGTTGTGCGCCGAGTCTGTGAAGGTCTGGCCGCCAGCATTCGGTTGCGGAATGTATTGCAGAAGATGCGCGGCCGGAGCCGACCATGCCGTCGTGGGCAGGTTGCTATTGGGGAATACGCAGCCGGCGCTCGAAGTGCATCCCGCGGCGTAGTAGGGCTCACCCTGCCAGACGGCATGCCCCAGCCGCGAGCTGAGCTGGTCGGCCCAATAGGCAGTGCTGACCGTGCCGGTCAACTGGCTGGCCAGGCTGGCAAGGTTGCCCTGCCGCGCGTCCAGACTGGGCACGGTGATGTTGCCCGTCTCCTGCCCTTCGGTCATGCGCGTGCCCTGGTAGTCGAGGAAGAAAAAGAGCTTGTCCTTGCGCAAGGCTCCGCCCAGGGTCCCGCCAAACTGATTGCGCCGGTAGGTGGCGCGCTCGTTGGCAAGGTAGCTGCGCGAATCCAGCGCCGTGTTGCGCAGGAACTCGAAGGCCGAGCCGTGCAGATGATTGCCTCCCTGGCGGGTGTTGACCAACACCTGGCCTCCGGCGTAATTGCCGTACTCGGCATCAAAGGCGCTGGTCAGCACCAGCAGGTCTTGGATTGAATCGAGGTTGGGCACCACGGCCGTTCCGTTGTTGAAGTCCTCCTGGGTGCGCGCTCCGTTGACGCTGAAGCCGTTGCTGGTCTCGCGCTGGCCGCTGACCGAGAGATTGCCGGGATTCAGGTCGCCCGAGGGCGGCGTGGAGGTGCATCCCGACATGACGACCGCATTCGGCTGCTGCGAGCTGGTGGGCACCACTCCGGGCTGCACGGCCAGCAGATCAGTAAAACTGCGCCCGTTGAGCGGCACTGCGCTGATAGCCTGGGCGGAGATTGTGCCGCCGAGCTGCGTATTTTCGGTCTCCACCTGGGCGGCCTGAACGGTGACCGTGAGATCGTCGCGGTGCGCTGCGACCTCCATCATGACATCGAGATGCAGGCTCTCCCCTTCGGCCACCGCCACGGAATCCCGCGCCTGCATTGAGAAGCCCGCCAAGGTATACCGCACGTTGTACGTTCCAGCAGGCAGTGTCATGTGATATCTGCCATCGGCTCCACTCGTGGCGGAGACTTCCGGCTTTGCAATGCCGCTCTGTGCCCGCACCAGGACGCCGGGCAACACCGCTCCGGTCGCGTCGGTAACCGTACCGCCGAGCGCGGCCCGCGGCGCCGGCTGCGCCCGCAGGGGAGTGGCGCCGAAGACGCACGTTGCGGCCAGCAGGAGGCAGTAGAGGCGGAATCGCGCAGCGGCAAGGCGACGGAAGAAATTAGGGATAACTGCAGAAAACAACGTCATGGCGGTCCGGCCCCAGTTCATAATGATTATGAAAATGAATTTCATTTCCATTATGGTAACAAAGCCGCCCCCGTCCGCACCGTGACTTTCATCACACACCGCTGTTCATCCATCCAGCAGCAAAAATCCCGCGCTCAGCGGCAGCCGACTGCACCGCAATAACACTCCACCCACCCACCTGCGGAAGGCGTGAAAGCAGGCTCATAAATACTCGTATGTGATTGACGAGATACAACTAAGAGGACTTTACCGGCGCGTGTGCGAACCCATGCCGGTCCGACCGGCGGCCGGTCTAGCGGGCGATGGGAAGGCTGAAACTGAAGACCGATCCGCGGCCGGGCTGGGTGGTCAGCCAGATGCTGCCGCCGTGCTCTTCCACGATGGCCTTGGCAATGGCCAACCCCATTCCGGTGCCCTGCACAGTCTTGCGCTGGCCGCGCCCGCGGTAGAACTTGTCGAAGATCATGCTCTCGTCAATGGCCTCGATGCCGGGACCCTGGTCGGCCACGCTGGTGACGATCATGCGACCCTGCTGCTCCGCGCTGATGGTGATGGGCGTGCCGCGCGGAGAGTACTTGGAGGCGTTGTCCAGCAACTGCGAAAGAATCTCCTCGGTATGCCGCAGGTCCAGCACGGCCTTGGGCAACCCTTCCGGCACCACGACCCGCACCTGGTGGTTGGCCAAAGTGTTCTGATTGACCGCGAGCGTGGCGTCAATGGCCTCCCGGATGTCGTGCGGCTTAAGCTCGAGTTCCACTGCGTGGGCGTCGAGTTGCGCCATGCGCGCCGCTTCTCCCACCAGGCGATCCAGGCGATCGCTCTCCTCGTTGATCACCGTCAACAACTCGCGGCGGGAGCCCTCGTCGAGCGTCCCGGACTCCAGAAGAGATTGCGCCGAGGCCTTGATGGAGGTCAGGGGGGTGCGGAAGTCGTGCGTGACGCTGTCCAGCAGGATGGAACGCAGGCGCTCGCTCTCACGGCCGGCCTCGGAGTGCGCCAGCTTCTCCACCGCGCCGGCGCGCTCAATGGCGATCGCCACCAGGCTGCCAATGGCCACCAGGCTCTCCAGAGAGAGCTGCCCGCCCTCCAGGCCGAGTGCGCCCACAAAGTTCAGTCCAACGCGTAGCGGACGTATGCGCAGGTCCTTCTTACTGACCGGGTCACCGCCGCCGCCGACGCGCTTGAGTTCATCCTCGGTGATGAGCTCGCGCGCCTCCAGGCTGGAGTAGTACGCCTTGCGGCTGTACATGGAAAACAACGCCGCCTGCCGGACTCCGAAGATGGACACGATGCTGCCGGGAATGCTGTTAATGAGCGCCAGCACGTTGTCGGCCGTCAGCAACTGCTGGCTGAGGGCGTAAAGCTGTTCTAGTTCGCGGCGGCGACTGTTGGCATTGGCCATCTCGCGGCGGGCGCGCTCGCTGAGCTGGCTGGCGATGACGGCCGTCAGCAGGAAGGTGAACAGGGCGATCCAGTTCTGCGGATCGGCAATGGTGAAGGTGCCGATGGGCGGCAGAAAGTAATAGTTGTAGGCCAAGGTGGCGGTGATCGAAAACAGAATGGCCGAACGCAATCCCCAGGCGGCGGAGATCACGAGCACGACCAGGAGGAAGGCGAATCCTTGCGTGCTGGCATTGGCGTGCGTGTATCGGCCCAGCGCGACCATCGGCGCCACCACCAGCACCGAAAGTGCGTAACGCGCGTACTGATTTCTTATGATCCGCAGCACGGCCGAATTGTACCCTATTCGACAATTTCGACGAGTTGTTCAACAATAGGCCGCATATGTCGAAAACTCCCGAGCAGTGGCTGGAAGAGACCGCACCGGCGCGGAAGCGAGGGCTTTTCAAGCTCTTTCTGGGCTATGCGCCCGGCGTCGGCAAGACCTATGCCATGCTCAGCGAAGGCATCCGCCGCTACAGCCGCGGGGAGAACGTCGTCGCCGGAATCATCGAGACGCATGGACGTGCCGCCACCGCCGAGTTGGCCAGCCGCCTGCCCGCCGTGCCCCGCAAGCAGTTGGAATACAAAGGCACCATCTTTGACGAAATGGACGTGGACGCCATCCTCGCCCTGCATCCGGAGATCGTGCTGGTGGATGAGCTGGCCCATACCAACATCGAGGGCAGCCGCCACCGCAAGCGCTACGAAGATGTGATGGACCTGTTAAACGCCGAGATTGACGTCGTCTCCACTATGAACGTGCAGCACATCGAGAGCGTGACTCCGCTGGTGGGCCGCATCACCGGCGTGGTGGTGCGGGAGACCGTTCCCGACTGGGTCTTACAGCGCGTGGATGAGATCGTGCTGGCCGACCTGACGCCGGAGGCCCTGCAGGCGCGCATGAAGCGCGGCGACATCTACCCGGTGGAGCGCAGCGACCGCGCTCTTTCCAACTTCTTCCGCCAGGGCAACCTGATCGCCTTGCGCGAGCTGGCGCTGCGCCAAGTGGGCACCGTGGTGGACCGCAGCCTGGAAAGCTACCGCAAGCGCGAGAATATCTCCAGCAATACGCCAATCACCGAGCGCATCGCCGTCTGCATCAGCTCCAACCCGGTTGCGCAGTACCTGATCGCGCGCAGCGCACGCATGGCGGAGCGGATTGGCGCCGAGTTTTTTGTGATTTACGTGGACATCGGCAAGGACGACAATCCAGACTACCGCCGCAGCCTAGACGAGAACCTCCGCTTTGCCGAGAACCTGGGCGCGCAGATCGTCCGCACCCGCGGCCGCAGGGTGGCGGAAGAGGTGGCCAAGGTCGTGCATGAGAAGCACATCACGCAGGTCGTCTTCGGCCGTTCGGCGCTCAAGGGCTGGCGCAAGTATCTGTACTGGTCGGCCATCCACGACTTTCTGCGCGAAGCGCCCAAGGTGGACGTGCACATCGTAACCCAGGAGCCGAAATGAGCAGCGAAACCCAACGCATCCTCGTGGTGGATGACGAGAGCCAGATTACGCGCGTCCTCCGCACCACTCTTTCCGCGCACGGTTACCAGGTGCGCACTGCGGGTGACGGCGACGAAGCGCTGGAGGTGATGCGCGACTGGCCGCCGGATCTGGTCATCACCGATCTTTCCATGCCTAATATGGGTGGGCTGGAGCTCTGCCGGCGGGTACGAGCCAAGAAGGCCAGCCTTCCCATTATCGTGCTCAGCGTGCGTGGCGAGGAGAAGCCCAAGGTGGACGCGCTCGACGCCGGCGCCGACGACTACGTGACCAAGCCCTTCAACATGAATGAACTGATGGCGCGCGTAAGGGCCGCACTGCGTCGCACCGGCCAGGAGGCATCCGCCAACGGTAGCGATCCGGTCAGCGCCGGAGATATCTACATTGACCTGTTGACCCGCCGGGTGACCGTGCGCGGCAGTGAAGTGCACATGACCCCAAAGGAATTCGACCTGTTGCTGCACCTGATGCGCAACCCGGGACGCGTGCTCACCCATCGTGCGCTGCTCGCCGCCGTGTGGGGCGCCGGCAGCACACAGCAGCCGGAGTATCTGCACGTTTTCATGAACCATCTGCGCAAGAAATTGGAGCCAGAGGATGGCTCCGTGCGCTACATTGTCACAGAAAAGTGGGTGGGCTATCGCTTTGAACCCACGCCGCAGGACTGACGCCCGCCCTGGATAGACCGCTTGGTTTAGGAACCCTTAAGCCTCTTTTCACCCCAAGTTTAGTCGCGGAGTTGTTCAATCTCATTGCGGCCGGTTAGCAGCCGCGGAAATGAGGTTGCCATGGCGTTCCCAATCTTTGTCGCGCTCTGTGTGCTGGCCTTGGTGTTTCTCCTGTGGCTGCTGGTCGCCCTGCAGATGGAATGTCGTCGCACCGCCGTAGCCTCTGCCAACCAACCTCTGGTCCACCGCACAGCTCATCCGGCCCAGCTCCGGTTGCGCCGGCCCATCCCCATGCCTCACCGCCCGTTTGGCGCCCCCCTGCCCCGCGTTTAGGAACTTTTTAGGAAGCTTTTAGCCCGGGTTAATCGCCCACACAATTCAATCAATCTATGGACCCTCCGGCCCGACCGGAGGTGCTCCGGGAGCCGATTCCCATGCAGGACCTTCTGTTTGTCGCTTTGACTATCGCTTTTTTTGCCCTCGCAGCCGGCTACGTCCGCTTCTGCGACCGCATCCGCTAGGAGCTTCCCGTGGAAACCGTCGTGATGCTGCTATTGACCATTCTGATGATGGCCTACCTGGTGTACGCCTTGTTGCGTCCGGAGAAATTCTGAGATGACGCTGAACGGATGGCTGCAAATTGCCTTGTTCTTCCTGCTGATCCTGCTGGTCACTAAGCCCCTCGGGATCTTCATAGCGCGGGTCTTCGCGCGGGAAAAGACATTTCTTGACCCAATCCTGCGTCCAGTGGAGCGGTTGCTGTACCGCGTGACTGGCGTGGATGAAGCACGCGAGATGGGCTGGATGGAGTACGCCGTGGCCATGCTGCTGTTCAGCCTGGTCAGCATGCTGCTGCTGTACGTGATGCAGCGCGTGCAGTACTGGCTGCCCTTCAATCCGCAGAAGCTCACCGCGGTCAGTCCCGGCCATCTGGCCTGGAACACCGCCGCCAGCTTCACCACAAACACCAACTGGCAGGCCTACTCGGGTGAGACGACGATGAGCTACTTCACCCAGATGGCGGGCCTGGCGTACCACAACTTCGTCAGCGCGGCCACGGGCATCGCCCTGGCCGTGGCATTCATCCGCGGCATCGCACGCCGCGAGGCGGAGACGATCGGCAACTTCTGGGTGGACCTGGTGCGCGCCTCTCTCTGGGTGCTGCTGCCGTTCTGCGTGGTCGGCTCGCTGCTGCTGGTCTCGCAGGGAGTGGTGCAGAACCTGCGCCCCTATGACACCGTGAAACTGGTGGAGGCGCAGAAAGTTCCGCACCTCAACGCCGACGGCAAACCAGCCGTGGGCGCCGATGGTCAGCCCGTTCTTGACACCGTCACCGATCAAGTCATCGCGCAGGGGCCCGTCGCTTCGCAGGAGTTCATCAAGGAGTGGGGCACCAACGGCGGCGGCTTCTTCAACGCCAACAGCGCGCACCCCTTTGAAAACCCCACGCCCCTCAGCAATCTATTGGAGATCTTTGCCATCGCCGCGCTTGGAGCGGCGCTGACCTACACGCTGGGCCGCATGACCGGCTCGCCGCGCCATGGCTGGGCGCTGTTTGGAGCAATGGCCGCGCTCTTCCTGGCCGGAGTGCTCGTCACCTACTGGGCGGAGTCGCAAGGCAATCCGCTGCTGCACGGGATAGAGCAACACGCCGGTCAGTTGCAACCCGGCGGCAACATGGAGGGCAAGGAAGTTCGCTTCGGGGTGGCCAGCAGCGCTCTGTTTGCCACCGTCACCACTGACACCAGTTGCGGCGCGGTCAACAGTTGGCATGATTCGTTTACTCCGCTCGGCGGCATGGTGCTGATGATCAACATGATGCTCGGCGAGGTGATCTTCGGCGGCGTGGGCAGCGGCATGTACGGCATGCTGGTCTTCGTCATCCTGACGGTCTTCATCGCCGGATTGATGGTGGGGCGCACGCCGGAGTACCTGGGCAAGAAGATTGAAGGCTACGAGGTGAAGATGTCCATGCTCTTCGCCCTCGTCTTCCCGCTCATCATCCTGATACTGACGGCCATCAGCAGCGTCAAGCAGTTCGGTACCTGGGCCATCGCCAATCCCGGACCGCATGGGCTGTCGGAGATTCTCTACGCCTTCACATCGGCTTCGGCCAACAACGGCTCGGCCTTTGGAGGATTGAACGCCAACACGGCCTGGTACAACACGGCCATTGGCTTTGCCGCCCTCGGTGGACGCTTCCTGATGAAGGTGCCGATGCTGGCCATTGCCGGCAGCCTGGCACACAAAAAGTATGTGCCGCCTTCGGTGGGCACGTTCCCGGTGACAACACCGCTGTTCAGCGTGCTGCTGATCGGTGTCATCGTCATTCTGGGCGCGCTCACCTTCTTCCCCGCCCTCAGCCTGGGCCCAATCCTGGAGCACCTTTTGATGAACGCGGGAAAGGCGTTCTGAGGACACTATGTCGAGCGCATCGAAGAATCGTAAATCCATCTGGGACCCGTCCATTGTTCGCGCGGCGGCCGTCAACTGCGTCCTCAAACTGAATCCGCGCAAGATGATGGGCAACCCCGTCATGTTTGTCGTCGAGGTGGGCAGCGTCATCACCACCGTGCTGCTCATCCTGCATCCGCACGTGAACTTCAAGTTCAATCTGCAGATCACGCTCTGGTTGTGGTTCACCGTGATGTTCGCCAACTTCGCCGAAGCCATGGCCGAAGGCCGCGGCAAGGCACAGGCCGACACCCTGCGCAAGGCGCGCTCGGAGACCGTGGCCAACCGCCTGCGGCCCGATGGCACAACCGAGCAGGTGCCCAGCAGCAACCTTCGTGTCAATGACCTGGTGCTGGTCTCGGCCGGAGAGATGATCCCCGGCGACGGTGAGATCGTCGAGGGCATTGCCTCGGTGGACGAGTCGGCCATTACGGGCGAGTCCGCTCCGGTCATCCGCGAGTCGGGTGGCGACCGCTCGGCCGTCACCGGAGGCACGCGCGTGCTCAGCGACCACATACGCGTGAAGATCACCTCCAACCCCGGCGAGACTTTCCTCGACCGCATGATCGCCCTGGTCGAGGGCGCCGAACGGCAGAAGACTCCGAACGAGATTGCACTGAACATCCTGCTGGCCGGGCTGACCATCGTCTTCCTGCTGGCCGTGGTCACCTTACAGCCCTTTGCGATTTACTCCGGCGCGCCGCAGACGATCTTCGTACTGGTCTCACTGCTGGTTTGCCTCATCCCGACAACCATCGGAGGCTTGCTTTCCGCCATCGGCATCGCCGGCATGGACCGCCTGGTGCAGCACAACGTGCTGGCCATGAGCGGCAGGGCCGTCGAGGCCGCCGGCGACGTCAACACGCTGCTGCTGGATAAGACCGGCACCATCACCCTGGGCAACCGCCAGGCCTCGCGCTTTGTGCCGGCGCCGGGCGTCAGTGAAGATGAGCTTGCTGATGCCGCGCAACTCTCCTCCCTTGCCGATGAGACGCCCGAGGGACGCTCGATCGTGGTGCTGGCCAAGGAGAAGTACAACCTTCGCGGCCGTGAACTGCAGGACCACAACACCGAGTTCGTTCCCTTTACGGCGCAGACGCGCATGAGTGGCGTGAACCTGAGCGGCTTCCAGATCCGCAAAGGCGCCGTGGATGCCATCGAGCGCTACGTGCAGGAGAACGGTCATCCCTTCCCACCCGAGGTGCGCGCGCAGGTGGATGAAATCGCGCGCCAAGGCAGCACTCCGCTGGTGGTGGCCGAAAAAGGACGCGGCGCTCTCGGCGTCATCGAGCTGAAGGACATCGTCAAGGGCGGCATGCGCGATCGCTTCGATCAGCTTCGCGCCATGGGCATCCGCACCGTCATGATCACCGGCGACAACCCGCTTACGGCCGCGGCCATTGCGCGCGAGGCCGGCGTGGATGACTTCCTGGCGCAGGCCACGCCCAAGGACAAGATGGACCTCATCCGCCGCGAGCAGGCCGAAGGCAAACTGGTGGCCATGACCGGCGACGGCACCAACGACGCGCCGGCACTGGCGCAGGCCGACGTCGGCGTGGCCATGAACAGCGGCACGCAGGCGGCCAAAGAGGCCGGCAACATGGTGGACCTCGACTCCAATCCGACGAAGCTCATCGAGATCGTCGGTATCGGCAAGCAACTGCTGATGACCCGCGGAGCCCTGACCACCTTCTCCATTGCCAACGACGTGGCCAAGTACTTTGCCATCATCCCGGCCATGTTCGCCGTCACCTTCCCGGTGCTGAACGCGCTGAACATCATGCATCTGAAAACGCCGCAGTCGGCGGTGCTTTCAGCCGTGATCTTCAACGCCATCATCATCATCATGCTGATCCCGCTGGCGCTGCGCGGCATCAAGTACCGGCCCATGGGCGCAGCCGCGCTCTTGCGGCGCAACCTGTTCATCTACGGCTTCGGAGGCATCATCGCTCCGTTCATTGGCATCAAGCTGATTGACGTTTTGATCACCATGGCCGGACTGGCGTAAGGAGCATTGCGATGAAGAAGAATCTGATTACGGCAATCCTGATGACCGTGGCAACCACCCTGCTGCTCGGCATCGTCTATCCGCTGGTGGTGACCGCCGCCGCGCAACTGCTCTTCCATGACAAGGCCAACGGGCAGCTCATCACGCGCGACGGACATCTCATCGGCTCGCGCATCCTGGCGCAGCCCTTCACCGGCGCGGAGTACTTCCACCCGCGCGCCTCGGCGGCCGGCACCAATGGCTACGACGCAGCAAACTCCGGCGGCACCAACCTCGGCCCCACCAACCAGAAACTGATGGACCGCGTGCAGCAGGACGTGGCCGCCGCGCAGAAGGAGAACCCGGGGCATCCGATTCCGGCCGATTACATCACTACTTCGGCCTCGGGCCTCGACCCGGACATCTCGCCGGCCAACGCGCTCTTCCAGTTGCCGCGCGTGGCCGCCGCGCGCAACATTCCCGTTGGCGCGCTGGACGCACTGGTTCAGCAGCACACCCAGGGGAGGCAATTCGGCCTTCTGGGCGAGCCGCGCATCAACGTTTTGGAACTCAACCTCGACCTCGATGCCCGCTATCCAAAGGGCCGTTAGTCGTCGCCGGGTTTGGTGCCGCGCACATCCACCCAGTACGTGTTGGACAAGAAGGGCCACTCGTAGAGGGTGGCTCTTTTCTGTCCCATCGCAATAGCCGTGTAGCGTCTTGTCTGCCATCGTGCTGTCCGTTGGAATGCCATCTATGTGCGCGGCATGCTAAGTTAATGCTGCACGTTTGTGCGATGGTGCGGAAGCGCGTAGTGTCCGGTGATGCTCCCGGTCTTCAAAACCGGTGAGAGGCAGGTTCACCCTGTCTCTGGTGTGTTCGACTCACACACGCTTCCGCCAACTCTCTTTTCGGCTCTCTTCTTCACGCAAATTCTTGCCCGTCCCCTTGCTTTGGGAATAACGTAAGCCTATGAAGTCCGTCATCGTCGGCACCAGCGGGCACATTGACCATGGCAAGACGGCCTTGGTGCGCGCCCTCACAGGCATTGACGCCGACCGCTTGAAAGAAGAAAAAGAGCGCGGCATCACCATTGATCTCGGCTTTGCCCACATGGAACTCCCTGGTCCCTCCGGCCCCGTGCGCCTGGGTTTTGTGGACGTTCCCGGCCATGAGCGTTTTGTGCGCAACATGCTGGCCGGCGTCGGCGGCATGGACCTGGTGATGCTCGTCATCTCCGCCGAAGACGGCATCATGCCGCAGACTCGCGAGCACTTCGACATCTGCCGCCTGCTGCACGTTCCGCGCGGGCTCACCGTGATTACCAAGTGCGACCTGGTGGACGCCGACACCCTGCAACTGGTGCACATGGAGGTGGAAGAGTTCGTGCGCGGCTCCTTCCTCGATACCTCGCACTGCCCCATTCTGGATGTGAGCGCCCTGACCGGCGCCGGCCTCGACCTGCTGCGGCAGGAGCTGGCACGGCTGGCCAGTGAGGCTGTGGCGCGCGATCTCGATGCGCCCTTCCGTCTGCCGGTGGATCGCGTCTTCACCATGAAAGGCTTTGGCACGGTCGTAACTGGAACCACCATCAGTGGCCGCCTGCGCAAGGAGCAGGAGGTGGAGGCGCTACCCGCGGGGCTCCGCCTGCGTGTGCGCGGCCTGCAGGTACACGGCGCCGCCACCGGGGAGGCCACTGCCGGCCAGCGTACGGCCATCAACCTTGCGGGCGTCGCGCAGGAGGAACTTGTCCGTGGCATGATGCTGACCGAGCCCGGTGTTCTGTTGCCCACCCGCCGCTTGGATGTCCAGCTGACCTTGCTGAATGACGCGCCCACGTTGCGCAATCGCGCGCGCGTGCGCCTGCACCTCCACACCGCAGAGGTCGTGGCCTCTATCAAGCTCTACGAGGGCGACGAGTTGCGGCCGGGCCAGAGCGCGTGGGTTCAGTTGCGAACCGTGCAGCCAGTGGCCTGCGCACCAGGAGACCGCTTTATCCTGCGGCAGCTTTCTCCCATGAGGACCATCGGCGGCGGCTTGGTGGCGGACATCAATCCCATGCGCCGCATGAAGGCCACAGCGCGCGTGTCCATGCTGAAGCAAATCATCGGAGGTGACGACGCCACGGTGCTGCAAGTGCTGGTCGCCCGGCGCGCACGTCACGGCCTGCAGTTGCAAGGCGCGGCGCATGAGACAGGATGGTCCCACCCTCGTCTCGACAACGCCATTACATCCTGCACACAGAACAAATCCGTCGCACGCCATGGCGAGTGGCTGATTGAGCCAGCCTCGCTCACGGCCGCCGCCCGGGAGATGCATGTGATAGTGGAGCGCTTCCAGCAAGCGAACCCACTCAGCGGCGGCATCAACCGCCAGGAGTTGCTTGAACAGAGTGGCCTGGAGCGGGAGTTCTTTGCGGCGGCACTCGATGGGCTGGTAGCCGAGCAGAAGCTTGCCGTCAGCGGAGACCTCGTCCACAAGGCTGGCCAGCGCGTGCAATATAAGGATGAAGAGGCCGAATCCCGTCAGCAGATCGAGCGGGCGTTCCAGACCGCCGGGCTGAAGGTTCCCGCCTTGAAGGAGACTCTGGCAGGATTGAAGATTGACCAGGCACGCGCGCAGAAGATCGTTACGCTGCTGCTGCGTGAAAAGGTCCTGGTCAAACTCAGCGACGAACTGGTCTTCCACCACTCGGTGCTTGAGGAGCTGAAGAAAACAATCTCCGCGCGCAAGGCGACGACTCCGCAGATTGACGTCGCGCAGTTCAAGGATCTCTTCGGCATCACGCGCAAGTACGCCATCCCCTTGCTAGAGTTCCTCGACCGCGAGCGCGTCACTCGCCGCGCGGGCGATGCGCGCATCATCCTCTAGCTTTTTAGAAATTGATTGCGATTACGGAAGGAGCAGAATGCGGGGCTTGCCCTCGGCGATAACCTCGCCCAGTTGCACGGCCTCCACGCCGGCGGCGCGCAACTCAGCCAGTGCAGCCACGGCGTCAGTGGCATCCACCGAGGCCAGCAGCCCGCCGGCAGTCTGCGGATCGTAGGCGAGCGTGTGCAAACCCTCCGGCACATCCGCCGCGCACTCCACCAGGCAGGAAATGAAGTCGCGGTTATTGTTCAGGCCGCCCGGAATAAAACCCTGCGCCACACACTCGCGCGCGCCGGGCAGGACGGGAATCGCGTTGGCGTGCAATCGCAGGCTGACTCCGCTGCCCAAGGCCATCTCTCGCGCATGTCCCAGCAGTCCGAAGCCGGTCACGTCGGTGAGCGCATGCACCTTGTAGTGGCGGAGAATCTCCGAAGCCGTGCGATTCAGCGTCGTCATCGCCTTGGTGGCCGCCTCAATCCATTCCGGCTGGGCCAGGCCGCGCCTGATGGCCGTGGAGATCACTCCAGTGCCGAGAGCCTTGGTAAACAGCAGCACGTCGCACACGCGCGCGCCGGAGTTGGTCAAGGTGCGGCGCGGGTCCACCAATCCGGTGACGGCGTAACCGAACTTGATCTCGGGATCGCGGATGCTGTGCCCGCCGATCACCGTGCAGCCTGCTTCAATCATCTTGCTGAGGCCGCCGGAGAGGATGCGCTCCAGAATGGCCGTATCTTCCTTCTCCGGAAAGCAGACCATGGCCAGCGCGCTGATGGGGCGCCCGCCCATGGCGTACACGTCGCTCAGCGCGTTGGTCGCGGCAATCTGCCCGAAGGTGTAAGGATCGTCGACGATGGGGGTAAAGAAGTCCACCGTTTGGACGAGCGCCATCTCAGGCGTGAGTTGATACACGCCGGCGTCGTCGGCCTTGTCAAAGCCGACCAGCACGTTCGCGTCATGTTGCCGGGCTAATTTCCCAAGCACCGAGTCCAGCACCGCCGGACTTAGCTTGCTTGCTCAACCAGCGGCTTTCACGCGCTCCGTCAGACGAATTGGCTTCTGCTCATCCATCGCGATTGATGGTACATCGCAGGGACGCCGGGATGCCACCGATTGCATGATGTCCAATGAAGAACGCCGGAGCTCATGGCCCCGGCGTCTGTGATTCTAGCCGCGCGGCAGACTACGCGTCCCCGGCCTTCAGCTCGCGCGAAGTGATCTCGTAGTGGAAAGCATCCGGGTCAAGGCTGTCGCTCCGGCCCCCGGCGCTCTCCGCCTGCGGATACATAAAGAACCCTACAGGCTTGCCCTTCGAGCCGGGCAACTCAACATCGTGGGCAAAGTTGTAGGCCATCCAGTTCATCTCCCAGGAGCCGAACAGGCGCTTGCGGGCCTTGCTCACCATGTCATCATTCAGCGGACGATTTCCTGGCGGCTCCTCCAGCGCTACCTTGCGCACGTCGGCCGCATCCACTGGCACCCAGCCGAATTCGTTCAAGTAGACTTCGCTGCGGCAGTGCTGCGCCTTGCTGATCTTCTCCGAACTGGCGCCCAGGCTCTTGTAGCCCAACTCGGATTTCGCCACGCGAATGCCGAAGACATCGCGCGCCGGCAGCCCCACAGAGCGAGCCATGCCGACAAACAGAGAGTTCAGGTCGGCGCACTTGCCGCCCAGGTCACGCGACTCCAGCAGCCAGCGAATGTCACCCGTGCCGCAGCCGCGCGTCTTGGGATTGCGATAAGTGTTCTCCACAACCCACTCGTAGAGCATGCGAGCTTTTTCGATATCCGTGGTGGCGTCGCGCGTAATCCCCTCGGCCGTCGCCTTCACGATGCCATCGGTGGGCAGCAGCGTGGTGGAGCGCAGATCGTGCTCCAACTCTTCGCGGCGCGGGCGATGCGAGGGCTGCGGGTGCGCCAGGTCTATGGCGGCATCGCGAGTGGCGACCCGCGTCGTCAAGGTCAACGCGGCGCGCGTTCCGGCGGGAAACTCGGCGAAGGCGAAGCCCAGTCCATCCGCCTCGGTCTTGATGATCCTGGCCTTGACTCCTTCGGCGTCCACTACATTGGAAATCGTGCGCTGGTAAGGCGTATTCACCAGCAATGCCGTAGGCAGCCAAATGCGAACAGGGCCATTGCCCGTGACCTCGGCGCGGGTCTTCACCTCAAAGGTGCGCCAGCCGTCGTTGGCAGCCAGCGCCCAGGCCGCCCGGGGAATCGCCAGCCCCGCCGCCGCCGCCGCTCCGGATACAAGAAACTCTCTACGTCGCATCACAATCCTCCCGGAGACTCACCCTGTAGTCTCCGCCCACGTCTGCTAGGATTCCTCTGTTTAGATTCAGGAGATGCGCTCAGGAAGCGGCTCTCGCGACAATATTTCTTATAGCCTCCGCCAACGTGGCATCGTCTTCCACGGCCACCGTGCGCAGGTCCAGCAGTACGCGATCCTCTTCCACGCGCGCAACAATCGGCGTCGGCTGATGCCTTAGGGCCTTGGCCAGGACATTCGCGCCCATTCCGGAGACGACCACGCTGAGAGCAAAGCTCGACAGGCTGCGTCCCGGCGCCGAGCCGCCACCGATCATCGTCTCGACGGGAACCACCCGGATATCCGCGCCGCTCACACCGGCCGCCACTCTTTCGCAGCGGCGCAAAACTTCTTCCGCGGGCAGCCGCATCATGCCCAGCACGGGCAGTTCCTGCACCGCCTCGCGGAGATAGGCCCCAAGTGTCGCCTCCAGTGCGGCGTAACACATCTTGTCCACCCTCAGGGCCCGGAAGAGCGGATGCCTTCGGAGCTTTTCCACCAGCGTGGCAGAGCCCGTCAGCAACCCTGCCTGCGGCCCGCCCAGCAGCTTGTCGCCACTGTAGCTCACCAGGTCCACGCCGGCCTGCAGAGAGTCGTACACCGAAGGCTCGCCCTCCACTCCGAATTCTCGCAACTCCACCAGTGCGCCGGAGCCAAGGTCCTCCATCACGGGGATGCCATGCTTTCGCCCAAGCGCAACCAGTTCGGCCAGCGTGGGCTGCTCGGTAAAGCCCACCATGGCAAAGTTCGAACGGTGCACGCGCAGCAGCAGGCGAGTCTCGCCGCTGATGGCCTTCTCGTAGTCCTCAATGCGGGTGCGGTTGGTGCTGCCCACCTCGCGCAGGGTGGCGCCGGATTGCGCCATGATCTCCGGAATGCGGAAGCTGCCGCCGATCTCCACCAGCTCGCCGCGGCTGACGATGACCTCTCCACCACGCGCCAGGGCGGCCAGCGCCAGCAGTACGGCGGCGGCGTTGTTGTTCACCACAATCGTCTGGGCCATGGCCAACCCGTGGCGGGCAAACAGGCGATTCAGCAACCGCTGGGCGTGGTCGTCGCGGCGTCCCCGGCGTCCGTCTTCCAAGTCATATTCAAGATTGTTGTAGCCGGCGGCGATCTCCGCCACCCGCTCCAAGGCCTGCCGAGAGAGCGGTGCGCGCCCAAGGTTGGTATGAATAATGATGCCGCTGGCGTTGATGACCCGCCGCAGGCTGGGCTCCAGCTCGTGCTGGATGCGGCCGCGAATCTTCTCCGGCAACTCGTCCACCGCCTTCGCAAGCCCGTGGGCATCCACCTGGCCGCCCAGGATTGCATCGCGCAGGCTTTGCAACTCAGCGCGGGCCGCCTCGGCTACCAGGCTGCGCCCCTCGGCCACGGCCAACTGCACCGCCTCCAGCCGTCGCAATACCTCATCCACCCCCGGCAGGCGGCGCAAAAGCTCGTGATGGACGGAAGTCGTCATGGAATGGTTGGCTGCGCGACGCAGCAAAACAGTATGGCCGCAGGGTGCACCTTTGGGCAAGTCGAGGAGTGACCTTATCCTCCCGGCACCCACAACCTTGAAGTTCTCGCATCAAGAGATTTTCCCGCGTTCACACGCCCACTGCGGGAAACATATTGAATAATGATTTCAAAATGATTGCATTGCCACCCATCGAAGGAGCAAAATGGCCGCAATGTTTTTCCCGGGCGCCGCATTCGCCGGCGTCTCAACGATGGTGGTAGTGACCGAGACAATTCGTTTTGCAGCCAGCCTGGCCCATAGCCGGGCGAGGAGTGTTGCATGAGCGTTACCCGCCGGGATTTTCTCAAGGGCGCGGCCTTGGGTTCCACCCTGCCCGCCGTAACATTCGGCTTCGGAGTAGAAAAGGCCTACGCCGAGGCCGCGGATCTGAAGATTGCCCGCACCACCGAGACCCGTTCCACCTGTCCCTACTGTTCGGTGAGTTGCGGCGTCATTATTCACACTCTTGGTGACCGCGCCAAGAACGTGACGCCGCAGGTAGTCCACGTCGAAGGCGATCCCGATCATCCGATCAACCGCGGCACCCTCTGCCCCAAGGGCGCCAGCCTCTACAACGACATTCTGAACGACCGCCGTCTGCTGAAGCCACAGGTGCGCCGTCCCGGCTCCGACCACTGGGAGGACATCGAGTGGGGGCAGGCCATTGACGAGATCGCCCACCTGGTGAAGAAGACCCGCGACGATGGCTTCATTGAGAAGGATGACCAGGGCCACGTGGTGAACCGCTGCCCCTCCATTGCCTGGACCGGCGGCTGCACGGACACAAATGAGTTCAACTTCCTGGCCGTCAAAGCCATGCGCAGCCTGGGGCTTACCTATATAGAAAACCAGGCGAGAGTTTGACACGCACCCACGGTCTCAGGTCTGGGACCAACGTTCGGACGCGGTGCGATGACAAATGGCTGGGTGGACATCAAGAACACCGACATGATTCTGGTCATGGGCGGCAACCCGGCGGAAAACCATCCCTGCGGCTTCAAGTGGGCGATTGAAGCAAAGCGCAACCGCAATGCCAAGATGATTGTGGTGGACCCGCGCTACACGCGCACGGCCGCTGTGGCGGACATGCATGTGCAGATTCGTGCGGGCTCCGATTTGGCGCTGCTCGGCGCCTTCATCAACTACATTTTGCAAAATGGTCGGGTCAACAAACAGTACCTGGCGCATTACACCAATGCCGCCTTCATCGTGAAGGAGGGCTTCCACCTGCCCGAGGATGGCCTCTACTCCGGCTTCGATGCCGAGAAGCACAGCTACGACAAGAGCACGTGGAACTACGAAGAGGGTGGCGACCTGACGGGCAAGGACCCGGCCGCCGCAAAGGCCGCAGCCAAGCCGGCCCAAGCCGAGCCCGGCAAGCCCGCTCCGGCGGCCTTTCTGCCGCCCAACATCGCCTACGACCTCAACCTCGAGCATCCCCGCTGCGTCTATCAGTTGCTGCGCAAAAACTACGCGCGCTACACGCCGGAGCTGGTCGAGCGCATCACCGGCATTCCGAAAGATCAAATCCTCAAGGCCGCCGATCTGCTCACCAGCATCCGCAAGGATGGCGACATGAAGAAGGTCGGCACCATCCTTTACGCCGTCGGCTGGACGCATCACAGCTCCGGTGCACAGACCATTCGCGCCGCGGCCCTCATGCAGCTTCTGCTGGGCAACGTTGGACGCGCCGGCGGCGGCGTGAACGCTTTGCGCGGACACAGCAACATCCAGGGCGCCACCGATCTGGCCGGCATCTTCGACCTGTTGCCCGGCTACCTGAAGGTTCCCACGCCGGCCGATACCGACCTGGCGGCGTACCTCAAGCGCATCACTCCCACTTCGGCCAAGCCAAAAGAGTGGAACTCGTTCAACTATTGGTCGAACACGCCGCGCTTCGTGGTCAGCCTGCTCAAGTCCTTCTTCGGCGCGGCGGCTACAAAGGAGAACGATTTCTGCTTCAACTATCTGCCCAAGGTGGACCGCAACTACAGTTGGACGGAGATATGGGACGGCATGCATCGCGGAGAGGTCAAGGGCCTCTTCGCCTTCGGCATGAACGGCGTCGCCATCGGTCCCAACTCCAACAAGAACATTGATGCCCTCAAGAAAGCCGACTGGCTCGTGGTCTGCGAAATCTATCCGGATGAGACCAGCGAATTCTGGAAGGCGCCCACCATCAAGCACGAAGAACTGAAGGACATCAAAACCTGCGTCTACCGCTTGCCCGGCGCGGGCTTTGCAGAAAAAGACGGCACCATGGTCAACAGCGCCCGCTGGTTGCAGTGGAAGTGGGTCGCCCTGCCGCCTCCGGGTGATTGCAAGGTGGACCAGGAGATTCTGGCGCGCATCTTCCTTAAGGTGCGCGAGCTCTACCAGAAGGAGGGTGGCAAGTTCCCCGACGCGCTGTTGAGCGCCACGTGGAACTACACCAACAAGTACAATCCGTCGCTCTCCGAGGTGGCAAAGGAGATCAACGGCAAGGCCGTGGCCGATGTCACCGACGAGGCGACGCAGACGACCATCAAGGCCGGACAGCAGTTGCCGGGCTTCACCTTCCTGCGCGATGACGGCTCGACCGCCTGCGGCGACTGGATCTTTTGCGGCAGTTGGACTGAGGCTGGCGCCATGATTCAGCGCCGCGACCCTGTGGACCCCTCCGGCCAGGGCATTCACCCCAACTGGGCATGGAGCTGGCCGGCCAACCGTCGCGTGCTCTACAACCGCGCCTCCTGCGACCTGAACGGCAAGCCCTGGGATCCCGACCGCGCGCAGGTCTGGTGGAATGAAGCGGCAAAGAAGTGGGTGGGCAACGATGTGCCGGATTTCAAAGCCGACTCCGCACCTGCCGATCACATGGGGCCGTTCATCATGAACCCCGAAGGCATTGGACGCCTCTTCGTGCCGCTGGCCGGCATGGCCGACGGTCCTTTCCCGGAGCACTACGAGCCGACCGAAAGCCCGGTGGCGAATCTTCTTCATCCGGGGCAGAAGAATAACCCCATCGCCAAGCGCTTCAAAAGCTCGGACGACAAGTACGGCACGGTGGATGAGGGCTACAACATCATCTGCACCACCTACCGGCTCACCGAGCACTACCACTATTGGACGAAGAACAATCCGGTGAACACACAGCTGGTCCCCGAACCCTTCGTGGAAATTCCCGCCGAGTTGGCCGACGAGATGCGACTTCACGGCGGAGAGAACGTGCGCGTCACCAGCGCGCGCGGCTTCTACGTGGCGCGGGCCATGGTCACGCGCCGCATTAAACCCATGCTGATTGACGGCAAGAAGACCTACCAGATCGGCATCCCCATTCACTGGGGCTTCCGCGGCATCAGCGATGACGAGGGCCGCACCGCACGCACGCTGGCCAACCAGCTTTCCCTGGCGGTAATTGATCCCAACGCCTTCACCCCGGAATTCAAGGGCTTCCTCGTGAAGCTCGAGAAAGCGTAGGAGGAGCCATGGCGAAACTTCTCCAAATCAAAGCGATCTCAGGCCACGCCGGACCGGTGGCAGGGGCCAACACCTCGCGCGATTACGACGTCTGCAAACTAATTGACGTCACCACCTGCATCGGCTGCAAGGCCTGCGAGGTGGCGTGCATGGAGTGGAACGGCTATCCCACCCAGACCACCACCTTTGATAACACTTACCAGACCATGCCCGATACGAAGTGGAACTACTGGAATCTGATCCGCTTCAACGAGTTCGTGCATCCGGATGGCAGTCTGCAATGGCTGATGCGCAAGGACCAGTGCATGCACTGCGCCGATCCCGGCTGCCTGAAGTCCTGCCCCGCAGATGGCGCCATCGTGCAGTACGCCAACGGCATCGTGGACTTCAACCAGGCCAACTGCATTGGCTGCCAGTACTGCGTCACGGGATGTCCTTTTGACATTCCAAAGTTCAATCCGCAAACCAAGAAGGTCTTCAAGTGCACGCTCTGTTCAGACCGCGTCAGCAACGGCCTTGAGCCCGCCTGCATCAAGAGCTGTCCCACCGGCTGCCTGCACTTTGGCAGCAAGGAAGACATGAAGGACCTGGCGGAAAAGCGCGCGCTCCAGTTGCGCACCCACACGCCGCACACCAACGCCGGAGTTTACGATCCGGCTGGCGTCGGCGGCACGCATGTGATGTATGTGCTGCATGACATTGATCATCCCGAGCGCTATGGCGGATTGCCGAAGAACCCTGTCATCTCCGCCTGGGTGGGCCTGTGGAAGGGGCCGATGAAGTGGGCTGGCGGCGGCGGAATCTTCCTGGGCCTGCTCGTCGCGGCCGTACACTTCCTGCGCTGGGGTCCCAAGGAAGCTGAGATTCGTGAGGACCTGCTGCCACCCGTCCCCCCGGAGGCAACCCATGGCGACTAGTAAACACGCGGTTCTTCGCACCGAGGTCCCCAGCGACCAGATCATGCGTTACACCTGGGTGGAGCGCGTCTGCCACTGGGCCACGGCCGCCACCTATGGCTACTGCGGTCTCAGCGGCCTGGCCTTCTTCACCCCGTACCTCTACTGGCTGGTCATCCCGCTCGGCGGAGGCCCCACGGCGCGCTTCTGGCATCCCGCGCTTGGCTTCGGCTTTGTCGGCTTCATCTTCTGGATGGGCTTCCTGTGGAAGGATGACTTCAAGTTCATTCCAGAGGATTACGAGTGGAACCGCAAGGTGATGTTTTACATCACCAACCAGGATGAGAAGTTGCCGCCGCAGGCGCGCTTTGACGCCGGCCAGAAGGTCTTCTTCTACGTGATGATCGCCACGGCTGTCGTGCTGCCCCTGACCGGCATCGTGATGTGGTTTCCGGAATATATTCCGCGCTCCATCCACTGGCTGCTTCCCGTCGTGGTTTTCTTCCACTCGGTGGCCGCGCTCGTCAGCGTTGGTATGATCATCATCCACGTCTACATGGGCACGGTGATCGTTCCCGGCAGTTGGAGGGCCATCACCGTGGGCTACGTCAGCCGTGGCTGGGCCATGCTGCACCATGCGCTCTGGTATCGCAAAATGACCCGCGGCGAGGAGCGTAAGTGATCCGTCGCTTTGCCTGGCAGGCGCGCATTGAGCGTGCCCGCGAACTTGAAGGCCGTCACCCGTCCGCCGCGCAGTTGTTGCGCTTCTACGCCACGCTGTTGGAGTTCCAACAGAGTGTGCATCAAAGTCTGCGCGCCGGCACCGCGCCGGAGATTGCCGCCCTAGCGCCCTTCGCTCCGCAACTCGTGGAGCTGGTCGAGCGCGCGGCGCCCGCGCCGATGGCGGCCATGGCCGCAGCCATTCAACCCGACGAATGGCCCGCCCTGCTAGGCCAGCAATGGCTGGCGCGCGCCGAAGGCCGGCCCGTCGAGTACAACTTCTTCGCTCTCGCCCTGCTGCAGCCTTACGCCGAGGCCGTCGCCTGGGAGCAGCCTGCCCGCACGCCCGAGCGCTGCCCCTTCTGCAATGCCCTGCCGCAGTTGGGCGTCATGCGTCCGGAAGGCGAGGGCGCCAGCCGCAGCCTGCTCTGCGGACTCTGCGGTACCGAGTGGCCCTACCGCCGCCTCAAGTGCGTTGCCTGCGGAGAGGAGGACAAGGAGCTGCTGCCCAGCTTCAAGAACGATCAGCACCGTCACATCTTCCTTGCCGCCTGCGAGAGCTGTCACACCTACCTCAAGTGCGTGGACCTCAGCGTGGATGGCTTTGCCGTGCCGCAGGTGGATGACATCGCCAGCCTGCCTCTCAGCCTGTGGGCCGGCGGCCAGGGATACACCAGCGTCACGCCGAACCTCTTCGGCTTCTGATCTGCTCCCAGCAATCCCCTTGCCTTGCCCTTGAGCGCCTGCGGGATGGGTTACACTGTCACCTTATTTCCCGCACTGTCATTTCCTCAACGGCGTTGTGCATCTGCGCTCGCCACACGGGCACAACAGTGATGGGAACGAGGCGCTGACCCACGATGCCCCTTGCAGAGCCAACCCTCCAGATGCTTGATTGCGGCGAGTCTGCGCTCGTCGTCGAGTTCGGCAGCTCGATTGACCCGGCCATTAACGCTCGCGTGCACCTCTTGGCGCGGCGGCTCGCAGAGGCGGCCCACGCCGGAATCCTGGAGACCGTCCCCACCTATCGCTCGCTGATGGTCTTCTTCGATCCACTCATCCTCAGCCGCACCGCCCTCAAGCAGATCATCGCATCGTCCTGCTCAGCGCCGGATGAAATTCACGCCTCCGCCGCCAGCACTCTTACTTTCATCCCCGTCGCCTATGGCGGTGAGTTCGGTCCCGACCTCGCCTTTGTCGCCCAGCACAATCAGCTCAGCGAGGAAGAAGTCATCTCCCTGCACACCTCCACGCCCTGCCTGGTCTACATGCTCGGCTTCACTCCCGGCTTCCCATACCTTGGCGGCATGAGCCCACGCCTGGCCACGCCGCGCCTGGAGTCGCCACGCCAGACGATTCCCGCCGGTTCGGTGGGCATCGCCGGAGCGCAGACCGGAATCTACCCCGTCGCAAGTCCCGGCGGATGGCGGCTGATCGGCCGCACCCCGCTCACTCTCTTTCATCCGCAAGCGCAGCAACCCTTTCTCTTTTCCGCCGGAGACTACCTGCAATTCACGCGCATCTCCGCCACCGAGTTCTCGCAGATTCACGCCGAGGTCGCAGCCGGACGCTACACTCCGCTGCGCCGCCCACTCCCACAAGGAGGCGACCATGTGCACGGTGCTTGAGCCCGGCCAGTTGACCTCCGTGCAGGATCAGGGTCGCAACGGCTTCCGCGCCTATGGCGTGACCACCTCCGGAGCGATGGACCGCCTCGCCCTCACCGTCGCCAATCTACTGGCCGGCAACCCTCCTACCTCTGCCGCCCTGGAGATGACTCTGCGCGGCCCGCGCCTGCGCTTCTCCCAACCGGCCTTTGCCGCCATCAGCGGTGCAGAAATGCAGGCGCGCCTCAATGGCCATCCCATCGCCAACTGGTCGTCCTTCGCCATCCCCGCCGGCGCCGAGCTTGCCTTTGATCACGTCACTAGCGGCTGCCGAGCCTACCTGGCATTGCACGGCGGCATTCCGGTGCCAACCGTGTTGGGCAGCCGCTCCACCGACCTTCGCGCGCACCTTGGAGGCCTTGATGGCCGCATCATTCGCAGCGGTGATGTAATTCCCACGCCCCGCGTTCCCGGGCCGATGTTGGCCTTGGCCCTGCCGCCGGAGATGCTTCCCTCCTACCCATCGGAGATCACTCTGCGCGTCATGATCGGCCCGCAGGAGGAACTTTTCACCGCCGAAGGCATCGCCACCTTCCTCGGCCAGCCCTACCAGGTGACCCATCGCAATGACCGCATGGGCTTCGTGCTCGATGGCCCGAAGATCGCGCACGCCACTGCCCCGGACATTGTCTCCGACGCGCTCTGTCCCGGCGCGGTCCAGGTGCCCGGCAGCGGACTCCCCATCGTCATGGGCTCCGACTGCCAGACCACCGGCGGTTATGCCAAGCTCGCCACGGTGATCGGTCCCGACCTCATGCGTCTGGCGCAGTCGAAAGCCGGTGACGTCATTCGCTTTGCTTCCTGCACGGATGCGGAAGCCGTGCAGGCTCTCCGCGAAGAGCGTGCGTTCTACCAGTACATTGAAAGCGCGGTGCATCAGTTGCGCGGCTGAGTTACGATGTCCATCGCACCCGGCAGTAATAGACAGGACGACGAGGAAACCGATGTTGAGCATTGACCTGAACTGTGACATGGGCGAAGGCTTCGGCGCCTATACGAGCGCGAACGATGAGCGCGTGATGCCCTTGATTACCTCCGCCAACATCGCCTGCGGCTTTCACGCCTCCGATCCGCAGCTGATGGCTCGCACCGTTCACCTTGCCGCCCAGCACGGAGTCGCCATTGGCGCCCACCCTTCGTACCCCGACCTGGTCGGCTTTGGCCGCCGCGCCATGGAACTCACCGCCGAAGAAGTTGAATCCGACGTCACCTATCAGGTCGGCGCGCTCTGGGCTTTCTGCCGCGCTGAAGGCGTTGCACTGCATCACGTCAAAGCCCACGGCGCGCTTTACAACAAGGCCGCCATAGATCTCGCCACCGCCCGCGCCATCGCCACGGCCATTCGCAAAGTGGACTCCGCTCTCATCATGGTCTGCCTCAGCAACTCGGCCATGGTCGCGGCCGCCGCGGAGTCGGGCATCCCCTATGTAGAAGAGGCCTTCGCCGACCGCGCATACACCCGCGATGGAAAGCTCGTGCCGCGCAGCCAGAAGGGCGCCGTGCTGCATGACCCAGCCACCATTGCGGAACGCGTCGAGCGCATGGTGCGCCAACAACTCGTCGTCGCCGAGGATGGCAGCACCGTCCCCCTGCATCCCGAAACCATCTGCGTGCATGGCGACACGCCCGGCTCCTATGAGATGCTCACCGCCATCCGTCGCCGTCTGGAAGCGAGCGGCATCGCACTCAAGGCTTTTTCCCGCTGAGCGGCTCTTCACATAGTTCAGCAGTCCACACGCGCCGCACCGGAGGATGATGAGCAACGACAACGCAAATCGCTTTTGGATCTCCACGCTCACGCCTCCTGAGCGCCGCACCCTGGTGGCAACCTTCGGTGGTTGGGCCTTGGATGGCATGGACGTCATGGTCTACAGCTTCGTCATCCCCAGCCTGATCGCCCTCTGGCACCTCAGTAAAGGCCAGGCCGGAATGCTGGGCACCTCGGCGTTATTGATCTCCGCCGTCGGCGGATGGCTGGCCGGACTTTTGGCCGACCGCTTTGGACGCACCCGCGTCCTGCAGTGGACCATCCTCTGGTTTGCCGCCTTCACCTTCCTCAGCGGCTTCGCCAATAACTTCTGGGAGTTGCTGCTGGCACGCGGATTGCAAGGCCTCGGCTTCGGCGGCGAATGGGCCGTGGGCTCGGTCTTAATGGGCGAGGCCATCCGCGCCGAGCATCGCGGCAAGGCCGTCGGAACGGTGCAAAGCGGCTGGGCTCTTGGTTGGGGCGCCGCCGCCATCTTCTCCGTTGTGCTCTTCACATGGCTCCCGGCCAACCTGGCCTGGCGAGCCATGTTCTGGATCGGCATCCTGCCCGCCCTGCTCGTCTTCTACATTCGCCGCTGGGTTCCGGAGCCGGAGGTTTACACCCGCGCCCGCCAGTCCTCCCACGAAGGCCGTCTCGAATTCCTGCAGATCTTTTCTCCCGGCCTGTTGCGCGTCACCGTTCTCGCATCGCTGCTCAGCGTGGGCGCACAGGGCGGATACTACGCCATCACCACCTGGCTGCCCACCTACCTCAAAACCGTGCGCCACCTCTCCATTCTCAACACCGGAGCCTACATGATCGTCATCATCGCTGGCTCCTTCTGCGGATACTTGGTGGGAGCCTACATGACGGATGCCATCGGGCGCAGGCCCTCGCTCATTCTCTATGCCGCCTGCTGCGCTCTCTCCGTGCTGGCCTATACCCACTTGCCGCTCAACAACGGCCCGGCGATGCTTCTGCTCGGCTTCCCTCTCGGCTTCTTTGCCTCCGGCTCATTCAGCCCCGTCGGCGCTTTCTTCACCGAGCTCTTCCCCAGCAATGTGCGCGGCAGCGGACAAGGGTTCAGCTACAACATCGGACGCGGCGTCGGTGCGCTCTTCCCCACCCTGGTCGGCGCGCTCAGCAATCGCCTCTCTCTGGGCCGGGCCATCGCCATCTTCGCCGTGGCCGCCTACCTCGTCATGATCGCCGCCGTGCTCTTGCTGCCGGAGACTCGCGGCAAGGATTTGAAAGCCTGAAATTCGCACGATCCACAATTCCTGATGCTGGTGAATTCACGCCGACCACGAAGGCCGCCAGGTAAAGCCTGACATCGCTCTCGCCCCTCCACCAGTTTCTCTCCGCACAAAAGAAAGACCCTGCCGGGGAGTTCCCGACAGGGCCTTTGTTACTCACTCCGTGGCCGAGAGAGGCGAGCGGATTACGCTCCGCTGCCTCTCCCGCACCGCCGGATTACTTCTTGTGCGTCGTCACCGTCTGCGCCGCGCTCGTTCCGTGCGTCGCGTTCGGGTTACGGCTGTCATTCGACGGCGAGACCGTCGTCGGGTCAATGTACGTGTACGGAACATCCACCGACTGGCCGTTCACCTGCGACTCCAGCGTCACGTACACCGTGGCGCCATCCGTCGGCAGATTCACCGTCGTCGAGCCTCCCGTGATCGGTCCCAGGTTCACCAGGTCAACTCCGCCCGGCGTCGAGCCGATGTGCAGATACACAGGATCGGTGGAACCGTTGTAGGCCCACGTGAACGTCTGCGTCGAACCCAACTGCGATCCGTTCGCCGGCGAGGTGATCGAAGCCGCAACCTGCGAGGCCTCCGTGTAGGTGTACGGAATGTCCACCGTCACACCGTTTACCTGCGACTCCAGCGTCACGTACACCGTGTTGCCCAGCACCGGCAGATTCACCGTCGTCGAGCCGCCCGTGATCGGTCCAAGGTTCACCAGGTCGGTTCCGCCCACCGTCGTACCAACGTGCAGGTACACCGGAGCGCTGGAGCCGTTCATGACCCACGTGAAGGTCGTGCTGGCACCGGTCAGCGTGCTGCCGTTCGCCGGCGAGGTGATCGAAGCCGCAACCTGCGAGGCTTCGGTGTAGGTGTACGGCATGTCCACCGACACGCCATTTACCTGCGACTCCAGCGTTGCGTACACCGTGGCGCCGAGTACCGGCAGCGTCACCGTCGTGCTGGTGCCCGAAAGCGGTCCAATGTTCACCAGGTCAACTCCGCCTACCGTCGTGCCAACGTGCAGGTAGATCGGTGCTGCCGAGCCATTCAGCGCCCAGGCGAAGGTTACGTTCTGTCCGCTAAGCGTGCTGCCGTTCGTCGGCGAGGTGATGGTGGCCGCAACATTCGAGGCCTCCGTGTAGGTGTAAGGAACATCCACCGACACGCCGTTCACCTGCGATTCCAGCGTCACGTACACCTTGGCGCC
>Ga0181528_10000323_pt1 | contig 38083 bp, 32 predicted proteins | sample PEATcosm2014_Bin_47_FD_119742 | JGI IMG/M metagenome (GOLD analysis project Ga0181528, IMG submission 119742) | Peatland microbial communities from MTU Mesocosm Facility, Houghton, MI, USA - PEATcosm2014_Bin10_10_metaG | ecosystem: Environmental > Terrestrial > Soil > Wetlands > Peat | place...
CCAGCACCTGCAGCCCTGGACTGCCTACTATAACTTCGCTCGACCCCATGGTAGCCTCAACTACAACCCGCCCATCAGCCGTACCGATTCGGGGACAACGTCTTGATCATCTACAGGCACCCGGCTAGTATTCAACTGTCCCGGAATAGGGCGTTCTGGATGACGGCGGGCAAAGGTCGAGAGCCTTGGGTGTGATCGTTCATGCCTCCCCACATTCGCCAAAAGAAGGCGAATATGGGCCACCCGCCAGCTTCCCGACCGAAGAGTCAGCCTGCACATTCACGCACACATGACGTTCCCCCGGCTGCACAGATACTGTGAAGTAGGAATTTCGTTTGTAGGCACCCACCCAAGTTCCGTCTAGTCCGATTTTCAACGTGTAATGTTGGTGGTCGGCCCATAAGCCGCTATCTTGGATGAAGTAAATCCGCGCCATCTCCGGTTCGGGCGGCGTTAGTGTGTGCTGCGAGTTGTCCACCTTCACATCGTAGCTAACACCCATGGGACCGCACGCCGCTGGCACAACGGCAGATGAGCTCTGTGCAACTGCTGATACAGCAAGAAGCAACACGACGATGACGCTCTTCATGGCTTTTCCCTTACGGTGTGACCGAAATCGATAATCATCCCCCAAATCCAGCAGGTCAACAATACTTACAAATGTTTACGAATAACGCACAGAAAGGAGACTATGTTGACGCTGGACAACAACAAGGCAAGTATTCTCCTATCCGGAATAATCGGCGCTGTTATTCACGCTGCAATCTTTGTTGCAGCTTTCCCCGCCACGTCCTATCGTGGTTGGTTGTCATTAAAGACCGGACTACTAGAGAGGGAGAGCGTGAGCTACATTCAATTTCTCGGTGCAGCGGGCACGGTTACGGGTTCCAAACACCTGATTGACACATCGAAGCTCGTCGCGGGGGGCGAAACTCCGGCGAGTGGTGGCTTCAAACTGCTGGTTGATTGCGGACTCTTCCAGGGGCAGAAGGAATGGCGCCTGAAAAACTGGACGGATCTTCCGGTTCCGGCGCGTGAGATCCAGGCCGTCATCTTGACCCACGCCCACCTTGACCACTGCGGATGGATTCCCCGCCTCTACAAGGAAGGCTTTCAGGGCGCGATTTATGCCACTCCGGCCACGGTGGATTTGTGCGGAATCATCCTACCCGACTCAGGGCATCTGCAGGAAGAAGACGCGGCTTACCACAACAAGCAGAAGAGCTCCAAGCACACGCCAGCCTTGCCTCTTTACACCATGGAGGAGGCGCAGCAATGTCTCTCGCGTTTCAGTCCGGTGCAGTTCGGCGAGACCGTGCAACTTGCAGATGGCGTGACGTTCCGGTTTGTGAGGGCGGCGCATATTCTTGGCTCGGCCATGGCGGAGATCACTCTCAGCGCGAACGGAACGCGCCGCGTCCTGCTGTTTAGCGGAGACATTGGCCGGGTTCGCAACAGCACGATTGCACCCGGCAAAGTGGTTCACTCGGGACCGACGGAGGGCGAGTCGCCGGATGTGCTGGTGATGGAGTCCACGTACGGAAACCGCCATCATCCTCATACGGATGTGCTGCCCCAAATGGCTGCTCTGATTAACGCCGCGGTGAAGCGCGGAGGCAGCATAGTGGTGCCGGCATTTGCCGTGGAGCGCACACAAAAATTTCTGTTTCTCATCAAGCAACTGATGGAGCAGGGAGCAATTCCGCGCATTCCCGTCTATGCCGATTCGCCCATGGGTATTCACGCCGTGCAGATCTTCCTCAAGCACGGCGAGGAGTTCAGCGCAGATACCAAGGATCTGATTGCGCGCTATGGCTCACCGTTGAAGTGGCCAGGTTTCCAGTTTGCCAGCACGCCGCAGGATTCGAAGAATATCAACGAGAGCCATTTCCCGTCGATCATCGTTTCCTCAAATGGAATGTGCATGGGGGGGCGGATTCAACACCATCTCATTCAGCGCCTGCCCGACCCGCGCAACCTGGTTTTGTTCATCGGCTACCAGGCGGTGGGTACTCGCGGCCAGCAAATCAAAGACGGTGCGCGTGAGGTGAAAATATTTGGCGAGATTGTTCCGGTACGAGCACAGGTGGCCGCCCTCGAACAGTTCAGCGATCATGCGGACGTAGATGAACTGCTGGAGTGGCTCCATACGCTTAAGAAGACTCCAGCGAGCACCCACATCGTTCATGGTGAACCGCCTTCGGCGGAGGCTCTACGGCAGGAGATTCAGAAGCAACTTGGCTGGGAGGCCGATGTTGCGCGCTACATGCAACGGGACGAGATTCGGTAGGGAAGTTTGCTGCCAGGACTCAACAATCTCTCGAGCCAGAAGCTAGCCGAACGCGCACTCACCGCTTAGGGAGCGAAACACCCTAATTTATGTTATGCCTGCAAGGACTGATGTTGCTCGAACAGAGTATTTACTTGCTTGGCTTGCCTTGATGCAGAATAACGGCTGTGTTGGTGAAGGACTGCCGCGACAGGCGTAACCAAAGGACATCATATGGATTTTCAACTTACAGAAGAGCAGGAGCTTCTTCTCGCAAGCATTCGCGAACTTATGACGAGAGATTTCCCTGCAGAATATTTCAAGAAATGCGATGAGGAAGAAAGATACCCCATCGAATTCATGAATGCTCTTGGAGAAAATGGCATCAGCATGTTGGGCGTGCCCGAGGAGTTGGGCGGCATTCCCTCCGATCTTATTACCCGAATGCTGGCGATTGAGGAAATCAGTCGAAATGGGGGACCGGGCTTCTTGCTGGTGGGTGCCCAATGCCTTGCCAACATGATGGACTTCGGCAGCAAGGAACAACTCGCGAAGGCCGCGAAAGTGTTGGCGACAGGCGTTCCGCCTTACTCCCTGGCCATTACGGAGCCCCAGGCTGGATCTGACAACAACATGCTGCGCACCACCTACACACGCAGGAACGGCAAGGTGTACCTAGACGGCCAGAAAACATTTATTTCTGGCGCGCTGGAATATCCCTACATGATGGTCGTTGCCAGGGATCCTAACGGTAAAGATCCCAAGAAATGTTTCTCCCTCTGGTGGGTAGACCCCAAGTCCAAGGGCATTACTATGAACCGTCTGCACAAGATTGGTTGGCACATGCAAAGCACCTGCGAGGTCTTCTTGGACAACGTGGAGATTGATGAGAGTGCTCTGGTTGGGGAAGAAGGGCACGGCTTCCTTCACCTGATGCGGAACTTTGAAATCGAGCGACTCTCCATTGCTGCCTACTCCCTGGGTCCGGCGGAGTGCGCTTTTGAAGACGCTGCCAAATACGCCAGCCAACGGATAACGTTTGGGAAGACCATCGGTTCCTATCAACTAATCCAAAATAAATTGACCCAGATGGCGATTAAGATCGAGAACATGAAGAACTTCGTCTACAAGGTGGCTTGGCAGGACGACCACAATGAGTCGCTCCGGCTTTCCTCGGCTCTCTGCAAACTCTATTGTTCACAGGCTGCACAGGAAGTCATCGATGATGCCATGCAGATCATGGGAGGCGTCGGTTACACGGAAGATTGCCGCATTTCCCGCTTGTGGCGCGACATTCGTGCCTGTCGTATCGGCGGCGGTACGGATGAAATTATGACCTACATTGCCGGACGCCAGATCGTGAAGCAGTACGCGAATAAGTAATCGAGTTTCACTTGCTTCATCTTCGTTTCCCGTTGCCGGGCAAATTGCTTTTCCGCAATGACGGTGAGTTTTCGGCGGCAGCGCTCATGAAATGCACCATAGCCTGAACTGTAAATGGAATGACAATTACATTAACGGCATGATGCCGATGATCGCTGCGTGTCTTCCTTCACTCTCCTTATTGTTTTTCCTCGCGGAACGTCTCACCAGCCGTAAAAAGAACTCAACAGGTCCATCCGGGGACGTTGTAGAGGATAATCGAAGCTCGCGGCTGCGCCCGGAAAGCCTGACTCTTGTCCATTCCCATTCCTCGTGAAAAGCTCTTTGTGCTTTTTCAGGGTCGCTAATATAATTATCGGTTCCTGGCACGGCGGGACATATCATCTTCGGAAAGGCAGAGAACTCCGCTAGGGAGACGTCGGTTGGGGTGCGTCCCACTAGAACATGCGAGCGAAGGCTCGCGGCTTCAAATGAGAATTCAATTATGAAAATTCACGAGTATCAGGCGAAGGCTATTCTCTCGAAGTACGGGGTAGCGGTGCCGCGTGGCACGATGGTTGAGTCGCGCGAGGAAGCTGAGCGCGCCGCTAAAGATCTATTGAGCGCTGGGGCCACCGGGGTGGTGGTGAAGGCGCAGATTCATGCCGGAGGCCGCGGCATGGGCGGCGGCGTAAAGCTTGCCAAGACCTACGCGCAAGCCGCTGAGCTGGCGGGAAAGATTCTGGGGATGCAACTGGTGACGCACCAGACAGGCCCCGAAGGCAAGAAAGTTCGCCGGTTGCTGATCGAAGAGACGCTGCCGATCGCGACCGAACTGTATCTCGGGATCGTGCTGGATCGTGCGGTGTCGCGTCCGGTTTTTATGGCCTCCAAGTCGGGCGGCATGGAGATTGAGCAGGTCGCGGCCAAGGATCCGAGCGCGATCATCAAGGAATACATCGACCCGGCAGTTGGGTTCCAGGCTTTTCAGGCGCGCAAGGTTGCATTCAAGTTGGGGTTAAAGCCGGAGTTCATCGGCCCTGCCGTGAAGTTCATGATGGCGCTCTACAAAGCTTACGAGAATACGGACGCCACGCTGTTTGAGATCAATCCTTTCATCACCACCACGGATGGCCGCGTATTCGCCCTCGATGCCAAGGTGAATTTCGATGACAACGCCCTATATCGGCATCCGGAGCAGAAGGAACTGCGCGACATTACAGAGGAAGATCCGCTCGAGGTGGAAGCCAGCAAGTACAACCTCAACTACATCAAGCTGGATGGGACAGTAGGCTGTATGGTGAACGGCGCGGGGCTGGCGATGGCGACCATGGACATCATCAAGTTCGCCGGCGGCGAGCCTGCAAACTTTCTGGATGTAGGCGGCGGCGCCAACGCCGAGCAGGTGACTCACGCATTCGAGATTCTGCTGGCCGACAAGAACGTGAAGGCCGTGCTGATTAACATTTTCGGCGGCATCTTGCGGGTAGATACGCTGGCCAATGGCGTAGTCGAAGCAGCGCGGAAGACCAACATCAAGCTGCCGATTGTGCTGCGTCTTGAAGGCACCAACGTTGAACAGGGACGCGAGATTCTGCGGGACAGCGGCCTGAACTTTATTGTGGCGCAAACCATGAAGGATGCGGCAGAGAAGGTTGTTGCCGCGGCGGCGGGGAGATAAGCGATGAGCATACTTGTTGACGAAAATACACGATTAATCGTCCAGGGCCTGACTGGTCGCGAAGGCACGTTCCACGCCAAGGCCAGCGCGGAGTATGGCACCAAGGTAGTCGGTGGAGTGACGCCGGGCAAGGGCGGAAGCACCCATGAGGGCTGGCCGGTCTTTAATACCGTGCAGGACGCCGTGCAGCAGACCGGAGCCAACGCCACGGTTATTTTCGTTCCTCCGCCGTTTGCCGCCGATGCCATCATGGAAGCCGTCGATGCCGAAGTGCCGCTGATTGTCTGTATTACTGAAGGCATTCCGACGCGCGATATGGTAAAGGTTTGGCGCTATATGGAAGGGCGCAAGTCGCGGCTGCTGGGGCCGAACTGCCCCGGAGTTATTTCACCGGGCAAATGCAAGATTGGCATCATGCCGGCGAATATACACCGGCCCGGCAGAATCGGAATCGTCTCGCGCTCAGGCACGCTGACCTACGAAGCAGTTCATCAGACTTCGCAACTGGGGCTGGGGCAGTCCACCGCGATCGGCATTGGCGGCGACCCCATCATCGGTACAAACTTCGTGGACGTGCTGGCGCTATTCAATGCCGACCCTGAGACCGACGCCATCGTCATGATTGGCGAGATTGGCGGCAATGCCGAGGAAACGGCGGCAGAATATATCAAAGCCAATATCACGAAGCCGGTTGTGAGCTTCATCGCTGGACAGACAGCTCCTCCAGGACGCCGCATGGGCCATGCTGGAGCGATCATCAGCGGCGGCAAGGGAACCGCGGAAGAGAAGTTCAAGGCATTGAAGGCCGCAGGCGTGCATATTGTTAAATCTCCCGCGCTGATGGGCGAAACCCTGGTGGAAGCGCTGGGAGCGAAACGCTAAGACCATAACGCCGATCAGTAATACCGATACGAAGCTGTTAAGCTGGTACAGCCGTCCGGCTGGCCAGCTTGGCAGCCGCTCGTAACGTAATCTCACAAGTCAGGAATTTTATGCAAACCTTGCAACGTACTCTTGCCATCGTAAAGCCCGACGCCGTAGCCAAGGGCGCAGCGGGCGACATCATCGCCTCCATTGAAAGCAAAGGATTCCGCATCATCGGAATGAAGATGCTCCACTTGAAAAAAGCCCAGGCCGCCGCATTCTATGCAGTACACGTCGGCAAGCCGTTTTTTGACTCGCTGGCCGCGTTCATGACCTCCGGCCCGGTGGTTGTGTTGGCTTTGGAGAAAGCGAACGCGATTGCCGACTGGCGCACCCTGATGGGCGCAACCAACCCGGCAAATGCCGCGGAAGGAACCATCCGCAAGAAGCACGCCGAGAACATCGAGCGCAACGCGGTCCACGGCTCGGATGCGGAAGACACCGCACGCTTCGAACTCAGTTTCTTCTTCTCCGGCTACGAGCTGGCGAGGTAGGCTTTCGCAGTGATGCGAATGGCGCAGGGAGAGCCCTGCGCCATTGGTTCGTTAGATCTGAAATAAGATAGGCGGACAAAACACGAGAGCAATTCGAACCGCAGAAGCCACACCATTAGAGTTGGAAAGAATCGCATCCCACGTTAGCCAAAAGCTGGCGAACGTGGGGCACCCGAGATTTCTTGTTCTTCCACCCTTGAGAACCCGAGAGTCGATTTCCCGGATACATCCATTGTGATTTCGCCTTAGTCGAGAGGCTTAAAGAACTCGCGAACGCGGTTTACTACCTTCGGGTTGATGCCTTCTTTGATGTACTTGGCGAAGTACGGTGATTCCGAGTGCGTCTTCAAAGCCGCCTCATCCGCATACTGCTCGTAGATAACGAAGTGAAGTGGATTTTCCGTGGACTGCTGTGCGATGTACTGCAGGCAGCCAGGCTCAGCCGCGTGCGTTGCTTTTACCATCTCCCGGAAGATGCGTTTGCATTCTTCCTCGGTGCCAGGCTGTACGGTTGTATGAACAATCAGGATGATCATTATTCCTCCTATTATTTCTTCAAGAACGCTGCAAACTCATCGACAAAGATTGTGTGGGTACGGTCGGGGCCAGTGGAGACCATGCCGATTTTCGCCTCGGACTCTTTCTGGATGAAGCGCAGATAGTCCTGCGCTTTCTTGGGAAGTTTGTCGTGATCGGTGGTCCCGAAGGTGTTCTCCTGCCAGCCGGGAAGAGTAGCAAGGATGGGCTCGATTTTGCGGTAGCCGGAATCCTGCGCGGGGATTTCCTCGATCCGCTTGCCGTCGATCTTGTAGCCGACAACGATTGGGATCTCGGCAAGCTCGTCGAGCACGTCAAGCTTGGTGACTACCAGCCATTCGGTCCCGTTAATCATGTTGGAGTAGCGCAGCAGGGGCAGATCCATCCATCCGCAGCGGCGCGGGCGACCGGTGACGGCGCCGTATTCGTTGCCTTTCTTGCGCACCACTTCGCCAAGTTCGCCGTGAATTTCCGAGGGGAAGGGGCCTTCGCCAACGCGGGTGCAGTAAGCCTTGGTAACGCCGATGACGGTTGAAATCGAAGTGGGCGGCACGCCTGTTCCGATCGATGCTCCACCGGAGGTCGAACTCGACGAGGTGACAAAGGGATAGGTGCCATGGTCGATGTCGAGCATGGTTCCCTGCGCGCCTTCAAACATCACGCTCTTGCCGGCCTTGATTGCCTTATTCAGCAGCAGCGCGGTATCGGCGACGAAAGGCGCGATCTTTTCGGAGATGTCCGCATATTGCTCGTACATCGCGCCGGGATCGATGGCCTCTCCATTAAAGAGAGCATGGGCGATGGTGTTCTTTTCCTCGCAAGCGTTCTGTATGTGCTTTTTCAGCAACTGCTTGTCGAGCAGATCTGCGATCCGGAGGCCGCGCCGCGCCATTTTGTCCTCGTAAGTAGGACCGATTCCGCGTGATGTGGTTCCGATCTTGACGCGTCCGGGCGCGTTTTCAGCACCTAGTTCAATCATGCGGTGGTAGGGAAGAATGACGTGGGCGCGATTGCTAATGAAAAGGTTGGCCGCTTCGCCGCGGTCTCCCTTGCCCCAAACTTCAAGGCCCGCGCTTCGTAGAGCGTTTACTTCCTTCATCAGCGCAAAGGGATCGAGGACGACGCCATTGCCGATGACCGCCTGCGATTCCTGCCGCAGAATTCCGCAGGGAATCAACTGCAGCACGAACTTCTTGCCGGAGATGGTTACGGTGTGTCCCGCATTGTGCCCTCCGGCATATCGTGCGACCACGTCGAAATTGTCCGAGAGCACATCGACAATCTTGCCTTTACCCTCATCGCCCCATTGCGCGCCGAGAACCACGGCGGTCTTTGCTTTGCTCACTTTTTTCTCCAAACACACGCAGACCGGCTGCGTAAAAATCGCACACAGAGATACGTTTTGAAAGTCTAAGGCGGAGTAGCCGGAAGGAATCCCGACTAGGCTGTGTACAACAAATTTTAACCGCATTCGAGGCGCAGAGCAAAGCCCCATTTCGGCATCGCCGGAATCGATGCCCGCGGTGGGTTACACTTAGCCCATGCCTGAGCTGCCCGAGGTGGAGACAATCGCGCGCGGACTGCACAAACGCCTGGCCGGAGACTGCATTGATGAGGTATGGATCGGCGACAAATCGAACCTGCTGAAATCGCCAGCCAGCGAAATTGCGCGTGTGCTGAGGGGCTCGCGCATTGAAGGCTTTCGCCGGGTTGGCAAGCACATCGTTGCCGATCTCGCCTCCAGCAATGGCCCGGCGCAATGGGTGATCCATCTCGGCATGACGGGCCGCTGCCTGGTCTGCGAGCCTGCGGTGGAGCACGCGAAACATACGCATCTGATTGCGACTCTGGCCTCCGGACGGGAGTTGCGATTCGTCGATCCGAGGCGCTTCGGCAAGTTGCAGGTGCTCGAAGACCGTAAGTTTTCCGCGCCGGGAGCCGAGCCTATTGCCGCTGATCGCGATGAGTTTGTGCGGCTCTTCAAGGGGCGCAACACTCCGATCAAAAGCGCGCTGCTCAACCAATCGCTGCTCTCCGGCATTGGCAATATCTATGCGGATGAGAGCCTGTTCCGCGCCGGAGTGAGGCCGCGACGACGCGCTGCATCGCTGACCCGAGCCGAACTCATGCGGCTTTATGGTGCGATTCAGCAGGTTCTGGCCGAAGCTATTGCCGCCGGAGGATCGTCGATCTCCGATTACGTGGATGCCGCCGGCGACAGCGGATTTTTCCAGCTACAGCATCGGGTATATCAGCGCACGGGCGGGCCCTGCCTGGTTTGCGGTGCCCGCATTAAACGAGTTGTAGTGGCTGGACGCAGCAGCCACTACTGTCCCCAATGCCAGCGTTAGAGCGGCACCAGGGTCACTGTGTCCGCTGGCAAAATGCTGGGTGCCCCAGGTTCGGGCCTCGCCCTTGGTTCTTGCGGCGATAACCTGGGAGTGTACAAGCCCGCAGCAAGAGCGGTTGCAGTGCAGGCCGGTCGGTCATCCCACCTTAGCCGCGCAAAAGAAAGAGCGCGCGGCGAAGGTGGGGCACCCGCGCTTTCTGGATACACCGTCCTTAGCCTTGCTCTAGCTGCGGTGCCGAACGTAATGCAGAAAGGAACTTATAGAAATGTCTTGCTACGCAATTGGAGTTGACCTGGGTGGCACAAACCTTCGGGTTGCTGCCGTGAATGAGAGTGGGAAGCTGCTCGCAAAGATCGAGCTGGCGACCAAGGTAAAGCAGGGACGCGAACACGTAGTCGATGAACTATGCTGCGCCACCAAAGGGTTGATCGAGGAGATGAAGGACAAGGCCTCCGCGCTGTGCGGCATTGGAGTGGGCATTCCCGGGCTGATTGACACAGAAAGTGGACGGCTCGTGGAGTCGCCAAACCTTCCGGGTTGGAGTGATTACGATGTGAAAGGCGAGATTGAGAAGCGCTTGGGCACTACGGTGATTCTGGATAACGATGCGAACATGGCAGCCTTGGGCGAGCAGTGGTTGGGCGCAGGGCGGAACTCAGAGAGCCTGTGCATGTACACGCTCGGCACCGGAGTGGGTGGAGGACTGATTCTGGATGGCAATCTCTGGCGTGGATGGAATGGCATGGCCGGCGAGCTTGGGCATTGCAATGTGGAGCCCGATGGCCACCCGTGCGGGTGTGGAAGCCGGGGCTGTCTTGAACAGTATGCTTCGGCAACGGCGGTAGTGCGATTGGCGCGGGAGGCGATAGCAGCGGGCGGTGCGGACACGGAGTTGCGCGGGATATCGGATTCGGAGCTCAGCTCACGCGTAATTTACGAATTTGCAATGAAGTGCGACAAGGTTGCGCAGAGTGTTTTTGATCGAGTGGGGCGGGCGCTGGGGCTGGCGATTGGGAATATGGTGAATGCCATGAATATTCCTGTATTCGTAATTGGCGGTGGCGCGTCGAATGCGTGGGATGCGTTCGCTCCCGCATTGTTCGCTGAGTTGCGCAAGCGCTCTTACATCTATAGGGACACCACGGCGGAGGATGGATCTGGAGTTGCCGGGAGGAAGCGCACAACCGTCGTGACGCGCGCGTTGCTAGGCGGCGAAGGCGGATTGTACGGTGCTGCACGATTGGCAATGCTGAGTCAGGCGTAGCACGACTGGATTTTCATGCCAGACGCAGCTTCTATTTGCTGAACTGGCTTATTGGGAGTGAGGGAGGCCAGAACGCGAACGCGTTCCGGCACCAACTCCGCAAATTTGCCCATGAGTTGCCTCTTCATCAGTTACTACTCTGAATCGGGATGACGGCGCGGCGGGCCGGAGGGACGACCTCCGCTGCGAGGCGGCCCCGAAGGACGACGCGCACCACCGCTACCGCCGCGAGGCGGACCAAAGCTGGTACGTTTTGCGCCGAATCCCGAGCCTCCTGATGGCCTGCCGCCTGCACCGCCGGAAGAACTGCGCCCCGGACCGGCACTCTTGCCAAAGCCTCCAGGACGACCGCCTGGCCGTCCTTCACCGCTGCGCTTGAAATCTCCGCCGGGACGCTTGAAATCGCTACTGCTCCCGCTGCGTGGCTTGTAATCTCCGCCAGTGCGCGGAGCGTAGCCGGTCGGCTTGCCCGGCCCCCTGGAGTACTTGCGATCACTGGTGAATCCGCCGGGTTTCTTGTCAAAGCTTCGATCACCGGCAGGCTTTGAGTATGGCCGCGTGGCATCGAAGGGCTTACGCTCGAAGTTTTCGGTCTTTTCGCTGCCAAGGTCGCGGTGCTTGCTTGGCTTTACAAATTTTGGCTTGGCGAACTTGCTGAAGCCGAATCCGTCGCTGCCGCTCGCGGTGCGTTTTTCGGGAGCCGCGCTGTATCCGCCTTCGCGCTTTGCAGAGGGGCGCTTAACATATCCACCTTCGCGTCCACCTTCGCGCTTGGCGAAGCCCCCTGAAGGCTTGCGATCAAAGCTGCCTGCAGGCTTGGCGTAAGTGCGCTTTGGCCGTTCCGCAAAATCGCTGGACGGTTTGGAGCCGAACTCCCCAGCCGGTTTGCGCGTGTATGGGCGCTTGGCGGCAAATCCATCGTCACGCCGCACGGAGTCGCGACCGAACTTCGGACGACTGAACTCTGGACCACGGGGCGATCCCACATCTGCTGACTGCGGCGGACGTGGGGCACCTCCGGGAGCTGAAAATTCACGGCGTGGTGATGAGGCCGGAGGACGCGTGAAGCTGCCACGGCGCACCATGGGAGCAGGCGCCGGAGCGTCTGCGCTGGGCTTGCCGCGACGGCCCTTTACGAAGCGTGCGGCATCCACGCGGGGCCTGCGTTCGGGACGGTCGTCTTTTCTCTTCACCTTGATCGGCTTGGGTTTGAATGGCGTATCCATCGACTTGCGAAGCTGGTTCACTTCCTTGGTCGTAAGGTGACGGAATTCGCCGGGCTCAACGTCGAGAGTCAGCGAACCGTAGCGCACGCGCTTGATCTTTTCAATGTGGTAGCCGATCTGCTCGAACATGCGGCGGATCTGGCGATTTCTGCCTTCGGTGAGGGTTACCTCGTACCACGGATTTTCCTGATCCACGGCAAGTTGAATGGCTGCAGGCTGGGTCATGATGGCGAACGAACGGCGCTCGGTTCCGGGCTGCTTCTTACCGCGAACGCCGGTCAAACCGGGTTCCGGAGGCAGCATGATTCCATTGCGCAGCTTGTCGATCTCTTCTTCGGAGGGCTTGCCGCTAACTTTCACCATGTAAGTCTTGGCGATGTGGGAGCCAGCTTTGGTTAGCTCCGCCATGAGGTCGCCGTCATTGGTGAGCAGCAGCAGACCTTCGCTCATGTAATCGAGACGGCCCACGGGGAAGACGCGCTCGTCCACTCCTTTAAGCAGGTCCATTACCGTCGGGCGGCCCTCGGGATCGCTGACCGTGGTCATGTGGCCCTTGGGTTTGTAAACCGCAAGATAGACGTGGCGCTCGGGTCCGCGAAGCAACTTGCCATCGACTCGAATCTCATCGATTCGTGGATCGGCCTTGGTACCGGGTTCGGTGACGACATGCCCATTTACGGAGACGATGCCGGCCGCAATCAACTGCTCGGCTTTGCGCCGCGATGCGAGTCCTGCCGCGGCTAGAATCTTTTGTAGTCTTTCAGGTTTTGCTTCCATGGTACCCACAGCCTTTCCGCTGAATCCGCTCGCCATCAGGCGATCGAAGAAATTAACTCGTAATAAATATCAGGGGCGCCACCCCCTGAGAGGGGTTTCGAATTGCTATTTAGTGGCCGATGGATGCTCGGCTTCGGGTACATTGTCAGACTCTGACTGCGGCTGGCTGTCGGCCGCTTCTACTGGTTCGGATGGTTGTGACTCTACGGCTTCCGGTGGTTCTGGAAGGGAAGACACCTCGTCGTGGGTTTCCTGATTCTCTGAGGACTCTGCTTCGAGTGACCCCGCATCTCGCGACGCGGTTTCAGGCTCGAAGAGCGATGGAGCTTCCTGCGGCTCGGTTGGCGTGATTTCAATCGTTCCATCGGAGGCAAGCTGCGAGAACTCCTCCATGCTTGGCAACTCGTTCACGTCGTTCAAACCGAAGCGCAGCAGGAAGTCCTTGCTGGTTTTGTATTGCATGGGCCGTCCGATGACTTGTTTTCGTCCGGCGGTGGTGATGAGCTTGCGGTCAAGCAATGTGCCCAATACGCTGGCCGATTCCACGCCGCGAATATCGGAGATTTCGGGACCGGTGATGGGCTGTTTGTAGGCGATAACCGCAAGGGTCTCAAGGGCGGCGAGCGAGAGACGAATCGGCGGCTTCAGGCTTTTGGCGAAGGCGCGTACCACGTCGTGATGTTCCGGCTTGGTTGCCATGCGGAATCCACCTGCAACCTGACGGATTTCCATGCCGCGGTCTTCATTGGCGTAATCAGTCACCAACTCGACGAGAACCTCGCGGACGCGGGCACGCACGGCTTTATCTTCGGCAATCTCCGCGTCGGTCTTTTTGGGCTGACGCTTGCGCGAAGTTGTTTCAGGGGCGGCAACGGTGGCGGATTCGGCTGGAGAGGGCTCTGGATCTGGCACGGAACTTGTCGTCACGGGCTCTTGCACAGTACCCTCTTCGGGTGTCGCATCTGGCTGAGCTTCTAACCGATCCTCTGTTTGAGTTTCTTTATGAGCCGATTGTTCGGGGTCTGGATCGGCTGCGGAAGTGGATTCGGAAGCAGCGATGACCTCCGTGTTCTCCGGCGATGCAGCATCTATTTGACTTGCCTCTTCCGGCATCAACGGGCCGGTTTCGGGACAGATCAGCTCTGCCGAATCCATGGCAAGCTCGGGCAGGAGTTCGCTCTCTTCGTCCTCGACGGCCTTGGCAGCGGCTTCGGCAGCCGAGTCGGCCTGTTCGATGGCGAGGTTTTCCCGCGCAGAGGCGAGGTCGGCCAGCACAACATCCTTCAGCAGCAGAGACATCTGCTCCAGCGTGACCGGATCTTCGGCCGCGTAGATAATTGCCTCGACTTTTGCTTTCAAACTCATCTTGACTCGCTTGTCGAAAGAATCTTCATTATTGCCAGTCGTCGCGCACGGATGAACCGCCTTCGTCCACAAGGCGGTCAAAGCCGGTAGATTTTTTCAGTACGACTTCGCCAAATACATCATCCTGCCGGCAGACCACGGCCTGCAAGCGGATCATCTCCAGGATTGCCAGGAACGAGCAGACCAGCGCGGGACGCGAACGCAGGTGACGCAATAATTGCTTCAGCCGAATCGGCCTGTCTTCCACCATCAAGCGGCGGCGCACGTATTCAATCATCTGTGCAACCGTGACGGCCTCTTCGTCAAACTGCAGAGAGGGCCGGTTCTTGGCGCGCTCCAGAATCTTCTGAAAAGTCCTAACTAGGTCGATGACGTCTGCTGCCAGCTCAGGTTCGGTGCCCTCCGCATCGCGAAAATCCTTGAGCGCGGGGTTTGTGAGGACCGCTTCTTCAAGCTGCTGTTTCTGCAAAAGCATCTGCGCGGCTTGCTTGTAGCGTTCGTGCTCCAGCAGGCGATTGACCAGTTCGAGTCTCGGGTCCTGTTCGTCGGGCGGAGCGTCCGGATCGCGCGGTAGCAGCATCTTGGACTTGATCTGGATCAGCAGCGAGGCGGTGTAAATGAACTCCGCCGCCAGATCCAAGTCGAAGTTGCGGATATGCTCGACATACGCCAGATACTGCGCGGTGATCTGCGCAATGGGAATGTCGTAGATGTCGATGTCCTGCTTGCGAATCAAGTCCAGCAGCAGGTCAAGCGGCCCGTCGTAAACGGTGCCCACGCTCACCGAAAAAGGAAAAATATCGGCAAGAACGGGTACGGGTTTGGGACCGCCTTGCCTGGCTTCCTTCGCCGAATCCGATTTCTTCGCAGACGGAAAAACCGGCGGCGTTGTGGGCTGTTCGCTCATTGCCTACTCTCCGATTTTTGCCGGAGCCTGGTAGCCCAGTGACATGTGCATGGACTGGCGTACCTCGACCAGCGTTGCGTCAGCGGCGGCTCGCGCCCGTGCCGACCCGGCTTCGAGGATATCCCATGCGCGCTTCGGATCGTTCTCGTATGTGTGGCGGACTTCTTGAATCGGGTTCAGAATCGAGACGATATTATCCGCGACCCATCCTTTGCACTGAATGCAGCCGATACCTGCCGTGGTGCAGCCTTCGCGCACGTTGGCCATGGTTTCGGCGTTACTGAAAATCTTGTGCAGATCGCCGACGGGGCATATATCGGGATTGCCGATGTCGGTGCGGCGGACGCGCGCCGGATCAGTGACCATCGTCTTGAGCTTCTTGCGAACCTCAGCCTCAGGGTCGCTGAGCAGGATGGAGTTGCCGTAGGACTTCGACATCTTGCGGCCATCTGTGCCGGGAAGTTTGGCCGCTGGGGTTAGAAGCGGCTGTGGCTCAGGAAAGACATGCTGCGGCTTCGAGTGCTTCGCCTGCTTCGAGTCGCCTGTACATTCAATAGGATAGAACTGGTTGAATCTGCGCGCAATCTCGCGCGTGATCTCGACGTGTGCAACTTGATCCTCACCCACTGGGACGTAGGAGGCTTGGTACATGAGAATGTCGGAGGTCATCAGGACGGGATAGCCGAGGAATCCGTAGGTACCGAGATCCTTTTCTTTTATATTCTCCCGCTGCTCTTTGTAGGTTGGCACACGTTCAAGCCAGCCCAAAGGAGTCATCATGGAGAGTAGCAGGTGAAGCTCGGCGTGCTGCGGCACATGGGACTGGATGAAAAGGGTTGCCTTTTCGGGATCGAGTCCAGCGGCAAGCCAGTCGAACGCCATCTCCAGGATGTTTGCCTTGACGCGCGAGGTGTCAGCGTAATCAGTTGTGAGGGCGTGCCAATCGGCAACGAAGAAAAAACAATCGTAATCGTTCTGGAGCCGGGTCCAATTCTGCAGCGCGCCCACGTAGTGGCCGATGTGCAGCTTGCCGGTTGGTCTCATTCCGCTCAGTACGCGGCGGTTCACAGCTTGTATGGCTTCTGCCGACATCCGTATCTCTCTCAGGAAGTCCTTCGGATTGGAAAATCCTTGGGGAAAGTGGGCTGGCCTCGGTGGCCAAGCCTGCGGGCAGCAGACACAATCCAGCTCAAAGCCGGGGAAGCTCTACAACATGCCCGAAACCTTGATACTAACACGTCGGGCAGAGGAAGTTCCCGCCGGGGACTCCGTGCTTTAGCCTGTCGCAGGGTCAGCGCTGCGTGATTGTGACCTGATCTTTGCCAAGGATGGCCGTGTCGATGTGGGAGTGCAGAGGGAAATGCGAGTCCATCCCGACTGCATTTCCATATTTTGGCCGCAGATAGCGATTGCAGAAGTATTCCAGGGCCATTTCCGGAATCTTGACGCCGTCAAATTCGACGGATCGAACATGCACGGTGCCAACTCCTTTGACTGCAGCGGCTTGGGCGGTGGCCGTGACGTGGTGTTTGCCGGTAAAAAGTTGGAGCAGGGGATTGTTGCGCGTACGATTTGAGGTGAGGCGGTCGAAATCGACCTCGGCATCGCCATGCACAACGGCCGGATCGCTGGTGAGTTGAACCCGCGTGACACCCTCCGGCAATTTCACGCCACCCTCATTCAGGTAGGCGTTCCATTCAGCGGCAGTCAAGACCGTTGGGCGATTCGAGGGGTGCTCGCTGCGCCCGTTTCCGCCGATCCAATCGATCTTGCGCTCGGCGTTTGCGAAGGCGGCGGACCGTCTCTGTTCTCCGTAGGTTGTCGCCAGCAGAAACGCAACGGCAACGACAAGAACAACTGCCCCACTCAAACCAAAAGATGGTTTGAATGGGCCACGCGTTAGTGGACTTCCCGATGTGCATTCCCCGACGATGGAGCGAAATACTTTCATCTGCGACCGGCTTGTGTTGGCGGCGGCGCTGGCGTGCCCTGTTGGGGTTTCAGCAGCGTTCCAGTCACCTTCCACACGGCGCCGTTGGCTTGTGTAAACTCCAAAGCGAGAGCCAAGTCGCGCGAAGCAGTCCCATTCAGTCGATAGATGCCCGCAGGAGTGTTCCATTTGCTATCGGAGATGGTCCAGCCACCTTTATCCAGTACGGCTTTGCCTGAGCCATAGAGCACGCGCCAGGGAGTCTTGCCGTCGGGCGAGATCCTCAGCGTACCGCCATTCCAGGTGAACTCCGTCTCCGCCAGTGCGGATTTTGCCAGGGTACTCGCATCCCATCCGGCCATCTCCAGCTTGTACTTGAGGCCCAAAGCACCGGTTCCCAAGGGGGCATTCAGGAGCGTTCCCAGCTTCTCGGATTGCACCCGCGCCACCGTCCCCGTACTTTCGTACGCAGGCTCGCTGCCGGTGAAGTCCATCTTCCAATTGCCCGAGACGGTGCCACCAAACAGATCGGCCCGAGCGTTCTTCAATTGCAACACGCCGTCGGCCACTGAGAAATCGGTTTCAAAGCCAATGCCTGTGGTAGAGCCCAAGGTCAGCCGCCGGGCGGTAAGGTGTCCAGTGGCGCGAAGTTGGGCGATCACATTGTGCTCGGCCCCGCCCACCCCGAGAAGCCGGTACCAGGGTTTCTTTTTCAGTCGTGGATTCAGTACTTTGTTCCACTGTTCGGGATTCAAATTATCGGTCTTGAGGTCAAAGCTGGACTCGCATAGTGACTCACCATCGCAGGAGCGTCGCAGGTTGGCGCTGCCACTCAACGTCACCTTGCCTACGGTTGCCGAGGCGTTGAGAAGGGTGAAGCGGTCATGATCCAGTTCAACGCGGGCGCTGGAAATCGTAAACGGCTCGGCAAGTCCGGGTACTTCGGCGCGAGCATTCTTCAACTGCGCAGTCCCAGTGATCTCGGGCGATGCGAATGCCGTCCAGTTTCCGCCGATCACCAAATCGATCATTGCCGAGCCAGCCAGCGCAATTTTGGGGGCTCCAACGCCGATGGCGCGCGCAAACTGTTGCAGGCGTTCGAGCGTGGCGTCTCCTTTTATGTGCAAATCAAAGCGCTGGCCGTCGAGTTGGCCGTTGATGGCGACCGGCGTTTCTCCGCCGAGCGGCAGGTTGAAACTTTGCACCACCAACGCGCGCACGGGTATGCTTTTGGTAGAGCGCCCGCGCCGTCCCGGCACGGAGACTCCCTCCTCTGTGTTGACCGTCGCCACGGCTTTGTTGATTGCGAGATCCTTTCCCAGAACGGCAGAGTGGACGACGAGTCCGTTGACCACAAGGTTGCCAATCCACTGCGAGGGTGCGTCGTTCATGCGATGGGCATAGAACGAGGCGGAGATGGCGCCATTCGCCGTAAGGTCTTCCGGCAGGTTCCGCTTGGCGCGCCGCGCCAGATTCAGCAAGGCATTAGCACCGAGGTTTTGTGCGGTGATTTCGAGATCGTAACGAGGATTGCGGAGACCGCGCAGCGTGCCCTTAACGGAGAGCAGTCCCCCTTCCAGGGGCAAGCGGCACTCGGTGTTTTGCAGCAGGCTGGCGCTTACGTTCAACTCGCCCTTACAGGTGGCGTTGAGGTCCGTGTCTCCGCTGGAGATGTCATATCGCCGGAAGTCGCGAAGCTTCGTTGCCGTATTGAACTGGAGCGCACCCGGGGTGCCGCTGAATTGCGCGCTCGTCTCCAGCGCGCCGCGCCATCCGCGGTCCTCGCCATAGATGAGGCGAGTGAGATTGCCAAGTTGCAGGCGCTCCCAAGTCACAGTGGCCTTCATTGGAGAGTCACGTAACATACCGGCGCGCTGCATTGTTACTTCGGCCTTTACGGTTCCAGTGTCGGTTACCGGCATGTCAGTTCGCACGGGCCGTGCTACCAGCCTCATTCGCCATTGATTCTCGGCCGGGCTGAAGAGAGCAAAGTCCGCTTCGGTGAAGGAAAAGACGCTTTTCTCCAATCCATACTTAAAGTTTATGCGGCCATTGGTTGCCTCGATGTAGGGGAACCGCGTACGCGTCTCCGAGAGAGGGGCGGAGGTCGGAGCCGCCTGGGTGCGCGACGCCTTCCATAACAGTGACTCCAAATTCCAGCTTCCATCCTCGCGCTCGGCAAGGTTAAGACTGGGATAGCTAAGCTTGAGGCGGGCGATTTCCAAATGTCCACGCCAGAGCGAACTGAGGCTCAAGTAAGCCGTAACTTCATCTGCATGAAGAATCGGCTCGACGCTGTAGGCAGAGTCATCGCCCACGGAGACGTTACTGAGATAGAAGCCGGGCTGAGGCAGCAGGCGCAGCTCGACGGCATCCGCGGTGACGGGACGCCCGAGGGCGTTGCTCATCGACTCGATGATCCGGCCTTTATAACGTCCTACGTTTACGAACGGAGGCAGCACGAGGGCCGCCACTGCGAGAACGACCGCAATCGCGATTCCCCGGCGTATTCTCTTCGGAGCCATGACTAGCGCACCACGTGCAACATGCGCGACCAGCGTGTGTCATTGAAGAAGTGGGTCAGGATGTGGAAGAAGAAGCCAACGCGATCACTCACGGTTGTCTTGGTGTATTGGTCGTCCGGGGTCCGGAAGGACCAGTAGATGAACATGGGCCTGCCAACGACGTTCTCTCGCGGAATGAATCCCCAGAATCGGCTGTCATAGCTTACGTCGCGATTGTCTCCCATGCCGAAATACGCATTGGGCGGCACCACGACGTCCTCGCCTTGGATGTGATCCGGGAGGCTGAGTTGCCAGTCGGGGAAGAGCTGGTCCTCGCGAGCGGGAGCCACGGCAGGGAACTCGTCGCGATACGGGTTGTAGTCGCCGCGGGAGTGGATCGCATACGGTTCGTTCTGCAGCGTACCGTTGAGATATACCTTGCCTCCGCGCAGATGAATACGGTCACCAGGAACGCCGATCACGCGCTTCACCACGAACAATCCTGGCTCCGATGGAGAAACAAATACGACGACGTCGCCACGCCGGGGATCGCGGTAAGGAATGATCTTGTCCACAAAGCTGGACTTGGGAGCCAGCCGCACGCGATCCACAAAGACATGATCGCCGATCAGCAGCGTGCCCACCATGGAGGAGGTTGGAATTTCAAAAGCCTGCATGCAAAAAGTAATGATAAACAGGCCGATGACCAGCACCGAAGCGATGGAAGCGACAAACTCCGGCGTCGTTTCCTTGGGTGGTGCTGGCAGCTGCTTCTCTTCTTCGACTTCTCTTAATTCTTTCGCCAACTTAGTCCAGTCCTGATCTGGCCGGCGTCAAGGCGCCAGGCGCAGAATCCGCCGCCAGCGCAAATTACCGAGCGCATGGGAAATGCGGGCACGTAGAGTGAAAAGTTTATCATCCGCAGAGCCGCTTTCCATTGGGTTATCGTCATCCGGGGTCTCCACGATGCTGAAGTAGATGAGCATGGGACGTCCAATTATGTTTTCACGAGGGACGAATCCCCAGTACCGGCTATCCAGACTCTGGTCGCGATTGTCACCGAGAACGAAGTACTGGCCGGGTGGCACAATTAGTTCGCCGTCTTCCACCAGGGAACGCAATCGCGTAGCCCAATCCACGCTTATATTTTCATTGATCCAGCTGCCGCGGGGGAAATTATCGCGAAATTCATCGTGAAAACGCTCCTTGAAAACCGGATAACTCTCCTGCAGGGCGCGTCCATTTATATAGACGCGGCTACGCACCAGGCGTATGCGGTCGCCGGGCAACCCGATCACCCGTTTTACGAAGTGCTGCGACGTATCCGCCGGATAGCGAAAAACGACGATGTCCCGGCGATGAATAGCACGATAAGGCAAGACGAAATGCCATGCGCCAGCAGGTCCGAAGCGTGTTTTGTCGACCAGAAGGTAGTCACCCACGAGCAGGGTATTTTCCATCGAACCGGAGGGTATCCGGAAAGCCTGCACGACAAATGTGATGATGAACAGGGCGATGGTCAAAGCCAGCAAGGCAAACTGCACATGGGCAAACACATCCCAGGATGCGCGCTTGGGCTTGGGGGCCATCAGGGGTATGGCTTCCTCGATTGTGGAGGATTCCGTGAATGCAACTTCCGCAACGTCTCCCGAATCTCCGGGAGTATTGGGTGGAAGCACTGCGCGTAGATTCGGCGGCGCTTGGCTGGGTCCCAATTCGTTACATTCTTCCGGACTCAAATCGCCGGGCTCTGGATCATTCATTGCGACTGCTCTGCAGGCGCTCCAGCGCCTTCTGTGCGGCCAACTGGCTGGCAGCTTTCTTGGTGTTGCCGCTGCCCACGGCGACAAATTCGGTCTGGTCGTCCGGATTGAGCGCAATTACCTGCATGGTGAAGCTCTTACGGTGAGCCGGACCTTCTTCACCGACCAATTCATAACGCGGTTCGGGACAGCCGCTGGCTTGCAGCGTCTCCTGCAGCCGGGACTTGTGATCGGCGACCAGCACCTCGTCGCCGGCGTCGGCGAGCCGCTCCAACTCAGGCTCAAGTATATGGGAGAGCACGAATGCGCGGGCCACGAACAACCCTCCGTCCAGGTACAGCGCCGCCAGCGTGGCCTCTACGGCGTCGGCCAGCACGGCTGTTTTGCGGCGTCCCCCGGTTTTCTCCTCGCCCTTTCCAAGCCGAAGATAGCTTCCCAGTTCCAGTTCCAACGCGCATTGCACGAGGTGATTAGCATTGACCAGATGGGCGCGCAATTTTGACAACTCACCCTCCTGATATGCAGGAAAGCGCTGGAACAGTTCCTGGCTGGCGACCAGCTGCAGCACGGCATCGCCCAGGAATTCCAGTTGCTCATTATCCCCGATGGGCTCCGGACTCTCGCGGGCAAAGGAGCTGTGAGTAAGCGCCTGCTGAAGCAAGTCGCGATTGGCGAATTGGTGGCGCAGCGATTTTTCGAGATTGTCGAGAGGAAGGTGCTTCATAAGCGCGCTTCATGTATTGCCCCCGCGCTCGAGTGCCGGGCGCGGGGGTTCCGATTACTTGCTGACAGGCGGCGCCGGGGTGGCAGAGAGTTTCTCCAGGCGTGACTTCTCCTGCTCCGCCAGTTGCCGGATCTGGCTGTTGGGCTCAGATGCGGCGATTGCCTTTTTCGCCGCAACTAACGCAGCTACGTAGTCGTCGCTCTTATCGTGCGCCACGGAGAGGCGCAGCCAGACGACAGCGTCGGCATTTTCCTTTTCCTCGGCGATGGCGGCGTTGTATTCCTTGATGGCCGTAAAATAATCGAGCTTCTTGAATGCTACCGTTGCAATGATCTCGTGGGCGGTTCCACGGAGTTGCGCCAGCGCTCCGGCAAACTGCTCGGGCGTCATGTTTGCGGGCTGCGGCAGATCGCCCGAATATTGCAGTGCGTTGCGCGCATTAGCGGTTGCTTCGGCCAGACGGTCATCCCGGTCCAAGTCGCTCTCATGCGTGCGCTCAGCCAGCATATCGGCGGCGGTAAGCAGGGCCACTGGATTATGCGGATCGTATTTCAGAGTGGCGCGGGCCATCTCGAGGGCTTTGTCAGAATTATTCGCAGCTTGGTATAGGCCCATCGACTGCTGGAAGAGAAGTGGGCGCAATTCGCTGTTCGGAAATTTCTGGGCAAAATCGGTCGCCGACGCTTCTGCTTTGGCTGCATCCGTCTGTGAAGCTGCAGTCTTGAAAGCCTCGTATTCAGCCTGCGTTTTTGGCTGCGGACCCTTCTTGGCAGTCTGGTTGGCAGGCACCGCAGCGCTCTGGCCGGAGGTCGAAGCCGGGGCCTGCGCCAGCGCCCAGGTGGTGCATAGAAGAACTGCAGCCGTACATAAAGTTTTCGCGATATTCAAAGTTCTCTCCGTTTCTAATCAGTTGGACGTTTGGCGGGCGTTTCGTACGCCTGCCGCAGTCCTTTTTCCGCCGCCGCTATCAACTCTGGTGTTCCGCCCACGTTCAGCGCCGCCCGATAGTGTTCCACTGCCTCTTGGCGATGCTCCTGGATATCTAGTATGCGTCCCAGGTACACATGTGACCAGCCCCGGATCTTTGCATCGCCGGAGGCCGTCGCCGCGCGTTCAAACAAATCCTGCGCGTCGTTCAAATTGCCACCGGCAACCGCTACCCGGGCCATCACAAAGAGAGCTCTTCCCTGGTCTTCCTGGTTCTGAATCGCCTGCTGGGCGTAATTTCGTGCGCCGTCAAAATTGCCGTTGGCCAGGGCTCGTTCCGCGAGATCAACCAGCATCTCCTTGTGCTGGCCTTTGCGAACCAGTTCCGGCGTGCTGCTTTTGAGGAAGGGGACTGTGGCAGCGAACTTCTGCTGCCGTTGTACGTCGATACCGTGCAGCCAGTCGGCATACGACTGGTCAAAGCCCACCTCGTCGCGCTCGAATAAGACCAGTTTGTCATAGAAATACTGGGTCAGAATGAAGCCTTGCCGGGTTGAATCCCAAGCCAACTCTTCTTTGGGTTTAGCAGGACCTTTGAGGCCTCCCAACTGTCTTGCCTCAATCGCCCTGATCAGCGATTCGGTCAGCAGCAACCCCATGTCAAATTTGTAGCTGTCATCCAGGGGTGCGCTGCGTACCGACTCCCGCAGCGGCGAGATCCGCTCCAACGTGGTCCCCCGGGAAAGCACCTTGGCATCTAGAATGTAATGCAAATAGGTGTGGCGAATCAGGTCCAGCCGAATCGCACCGGCGTTGGTTGGGGAGATCACCATGTAGTAATCGTCGGCATAGTTGCGCGAGTTGACTTCGCTGGGTGCGGCCATCGGCTCCACATAAATGACAAACTCGTGCCTGATGTAGCCGCTCAAATTGCGTTTGAGATAGAGGTCGGTGGAAAGCAGCGTACCATTGATCGGTTTGTGAAGGCTCTCGATCAACTGCTCGTAATCAGGCCGATGGCGCTGCCAGATGGCGTTGAGATTAGCTTCCACACTGAAGCGCTGCAGCAGAGGCAGAAATCCTAGAACGAAGATTGCATCCGGAGGCAGACTGCTTTCCTTGGTGCGCAGGTCCAGCTTCGGGCTGTCGTTCAGGTTCAGTCCAAGAGCGACGTAGTTGGAAAGAGTGCGCGAAGCGTTGTCCTGGCGGTGATCCTCGTAAAAGACACACATTCTGCGTAATTCCAATTGCGCTTGCTGCGATTGCGCAGCCTTCAATACCTCTCCGCGAATCTGCTGGCGCAATGGAACCGACTGCGACAGGTCAGCGTCATAGCCGCACGCATTGATCGCCGCCATCACGGAAAATAGCCCCTGACTGGTTTCCACGCTCATGCGGGGTGTTTGTTGGGCCATGGTTGGCAGGGTGAGGATGCCAACCACAAGCAAAATCGAAAGGCGGATTTTCAGTGGGCCCTCCCGGTCTGATTCATTTTCTAGGTCGTCTCGCTGTTCGAGTCAGTTTAAGAGGTGCGCGCCGGGGAAGCAAATACTCCATTTGCGGAAGTTTGTGCAACCAACCGAGTAGCAGAACAACATCCCTCCGGGGCTAAAGCCCAGAATTTATGCGGCTCTTACGGCACGGCTGAAGCCGTGCCCTTTCAAAACCTTGTTTATGCAGCCAGTTCTAACCGCCGACGTTGATATTAGAGAACGAGATAACGACCCTCCCGCTGGTTGGCATTCCGAAGCTGGTCGCAGGACGGAAGCGGGTAAAAATCAAAGCGTTTTTCATCTCCGGGCTCAGTTCATTCTGGCCAGGCGAATTTAACACGCGGTAATCCTGAACCCGGCCCTGGGCATCGATGACGGCCTCCACCAGGATGGCATCGCCATTACTTGTTCCAACCTCAAGACCAAAAGGCGCAGAGGTCATTTCGGGCGGTGTGTAGAGCTTCGTCGGCACGTCATTTGCACTGGACAGGCGCGCCGGCACCAGCATTCCAATCAACAATCCGAAGATCACGACTGCGGAAACCAGTCCGGCGGCAGCGGGAACCATGAAGGCGTTCAGGGCATTTTCCCAGCGCACCAGCACGCCCTCCCAGCGGCTGTGGCGGGTAGCCAACTGCTGCGAAAGCGCAACCTTTATATAGAGCGCGAGCTCCGGCGGCGCTGGGTGCGGTTCCATAGTGGCCATCAACCGCTTGGTCTGGCGCAATGCGGCAAGTTCCGCACCGCAGCCCTCGCACTCGGCCACATGCTGATTGAGCATCTGAAACTGTTTACCGTCCAGCATCGAGTCCAACATAGGCGAGAACAACCGCTTTGCTTCCGCACATTTCATGGTGTGACCTCGATCTCGCGATCTCGCTGCGTCAGCTTTCGCATGCGGCCTTTTCCATTCGATCCCGAGGATACCCCTGCCTCGGGGCCCAGTTCGTGGGCATAACGTTCCAGCCGTTTCCGCAGTGCTTCGCGTCCGCGCACCAGCCTCGACTTGACCGTTCCCAAGGAGGTCTCCGTCACGGCTGCGATTTCTTCATAGGACAGATCTTCAATGTCGCGTAGCACCACCGCGGTACGATAGTGCTCCGGTAACTCCTGCAACACCTGTTCAACCCGCGCCCGCACCTGGCCGCGCGATACGGTTTCAAACGGCGACTCGGCGGAATCCATCAGGCTGTCGCGCAAACTCAACGAACGGCCCTCGCCATCGCTCGTGACAGGCTCAATGGACAGTTCCTGCACCTTGTGACGGAAGAACCAGCGGCGGCGGTTGCTCGCCTCATGGATGGCGATGCGATACATCCAGGTCTTCAGGCTGCTTTCGCAGTTGAAGTTATTCATGCCGCGAAAGACCTTGATGAAAACTTCCTGCGTGGTATCGGGAGCGTCGGTGGGATCGTCCAGGATTCGGTACACCAGATTGTAGAGGGTCTGATGATACTGCGCGATGAGTCGCGTGTAGGCGTCCTCGTTCCCCGCCTTCAACTCGGCGACGATCGAAGCATCTTCCGGGCGCATTTCCCATGCGCTGACCAATTCGCCCACCGAGGCTACTCCTGCGGCACTCAACGTGCAACCTCCATGTTAATCCTGTCCGCTCCCCGTAAACAACTCACGACCTCCCGTGGCACGGGCGTACTTAGTGGATAGACTCCGTCTGGCGCGAAAATGTTCCCGAAATTCGGCGAAACCTCGAAAACCGCTGCGAGCTTGCGGCTACTTGTTGGGGGTCTGGGATTGACCTAGGGCCGTCTTCGGCTTCTTCTTTGGCTTGGGTTTTGGCCGATTGTCGTCCACTACGATTTTCGTGGGAGGTTTGATGGCTGCAGCCGCCGCCGCGACTTTGGCGCGAAGGCGGGCCAACTCGGCATCGTCTTCCTCTGCCAGCAAATCCACCCGCTCGGCCACTTGGCGCCGAAGCTGATCGAGCTGGGCAATGTCAGCGGCCAGTGGATCAAATTGATCCTTGGCACCGAAGGCCCCAGCGGATTCAACCAGTGCGGAAAAAGTGTCATAGAGTGCATTCAGGTTGCGGTACAGCCGGAAATTAGCGTTTAGCGAGGCTGGCGAAGCCTCGACCCGCTGTAACAGGTCCGGTACCGCATATTTCAGGTTACGGCTGATTGACGTCGCGGCAGCCTGGGACTGTTGTTTGCTTCCGGCATCGGTCTTCCACTTGTCAATGCGCAACCGGGCTATATCTGCGCTGAATTTCTCAGCCGAGCTCCGAACCTGATTGAGCAATCCGGCCCCAGCCCGTGAATCCAACGGGACAGAGGCGCTGGACTGCGGCGCCGGGGTCGATTTGGGAGCGCCAGCGGTGTTGCTGGGCACCTGCGCCCATGCCGCCGAACAAGCCAGCAGGAAATAGAAGAGAATCTTCATTGGCGTTCCTGTGATTCTGGGAGCTGGAATCTCTCTTAGTTCTTAGGATGCGGGAATAAAAACGGAAGGACGCTGCAAATTCCGGTGAACTCCTGGTTTTCTTGGCCCAATAATGTTTCATGAGTCTTCGCAGCATGCAACTCATCTGAACGATGAGCAAGACGATCTGGGAACAGGCAGGTACACAATGAGCCATAAAGTAAGAAAGCATGGAGACAGCGAAGTGGAGCTGGATGAAATCGGCTTCGATCCCGGTCAGGCAGGTCCAGAAAGCGGAGGACAATCCGGAGACGCGCAGGACTTGGACGCAGGCAGTGAGGCGGCGGACGAAAGCGTGGAAGAACTCGCCGAGGACGATCAGGCATATGAGGCCGGAGTGGTGGAAGGCGTGGAGGATGCCGGAAATCATCCAGAGCGTCCGGTGCGCAGCCACGAAGATAGACGCCCCGCGCATGAGAACCAACTCCCGCCCGATCCGGACTGGAAGTAGCAGCTAAGATCCGATTGCCCTGGCACGTTCTTGCAGCGGAGGAGAGTGCCTGAGGAAAGATACTCATGACGGAAGAAGCAGTTTCTGAACTGTGACGTTGCCGATACCTGAAATTCTCTGCTTCACGAAATATATTTTCGTTCAGACTTTCGAACTCCGCGCGAACTTACTTAGTACCACTTAATTCTCTCTTTCCTTGTTTTCTCTCTTCTCTATATTGACGAGCAAGCATCCATTTTCATTGTGTTATCGCGCCTTGGCCGAGTGCAAGCCCAACGAGTGAGTCGAAATTTTGCAGCAAGCCCTGATGAACTAATACGGGAATGTTTCTTATAAAGGAAGCTTGTATTCCACTAAGTGTGTCTCATACCACTTCAGTGTTATTTCTTTTTGCGAAATTCCCGCATCATACGGTCAGAGTTTCTGTCCGCAACACTTCGGGCCTAGTGACGTCAGCGTAGGCTTCTCGGCGACTCAACTACAGAACCACTTGAAAAGCATTCCCAGAGGACTCGGCTATGAGCAGAGACAGTGCGCAGGGTTTGGCGCAATTGTATGGTGCAAATTTGAGCTGGAGAAAGTGGGCCGCATTTGTCGGTGTGGTACTACTTGGTGCGACATCCTTGGCGGCGCAGGTGGCCGGGCGTCAAAATCGGATATCGCAAGCAACTTCAGCAAAACCGAACACTGAACTTTCTGGAACGGTCCATCCGTTGACCGCAAGGGCGACCGATCTCGGTTCCGTGAACTCCAACCTTCAACTCAACTCGATGACGCTGAATATTGCCCTTAGCGCAGGTCAGAAGCAAGAGATTGCGGCGCTACAGAAGGCACTGCAGAATCCGAACTCCCCGCAGTACCACAAATTCCTGACACAAGCCGAGTACGGAGCGCGCTTCGGCCTGACGGACGCGGATTTAAGCCAACTGAAGTCGTGGCTGGCGTCACAAGGCTTCACGGTGAACGGCGTTTCGAAAACCCGCACTTCGATTTCATTTAGCGGCAAAACTTCGCAAGTGGAGTCGGCGTTCCAAACTCAGTTGCACCAGTACAAACTGAATGGCGAGACTCACTTTGCCAATGCCACGGCGCTACACGTTCCAGCACAGTTCGCGGGAGTGATACTGAGTGTGAGCGGCTTGGATACCTTCCGCCCGAAGCCAAGAACAAACCGGATTTCGGCGCGTCCCTATTACACGTTAGACTCCAGCGATTACTTTCTGACTCCGGCCGACTGGGCGACGATCTACAGCTTGAATTCGATCTACACCGCAGGCTTTGATGGAACGGGCGTGCATGTGGGCGTGGTCGGACAGACTTATGCGCCACAGGCGGATATTGACAATTTCCGCACGGCTGCGGGATTGTCCGCGACCAAATTGACCTACGCGTGTATTAGTTCGGCGGATTGTACCGACGCGGCGGGCATTTCCCAAAGCGACTTGGGCGAAGCGGATGTGGATATCGAGTGGGCGGGCGGAATCGCAAAGAACGCGACCGTCGATTTCATTTATGCGGCCGCCGATGATCCCAACCAGGGTGCTTTCGAGGCCCTCACCTACGCGGTCAACAGCTACGCAACGGCCGATGGGTCGGTTGTGCCGGTGATAAGCATGAGCTACGGTTCCTGCGAAACTCAGCTTGCTGGTTCAACCGTTCAGTTGCTTGACCAATTGGGAGCGCAGGCCAACGTGCAAGGACAGACGCTGGTGGTTGCTTCCGGAGATTCAGGTCCGGCTGGATGCGATCCGTCCAACGATCCTGGGACGCCCGCGGCTACACAAGGACTCTCCGTGGAAGCTCCGGCGGATTCCGGCAACTTCACGTCCGTCGGCGGAACAACTTTATCCGGCGACGAGAACAACCCGGCGACCTACTGGAATCAAACTCTCGGACAGGTCAATACGGCGCTTCAGTATATTCCCGAGATAGCTTGGAATGAGACCAACCAGGTCTCCGCGGGACTGGATGCCAGCGGTGGTGGAGAAAGCACGCTGATTACGCAACCGAGCTGGCAGTCCGGGTTGATTTCCTCTACGACTGGACGCCTGGTGCCGGACGTTGCCTTTTCGGCAGCGGCGAACCATGACGCATATCTGTTCTGCTCGGCAAGTCTGAATTCGGCGGCCTATGGTACAACGTGCGCCAATGGCACTTTCGTCAGCAGTGGCGGCACCGCCGGCACGGCGCTTACCCAGGGAGGTGGTACTTCGGTCCCCACTCCCGCCTTCGCCGGAATGCTGGCACTGTTTGTCCAGCGCTACGGACCTCTGGGAAACATCAACCCAACGCTTTATGGGCTATTTCCCGCCTATTCAAGTTCAACGAATACAACGAACCCGATTTTCAACGACATTACGGTAGGTGACAACATTGTTCCTTGCGTCGCACCTCCCCTCGGTTCACCGGACTGTGACCCCTCAACCCTGCAGATGGGCTACGTGGCGGGCACGGGCTATGACGAGGTGACGGGCCTGGGCTCGATCATCGGCGGCGCGTTGTTCAGTGAGCTGAAAGCACAGTATCCCGATCCTGCCAGCACCACGACCGTTACGGTCTCGCCGAGTCAGGTTCTTTCGGGCGGCACGGCCACGTTCACGGCGAACGTTAGTTCGCTGGTCGCTGGGTCAATTACGGGGACCGTCACATTCACCAATGCCGGCACGACGTTTGCCTCTCCTGTGACGCCCCTGACCAATGGGGGAGTAGCAACTTGGGCCGTCGCAGCCACTACGGCTAACGGTTTCGTGTTGGGATCGAACCCGGTCACCGCGACCTATAACCTTACTCCTCCCGGCGGCGGGAATTACCTGTCTTCGGTTGGGATCACGGAGCTGACAGTCTTGACTTCAAGCTTCGATCCATCCCAGGCTCCGCTCCTCTTTGCACTCTCTTCCAGCACCGCGCCGGCAGGCGGCCAGGGTTTCACGCTCTCGGTTTACGGCGCGAACTTTGTACCGGCTTCCGTGGTTCTCTGGAACGGCACTGCGCGACCGACAACCTACGTTAGCGGCACGCAACTGAACGTGGCGATCAGCGCCGCGGATATTGCATTGGACGGGACGAACACGGTTTCAGTTTCGAACCCCGCGCCCAACGCGGGCGTGTCCTCGTCGTTGCCTTTCGCGGTTATCGTCGTCGATGCAATAGCGACGATCACTGGAGATTCGCGTTCCCTCACTGCTGACGGAAGCGGCAATTACGCACTGACGGTGACAGGCAAGGATTTTGTGCTCGGTTCGTTGGTGCAGTGGAATGGAACGGGTCTCACGACAACCTACGTCAGCTCGGGGATACTCTCGGCGACGATTCCGGCAGGCTTAGCGGTAACGGCGCCAGTCACGTTGACAGTTAGCAATCCGGCAGGCACATCGCCGGGGTTCAACCTGCAATGAGGGGCGCACACAGGTTTTCGCAACCATCCGAAGTTCATAACGAGAGTGAGCTAACCGCAATGGGGCAACTCGGTAAAGGGAGAGACGATATGAAGAAGTTTCTGGTAGTGACACTTGTCGTAATGATGGCCGTGGCGTCCGGCTTTGCCGAGACCGCGAAGACGCCTGCAGCGTTTGTCAACAAAGCTGCGGTGCAGAAGGCGGCGGCTGCCATCAAGCCTACGCCCTTGATAGCGGTTGCCGGGACTGCGACCGCCGGTTACCTGCCCATGTTCACGGACGCGGCAGGTGACGTGACCAACTCAAAGCTTTTCGAGCTGGACACGACCGTGGGAGGGATTCCGACCACCTACTACGGCATCGGCACCGCGACGCCGGCGTTCAACCTTGACATAGTCTCGGCGCTTGACCCAGCGGCGATTACCGTTGAAGGCTTTGGCAACGTGGGTGTCAACTTCATCGGACAGCGCGCCGAAGGCGTTCCGGGGCATCCGACCAGTCTGCTTGCGAATGACAACATCATGACCATGCAGGGACGTGGTTACGGCTCAACTGGTTACTCTTCGTTAAGCCGCGCCAGCATGAAGTTCTTTGCTGCGGAGGCTTGGACGGATGCGGCCCAGGGCACCTACATCACCCTTGCCACTACCCCGACAGGGAGCGTCAACGGCGGCGGTGCGGCTCCCGAGCGCTTACGCATAACCGCTGCTGGCCTCGTCGGCATTGGAACCTCGGCGCCTGATCAGATGCTGACAGTTGCCGGTGCCGTTCACAGCACGGCGGGTGGATTTATCTTCCCGGGCGGCACGACGCAGTTAGTCGCAGCGGGACTTCCGACCAGCGACGGTTCAATCTTGGTTACCGGCACGTTGACGGCTCCAGCGTTAGCCGTAAATACTGCACTGATCCAAGCGCGCGTGGGAGGTACTTGCACGGCGGGCTCGGCTATGACTGGGGTTACTGCTACCGGAGGGGTGACCTGCGGTACGATTGGGGCTGGCGGCACGGCGGCCAACGTTCCGGTGGTCGAGACGCTGGTAACGCCTTCCTTAACTGGCGGCTCTGGACTGAGTGCGGCGAGCACGATTTTCACGGCTGACACGACCGGCTTCTACCGCGTATCCGTTTATATGAATTCGCCTGCGGGCGGCACGTGCTCCTCGGCGCCGTGTACGGGCGAACAGATTGTCCTTACTTGGAGTGACGGCATCTCGAACGGGGCGCAGGCCACCACGACCTGCAGCCTCGCGGGGCCGTGTAGTTCTTCCTTCTCCGCTCCGATTTGGGTGGCGACCGGACAGAACATACAAGCCTATTCCCAGACGACAGGCTCCGGCTCGGCACCGAGTGGAACCTTCAACGCGTACTTCCTAGTGGAGAAGCTGTAACGTTGGGATCTGCGCCTCGCTTTGGTCTGACGCACTTCGCGCGCGTCAGACCAAAGCACGTCAGTTCGCGGCGGTTGCGCAAGGTGTCTCCGCCTTTGCGCGCTCAATGAGCTTATAGGCCCAGTAAGCGTTAAACGCGAATGAACTCACTGCGAATAGCGACGTCGACAAAGCTATTCCGGACACTCCCATTACCCTCATTAATAAGAGGTTGAGCAAGATGTCAATTGTTAGATTGAGCGCTCCGGAAATCATGACGAGGTCATTTCGTCTCATTGCCAGGAGGAAGCGCCCGAATACCCGGCTTAGAACGTAAAACGGAATCTGAATGGCGAACATAATCTGGACTCGGGAGACAATTTGTGTGTCGGCGGCGGTAAACGCGCCGTGCTGGAATATAACCCGAATCAGGAAATGGGAACTGGCAATTAATAACACCGTTATGGGTACGGTAATGAACGCAGTCAGCTTTGCGTAAGTGGTGATTGTGTCATGACACCCATGCCAATCTTTTTTCGCTACCATCTCCGAGTAATAAGGAATTACTGCTGTCGTGATTGAAGTGGCGAGCACCAACAACAGAAAGCTAACGCACTTCCCCCCGTAAGTCAGGGCCGAAAGACTGCCGGGCGCCAGGCTAGTAGTCATTGACTGATCTGCAAGGCTTACACTGCTTGTGAGAAGTCCGCTGACGAGGAGCTGCCAGTACTGAGTCCCGACTTGGAGCGTAGTTCGATTGAAAGCGGACCGATGCAATTTTAGCTTGTACCCATGCCGTGCAAGTAAATACAACATTGTCCCTGCTTCCAGCGCCCCTCCAAGCAGCATAGCGACCGCGAGGGATGTTATCCCGATCCGCCGCGTCAAGACAAATGCGGCGGCGATCATGAGAGCCGGGGTTAGCGTGCGGATAAGTACGGGAAAGGCAAATTTTCCAGTTGTGTTAAGTACGGCGGCACAGTTGGAAGCTATTCCGGAAAGAGCAGCAACTGGAAGGGTAATGTAGAGAAGACGCACCGCTAGTGCGAGTTTGTCACGGGAAAAGCTGGAGAAAACGAAAGTGAATAGAGGATCTGCGATGGTCCCAAACGCGAGCACGGTAATAATGAGGATGCCCATGCTTACCCACATGGCGCCGGATACGAGTTGCCGGGCGGCTTCCTTCCCATCGCGTTCGCGTACTTCGACGAGCTTCGGTATGAGCGCTTGGTTCATTGATTCAGAGAGCAACGAAACCAGAAAGGTGGGAACCATTACCGCCAGTAGGAACGCGTCCATGGTGTCTGTTCTTCCATACATCCGCGCAACTGCGATGTCTTTCCCGACGAAGACTATTCGCACCAGAAAGGCGCAAGCTGCGACAGTGAAGGCAGCGCGAAAGATTCTCTTCTTTATGCTCGAACCGGAAAATATGGACCAGACGAGAGACTTCAAATTCATAGAAAGCTACCGGATCATTCCATTCTTGAAGGCTCGCAAGAAATCGGGAACCATCACTGGAGAAGGTACAGAAGGTAAGTAGCTGAATTGCCCGTTTATGATATCGTACGTGTCAGAGACTTACCCGTGCTATATTTCGTCCAGGATCGTTCATTTTGTCTTAGATCTTCGATGTTGAATATGTAAATAGATTCAATGCCGCATCGCCGGAATGCTTCTAGATGCCGGAACAAGCGCGTCTAAATCCCCCGGCATGTATTCGCGTTTCGCGCAATTTGATTTTCTCGGGCTTGTTTACATATGAACTCCGTTGAAACGTGCGAGCTTTCCTCGAGGGTAGAGGAAAAGACGATTGCCGGGCAAGTTCAGATCGTGCTTCCGCGAGTGCGAGTGTTGTACTTAGCGCCGAGCATGATTATCGGCGGTCCGCAGCGTCAACTCCTTTATCTTGCGCAGGGCCTTGATCGCTCGAAATTCGAGCCGATGTTGTCACTACTGGATGACGGGAGCACTGACTCATTTGAGTACCAAGACCACTTTGACCGGGTTTTCCGGCTCGGAATTCCGCCGGAAGGTAATTTTGTTTTGCGGAGAATCCCGTGGCTCGCATTGGGAACCCTGAGGCTGCTGCGCATTCTGCGTGAAGTAAAACCTGACGTTGTACACGCTTTTCTGCCGGTCCCAAGCGTAATGGGAGCGCTGGTCTCGAAACTAGCAGGGGTGCCCGTATTCATCGTTGGGCGGCGCAGCATGTCTGGGCTGCCGCGGAGGAATAGCCGCATACTCACCGCAATCGATCGGTTCCCCCTGAAGTTTGCCGATGCCGTCGTCACCAACTGCGAGGCGATAGCGAAGGAAACCGAAGTTGTGGACAGCGTGCCGCCGGGAGCGATTTATACGATTCCCAATGGGGTTGACCTCAATACGTTTGGCTCATGCGCCGGCCTTCCGACCCGTAGGGCATTGGGGTTTGAAGATAAGGATGTCGTATTTGGAATCGTAGCGAATTTCTTTGGATGCAAGCGGCACAGCGACTTTATTGCGGCAGCTCAACAGATACATTCGCAATGCGCCGACAGCCGATTCCTGATGGTCGGAGTTGACCACGGTACGATGACTGCGGTGAGGCAACAGGTACGCGAGGCAGGGTTGGAAGGTATCGTTCGAATTGTTCCAGGCACGAAGGATTCCGCAGCGTACTATCGCGCGATGGATGTGTATGTATGTTGCTCGGCATTCGAAGGCATGTCCAACTCCGTGACGGAAGCGATGTGCTCGGGACTTCCGGTGATCGCCACCGCAACCGGAGGGAACCCGGAGATCGTCAAGCACGGAGAAACCGGATTTCTGACTGCCATCGGTAAGCCAGGAGAAATTGCACAATTGGGTTGCAGACTCTACGGTGACCGTAACCTGCGCGAGTCCATTGGATTGCGAGCCAGGGAAGACGTTCAAGCACGATTTCCGGCTACTGCAATGGTCAAGGCACACGAAGAGCTTTACTTGAGTTTGTTGGGTCGAACCCCTGGGTCCGTAAAAAGAGAGGATGCATTGCAGCAGACTCCGATGGGCGCAAGTCGGAAGAAGTTGGCTGACTCTCCCTTTCGCTCATAAGCAGACAGGCGATGGCTCGGCCGCGCCGGGAACCAAGCCCCTCTCCTAAGCGCTCGATCCCATCTGAAGCGCGAATTACGCGAATTCCTATACGTCGTAGATTTTTGAGTAGTAGCCACAGGCGGAGCGACTGCCCGGTGGATGGACAGTGTCTTCCGTGAATTTGTGTACACCACTTTCGCGCCACGTTGCTCTGCATTGAGACCCAGCCTGTCTGCTGACGGGCTGTTCGTGATTCCCAAGTGAAAAAATGTAGAAAATTTCTTGCGGAAACCCTTCCTGTTCGCAAGAGTTAACATCCAATAGAGGGTGATTCCGTTTTACTTGGGACAAACTATCCACTCCGTGAAGTTCCGAATCAAGATATTGAGAGAATGCGTCCGACGCTAAGGTTCCGGGTGAGGGGCAGTGATTCGACGACTGAGTTTGTACGAATTTTTCTTCCGGATTTGTTGTTTCCTGTTACCAGTGCTGGCCTTTCTGATCGGGGGGACCGGCTTGGTTGCCCTTGGGCTTGTACAACCACTGACGCGTGACTACTTCTATTTGTTTGTTACGCTTTGGCTGGTGTGGATTGTCTGTACCGAGCATTTTAGAGTCACGAGCGTCGAAGCCCTGTTTCTTGAAGACAGCGGCACGCAGAACTGCTTGAAGTCCCTCGCGTGGACATATATGTCCGGCTTCAGTGCGCTGTTTTTCTATCGCGGAGCTTCTTATTCGAGGCTTCTCTTAGGCGCCAGTGCGCTCATCCTGCTCGCCGAGGTTCTCCTGCTGCGCTCGGCCTTTCGGGCCATCGTGAAGCACTCAGCGAAGGGACACGATCAAGTTCGCATCATCATGATTGGTGTGGATGCATTCGCACGGAAAACCTCCGAAAGGCTGAAGACGAGCGCGATTTTTCCCTGTCAGACTGTGGCATTTGTACGTCTCCCCGGTCAGTTAGCGGAGGTGGAAGCGGGCGTTCCGGTATTCGAGTTGGAACAGTTGATGAGTAGGAACCTCAAGCAATTTGCGAGCGATGTGGTGATTGCGGCTTCGGCGGAAATGCTTCCGATGCTTTCCACGATGATAGGACGGCTAAAGGATCTCGCGATCCCTATTCGTTTTTGTTTGGATTTTGGCCCAGACGTGAAAGTGAGGGAACGGTTCTTCCGGATTGGCGGAACGCACATGCTTGACGTGCATATTGCCCCCTCCGAGACCATCAGCTACATAGTCCTGAAACGTTGCTTCGATATTGCATTCTCTTTGGTAGCGCTCGTGCTTACCGCGATTCCCATGACCTTGATCGCGATTGCGGTGAAGCTGTCTTCGCCCGGTCCCGTGCTATTCGCTCAAGAGCGGGTGGGGATCAATGGACAGACATTTAGAATGCTGAAGTTTAGAACCATGAACGTCGCTTCCGTGTCAGAAACCGATACACGCTGGACGACTCCGAACGACGTTCGTTGCACGTCCATCGGCGCATTTCTGCGGCGAAGCAGTTTTGACGAATTACCGCAGTTTTTTAATGTTCTTTGGGGTGACATGAGCGTAGTGGGCCCGCGGCCTGAGCGTCCCCATTTTGTGGAAAAGTTTAACGACGAGATTGACGCCTATAACTCACGACATCACCTGAAGTCGGGCATAACGGGTTGGGCGCAGGTGCATGGACTGCGCGGCGATACGGATATCGGCAAACGGGTTGAACTCGATCTCTATTACATTCAAAACTGGAGCCTCTTGCTTGATCTCCGGATTATCCTGATGACTGTGTTGTCGGGATTCTTCGCAGAAAACGCGTACTGAATCAGCTCCGGTCTCCACTTGCATGTAGGCATATACTGAGTCTGCGTAGCAACGGCTGGTCGCATCTCAGGCAGAGCCCATGGGATGGGATTCCATCGCGGCTGGCGCTGGCTCAGCCGGCGGCTTTTTCTGAGCCTTAATTTGGTTCTGTGGGAGAGTCAGAGTGCGGAGCTGGATCGCGCCGTTGCTGTTAGCCGGAATTACTTTGTCTGCACGGGCACAATCGACGCTGCCCGCAAGCGTGGGAACGCCTTCTCTAACGACGGCGAGGGATAATCGTGGAGTGCGGCTCAAGTCGCTTCCACTGGATATTCTGCAAGACCAGGAAGCTCTGCTTACATCGCCATTCCGCATGAGCGAGCGGCAGTGGACACTCGCGGTGCCTCTGAGCATTTTCGCGGTAGGGCTGGTAGCCTCCGATACGGCCGCCGAGGCGCACGTCACCAAGACTCCCTCCACAGTGTCCCGGGCCTCCACAATTTCAGATGCCGGACTGGCGGCCATGGCGGGTGTAGGCGGCGGCCTGTATCTCTGGGGTTCGTTCGCAAAAAACGAACAGCAGAGAGAAACCGGATTTCTGAGCGGGGAAGCTGCCATCGACGCGTATCTCGATACAACCCTGATCAAGTATGTTGCCGGCCGGGATCGGCCCTTCACGGCAAACGGCCGGGGAAATTTCTTTGACGGCGGCAGTTCGTTCATTTCGCAGCACTCCGCGGTGAGTTGGGCGATTGCCAGCGTCATCGCGCATGAGTATCCCGGGCCACTGACAAAGGCGTTGAGCTATGGGCTTGCCGGGGCCGTCAGCGTAGCGCGCGTTGAAGCGCACCAGCATTTTCTGAGCGATGCAGTAATCGGCAGCGCATTCGGCTGGTACCTCGGACGCCAGGTTTATCGGTCCCGTTCCGGCGATGCGGAAATCGATGTACGCAAGTGGGGAAAATTCGAGAAGGACGAGAACAGCGAGCGGGATCGCGTGACCAGCCAAATGGGCTCCAGCTACGTTCCGCTCGATAGCTGGATGTATGACGCCTTCGACCGTCTGGCTGCGATGGGATATGTGCGTACCG
>Ga0181528_10000324_pt1 | contig 38035 bp, 23 predicted proteins | sample PEATcosm2014_Bin_47_FD_119742 | JGI IMG/M metagenome (GOLD analysis project Ga0181528, IMG submission 119742) | Peatland microbial communities from MTU Mesocosm Facility, Houghton, MI, USA - PEATcosm2014_Bin10_10_metaG | ecosystem: Environmental > Terrestrial > Soil > Wetlands > Peat | place...
AGAGGGTCAATCCCGCCGGCAACGAACCAGAAGCCAAGCTCCATGCGTACGGCGAAGTGCCGCCCGTGGCAGTTAGCGCCGCCGAGTAGCCTGCGCCTACCGTGCCGCCAGACAACGAGGCCGACGTGATGGATAAGGGAACAACTGCCGCAGCAACTGCAATGCTCTCCGATCCGGTCACTGATTGGGGTGATGCTGCCGAGTCCTTGACCGTCACGGCGAAGCTTGAACTGCCGGATGCTTTCGGCGTGCCGCTGATTACACCAGCGGTGGAGAGGGTCAATCCCGCCGGCAACGAACCAGAAGCCAAGCTCCACTTATAAGGAGATGTTCCGCCGCTCGCGGCCAACGTTACCGAGTAACTGTTTCCTATCGTGCCGCTAGAGCAAGAACTGTTCACTATCTTGAGAGGCACTGGCACCACCGTAGCGGTGACATTGATCGTCATGCTCCGTGAATAGGTTTCTCCCTGCGAATTCCAGGCCTCTACAACAATCGCGTGCTGACCGCTGGACATTGCGACGCTGGTGTTTAGACTCGCTGCATTGCTCGAATAAACGCTTTTCGAGTCAACGTAGATCGCCATTTTTGTTATATCGAGAGACGAGCTGGTGCTCGCGACAAAGTTAACGGGCGATGGGAGAGTAGCACCGTTTGCTGGCGCAGAGACGGTGATGTGAGAAACGCTTACGTTCGCAAATTCGCCAGGGGCGGAGTCGGGAATCTTGGCAAAACTTGTGATCGCCAATGCACTAAGCAAGACAGGTAGAGCAAAGAATTTCGTCATGAAGAGCTCCTGAGCGTCAAGGTACAGCTCAGGTTGTGCTACTCACATCAGGCGATACACCCAACTCCTTATACAAAATTCACGCATTCCTAGATGTAGATAGTGCCATTACTTCTAAGTACGATTGGATAAGAGATGCAAGATCAGTCGTTTTACGCACTAAGTAAGTCCTTAATCCCGAGCTGATTCACTGAGCCGGATTGCTTGCCTAGCTTTCGTCGGCGCGAAAAGTTTAACGGGGTCCGCCCAGCGCGAGAACCAACCGCTAGAATCGAAATAGCATAATGGAATATATGCTTTAGGGACACTTCAGGGCGATTTCCAACTCATTGTGAGGATAACGAATTTCCGGTCGGAAGACTGACCATCCTTCTCTATCTGAGAGCGCATCAAGAATTGCATGCTGCCCGTCGGAAGGGAGTCCTTGCGTCAGTTATCCAGCCGTTTCCGCACGCAGCAGCACAATTGGGGTCTGAACAATGACGGAAGAGCTGCGGCCTACCATAAGTGTTCTCGTGGCGGACAATACGCGCATGAATACCGACCTTCTGGCGGATGCCGTGGAACGCAATCCGAATTTTCAGATTGTCAGATCGATTGCCAGCGACACCCACCTGATGCAGATTGCTTCCGAGTTGCAGCCGGACGTTGCGGTAATCAGCGCTGGCTTGGGCGATGAATCAAGCAGAGGTTGCGAGATCGCGCGCAAATTGCGTACCGCCTCACCTTCGACAAACGCAATCCTGCTGATGGATCAGCCCCATCGCACCGTAGTGGTTGATGCCTTTCGTGCGGGCGCACGTGGTGTTTTCTGCCGTGTCGGCAGCGTCGAGGAGCTTTGCAAATGCATTGACAGGGTTTCCCGTGGGCAGATTTGGGCGGGATGCGACGAAATCAAGTACGTACTGGATGCGCTTGTTCAATCCAATCCACCGAAGCCAGAAGCCCTGGGAACGAATTTGCTTTCGCCGCGGGAGCTGGAGGTCGTTCGCTACGTCGCAGAGGGACTCTCCAACCGGGAAATTGCTGACCAGCTAAAGTTGAGCCAGCACACAATCAAGAACTACCTGTTTCGCATTTTCGACAAGCTGGGTGCGTCGAATCGAGCCGAGCTGATTTTTATGGCCTTCAGCTCACCTGCAATGCCCTTCAACCAAAATACCCAAATATCGGGTTCTTTCCGGATTCCCGAAGATGATTTAGCAGCTTTTGAATGGTGCAGCAACGCGGCAGACATCTTCACCGATGCACAGTTCATCCTCGGCCAAATGTATCGTGACGGCCGCGGAGCCGAGAAAGACTTCGTGGCCGCGTATATGTGGTTTCGGATTGCAGAAGCCACTTCGCGCAAAATCGTGCAGGCATGTCTCAAATCGTGTATTCAATTGAGACTAAAACTGAGTGATGCGGAGATTGCCCGGGCCAAACGGCGCGCCACCGAGTGGCTTAGGGTAAATTCGCCTGACCTTGCGAGCAACAAGCTAGGACTAAAGACAAGAGACATGCCCGTTCCAATTCATAAAAGCGTCGCCAAAATCTCATAGTCACCGAATTCAATTTTGTGACGGAACCCTCCCAGGGTACGGCCGGTGGCACAGAGTTGGCACTGTTTGTCTAGTTCCGAGACATCCTTTACACTCCAGCGCTCCCTTCCGGCAGGCGCGCGATTACGGCCGCTACATGAGAGATCATGATGAGTTCACCGCAAAACTGCGATACCTTCATCGCAATCCAGTGAAGCGAGGACTGTGTTCTTCGCCCGAACACTGGCCGTGGAGTAGCTTCCGGTATTACTGGAATGGTGCCAATGTTGGAGTGGAAATCGAGTCAGCGTGGGTAGCTCGCGTGAGGCACTTGTGACTTAGGCGTGGACTCTCGCAGAGCCCCAGAGTTGGAACAAACTATGCCAACTGCGGGCTACCAGCCGTACACTGTCAATCCTGCACGCGGAGGGGTAGGAAACCCTAGCTCGCGCCGGTCACCTTCAAAGGGTGCTCGCGATGCATCATCAACCAGATGCCATTCTCCTCGAGCGCCTTGACGCCGACCTCTCGGAGCACTTCAATCGCGCACGCAACTCTTGCTTCCGCATCGCCTGCATTCGCAGACGGTCCGGTCGAGTCTGGCACTTGGCTTAGCGGAAGCAACTCATCGAGCTTTTCTTTCCGATGGATGAAGAGGTGCGACATCCTCTTATAATTGCGAGCCTGCTCGTCGTAGCCTTCGTTTTCGAGGACGACATTTTCGAGTGCGACCCACACAGAGCCCATCGCGATGGCGAGGTGGATCAGTCCCCGATACGAGGAGAGGAAGCGCCTTAGGCCGTCGAGCGCTGGAAAAGGAAGGAACATGAGGACGCCCACCACGAACGAAACGAACACCACGCCCAAGAGAATCAAGTTGCCTCGCTCTTCACGCCGCGAGCACTCGCCGCGCTGCTTTCCACTCCTATCGGCAAACCACTTGGCTTGTCCGCCAACCCAAGCAGAAATTGCCGTACGAACATCGCCCGCGCATGGAGGCTCCGTCTGGGATTCCTCAAATCGAAGGAGCGACAGACCACGCAACGCCGAGATCACCCATCCCAGTTCGGACGGCCGATGGGCAAGATAGTATTGCCACACAGGTAGACGAACCCCACCCAGCTCCCAGTAATACTGGACCCGTAGCGCCTCTGCCAGAACCCTCGCGTCGAGGAAACGGTTCTCCACGTTTTCGTGCCTTGCAACCAGATAGATCACCCCGGAGGCGGTCATGAAGAATGGAAAGACAAACCACATCAGATCGACTTCGTGCAGCAGATGGGCGTGGGACATCAGGCCAGCGGCAGCCAAGAACGCACTTCCCAGTATCCAACGCAGAAAATTGCGCTTTGTGGTTTGGCAGCGCAGCGCAATAGCATTCGCTCGGCGCTGGCAATGGTCAATCCGCTTGAGGTAAGACCAAGCGGTGCCCTTCCATTCCGAGGGGCAGAGAATCATGGGCGGATTAACCTCCTCCAGCAAAGCTGCCTCCCGGTTGTAAACCTCCAAACTCCGCTCGGTCGGGGAGGGCTCAACGACTTGCGACCCGGAGGCGCCTATGGCCGCGCGAAACAGCCATGCCCGGATGCCTTCCCTCGGCACCAGCCGCCACTGCTTCAACTCTTCGGCCGTGATGGATGATGCTTCAGCATCCTTTGCCTTCTCGATTTCCTCCTCGGATCCGGTTTTGCAGACCAGGGGAATTGCCGGGGTAAATTCATCGGCATCGCTGGGGCAGCGCAGCACGTGAAGATCGAAGACATCGCCAATCCTCGTCGCGTGGCACTGTCGCGGAGTCACGACCTGATAGACAGTTCCGCGCAGTGGTTCCATGCAGTTCTCATACTCCACCCCAGAGAGCACCGAGCGCACAACCTCGAAGGTGCCTCCCCGCTTGCCCGAATCCTCGCCATCCCAGAGCGCGATGAGCGCTTGGCAGTGCAGGGCGAGGAACCTTGCCAGCTCACTGTACTGCTGACCGCGAGCCTTCTCACCCTGCTCGTCCTGGCGCGACAGGTCCGCCCCGCTGCTTCTGTGGTCAAGGAGAATCACTAGCGAGGCCTCAAGAAGCAGGCGGTCAAACTCAATCTGCGCAGGCTCGGAAAGCGTCCTCCGGTATACCTCCTGCGGCATAGGCAGGACCACTGCTAGATAGGCACCGAGCTTCAGAGCCTCGTCCGCCACCAACTGGTCCGCGCCCTCGGCGAGGCCCGTGAGCAGCAATAGTGGAGTTGTCGGCATGCGCTGCTTCATGCGGCTGAGGAGTTGCGATACCTCTTCGCGCAGACGCAGTAGGTCGCCTGTCATCAGGTCACGATGACCGGAGGCGGCCAGCACAAAGGGTATGACATTCTGCGGGAGGGAGCGTGATGTTTCAGTGCTCATGCCGTTCTTTCCTGCCGGCGCCAAAAATCGTCCGGCGATGCTTCTTACTGTTGCGTCCAGATTCGACAGAACCGTCCGCGCCACCACGCAGCCCGCGGCTTCCGCTAACGGGCTCGGATACGACACCGAAACCGTTCCTGCACATCGGAACGCGCTCGCGTTGCGGTCCACGGCGCGAACCACCGTCTGAGCCGCTCGCTGGCAGCCTCTGGCAATTCCCCTGACTTCTGGCGGTCCTTTCGTGAGCTGAATGTAATAGCAGTCAGGTCGTACAACATTCACCTGAACAAAGATCAGTTGGCTGCTCTGCCATGGACTTTCGAACTCCGCGATACTTCTTTCAAGGCGCTTATCATGTCGCTGCTCTACTCTCTAGCTCCAGCGGATCGCAGGATGGCAACCACATCGGTGATGCTTCCAGATAGTGCGAGCGCATTGCATACATGTCGCAACAGATGAGCGATTGCAGGTGCTGGGGAACCCAGCGATTCCTCCACATCTGCAGTTGCGTCTTTGAACTACTTCTTCTCGTCAGGCCAGACGATCCTGAACCCGGCCAGGGAGAGAATGTCAGGGATGCTCTGCACGGCTTCGCGATCCTTCGGTTTCTCCTCCTCTAGCAGTATCCCTGGGCCAAGCGATTCCGCGTACGCGGCATGGTTAGGCCGGTCCTCTTCTGACCAAGCCAGGAGACAAGGATGAAGCTTCAAATCATCATTCCTCGGATTACCATACCTCCACCCAGCAGCGATCTTATGGCGCATCCAGCGCGCGTGCTCGCTGGCGGCAAGTTCTTCAAGTATTGCGGATGGAAACTTTCGTCTCGCAGCTCCGATTCGGTCCGGAACCATGTTGCATCCGGCGTAAGCAAGCTTGGCTGGGATGTCCTCGACTTGCCCCCGGTTCTGGCCGCAAATCTCGTCTGTGAGTTCACTCCACGGCTTTAGGTTGGGGTGCAGCTTGTTCTTCACGTCCAACTGGCCGCCGTACTTCCAGCCCTTTTTCTCGAGTTCCTCGCAGAATAGTTGATGTGCCGCCTTTGCCAACCTCGTCAGGATTTCGTCTGTGAGTTCAAGTTTCTGAATCTTTCCGATGAAGTCCTTTGCGTCAACATGGAGTTCCAATTGGTCTTCCGGTGGCAGGCTGGAGCGCTCGAATTTGTTCTTCCCGCTGAGGCGGCTGGTTGCGACGATGGTTTCCATCGAGCGCGCGCCGTGCCGATACTCTCTGGTGGTCAAGAACGCGCAGAGGACGCCTGGATCGATCTGCGGCACCTTGTCTTTCACGATCTCCGGCACATCACTCAGCATGGAGCGCAGCAGGATCGCCCGGCGCAGGACATAGAACGGATCGCGAGCGGGAGAGTAAACCGGATTCGGCCCCAGGACGTTCAGGAAGCCCTTGAGACGGCTAATGAAGTCAGGCACCTTCAGCCGCTTATACAACTGCTTTTCGTCCTCGTTCTTTTCCTTGCCGAACTCCTGATAACGCGGGCTTGTGCCGCCGGCAAAGACGAAGATGGCCCTTCCAATGGGATGGGTGACGTCGCCTTCCTGGAACTGGCCGTCCTGCATGGGAGCGAGAAAATGCCGCAACCAAGCGTAAGGCGTTTCGCCCAGTGAAGAGTCGAATTCGTCCCAGAAGATGAGCGGCAGTTTATGGCTCAAGCCGATGTCGCGCACTTGATGCAGAGCTGAGATCAACTCGGCCGTGGTCTGGAACTGGGACATGTTAAACTCGCGGACTTCGATCTCATCGGGCCGCAGCGACATGGCAAGTTGCTTGATGCCGAATGACTTTCCGGCGCCTGGAGGGCCGAAGACAGCAATCGATAGAGGCCGCTTGGGTTTGGGCGCATCGGCGTATTCGCTGACCAGTGCGCCGATGGTCCGCAAGCTCTCGATCTCCTGTCGATCCACGGTCGCCAGTTTGCCAAACTTGCCGCACGGAGCCTTCTTTAGAGCCTCTTCCAGACCCACTTCTATCACTTGCTTTGCGATCTCGAAAGCATCGCTTGGATAGGCTTCTTCAAGAATCGTCCATGGCCTGCCGACTTCCTGCTCTGTGCCGGTCTTGCGAATCAAGCCGGGGAGGCGAACATTCACCGATGAAAATACAGAGTCTTTCGTCTCTTTCGCAATCTCATCGGAAACAGCTTGAAGCGGGAAGGTGAGCTTCACGGTGTGGGTAGCCTCACCCCGAGTACCGTAACCTTCAGAGTGCAGCTTGCGGATCGCGGCGAGTCCTCGTTTTACGCCACTCTCGAAATCCGGCTTGTCGGGAGCACTTAATAGCTCCTTGACAATGCCCGTTGCCAAACATGAGGTGTAGCCCATCATCCGGCCTTCCCGCGCTCGCTCCCACTCGCCCTCGATGACAGTCGGATCAAACACGAGACTGCATGTGGGTGGGACATCCGGTTCTGCTGCCCGCGAATAGATGATGGAGCCGGCAGCATTGAACGACACTATTACGTGAGCACAACGTGCAAATTTGCTGAAGCGGGGATTGAAGGTGAGCTCCCAGGCAAGATCCTGAGCGGTTCGCTCCCAGGAAAGCTCGCGGCTGATCTGCGCCTCCCTGTGACGAAAATCATTGGCGGCGATTACAACAATCAGCCGTTCACTGTGACGCTCAACCAGGTAATCCCAGAGAGTGCCATCTCCGATCCGAGTCAGCTTCAGCAAGACCCATGGCTTACTGTCCATCCTCGTAATTGCCTCAGGCCACAGTGCTTCAGTCTGGTTAAATCCCAGCGCTGCATCGTCAAGAAAAACTAGCTCCGCATCGGGGTCGTCGTTCCGTACACGTGCCCAATCTCCTGGAGGCGGTATCTTGTCGCAGCGGTTGATTCCCAGAAATTCATGGATACGCCATGAAGGCTTCTCTTTGTTGTCCTTCTTTGTGGTATATGGGTACTGCATCCATGAGGCATAACAGTGATGGTAGGCGCGATCTTCCGGATGAACCGGCGGAGCGATTTGGTCCTCGATCTCGAAAGGTACCAGTGGCCGCCGCACTTCGTATCCAACGGGCGCCGCCACGGCTTCGATCAGCGCGGCGAGAAGCGCCGCGCCCCCACGCTGCCATGAGACATGAGAGCAGACGTCTTGAAGCCACGCTGGCCCCTTGGCTTCCGGCCCGCGACTACGCGCCAAGTTCCAGTCAATCGTAATGTCACCGGTAACCACGACAACTTTCCTGGTAATGCGGTCGCTAGACATACCCGTTGCTTTCCTCCTTGGCTTGAAATGAGCTGCGTCTGTGCCTGGTCTAAGATCCAACCACCGGACTCCCGTGATGGACTGACAATCGCGCGATGAGCCGCCTGTCGGAATTGAGATACCTTTAGTTAGACTTGGCTCCGCACTGCGCCTTGAAAAATTCGACCACTGCCGCTGTCTCCTTCTCGCTCACCAGTGGTGCATGTAGGCGTGTGAGTCGGTTCGTACCCGGAGGGAGAAAAAGCATGTCGCCTTTGCCGAGTAAGGCCTCTGCGCCATTCGCATCCAGAATTGTTCGGGAGTCCACCTTTGAATCCAGACGGAAACTGATGCGCGCCGGAATGTTGGCTTTGATAAGACCCGTAACTACATCTACGCTGGGCCGCTGAGTGCCAAGAATCATGTGAATGCCTACGGCCCTTGCCATCTGCGCAAGCCTAACGATCGGTTCCTCTATAAGAGCAAAGTAGTCGGGCACAAACAGACCTGACAAATCGTCCATGACGATCACGACATAGGGCAGCGGTCCGTCGGAGGCTCCGTCGCCCGCAAGCGGAGGTGAAGTCTTATTCCACGACGCGTTATATTGATCGATGTTTCGAACGTTCCGGTTAGCGATCAAGACGAACCGACGCTCCATCTCCCGTACCGCGTCGCCGAAGACAGTCACTATCGAAGCAGGCTCCGAGACCACAGGCATCAATAGATGAGGCAGTGCCTCATAGGGCTTCAACTCAGCGCGCTTCGTGTCAATGAGAACAAGGCGCAATCTCGCTGGCGTCGACCTGTAGATCAAGCTCAGGATCATCCCGTGAATGGCCGTGGATTTTCCGGATCCCTGCGCTCCCGCTACTAGGATGTGCGGCATCGATGACAGATCCGCCGTCACAATCCGCCCGTTGATGTCCTTGCCCATGGCGAGGGTCAGTCTCGGCTTGGCTTTGGCGAAGGTCTCACTTTCAATCAACTCGCGCAAGTGGATCGTTTCGCGCTCATGATTCGGCACTTGAATGCCCACCGTGCTCTTGCCGGGTATGCGCTCAATTAGGATTGAATCGGCACCCATCGCCGGGCACAGGTCGTCAGCCAACTCTCTCACGCGCGAGTACTTGAGACCCGCTTCGGGCTTGAATTCGTAGGTGGTCACAACGGGGCCGGGATTGATCTGAACCACTTCACCGCGAACGTCGAATTCGGAGCACTTCTCCACAAGCGCTCTGGCGTTCTCTTTCAACTGCTCCTCGTTCACCGGACGAGAAGCTACGGCTTCATCCAGAAGTGTGGTCGGTGGCAGCTCAGGCTGCGTCGGGAGCCCGAGCATCCGTCTCTGTGGTTCGACGAAGGAGATAAAGAAATCGCGGTCAGACCTGTTTACTGCCTCACCTTCCCCGTTTTGCTTGTCTGCGGGCTCCGTCCTCGACTGATCGCCATCAGGTGCCGCCGACTTGAGGTGCGGCCCGAGAGCTTTTTCAAGTTTCCGGCGATAGCCGTCCTCCGACATCTGGTATCTCAAGATCGCTTGCATGCTCCCCATGCTCAAACGCATGCCAAGTGGTAACGTCGTCTCCGTAAGATGGACCGCCACGAATTTCTTGTCACCGTCGCTTAGGGCGAAGTTAATCTCATTCCTGACGTTCTTTGAGTTGACGGCGTTGTTGGTGATAAAAACGAGGAACATGTCGGACCTGGCCAGCGCAGTGGCAATTTCTTCCGGCCACTCATTTCCCGGATCGATACCCTCGTCGTACCAGACCCGGTAACCCCTCCGATGAAGTTCGACCAACTCGGGAAACACGCTTGCCGCATCCTTGTGGGAATAGCTAACGAAAATAAACGGTGCTTCTCCTGAGCACGCTTCAAACGGCGGAGGAACAGGAGTGTCTGGCATCTCGGTCCTTTGAATAATGAGAAGTGATAGCAAACTAGACGCGAACGTTTAAGGCCCTCTTTTGCCAGGGCCGCCAATCCAACTCATTGTGCGTTTCGGCGCAAGTATGATCGCACAAGAGCTACGTCTCCTGAAAGCAGGAATATTGCGGCGCATGCCCCAGACTACTCACTATATACGGCCCCAAGATTGGCCTCAGCGCGACGGGTCCAAGACAAACCGTGTTCGCCGCACACGAGATAAACGGGCTAGCTAACTCGCTGTGCATATTGCACATAGACTGTGATAGATGGTAGGAATTCGTCGCATTTTCCGGTGGATTTCCGGACAAGAACGGATGCACGAGGTAGAACGTCATGCCAACACGCAAAATGCAGCACTTCGACCTTCCTCGGTAGTCAGCTGCGTTCTAGCCGCTCCATCCACGAAGCGTCTTCCACTACTCCCAAGTGGTCCAAACGAAAAAACCGAAATCAGATTGCATAAGTTACAATCGCGGTTGACGCTTTCCCCGATTTTCATGGATTCGAGCGGCAGGACTCTCCTCCGTTCGCGTTGAGGTGTACCTGGTTATGGACTCAGGAAGTGGCGCCGGAACGAGCACGGGGGTCGTCCGCATCTTCGTCAGCTATGCGCGCGAAGACAAGCGATGGCTTGACCCCAACGACCAGCGCAGTCTGATTCCATTCCTCAAAGACTCTCTCAAAAAGCAACATGCCGTTTTCTGGCACGACGAAGGTCTAATCCCGGGCGATGAATATAAGAGACGCATCGCGTCGGAGATTGATCACGCCGATCTTGCCGTTCTAATCGTCAGCCAGGACTTCCTGAATTCCGAGTTCATCGAGAAAGAGGAAATGCCAAGAATCGCGAATCGCGCGAAACTTGGCAAGATGATCATTTTGCCGATTTTAGTCGGGCCTTGCGACTGGCAGGAATATGTCTTCCTTGCGGATCGTCATATGGTCCCCGCTTCGAGACCTTTGATTGAGTTTACCGACAGCGACATCAGCTGGTTCAAAATCAGAAAAGAGATACTCGACGGCGTTAAAGCGCAAGTCAAGCAGATTTGGGAGAAACAACGGGTTCAAGGATCAGCAGGATTGGAAGCCGCTGCGATGGAGCCGGAGGCCAAAAAGACTGGCACCAGGCCTTTTCCGCCGCCGGTTGCCGCATGGAAGTCACGATACAGATGGTGGATGTGGGCTGCGGCTTTGTCGCTTGCGGTTGTTGTTCTTGCAGGCTATGGATGGTACCACCACTATCGAGCCCCGATCGGCACTGCTTCGCCCTACGCTGCGTCGGTTCCGAGAGACAGACGGTCGGACGCTTTCATGGGTGCAATCCCCTGGGAGCGATGGGTAGTCTATGACCCGACTGAGTACGATCCCTACCGCGATCAGTTTCCCTCCGAGATGAGCATTCGCGAGGACCTGCAGGCATTGCGGAGCAGGGGATTCAACGGGCTGATCACGATGTCCTCCCGTGGCACCCTGAAGAACATTGCAAAGATCGCCCACGAGACTGGGTTCCAGATGGTTATCGTGGGTGTATGGGATCTTCGCAACGCAGACGAGATTGACGCTGCTCTTAGTGTCAAGGACTATGCCGATGCATACTGCATTGGCCACGCCGGATTGACGAAGAGATATACCTTTGGTGAGCTCCGGGAAATGGTGGCGCGCTTCCAGACCGCAACCGGGCGCCCTGTCGCGGTTTCCGAACTTTTCGGCGAATACGAGACCAATTCACAACTAGTAGTTCTGGGCGACTTTCTGTTTCCCGATGTCCACCCCAAGTGGCATGAAGGAGAAACTCCTGAAGCTGCCTGGGCAGAGACCATCGTGGCGGCGGCCAAGTCCGCGCAGTTGGTTTCAAACCTGCCAGATCGGCAGATCCTGCTGAAGATGGTCTCATTCCCTTCCGGTGGCGCTCAGGGCCTGACGCCAAAAGCGCAGGCACAGTTCTATCAACTAGCCGTCGAGAGCGCGAGAGACAATAAGGACATTCCAGCAAGAGTTGCCTTCTCATTCATGGGTGCCTTTGACACGCCATGGAAGACCGTGAGCCATGGCTGGACTCAGCCGGAGCAAAGCACTGGCCTGTTCACGGTGAAGCGGAAACCAAAACCTTCTGTGCTGAATGTGCGCTGGGCGGTGGTCCGTTGAGCTTCGGCTCATCGCCTCCCGAGCAACAACCGACCGGAGCATACGCGGCTGCCACTGGCCCCCTAGCCAACCATCCTCCGAGTCTCCAGTGCGGCAAGGCCCCTTCCGACGAGATGCTGCATTCTCCGGCGTTGGTCGGCTTGACGCTGGGAATCTGGTTTGCTGTGAGTGCCTGGAGTTTCTCCCAGTTTCACCACGTAATCCCTGCCGCGCTTCCTTTCGTGCCGACCGTGGCGCTCACACTCTTGTATCTGCCTTGGATGGCCACTTGGCTCTGGACCATTCATAACCTCGTGACGCAAAGCGCCAGCGCATTACTGCCACACTCTCCATCGACTTCGTCCTTCCCAGCGAGTGCAGTGGCAGTCGCAGTCGTCTATACGACTTGCGACGATTTCGATCCGGATGCATGCCTTACAGCGCTGCGACAGGATTACCTCAACGTTAGACTGGTCATTTGCGACGATAGCCGCTTGCAGTCTTCCCGTGATCTCATTAATGAGTGGGTTCGAAAAATCGCGCCGAAGGTCGCAGTGGTGCGCCGCCAGGATCGGAGTGGATTCAAGGCCGGCAACCTGAACTTTGGCATTGCCACCGCTGTTTCAGAAGAGTTTATCGTTCTCTGTGATGCCGACGAAGCTCTGCCGCCATTTTTCGTGAGTCGCGTTCTCGCCGAGTTCGCAGCACAACCGTTAGCGTTTGTACAATGCCGGCATTCGGCCCGCCTGCCCGCGCAAACCTGGCTCGAGGATGCATTAGGACCGGCGATCGACATCTTCTATCGATTCACGCTGCCCATGCACAACCGTTATGGCTTCGTCGCCTGCTTCGGCCACGGTCTGATGCTCCGCCGCAGCGCCTGGAAGGCCATTGGGGGATTTCCCGAGATTGCGTGCGAAGACTTAGGATTTGCGCTACGCGTTACGACGCAGGGCCTGCGCGGCCGTTACGTAGACGAGCCTGTCGCGCACGAGCGGTTTCCCTCAACGTATGCGGGACTTGCTGCCAAGTACCGCCGTATCGTTGCTGGAACGATCGAGTGCTTCCGGTCGTATGGCCCCGCGTTTCTCAGATCGAAGCACGTTTCGCTGACCGAAAAACTCGACTTTCTGATAACGTTCTCGACTTGTTATCTGCCCTTTGCCGTCATCATCAACGTTACAGGAGCATTGGCACTGGCGTGGGCGCAAGGCCGATTTGCCCCTGCACAACAGCCGGGTTGGCTCCTGCTGCTATATATGATCGGACCGCTCACCCCTGTCGTGCCTCTTCTCTGCCGGTTCTCATCCGGTGCCCGACGCATGGGGCGATTCGCTCTAATAGGTTCCATCGCATACGCCAGTTTGGCACCGCAGTTGGCCTTCGTCGCCCTTCGGCAGACGCTCCGGCCCAAGAAGGTTCGCTTTGTACCGACTGGCGTAATGAACCAAAGGCCGCAGAACATGACGGATCACGTTCCGACTTGTCTTGTCGGTCTTGTCGTGATTAGCCTTGCCGCAATTCTCAGATCGGATGTTTCCGCTCCAGCCGTCAGCGCGGGCTTGATGTTCATGGGCGGACCGCTTCTGAGTTTGGTGGATCATGCTGGCGTATCCGGATGGGCGGCCCGCCGCTCCGCCCTCATTCCCTATGGTGTGCTGGTAGCTCTCTGGTGGGCGTTTCGCTGAACGAGGCACTCAGCGCCCAGCGAGAACAAGACCCGATTGCAAATTCGGATATGTGCTCTCAAGTCTCGACTACCTTCCGCGATACCTCGAGCCTCATAGTGTCGACGTGCGCGTTCTCGTTCATAGTGCCGTCGTCGGTAGCTCAGTTCCAAGAGACAATGCATCACTTGCGCAAGCCATGGAACATGCGGTTCTCCGCCACCGCCCGTGAGATTCACGGCTTGTGCGTGCTCCGTCAGAATCATAGCGCGCTCATCGGTCGTGTCGGCACGCTCGTATACCCCCAGAGGCCCTTTTTAACGCTGGCGTTAACGTAAGGAGGCCAAAACGAAGACAAAAGTGGTGAAACGAACGCCACCTTCCGGCCTCGGATTAGGAAGCCCAGCGTCTTCAATGTCAAACAAAGTGAATTGCGGAGGTTTTCTGTAGATTTGGCGTCCCCGGCGGGATTCGAACCCGCGTTATCGCCGTGAAAGGGCGGTGTCCTAGGCCGGGCTAGACGACGGGGACGCAGCTAGGCAGGGTTTTACGACCAACTTCATACTAGCAACCGTGACGCAGTGTGTCAAAGACGAGCAGCCTCCGACTGTGGAAATACCTTACTGCGCAGCGAATAAGGCAAGGCCATGGCACTCGCATCAACTGGCTTGGTACGTTAGCATGGGAAGCGCGACGGATGCAGCTCACGATGCGCGGCTGCTCCGAGGAGGGCTACTGGATTGGCGGATACATTGAACCTCAGTCTCTGGTTTCCGGGCTTTGATGCGGAATTAATGCTACCCCGGCTAGTAGAGGTACTTCGGCACTTTCCTTTTTCCGAAAGCCGCAGCGGGGTGCAATACGCTTCGGTGCAACCAGTGGACTGGGCCGAGCCTACGCTGTTCGAGGAGAGCTTTTCACCCGGCGCTACAGGTGAAGAAGCGGCTGCGGCGCTGGCGGAATATGCACAAGCGGATTTTGCGCTAAGCCTGGAGGCCTATTGGGATTTGTGGGTGCTCGACGTGGAATCCAAGGAGTGGGTACTGCGTCCAGAGAGGGTGATCTTCACCGCGCAGGGCCTGGAGTTCGACGCTGGCGCGTTCGCCGACAGCGGGCACATCCTGATCGATTTCGGGCTGGACTTTCCATTCTTGCACGAAGGCCTGGACCTAAGTGCCGACGATGCTCTGCGGGTGAAAGCCAACGTTGCGGCGCTGATCGAATTCACCCATCGGGTGGAACGCGACTGCAATACAACCGGGCGCGTGCTCTGGTCTGAGAGCGAGGAAAATCTGGCTCAGAAGCTGATTGCCCGGCTACAACAAGTGCAGTAAAGCGATGCATTTCGAGCGGAGCCGGCGACATCCGGCTCCCTCCTCATTTGGATTAGAAACCAACTTCTTTCGGCCACTCGAACGGGAAGAGCTTGCCCGCGCTTGCCGTATCCAGTCTGGTGCCCACCAGTGCAGCCGCATGAGCCATCACAGGGTCGTTTTCGCTTGCGATATCCGTGGCAAGCGGCAAGAGTGTTTCATCTGGCGTCACGCCCAGATGCTCAAGGCTCTTCCCATCGGGCATCACAAGTTCGGCCTGCGTGACCATAGCCCCGTAGGAATACGACGGGTTCATTCCTGTTGTGTGGTAAGCGAACCTGGCTTCCATGGTGGCACCGGATGTATGGTCACCCAGGACAGTTCCCCGCTTCTCGATCTGCACCACGCGTGCGAACAACTCCGCAGCCGAGGCGGAGCGGCTATCTACCAGCACAATTAGCTTTCCGGAGAAGACGTGACGGCGATCGCTTTTTGCCGTTACGGCTGTCGTCTTTGTCCGCTCCTTTCTGTCGGCTATCTTAACGTCGTTTGCGAATAAGCCTCCAAGCCAATGTTTGAGGCTCTCTTCTACACCGCCCCCATTGCCCCGCAGGTCGATGATGAGAGCGCTGTGCTTGCGAGCCTTGTCGATCATTCCTTCGATCTCCAACTCCGACTGAACAAACTCCGGAATTTTCACAATCATCAACTCAGGCCCGAACTCTTCATATCTGACACGAGCCATGCGCTTCGCTTCTTCGGTAGCCAACCGCATACGCCACTTATCTCTTCCAACCACGTCGTCGATATCCCTGATTATCTTGGTCTGCCGGACGCGAGCCCTGATATCGACCTGGAGCACCTTTTTCGAAGGGCTCAGAACCTCAACCGGCAGAACACGCATAGGCGACAATGTCTCAAGAACGTACTCCATCTTCCACAAAGTTTCGCGGGTGGGGCCGAATCCATTGAGAGTCAACACCTGGTCGCCAGGCTTGATTCCCTTGGCTTCGGCATCGCTTCCTGGGCGCACATGAGTAACGTAACAGCGCTTTCCAACCATCTGAAACCGCCAACCGTAGTCGTACTTCTGCGTGAATCCCGGAGACACGAAGAAAGTGTGCGAGTCGTTTAGCGCCTCCAGAACCGCGGCAATCTGCAGGTAGGCTACTTCCAGCTCAGGCGCTTTTTCTATCTCCTCTCTAGCTTGGCGGACCTTTGCATCCCAATCGAGCCCGTGCAGCTTTGGATCGTAGTAATCTTTCCGGACGTCAGTGGCAACGACATCCAACATCGCGAGCGCCATCTCGCGGTCACTACGGGAAATACGTTGTGAAAATGCAGGCGTTCCGAACATACCGACCATTATGGAGACACTGAGAATGACTGCGAACACATCGCGGGACACGAGCTTCCGGCTCATTGCCTACGCTCCTATATAACTGCGGATCGGAAATAACATATACAACGCCGACAAAGGTCAGGCAAGAACAAGTTCAGCGGCTGAAGCAACTCACCTCCCAGATGGCAGCGCTGCGATCCCACATCTGGAAAAAAGCTAACGTGGTGCTACCTGGCATTTCTCCGCCGCACCTATCGCGGGACTTAACCAGCGCACGCGATAGATGCACCGGGCACTTACTTGGAATACCAGTTGAGGAGACGAACCTCAATCCCCGTGCCAGCCAGTCCCTGCTGAAAGACCTTCATGTTGGATTCTCGAAAGTGGTAGGGGATGACGATCTTCGGATGAAAAGCCTTGACGGCTTCAGCGGCTTCATCGGGAGGCATGGTGTATGGCAGGTTCATGCAGACGAACGCAACGTCGATGTTCTTGAGAGCGCGCATTTCTGGCGTGCCCTCGGTGTCTGCGGAGAAGTAGAAGCGCTTGCCTCCGTAGGTAAGAACGTATCCATTGTCGCGACCCTTGGGATGGTAGAGCTCTCCGGCGGCAGGACCGCGCTTGAGGTTATAGGCAGGGACGGTTTCAATGGTCCACTGCCCCCATTGCCGGGTTTGATCGTTGGCTATGGGCTTGGCGGACGGAAATTTCTCGACCACCGAGGCGGGAGCGATGACGAGCGTCCCCGGCTGACTGAGGGTAGCGATGGAGCCGGGGTCGAAGTGATCCCAATGTATATGCGTAATGAGAATGAGGTCGGCCTTCGGAAGCCCGTCGAGTTTGGCGGGCTTGGCAGGATCGACATAAATGGTTTTGCCTCCGGCCTGAATAAGAACGCTGGCGTGGTGGATGGGAGTGATCTTCACGTCTCCGGCGGAGGTGGAAAAAGTTTGCGTCTGGGCAACAAGAGAAGTGCTAAGCGCGAGAAGCAGCAGAGTTTTCATGCAAGACATAGTATGAGGCGGCGAGGTGAGTGTCAAAGGATGATGAGAGTTCAGGCGCTGCGTATGTTCTGCGGTGCGAGGGCTGCGGTGCCGTCAACGCAGAATGCAAATCGAAGAGCCTCTAACCCAACAGTTCATACTTGAGCGGCACAGTGATCTTTCATTTCATTCGGGATGACGCCCCAAGGAGCAAAGGCAGAAACAAGAACGATGTGACGCTAGCTGCCAGGGCGGGAGGCAACGCGGCTGAAGCGCCGCTTCAAGGTAAGGAACGGTGTTTCAAGCCAGCGGTAGCTGATGGCCGCCAGCACGACGGTGATGGCAAAAGCAACGGCGTTGCGGAAGAAGTAGCGGCCAAGGCTCGAATCCTGGTGTTGGACCGTGTAGTCACTGATCATGAGGCCGAGAATGTGAAAGACATAAAGGCCGTAAGAGATGCGCCCGAGATAGATGAGTGGGCGCCAGAGCGCCCCACTCAAGCCAAAAGAGGGCTTGAATGGGCCACCCCTGTCAGCCGCGCTGGAGGATGTGGGCCGCCCGCTCTCCTCGCGGAGGGTAGCGAGAAGCAGAACCAAGGCTCCGAGCGCTGCGACGGGATAGCCCAGAAGAACGCGGGACATGGTGAGCGGATCGAACTTGATTCGGAAGTAGTCTGCGGCCAGCGCAAGGCAGGTGAAGCCCCCGATGAACAGGGCGGCACGCAGCAGTGGCGTGAGGCGCGGAGGGCGTCCGGCCAGCAGAACCGCGAGCATGACGCCGAGAGCAATGGCATCGAGTTGGACGAATGTGTTGGCCCACATTCTTGATTCCCAAGTGTGGTTGGCGGCGAGATACCAGCGAGCGAGGTTGGCAACCGCGAGCATGGCAGCCGCGGCAATCAGCAGGCCGCGCTGCGAGAGCTTGCGCATGATGCCCGGCCAAAAGAGGTAGAACTGCTCCTGCAGCGAAATGAACCAGAGGTGAAAGATGATCGACGACGGGAAGCCGACGAAGACCACCCACCAGTTTCCAACGAAAAGGGCGAACGCCATTCCGGCGCGCCACCCAATGTGCTGTCCGGGAATCCACCACTGCAAAGCCCAGGCGAAGGCAAGGAAACCGAAGTAAAGCGGCCATATGCGCAGAATGCGGCGGATGAAGAACGCCTTGATATCGATCTGGCCACGGCTGGCGCGCTCGCGAATGAGCAGTTCGGTGACGAGATAGGAGCTGAGCAAAAAGAAGAGTTGGACACCCATGGCTCCAGTGGACGCAAGACCAGCCAGAATCGATGCGAGCGTGAGGCCACTGCCTAATTTTGTGTAGAAAGCCGGATCGTGCGGCATCGAGTGGTGAAGAAAAATCAGGAAGAATGCGAAGAAGCGAAGGACATCGAGTTCGGGATGATAGAACCGCTCATTCGGAGATCGGGACAGCAACGGGTTCGAGGACACGATGTGAGTATGGTAGCAGGGTGGAGTGGAGAAGGCTTCAATGTTAAGGGAGAGGGACGAAGACAGCCGCCTTTGCAGGAGCTTCAAATCAAAATCAAGTGCTGCGGCAAGGAAAACAACTACAAAGTCAAAGGCCCCGCCCAACCAAGAGATGGTTGAACGGGGCACCCTGAAGTTTCTTTCAGACCCGAGACGCCTACTTGGTGGCGCCGCCGGTGCTACCCTTCTCTTCCAGCGCGGCCTGGGCGGCCGCGAGGCGCGCCGTAAGCACACGGAAGGGAGAGCAGGAAACGTAGTTCAGACCGACGCGGTGGCAGAACTTCACGGATTCGGGATCGCCGCCATGTTCGCCGCAGATTCCAACCTTGAGATTGGGACGAGTCTTGCGGCCGCGTTCGGTAGCTATCTCTACGAGCTGACCAACACCTTCCTGATCGAGTGAAGCGAAGGGATCCTGCTTGAAGATTCCCGTCTTCATGTAGATGGGGAGGAATTGGTTGATGTCATCACGCGAGAAACCGAAGGTGGTCTGGGTAAGATCGTTGGTTCCGAAGCTGAAGAACTCAGCTTCTTCGGCGATCTTATCGGCGACCAGGGCTGCGCGTGGCAACTCGATCATGGTTCCAACGAGGTACTCGACGCGGTCTTTCTTCTCGGCGAAGACTTCTTCGGCAACGCGGCGCGTGGCATCAGCCTGATTCTTCATCTCCTTGAGCGTGGAGGTGAGAGGAATCATGATTTCCGGCACGACGACGTTGCCCTGCTTCTTGCAGAGGAGAGCGGCCTCGATGATGGCGCGCACCTGCATCTCGGTGATCTCCGGATAGGTGATGCCGAGACGGCAGCCACGCAGACCCAACATCGGGTTCTGCTCATGCAATTCCTCAACGCGTGCGAGGATTGTGCGCAGTTCCTTGAGCTTGGGCGAGCGGGGCTTGGTGAGTTCAAGCTCCTTGATTTGAACCATGAGATCTTCGCGCTTGGGCAGGAACTCATGGAGCGGCGGATCAAGGGTGCGGATGGTGACCGGGTAGCCCTTCATGGCCTTGAACAGGCCTGCGAAGTCGGCGCGCTGCATGGGGAGCAACTTCTTGAGTGCGGCGCGGCGGTCTTTCTCGTTGTTGGCCATGATCATGGCGCGCATGTGAGGCAGACGATCTTCGGCAAAGAACATGTGCTCGGTGCGGCAAAGGCCAATGCCCTCGGCTCCGAAGGAGATGGCAGCCTTGGCGTCGCGAGGAATGTCGGCATTGGCACGGACCTTGAGCTTGCGGAAAGGATCAGCCCATGACATGAATTTCACGAGCGCCGGATCGTCGGGAGACGCAGGCAGAGTGTCAAGCTTGCCGGCGAAGACTGCGCCGGTGGTGCCGTTCAGGGAGATCCAATCGCCTTCCTTGAAAACCTTGCCCTTGGCGCGCAGTTCCTTCTTCTTCTCATCGACAACGAGCTCACCGGCTCCGGCAACGCAGCACTTGCCCATGCCGCGAGTGACAACCGCCGCGTGTGAGGTCATGCCGCCACGCGAGGTGAGAATGCCGGAGGCAACTTCCATACCGGCGATGTCTTCTGGCGTGGTTTCGCCCCGGACGAGGATGATGGACTTGAACTTGCCCTTCTGAGCGACCTCAACCGCTTCTTTGGCGGTGAAGACAATCTGTCCGACGGAAGCGCCGGGCGAAGCGGGCAGGCCCATGGTGAGCAGCTCGGCCTTGCCGTTCTTCTCATCAAGACGGGGGACGAGGAAGTCGTAGAGCTGGTTAGGTTCGACGCGGAAAACAGCCTCTTCCTTGGTGATGAGGCCTTCTTCCACCATGTCGATTGCAATCTTTACAGCTGCCAGCCCGGTGCGCTTGCCGTTGCGGGTCTGCAGCATGTAGAGCTTGTTGTCCTGAATGGTGAACTCGAAGTCCTGCACGTCATGGTAGTGCTTTTCCATGCGGGTCGTAATGTCGCGGAGTTCGTTGTAAACCGAGGGCATGATCTTCTCAAGCTCGGTGATGTGCCGCGGGGTGCGAACGCCGGAGACAACATCTTCTCCCTGTGCGTTGAGCAGGAACTCGCCGTAGAAAACCTTGTCGCCGTTGGCGGGATTGCGGGTAAATCCGACGCCGGTACCTGAGGTTTCGCCGAGGTTGCCGAACACCATGGCCTGAACGTTTACGGCGGTCCCGAGCATGTCGTCGATGTTGTTCATGCGGCGATAGTGCTTGGCGCGATCATTCTGCCAGGAACGGAAAACCGCATCGCGGGCCATCACGAGCTGGTCATGAGCGTTCTGCGGGAAATCGATCTTGGCAAACTTCTTGACGACCTTCTTGTACTCGCTGATTACTTCCTGCAAGGCCGCGGCGTTGAGGTCGGTATCGACCTTGGCCTTCTTCTGCTTCTTTTTGTTGTCGAACACTTCCTCAAAATGCGCCTTGTCGATGTCGAGCACGACGTTGCCGAACATCTGGATGAGACGGCGGTAGGAGTCATAGGCGAAGCGCGGGTTCTGAGTGCGATCGGCCAGGGCCTTGACGCTCTGATCATTGAGGCCGAGGTTCAAAATCGTATCCATCATGCCGGGCATGGAGAACTTTGCGCCGGAGCGGACGGACACGAGCAACGGATTATCGCCGGTGCCGAGCTTCTGGCCCTGCAGGGCTTCAAGCTGCTCTAGGGCGGCGTTCATTTCCTTGTCAAGGTTGCCGCTCACGGTGCCGCGCATGAACTCGCGACAGGCTTCGGTCTGAATGGTGAATCCCGGCGGAACGGGGAGACCAGCATTTGTCATCTCAGCAAGTCCGGCACCCTTACCACCAAGGGTGTCCTTCATCTTGCCGTTGCCCTCGGCCTTGCCACCGCCGAAGGAGTAAACATACTTGACTGCACTGATTGTAGGAGTAGCCATAGTCTCACTCTCTTGGTGTTGAAGGAATTAAATACTCATTTTTGCCCGCAGCCAAAACAAGTCTGCCTATCATTACGAATAAAAAGAGCAACTCTGCCACATGAAAAAAGGCTTCTTCAGGAAGCCTTCCTTTCGGTAACAACTTCACTGAAGTCGGCGATAGACTGGAAGGTGGAAGCTACCGTTTCAAGCAAATAAAGACGAGAGCTTCGAACCGTCTCATCATCCACCATGACCATTACCTTATCAAAAAAATCGTCGAGCGGGCGGCGAATCGTCGCCAGCACGGCAAGTGCTTCATCATATTGCTTTTCACGGCAAAGCTGGGCAGTGCTGGAAGCAAGCTCCACCGTGTGTTTTGCGAGAATGCGCTCGGCATCGCTATCCGCCGAGTACTCCGCAACTTTATTCCCCGCCGCCGGTGCTGGCGGGTACGGGGCAACGGTCGGCCCTCCGGTCGCAGGCGCCAGCGTCCATTTCCCCGCTTCGGCGGCCTGACGGAGGATGTTTTTGATGCGTTTGACCGAGGCCGAGATCGCATCGAAATCTTCGCTACCGCGTACTTTGGCAACGGCCTGCGCGCGGGCCAGCGCATCCACAACGTTGTCTGCGCCGGCAGCAAGCACGGCGTTGGTGACATCGTAGGCAAAACCACGGACATCGCGCAGATAGAACTCGATACGCTCGCGGAAAAAGGCGGCGATGTTCTGCTCGTATTGCGCGACGGCGCTGAAGCGGGACTCAGCTTCACTGCCCTTGTATTGCCGCAATGCATCGGCCATTACCTGCCTTAGGCTGATGGGAATCTTGTGCTCGATAAGGATGCGAACGATTCCGTTGGCGGCACGGCGCAACGCAAACGGATCCTTGGAGCCGGAAGGAATCATGCCGAGAGCAAACATTCCGGCAATTGTGTCTGCCTTATCGGCGATGGCGAGCACTGCGCCCTCCAGCGAGCGCGGAACCTCATCTTCCATCGAGGCAGGCTTGTACTGATCGTAGATGGCCTCGCCGATGGCTTTGGCGGAGCCTTCAGGCAGTTCCATGCGCTCGGCCTGATGAACCAGGTAGAGCCCGCCGATGACACCCTGAAGTTCTGTGAACTCCTTCACCAGTTCGGTAGTGAGATCGCACTTGGCCATGAGCGCAGCTTTGTAAACCACGCCCTGCCGATGCGCCGGATAAAACTCCGTAACCGCGGCAGAGAGCTGACTGCCAAGGTGCTGGGTTCGTGTGGCCTTGTCAAAGTAGCTTCCCAGCTCTTTCTGGAAAGTAACCGACTTGAGCATGGCCACGCGATCCTTGAGCGTGAGCTTTTGATCGGTGTTCCAGAAGAAGCGGGCATCGTTGAAGCGGGCGCGGAGCACGCGCTCATTGCCATGACGCACGATGGCTTCTCCTTCGGCGTCGGTGACGGTATTGAGCACGGCAAGAAAGTGCGGTGCGAGCTTGCCATCAGCGTCCTCTACCGCGAAGTACTTCTGGTGGTCGCGCATCACCGTGACCAGGACTTCTTCGGGGAGCGTGAGGAACTCGCTGTCAAAGTTTCCCAGAATCACCGAAGGCGCTTCGGTGAGATTGACGACCGTGTCAAGCAACCCCTTGTCTTCACGCCAGCGCGCGCCCGGAATCTGGCGGACCGCCTTGTCGAGAGCTTTGCGAATCGTGTGTTCGCGCTCGGCGTAGCTGGGAAGAACATTGGCGGCGCGAAGCTTCTCCGCGTAATCGGCGGGCGAGGCTAGCTCGACCGGGGCCGACGTCAGAAGCCGATGTCCGCGCGAGGTGCGTCCAGCGGTGATGCCGCCAAATTCCAGGGGCACGATATCGCCATCAAGCAGCGCAACCAGCCAGCGCACGGGACGCACAAAGCGCTCCGGCTTACCCAGGCGCCAGTACATATTCTTGGCCCAGTAGAGAGCCGCGATTTCCTTGGGCACCAACTCGGTGAGCAGGAGAAGAGCGGACTTGCCCTTCTTCAGAACGTTGGCCGTGAGGTAGTCGCCCTTGGGCGTTGTAGTAATGGTGAGTTGTTCGAGCGAAACTCCGGCTCGCTTGGCGAAGGCGATGGCGGACTGCGTTGGCTGCCCATCCTTGTAGGCGTGGGCCGTAGCGGGGCCGAGGATCTGCTCGGCTACATCGGCTTGCGATTGCTCGATCCCATGAACAAGTACCGCGATGCGGCGCGGCGACGCATACGCTTCCGATACAGGGGCTGTCGCAGAGGAGGAAAGACGCTCGCGGGCGATAAGACTCGCGATGCGGCGTTGCAGTTCTTCGGTGGCCGAGGCAATCATGCGCGCGGGAATTTCTTCGGTACCGATCTCTAACAGGAAATCTGACATGAGGTCGAACGCTTCCTTATTGTTGGTCCATCTATTTTGAGGCCAATTGCTTGCTGCCGGTGTAAGCCGCAACGAAAAATCGCGCACGGCAGCGTACGAAACTTACACACGGGCGGCTGTCGCGGCAGTCTGCCGTTCGGACTGCTGATCAACCCATGCTCGCGCAACGCCAACCGCAAGGTTGCGTACGCGCTGGATCACTCCAACCCGCTCCGTAACGCTGATGGCACCTCGGGCGTCGAGCAAGTTAAAAATATGCGAGCACTTGAGGCAGAGATCATAAGCCGGCAGCAGCGGAAAACGGCGGCGCTCCTCGGGTGTGAACTTTGCGGCTACAGGTTCAACGCTTTCGGACGCAGCGCCTTTCTTCTTCTTGGGCTCCGCCGTAGCTGCAGCGTATTCGCCGACGAGAGCCTGGCACTCTGCTTCATAGGCGTTAAGGTGCTGCCAGAGTTTGTCCACATCCGCCTTCTCGAAGTTATAGACGGAGAACTGCTCCTCGTCCGGCAGCCGGATATCGCCATAAGTGACGTCTCCGTGAGGACCATGCACCCAGACAATGTCATAGATGGAATCGACATCCTGCAGGAAAGCCGCGATGCGCTCCAGACCATAGGTGAGTTCGGCGCACATGGGATCGAGATCAATGCCGCCACACTGCTGGAAATAAGTGAACTGGGTGATCTCCAGTCCGTCGAGCATGACCTGCCAGCCAACGCCCCAGGCTGCAAGGGTGGGAGCTTCCCAATTGTCTTCTTCAAACTTGATGTCGTGACGCCCGAGGTCAATGCCGATGGCTTTGAGCGATTCAAGGTAAAGCTCCTGCACGTTTTCCGGCGGGGCTTTGAGGATGACCTGAAATTGGGTGTGCTTGTAAAGGCGGTTGGGATTCTCGCCATAACGGCCATCCGCAGGACGCCGCGAAGGCTGCACATAAGCTACACGGTAAGGCTTGGGTCCGAGGACGCGGAGAAAAGTTTCCGGCGACATGGTTCCAGCGCCGACTTCAACGTCAAGAGGTTGCTGCAACACACAGCCCTGGCTGGCCCAGAAGTCCTGCAGTTTGAGGATGAGTTCCTGAAACGTAAGAGGTTTTACTGTCATGAACGAAATCCGATCTGGAGTGCAATTGTAATTGTGGAAGAGTGCGGTTTCAAAGCTAAAAGCAAAATGGGGACGAGGTGGGCGTTCACTCAAGCCCGAAAAACGCGGTTACGACAGGCCACCCTGAAGTTATCTGGATGTTTCGATCTTAAGGCTTGCTGTTTCGCGAGCGTTCTTCGAAGAGGACGTTGTATCCGCGTTGGAAGGACTGCAGGTGATTGTGCATCGCTTCACGGGCTTTGGCGGCATTGTGCTGAAGAAGAGCCTCAAGCACCTTGATATGGCCGCGCAAGGCAGTTTCCATACCTTCGTCCAAGAGCAGACTTTTGGCGATCAATTCCATCGTCTTCTCACGAACTCCCGAAAGAATGCTGTTTAGGACTTCGTTCTTTGCGGCGGTACCCATGGCGAGGTGGAACGACAAATCAAGCTTTGAGAATTCAGCGGCATCGTGGACCGACATCTTCATCGCCTCCACCAGTAACTCCATCTCGTCCAATTCCTCAGCCGTAATTCGCTCGGCGCACAAGCCGGCAAGTTCGCTCTCGAGGATCATTCGAGCCTCGACGAACTCGCGCAGAGCTTTCTCGCTGGTGAGTTGTCCGTCCTTAAGCCAGGAACTGGTGAAATAGGCTGACGGTTGGTCGGCGACATAGCTTCCGCCACCTGCGCGCACCCGGATCAAGCCAATGAAGGCCAGTGAAGTAAGAGCCTCGCGGAGACTGGAACGTCCGACGCTAAAAGCCTTGCAGAGTTCCGCTTCCGAGGGAAGTTTTTCGCCCGGCTGCCATTCTCCGCCAGTGATTCTGGAGGCAAGCCGTTTCGCCACTTGTTCACTCAAAGTGGCTCTAGGCAGCGGATCTAGACCATCTAACAGCTTCGAAAGCATTGGTTTCCCAAAGTTGAGGATAGGTAAAAATAAATATTTGGTCAATCATATTTTCATCTTGTCTGACAAGCTGACATGTAGTATTGTTCTCCCACTCGACAGCCAATTGAGTGCGTGCCATACTTGCCCCGGCGCGCGGGAAAAAGGGCCAGAACTGGTCGGCCCGATCCCACATGGCCCCCGACACGGAGGTTTGATTTTGAGCTCTTCGACCGCTTCCACATCATCCGAGAAGAAAGCCCCTACGCCCTCACAGCCCAAGCCCAACTACTTTATATCTGCGCTTGTGGTTGTTATCGGCGTGATCGCTTCAATCGTCATCCTTAAATTGCCGGGTCTATCCTCACCCTGGCAGCAGAACTACGAGCCCATTGGAAATTGGTTCACGTCCGCGCTAGTTGCAGCGATTCCAATTGGAGTGCTGCTCGGAGTACTGGCGTTTGGCCACGTTAAAGCGCACTTCGCAGCGCTGGCTGGCTTGGTATCGGCGCTGCTTGTAGCGATCGTCGGATTTCACATGCCCGCGCGGTTGGCGGGTGCAACCGCCGTGTACGGTATCGGCTATGGTCTATTCCCCATCGGTTGGATCGTGCTGAACGTAATTTTCATGTACCAGTTGACGGTTGAGTCAGGCCGTTTCACGGTACTGCAGCACAGCCTGACGGGCATCACCAAGGACCGCCGCCTACAGTTATTGCTGATCGCATTCTGCTTTGGAGCGTTCTTTGAGGGCGCCGCTGGCTTCGGAACTCCCGTGGCCGTAACCGCGGCGTTGCTGATTGGACTTGGCTTCAAACCGCTTCAGGCCTCGGGCCTTTCGCTGATCGCCAACACCGCGCCGGTTGCTTTCGGCGCATTGGGTACCCCGATCATCGCGCTGGCAAAGGTCACTGGCTTCAGCGAACAAATCCTTTCCTCGATGGCGGGCCGCATTCTGACCCCGTTCTGCCTGCTGGTCCCATTCTGGCTGATTTGGGCGTTTGTCGGTTTCAAGAAAATGCTCGAAGTCTGGCCCGCAATCCTCGTCGCCGCCGTTAGCTTTGCGGTTCCCCAATTGCTGGTTGCCGACATGCACGGCCCCTGGGTCGTTAACATCGTCGCAGCGGTCGTTTCCATGGCCTGTTTGACCGGCTTCCTGCTGATATGGAAACCAAAGAAGATATGGAAGTTCGAGGGCCAGGAGGAAGAGGAACAAGCGGAACTTGCTCGCGGAGAGATCAAGCAGACCTATACGCGGAAAGAGATCACGTCTGCCTGGGTTCCCTGGGTCATCCTCAGCGTAATCGTGTTTGTCTGGGGCACGCAGACCGGCAAACTTTGGATGAACACGCCGGAGAAAGTGTTTACGTCAACCGCTAGCTGGTCAACCAAGCCGAGCGACATTACCAATCCGCAATTTAAGGTTGGGCTGCTGCATAACGCCGTCGAGCGTGTTGCGCCCGTGGTGCCTAAGCCGACCAAGGAACCCGCAGTCTATGGTCTGAATTGGGTGAGTGCGACTGGAACTGGAATTCTTCTTTCAGCCATCATTTCCGGGCTGATCATGGGGCAGAGCCTGGGAAAGATATTTTCAGTTTTCCTGAGAACTATCGTCAAAGTACGCTTCTCCCTGATGACCATTGCCTGCATGATGGCTATAGGAATGCTCACGCGCTACTCCGGCCTGGATGCAACCATGGGGCTGGCGTTTGCGCGGAGCGGACATTTCTATCCATTTTTCGGCACCCTCTTGGGCTGGTTGGGCGTGGCAGTTACCGGTTCGGACACGTCTTCCAACGTACTGTTCGGCAGTCTGCAGAAGATCACCGCGCAACAGGTTGGAGTCTCTCCCGTCCTGATGTCGGCGGCTAATAGTTGCGGCGGCGTCATGGGTAAGATGATTGACGCTCAAAGCATCGTCGTGGCTTCAACGGCCACGCAGTGGTACGGACATGAAGGCGACATTCTGAAATACGTGTTCTGGCACTCCCTGGCATTGGCTGGGTTGGTCGGCGTATTCATTTTCTTGATTGCCTACGTCTTCCCATTCACTCAACTGCTGCCGCATTAAGTAATCGGTAAGTCGGTAAAAGGACGCGGTCTCCCATACGGGAGACCGCGATGAATCACCGTGTGGATCGGCGGACCGCCCGAGTTGTCTACCGATATGAGGATCTTATGAGCACAACCCTAGAGTCTTCGGCGATCTTTGAGTCTTTTAAGATGCGAGCTGAAGCTGTCAGCGCGCAGGTGGAAAGAGTTGCAACCAAGGAGCAGGCGATCGATCTCATCGTGCGCCTGTTGCTTAAAGAAGGTGTTGAAGACAAGCCTCACTGCGGCGCCGTATGGGCTGCGTGCCCAATGATCGGCAAAGCCGAGGCGCAAAAATTGGAAGCCGTGGTTCCGGGTCTGACCTTCGCGGTAACCCGCGATCTGGCAGCCGACGCAAAGGTCGGTATCAGCCAGGTGGAGTGGGCCCTGGCCAACACCGGCACGCTCGTGCAGAGCGCCGACGAGGTGGACAAGCGTCTGGTCTCGACGCTTCCGCTGTTGCACATTGCAGTGGTCTCCACCGCTGGGCTGCTGCCCGACCTCCCTGCCGTGCTGAGCCGGGTCGATCCGCGCAAATCATCTTATATCGCGTTCATTACCGGACCCAGCCGCACCGCAGATATCGAACGGGTGCTGACCATCGGCGTACACGGTCCCGAGCGTTTGATCATTGTAATGGTGGACGATCTGGAGGTAGCGGCGTGAAACAGGAATTCAAACAATCCATACTCGATGCGCTGGCCAATCCGAATCTATCCGGAGCCCTGGGAAACTTTTCCGTGGCTTACCGCGCAGGGCGCGCAAAGGCATATGAAGGCATTGACTTTGAAGCGTTGCGCCATGAGATTGCCGCGGTAAAGTCGTCCGCCGCTTCTCATTTTGACGAGCTGGCGGATCAGTTTGCCAAGGCCGCCGAGGCCCGCGGCACTAAGGTTTTCCGGACAGACGATCCCCAGGCGGTGAAGGATTACATCCTCGACTTGGCGCAGAAAAACGGCGTGAAGAGCATCGTTAAATCCAAGTCCATGGCGACCGAGGAAATTCACCTTAATAAGTATCTGCAAAAAGCCGGCATTGACGTGCAGGAGACGGATCTGGGCGAGTGGATCATTCAACTCGCCAACCAGACGCCCTCGCACATGGTGATGCCCGCGATCCACATGACCAAGGAAGAGGTAGCCGACCTCTTCAGCAATAAAGTCGAAGAGGGTCAGAAGCCCGATATCCCGAAGCTGGTTAAGTTTGCACGCGGCAAGCTCCGCCCAATGTTCCTCAACGCCGACATGGGCATTAGCGGCGCAAATATCGCCGTCGCCGAAACCGGCACCATCGTCATTGTTACCAATGAGGGCAACGCGCGCCTGGTGACTACCCTGCCGCGCATTCACGTCGCGGTGGTTGGCCTGGAAAAACTGATTGAGAACTTCAAGGATGTTGCACCGATTCTGACGGCTCTGCCCAAGAGTGGTACCGCCCAACTTCTTACCAGTTACGTCACCATGATCAGCGGTCCAGCGCCCAATACCGATGGCACGCCGAAGGAACTGCACATCATCCTGATGGACAACCGGCGCAATGAAATGGCTCACGATCCGCGCTTCAAGCAGGCGCTGCAGTGCATTCGCTGCGCATCGTGCCTGAACGTCTGCCCGGTGTTCCGTCTTATCGGTGGACACGTTTTCGGCAAGGTCTATACCGGTGGTATCGGCACGATCCTTACAGCATGGTTCGGCGCGCTAAAGGAATCCGAAGACATCCAGAGCCTTTGCATCCAGTGCGGAAATTGCAGGGATGTCTGTCCTGGCATGATCGACATTCCCGATCTCATTCTGGAGTTGCGCCGCCGCCTGGCCGTCGAGCAGGGGCAGCCCCTGTTGCAAAAAGCGATCTTCTCGGTCGTGAATAATCGGCGCATGTTCCACACCATGATGCGCGCCGCATACATCGGGCAGAAGCCGTTTGCCAAGGATGGTTTTATCCGTCACCTGCCCATGTTCCTCAGCAATATGACGGAAAATCGATCGCTGCCCGCAATCGCCGAGGTTCCTTTCCGCGACCGCATCAAGCAGATCAAGCAGCCGAAATGCACGGAAAAAGCCGCGTTTTACGGAGGCTGCCTGATTGACTTCGCGTATCCGGAGATGGGCGAGTCAGTGGTAAGGGTACTCAACAAGGCTGGAATCGAAGTCATTTTCCCCGAAGGCCAGACTTGTTGCGGCGCTCCGGCGCGGTACAGCGGAGCTTACGAGGTGGCTGCGCAGAACGGCGCGGACAATATCAAGGCACTGCTTGCCGAAGACGTGAAATACGTCGTTTCCGCCTGTCCTACTTGCACCGTTGGCCTCAAGCAGGACTTCATCGCCAATCTTGAGGCGGTCGGACGCACCAGCGAATTGCCCGCTGCACACCTTCTTGCGGACAAGGTAATCGACTTCTCAACCTTGGCCAGCCAACTTGTTGAGCAGGGCCGATTGAAGTTCAAGCCGGGCATGGAGGGAACAAAGTTCACCTACCACGACTCCTGCCATTTCAAGCACACTTTGCGAGCCGAGCAGAATCCGCGCAAGCTGATGAAAGACGCAGGCTACGAACTGGTGGAAATGGAAGAGTCGTCGATGTGCTGCGGCATGGGTGGCTCGTACACCTTGAAGATGCCTGAAATTTCCGCTCCGATCCTGGAGCGCAAGCTGGTCAACATTGAAAAGGCTGGCGCGCCGCTACTGCTGATCGACTGTCCTGGCTGCGTAATGCAGATTCGCGGCGGCCTAGATAAGCGCGGATCGAATATCAAAGTGGAGCACACTGTCCAGCGTATTGCGGAGTGTCTGGAATAGCCGCGTTCGAAACTTTGATAAAGAGTGTAGAGGGGGCCCTCATCTGTATCCTGATCCTGTTGAAATGGGTGCAACCGCTAAGGCCCGCGATTCAGGTCGCGGGCCGATTTTCAGGGCGAAACCTAAGGTGTTTTCCGGCTTGTCAGACAAGCTGACACGAATTATTCTGCCGTTCGAATCGCCCGAGAAATCCGCGATGGAAGCCGGTGGTGGGCGGAATCACAACGGATAGTGGGCGGAGTCACAACGGTGTGACGGGAACCCGTGCTGTAATGGATACGAATGCTAACAAACAACCGGTTGTAGCCCTGACCCTAGCCCTTCTGGGCGGTGGTCAGCTTCAGTCAGAGAGAACAATGATCGATCTTACCGAGGCGCGTGATGTCCGATGAAGTGGAGCACGGGAGCGATGGTGCTTGGTCTCCTAAAGTTGTAGCTTTTGTCTGTAACTGGTGTACCTACACCGGAGCTGACCTGGCCGGAACGAGCCGCCTGCAGATGGCCCCCAATGTGCGAGTGATCAGGCTGACCTGCAGTAGCCGGGTGAATCCCCTTTTTATTATCAAGGCATTCGAACGCGGAGCCGACGGCGTGGTTGTGAGCGGCTGCCATACCGGCGACTGTCATTACAGCACCGGCAATTATTATGCTCGCCGCCGCTTTGCGATTCTGCACGACCTGCTCGAGTTCATGGGCGTCGAAACCAATCGCGTGACTTTCTCCTGGGTGTCCGCATCCGAAGGCAATAAGTGGCAGGAGGTAGTCAACGAGACCACCGCACGCATCAAGGAACTTGGACCATTCCGCACGCTCCAGGGCCAGAAAGGCGTGGAGCTATGAAGGAACTACAAGACCTCGCCCGCAAGCTGTTGGACGAAGGCACCGTCAAGGTAGTGATTGGCTATGAGGAGGGAGCGCGGGGCGTTCGCCCGGCCTTCATCACCGATGCAAAACAGGCCGGCAAGCTCATCTTCGACAAGCGCTGCGTACAGAATCTCGCTGCCTACCTCAATCCGCGAAGAAAACAAGTAGCCCAGTTGGGAACGCCAGCCGTGGTTGTAAAAGGCTGCGATGCTCGCGCCGTCGCCGGGTTGATCCGAGAGAAGCAGATCGAACGAGATAAGGTCGTCATCATCGCCGTGCGCTGCGGCGGAGTGCTGGAGAATTCCGAGACTGATTCAGAACTGACGAGTGAGACGGTTTCGGTTCGCTGCGGCGGTTGCGACGTACGTGAGCCAAAACTCCATGACTATCTTCTGGGAGAGTTGCCGCCCGCGCCTCCGGTGAATAACCGCCGCGTAGAGCAGATCGCCGCCTTGGAGAAATTAAGTACGGCAGAGCGGTGGAATTTCTGGACCGAGCAACTATCGCGCTGCATCCGCTGCCATGCCTGCCGCGAAGCCTGCCCCATGTGTTTCTGCGTGCAGTGTACGGCGGAAAAGACTCAGCCTCAATGGATCGATCCCTCAGCCACGCCCCGCGCCAATCGCGCCTGGCAGACAATGCGGGTGCTGCATCAGGCGGGTCGCTGCGTGGATTGCCTGGAATGCGAGCGCGCTTGTCCTGAACATATTCCACTTGGATTGCTGGCGCGTTACGTTGCCGACTCGGTCGAGCGGCGATTTGACTACAAAGCCTGCGAAGATCCGGCGGTGGCGGCGCCCATGGGCGCTTACAAAACCGACGACGACGAGGAGTTCATCCGGTGACGCACAGATTTCTATCCCATGCGAGCCTGACGGCCCTGGTCGCGGAACTGGTTGCGGCGAAGACGCGAGTGATTGCTCCCGTCCGCGCCCAGGACGACCCTGAACAAGTTGACTATCGGCCGATCCAAAAGCTGGAAGATGTGGCGCTTGGAGTACGGCTGACCCGCGGCTCCTTGAAAGAGTTTTTCCTTCCGCCCACGGAGGTCCTGCTGTATTACAAGCAGACAAAGGAAGGGGTGGATATCCGGGAGGTCCCAACCGAAGCTCCGCCGCAGGTAATTCTCGGTTCCACGCCATGCGATGCCGCCGCTCTGGAAGTGGTGGACAAGGTGATGGGCTGGGACTATCGCGACGAGTTGTGGTTCGGACGGCGAGCTGCCAGCACAATCGTGAGCTTGCTATGCACGGCGATGGATTCGACCTGTTTCTGCACCGCCACCGGCCTGAGTCCTGACTCTTTCCGCGGATCGGACGCGTTGCTGGTGCCTGTAGAGGACGGTTATCTGGCGCACGTAATTACTCCCAAGGGCGAGGCGCTGCTGCAGAAATACGCGGAGGCCGACGAATGCATGAAGGCCAGCGCGGAAGTAGCGCAGGGTGAAGCACGCCAAAAGGTGGAAAAGAATCTGGCCGCGATTCCTCCCGAGTTCTCTGCTTGGCTCGCCGCTAACTTCGATAACCCGATCTGGAAGACTATCGCGCTACGTTGCCACGGCTGCGGGGCCTGCGCGGGAGTTTGCCCGACCTGCCATTGCTTTGACATTGTGGATGAACACGACACGGCAGACGAGGGAGTACGACGCCGGAATTGGGATTCCTGCCAGACCTCTAAATTTACCCTGCACGCCTCCGGACACAATCCGAGACAGAGCCAGAGCGAGCGTTTCCGCCAGAGAATCCAGCACAAGTTTTCGATTTATCCCAGCCGCTTCGCGGAGATTCTTTGTACCGGCTGCGGCCGCTGCACGCGGGCATGTCCGGGCGGCATGGATCTTCCGAAGCTCCTCGACGAACTGATGACGCTTGCGAAGAGTGAAGCCACGGGCAGCGAACCCAAGGGGAGCAGTCTATGAACATCTACCAGCCCCACCTGATGCGTATCCGTGAAATTACGGACGAGACGGTGGACACGCGCACGCTGAAGCTTGAGTTCCAGGATTCCAAGGTCGCCGAGGAGTTTCAGTTCTCCGCCGGACAGTTTGGCGAGTACTCAGTATTTGGCGAAGGCGAAAGCACGTTCTGCATTGCATCGCCGCCGACCCGGACGGGCTACATCGAGTGCAGCTTCAAGGCCAGCGGAAAGGTCACTCTGGCGCTGCGCCGCCTTGCTGTTGGCGACACCCTGGGCTTCCGCGGACCTTATGGAAACCACTTCCCTATCGAAGAGATGAAGGGCCACTCGGCTGTGTTTATCGCCGGAGGCATTGGACTGGCGCCGGTGCGGTGCGCCATCTTGAACGTGCTTGATCTGCGCGATCAGTTCAAGGACGTCACCATTATTTACGGCGCGCGCACGGTGGGTGACTTGGTCTATAAGCGGGAGTTGGAAGAGTGGGCGAAACGCTCCGACCTGAAGCTTTGCCTTGCGGTCGACCCTGGTGGCGAAACGCCCGATTGGAAGGGCTTGGTGGCGCGCATTCCAACGGCTGTGGAACAAGCCGTGAGCACTGCTGAGGATACCTTTGCGGTGATCTGCGGCCCGCCGATCATGATCAAGTTCACGCTGCCGGTACTGACCAAGTTGGGCTTTCCCGGCGAACGTATTTATACGACTTTGGAAAACCGCATGAAATGCGGTCTGGGCAAGTGCGGTCGTTGCAACATTGGCCCTACTTATGTGTGCAAGGACGGCCCCGTGTTCACTGCGGCGCAGATCCGGGAACTACCGCAGGAGTTCTAAATGCGAGAAAACGTGAAACAAACACGGGAGGGTTCAGTGAAAAGCGAGCCGGATACTACCGTTGGCGAGAGCGACGCTGCCAGTTTGCTCATTGGAGTGTATTTCCTTCATACGGCTGGGGACGGTTCCTCGTCATTCGATTTAGGGTGTGTTGCCAAGTATGCCGCCCGGTTGCCGGGCGTGAGCTTGGTGCGCACGCTGCCGAGCACGACCGCGCTGGATCCGGAGAAGCTGGCACGCGAGATTCGCAAGGAGATGTTGAACACAATCGTGCTCGCCTCGGAGCAGCCCGGTTTCTTCAAACCGGCGTTTTCCCGCGCGCTAACGCTTGCGGGCGGCGATGGCGGACAAGTCCGACTAGCCTCGTTTGGAGAGCTCGGCAGTATTTCTACCGATCGTGCCAAAGCCGTGGTTGCCAGTGCCGTCGAGGGTGTTCCCTTCGATTCGACTCCTGCGAAAGCGAAGTCCGGCTTTAGTACGGCGACATTGGTAATTGGCGGAGGCGTGGCAGGGATTCAGGCGGCGCTCGAGATTGCTGAGTCCGGACACAAGGTTTATATCGTCGAGCGCACCGGCACCATCGGCGGACGCATGGCAATGTTCGACAAGACGTTTCCAACGCTCGATTGCGCGGCCTGCATTCTGACTCCGAAGATGGTGGCCGTGGGGCAGAGCGCAAATATCGAACTGCTGGTGATGTCCGAAGTTGAAGACGTTTCCGGCAGCGTTGGCGCATTCAAGGTCAAGGTACTGAAACACGCCACCCGCGTGGACGCCAGCGCCTGCGTTGCATGTGGAGACTGCGCCCACTTCTGTCCGGTGACCACCTCAAGCGAATTCGATATGGGGATCGCCACGCACAAGGGAATCTTCATTCCCTTCCCGCAAGCAGTACCGAACACCTACATGATCGATGAAGCCCATTGTACCTGGGTTCTGAGCGACGGAAAAAAGTGCGGGGCTTGCGCCAAGAAATGTACGAAGGGCGCTGTGCATCTTGACGCCAAAGACGAGACAGTGGAACTCGAAGTTGGCAACATCATCGTGGCTACCGGTTATGACACGCTGGACCCGCGCCGCATCGAACGCTATGGCTACGGCACCTATCCCAACGTCTTGACCTCGCTCGAGTTCGAGCGCCTGACCAACGCGTCAGGACCGACGGGCGGCAAGATCGTCTTGAAGACGAAAAAGCTGAACAAAAAGACCAAGACCGACGAATGGGTCTTTGAGCCGGACGGCCCCAAGCCCAAGGCAGTGGCCATTGTTCATTGCGTTGGATCGCGCGACCAGAATTACAACTCCTACTGCTCGCGCGTCTGCTGCATGTACTCGCTGAAGTTTGCCCACTTGGTGCGCGAAAAGCTCCCCGAAGCCAAGTGCTACGAGTACTACATCGACATGCGTGCTTTCGGCAAAGGCTATGAGGAATTCTACGAGCGGATTCGCGAAGAGGGAGTATTCCTGGTGCGTGGACGCTCGGAGGCCGTAGTTGAACACAACTCGCAGCTCTATGTACGCGGCGCCGACATTGTCGCCGACAAGTTGATTGAAACGCCGGTCGATATGGTTCTGCTCTCCGTAGGGTTGCAGCCTTCGCACGGCTCCGTTGAGTTGGCCGAGAAGCTGTGCATTCCACGGGACGCCGACGGATGGTTCCAGGAGTTCAATTACAACGCAGAGCCGAATTCGACCGGACGGGATGGAATTTTTCTGGCGGGCGTTTGCCAGGGACCTAAAGACATTCCAGACACCGTGGCCCAGGCCTCGGCGGCAGCGGCCAGTGCGTTGCGATCCATAGTTGGAGCTAAGAGCGACAAAGAGCGCGGCAATATACCGCTCGCGCCGGTTGACGAAAAAGCGGGCTCGCCCGCGCGATCCTGACTGGCCCGAGGGGAGAGGAACTAAAATGGCAGTTCGTGCAAATCCGGATCTGATCGAGGAACTGGAGCACTTCGGTGCCCACGACGCGATGAAATGCTACCAGTGCGGCAATTGCACCGCTGCCTGTTCGCACGCCGAAGACGCGTCTACCTATCCGCGCAGATCCATCCACTATCTCCAGATGGGCCTTGAAAAGCCACTGCGCTCCACGCTCGATCCCTGGCTCTGTTACTACTGCGGGAAGTGCTCGGAGCAGTGTCCGCGCGGAGCTGAACCCGGTGAGACCATGATGGGTATTCGCCGCTGGCTGACCGCGGAATACGACTTCACCGGAATCGCCCGGCGGCTCTATAGATCATGGACCACGGAACTGGCGGCTGTTTTGGCGCTCGCGCTGCTGACCGGGATTGGGTTCTTCGCCTTCGGCTTCCTGCGCGGAGGCGGCAACCTGTCGGTTTACGACGGTCCTGGCGCATTCCTTCCCGCACACTCGGTCCACATCTTCGATTGGACGATGGGCATCACGCTAGCCATATTGCTGAACTACAACTGCGTCCGCATGTGGCAGTTCACCATGCGCAATGAAAATGCGTTGCCGGTTCGGCCGGGGCTGTACCTGCGTCACCTGCTGCTGCTGCCGGAGCATTTCTTTACGCAAAAGCGTTTACGCGCTTGCGAGAACAAAACACCGTGGGTCACTCACATGGTCCTCATGTTCAGCTACTTGACCATGCTCGCGCTCATCATGCTTTTCTTGAAGGATATGCAATCGGGTCCGCAGGTGAACTGGTACGTCCACTTTTTCGGATATCTCTCGGCAATCGGATTGGTGACGACTTCCATTTTGGCGATTCGCGGAAGGATCAAGAAAACTGAGCCTTACCAGCAGCACTCCCATGAATCCGACTGGATGTTCCTGGGTCTGCTTCTGTTCGTCTCGGTTACCGGCGTCGTGCAACATGTGGCACACCGCCTGGGCATGCCGATGACAGCGAACATTGTTTACGTCATACACCTGATGGGCGTGGTTCCCATGCTGGTGCTCGAGGTGCCTTTCAGCAAATGGTCGCACCTGGCGTACCGGCCGCTGGCAATTTACTTCTCGGCATTGCAACAGGCAGCCCGAGCCGAAGGGGCAGTTTCTTTGGGCGAGCCGTCAAAACCGCAGCCGGCGGCATAACGAAGGAACGGGAGTAGACCATGGCAGAAGAGCGGATTGGCGTATACGTTTGCAACTGCGGGACCAACATAAGCAAGGTCGTCGACGTGGAAGCCGTTGCCGCGTCGGCACAGGCAATTCCGGGCGTGGCCATTGGCCGCGCCTATAAGTACATGTGCTCGAATCCTGGCCAGGAGATGATTGTTCAGGACATTCAGGAGCATGGGCTGACGCGCGTAGTGGTTGCATCCTGCAGTCCGCGTATGCATGAAGCCACCTTCCGCGGAGCCATCAAGCGTGCGGGCCTCAATCCGTACATGCTCGAAATGGCCAACATTCGCGAGCAATGCAGTTGGATTCACGGCGATCCGGTAGCTGCAACCGAAAAGGCCAAGGCACTGGTTCACGCGGCGGTTCAGCGGGTAAAGTTCGATGAACCGCTGGAAAGCCGTACCGCTCCCATGTGCGCGTCAACCCTGGTCATCGGCGCCGGCGTCACGGGACTGACTGCCGCGCTTGAACTGGCCGACGCCGGACAGCAGGTCTTCCTGGTGGAAAAGCAGGATCATCTCGG
>Ga0181528_10000326_pt1 | contig 37812 bp, 35 predicted proteins | sample PEATcosm2014_Bin_47_FD_119742 | JGI IMG/M metagenome (GOLD analysis project Ga0181528, IMG submission 119742) | Peatland microbial communities from MTU Mesocosm Facility, Houghton, MI, USA - PEATcosm2014_Bin10_10_metaG | ecosystem: Environmental > Terrestrial > Soil > Wetlands > Peat | place...
CTGTTCTCCATCGTCGCGCTCTCCACCCTCACCAACCTGCCGCTGGTGCTCACCCTGAGCATCTTCATCGCGGTGCTCATCGCCCTGTCGCGCGCGTTCCGCGACTCGGAAATGGTGGTCTGGTTCGCCGCCGGCCAGAGCCTGGTCGCGTGGGTGCGGCCGGTGCTGCGCTTCGCCCTGCCGGTGGCCTGCCTGGTCGCGACCCTGGCGCTGTTCGTCTCCCCCTGGGCCGAGCGGATGATCGCCGAGGCGCGCGAACGCTTCGAGCATCGCGACGACGTCAGCAAGGTGACGCCCGGCCGCTTCATCGAGTCGGCCGCGTCCGACCGCGTGTTCTTCGTCGAGAACCTCGACATCGACGGCGCCCACGTCGAGAGCGTCTTCGCCAGCCAGCGCACCGGCAACCGCGAGATCGTCATCGTCGCCGCGCAGGGCAACGTCGAAACCCACGGCGACGGGGCGCGTTTCCTGGTGCTCAGCAACGGCCGGCGCTACGAGGGTTCGGCGGGCGTCGCCGAGCACCGCGTGCTCGAATTCGACCGCTACGCCATACGCCTCGAGAACCAGGTGGACGCGCCGCTGGCCAGCTCCAACGCGCGCACCTTTCCCACCAGCCAGCTGATCGCCGATCCGACGCCGCGCAACCTGGGCGAGCTGCTGTACCGGCTGGCACTGCCGGTGGCAGCGGTCGTGCTGGCGCTGCTCGCCGTGCCGCTGGCCTACGTCAACCCGCGGGTCGGCCGCTCGGCCAACCTGATCTTCGCGACGCTGCTGGCCCTGGTCTACCTCAATTCCATCCAGATCATGCAGGCTTCGGTGCAGCGCGGTCGCATGGGCTTCGGCACCGCCGTGTGGCTGGCCCATGCCGTCGCCATCGTGCTGCTGCTGGCGCTGTTCTACCGGCGCGTGTCGCTGCGCCGCTGGCTGCCGCAGCTGCCGTCGATCTGGCCGGGCCGCCCCCGGCCCGCGCCCTAGGAAGACGATGCGGACCCTGCGGCGCTACCTGTGGAGGGAGATCGCCAGCGCGACGCTGTTCGTGCTGCTGGCCCTGATCGGCATCTTCTCGCTCTTCGACCTGATCAACCAGCTCGCCGACCTGGGCCGCGCCAACTACCAGTTCATCCACGCCCTGGCCTTCGTCGCGCTGCTCACGCCGGCGCACGCCTACGAACTCATGCCGATCGCGGCGCTGATCGGCACGATCTACGCGCTCTCCAAGCTCGCCGCCAACTCGGAATTCACCATCATGCGGGTCTCCGGGATGACCACCCGGCGCCTGGGCGACGCGGTGCTGGTGGTGGCCCTGGCGCTGGTCGCGCTGGCATACGTGTTCGGCGAGATCATCGCGCCGCCGGCCGAGGACCTGGCGCAGCGCTTTAAGTCGCGGGCGATCGGCGCCTCCATCGGCCAGGAGTTCCGCTCGGGCGTGTGGGTGCGCGACCTGCTGCACGCCCGCGACGGCCAGCCCGACCGCATGCGCTTCGTCAACGTGGCGCACGTCAACCCGGACGGCACGGTCGAAGGCTGGCGGATCTTCGAGTTCGACGCGGAACTGCGCCTGCGCTCGATGAGCACGGCGGCGCGCGGCACCTACCAGCAGGGGCAGGGCTGGCTGCTGACCAACGTGGTCGACACGCAGCTGCCGCCGGTGGACGCACGCGGCAACACGCCCGGCGATGCCGCCGCCGGCACGCACATCGTGCGCGAGCCCGTGCGCCTCTGGCCCTCGGACCTCACGCCGGCGATCTTCGGCGTGCTGATGGTGCAGCCCGAGCGCCAGAGCGCCTACAGCCTCATCCACTACATCAACCACCTCACGGAGAACCACCAGCGCACCGATCGCTACGAGATCGCGCTGTGGAAGAAGATCTTCTACCCGCTGGTGTGCATCGTGATGATGGCGCTGGCGCTGCCCTTCGCGTACCTGCATGTGCGCGCCGGCACCGTCAGCCTGAAGATCTTCACCGGCATCATGATCGGCGTGCTGTTCTACGCGATGAACAAGCTGTTCTCGCACCTGGGCATGATCAACACCTGGCCGCCGGTCGTGGTCGCCGGCCTGCCGGCGCTGGTGGCCTTCTGCTTCGCGCTGGGTGCGCTGTACTGGGTGGAACGGCGCTAGCGAAGGCGCTGCCGCCAGAGCGCACGCGCCATTGCGGCCAGCGTCCCGGCGCGACCGGGGTTCCGCGGCCTCGTCGGTAGCCCACTCCTCCCCCGCGGAACCCCGGCCACGCCGGGACTGGTGCCGGCGCGCGCGCAGAACGTCCTCGCCGGGCGTCCAAGGGCGTTGTCCCTACGAAGCACGCCCTCAATGAATCTCAGTACTTGATGTTCTCGTCGGTGATCGCGCCCTTGCTGGCGCTGGAGGCCAGCGTCGCGAACTTGGCCAGCACGCCGCGCGTGTAGCGCTGCGCCGGCGGCCGCCAGGCCGCGCGCCGCCGCGCCAGTTCCGCGTCGTCCACGTGCAGCTGCAGCAGCCGGGTGCCGGCGTCGATCGAGATCGTCTCGCCTTCGCGGATCAGCGCGATGGCGCCGCCGACGTAGGCCTCGGGCGACACATGGCCCACGACCATCCCCCAGGTGCCCCCGGAGAAGCGTCCGTCGGTGATCAGGCCGACGCTTTCGCCCAGGCCCTTGCCCACGATCGCCGAGGTCGGCGCGAGCATCTCGCGCATGCCGGGGCCGCCGCGCGGACCCTCGTAGCGGATCACGATCACGTCGCCGGCCTTGATCCGGTCGCCCATGATGGCCTCCATGGCTGCGTCCTCGGAATCGAACACGCGGGCCGGGCCGGTCATCGACGGCTTCTTGAGCCCGGTGATCTTGGCCACGCAGCCTTCTGGCGCCAGGTTGCCGCGCAGTATCGCCAGGTGCCCCTGCGCATAGAGCGGCCTGGACCAGGGGCGGATCACGTCCTGGTCGGCGCGCGGCTGCTCGGGAACACCGGCCAGGGCCTCGGCCAGCGTCTGGCCGGTGATGGTCATGCAGTCGCCGTGCAGCAGCCCGTTGGCCAGCAGGATCTTGAGCACCTGGGGCACGCCGCCCGCGCGGTGCAGGTCGGTGGCGACGTAGCGCCCGGAGGGCTTGAGGTCGCACAGCACCGGAACCCGGGCGCGCACCCGCTCGAAGTCGTCGATGGTCCACTCGACCTGGGCGGCGTGCGCGATGGCGAGGTAGTGCAGGACCGCGTTGGTGGAGCCGCCCACGGCCATGATCAGGGCGACGGCGTTCTCGATCGATGCGCGCGTGATGATGTCGCGCGGGCGCAGACCCAGCTCGACGGCCTTGACGAGAACGCGCGCCGATTCGGCCGCGCTGTCGCGCTTCTCGGCGTCCGGGTTGGCCATCGTCGAGGAGTACATCAGGCTCATCCCCAGCGCCTCGTACGACGAGCTCATCGTGTTGGCGGTGTACATGCCGCCGCAGGAGCCCGAGCCGGGGATGCAGCGCCGCTCGACTTCCTTGAAGTCCTGCTCCGACAGGCGTCCGGCGGTGAATTCGCCCACCGCCTCGAAGGCCGAGACGATGGTCAGGTCCTTGCCGTGGTAGTTGCCCGGCTTGACGGTGCCGCCGTAGACGAAGATCGCGGGAACGTTGCAGCGTGCCATGCCGATCATCGCGCCCGGCATGTTCTTGTCGCAGCCGCCGACCACCAGCACGGCATCCATCCACTGGCCGTTGACGCAGGTTTCTATGGCGTCGGCGATCACCTCGCGCGAGACCAGCGAATATTTCATCCCTTCGGTCCCCATGCCGATGCCGTCGGAGATGGTCGGCACGCCGAAGACCTGGGAATTGCAGTTGCTCTGCCCGATCTGCGCGATCGCCGCGTCGACCAGCGGCTGCAGCCCGGCATTGCACGGCGTGATCGTCGAGTGGGCGTTGGCCACGCCTATCATCGGCTTGTCGAAATCCTCGTCCCGGTAGCCCATCGCGTAGTACATCGCGCGGTTGGGCGAACGGGCGACGCCCTGGGTGACATTGCGGGAACGATCGTTGTGCGCCATGTGCGGGTTCTCGTCAGGAAAGATGCGGCGGGAGCTGCGTGCGGCCGGTGCCGCGGGGAGGCGCGGCGGGACCACTACAATCCGTGATTCTAATTCGCAAATCCGGAGCCGCCGCCGGCACCATGCTCATCCATCCGAATTTCAATCCGATCGCCTTTTCGATCGGCCCGATCGCCGTGCGCTGGTACGGCCTGATGTACCTGCTCGGATTCGTCCTGTTCATCACCCTCGGGCGCCTGCGCGCCCGCGAGGCCTGGCGCGGCTTCACCGCGATGGAAGTCGAGGACCTGCTCTTCTGGGGCGTGTTCGGCGTCATCATCGGCGGGCGCCTGGGCTATGTCCTTTTCTACAAGCCCGACTACTACTTCCACAATCCGCTCGAGATCCCCATGCTGTGGAAAGGCGGGATGGCCTCGCACGGCGGCGTGATCGGCGTCATCGTCGTGCTGTGGCTGTTTGCCTGGACCCGCGGCAAGCCGTTCTTCCAGGTCACCGATTTCGCCGTGCCGATGATTCCGCTGGGCCTCGCGGCCGGGCGCATGGGCAACTTCATCAACGGCGAGCTGTGGGGACGGCCGGCCGATCCGAAGGTCTGGCCGTGGGCCATGGTCTTTCCGCAGGCCAACGATCCGGTGCCCACGCCGCGTCATCCCTCGCAGCTCTACCAGTTCAGCCTCGAGGGACTGCTGCTGTTCGCCATCCTCTGGGTGTTCTCGCGCAAGCCGCGCGCGCCCGGCGTGGTTTCCTGCGTGTTCCTGATCGGCTACGGCACGCTGCGCATCATCGCCGAATTCGCCCGCGAGCCCGACAGCTTCCTCGGGCCGCTGGCACTGAACCTGTCGATGGGGCAATGGCTGTCGCTGCCGATGGTCGTGGCCGGGCTCGTGATGCTGCCTATCGTCCTGCGGCGTGCCCGGCCGGCGGGCGGCGAGGCGCACGGCTAGCAACGGGCGCGGCCCATGGCCGGCGCTGCGCGCCCCAGGCGGCCCGCGGGCAGGCTCAGCGCCCGCCGTGGCAGACGGAGGCGAGCAGCGTCACCGCGGTGACGTCGGCGCCGGCCAGCCGGGCGGCGTGGGCCAGGTCGGATGCGGCGAAGACCAGGATGAGCGCGCCGGCGACCGGGCGTAGCCAGGCCCGCACGGCCTGCGCGCGGCGCGTGCCGAACAAGCTGGCCGCGCCCCAGCCCAGTGCCAGCAGGTTGGGCACCGTTCCCAGGCCGAACGCAAGCATGACCGCGGCGCCGCGCAGCGCGCTGCCGCTCAGCAGTGCCAGCGGCAGGGCGGCATACACCATGCCGCAGGGTATCCAGCCCCAGACGAAACCGGCCAGTACCGCGGCCGGCGCGGAGCGCGGCGGCAGCACGCGGCCGGCCAGCGGCTGCAGCGCCGCCCAGACCGAACGGCCCAGCGGTTCCAGGCGCCGCAGCCAGGCGGCCGAACCCAGCAGTGAACCGCCGATGCCGGCCAGGCAGACGCTGGCGAGCACCAGCAGGCCGATCTGCACCGGCAGTACGTCGGCGATGAAGAGCGTGCCTCCCAGGGCGCCGGCCAGCAGGCCGGCAGCGCTGTAACCGGCCACCCGGCCCAGGTGATAGGCGGCGGCGAAGGTCGCCGCGCGCAGCTGCGGCGGGCGCGCGACCTGCAGCGCCGTGACGAAACCGCCGCACATGCCCGCGCAATGCGCGCCGCCCAGCAGCGCCATCGCGAACGCAGCCCCCAGCTGGGCTTGCAGGCCGGTCATGTACCCGTTCCCTCGCCCCGACCTCTCCTAGCGGGCACTGATCTCATTGCGACCCTGCGCGTCGCCCTCGACCTGCCAGTCGCTGCCTTGCAGCGCGATGCGCCAGTTGATGGCGTCGGGGCGGTTTGCCAGTTCCGGCGCCACCGGCGCGCTCTGCGGCCACTGGCCGGTGAACTCGGCGTTGGTGTCGGGGGAGTTGGGCACGCGGCCCAGCACCGCGGTCTGGTCGGCACCGGCGCGCGCCGGATGCACGAGGCGCACCTGCAGCGCGGTATCGTGGATCGCTTGGGTCGAGCGCACCCGCACCCAGACCGACTCGCCGCGCTGCACGCCGTCGTACTCGACGCTGGCATGTATGCCCAGGTCGGCGGCCTGCTGGACGCGGCGCAGCGTGGCATTGATGTCCAGTCCGCGCTCGTAATAGTGATCCTCGATGATCGGGTCGGCGCCCTGGACGGCCAGGTAGGCGCTGCCGAGGCTTGCCACGACCGCCAGGGCCGGGCCGGCCATCAGCAGCCAGGGCCAGGGTTCACGGTACCAGGGCAGGGTGTCGGTTTGCATCGCTCGTCTCCAGTGGGTTGGTGGGCGCCTTGCGGCGGGTCGCGGCTGCGGCGGGTCCGCGCGCGTGGATGTCGTGGATCATCGTCGCGGCCATCAGGGGCGCAGGCCGAAAAAGACGGTCTTCTCGTTGACCTGGATGGCCGGGTTGCCCTGGGCAGTCACCGCCAGCGTGATGCGGTTGGATCCGGCGGGGGTCTGCGCGGCCGATGCGCGCAGCCGGGCGACGATGGTGCGCGTCGAGGTCGGCGCCACGTCGACGACCGATTCCGAGGCCACCACCAGGCCGGGCACGCCCGCCGCCTGCAGCGTATACGTCTGTGGCGCCGTGCTGGTGTTCATGATCTGCAGCCGGTAGATGTTCTCGACCTGGCCGTCCTCGACTTCGCGCGCCAGCATTCCGCGGTCGCGGATCACGTCGACCTTCAGCGGCACCCGCAGGCTCAGCGACACCGCGAGGCCGACGCAGATCGCGCCCAGGATGGCCGTGTACACCAGCACGCGCGCACGCAGCACGCGCCGCCATACCTGGGCCGGCGGCAGCTTCGCGGCCAGCGCGTTGGTGGTGGCGTAGCGCACCAGGCCCAGCGGCAGGCCGGCCTTGCCCATCACGTGGTTGCAGGCGTCGATGCACGCGGCGCAGCCGATGCACTGGTACTGCAGCCCGTCGCGGATGTCTATCCCGGTAGGGCAGACCTGCACGCAGAAACCGCAATCGATGCAGTCGCCCAGCCCGCCCTCGGCGCGCGCCTGGTTGCGGTTTCCGGCGCCGCGCGGTTCGCCGCGCGCGCTGTCGTAGGTGACGATGAGCGTGTCGCGATCGAACATGGCGCTCTGGAAACGGGCGTAGGGGCACATGTACGTGCAGACCTGCTCGCGCAGCCAGCCGGCATTGCCGTAGGTGGCGAAGCCGTAGAACAGGATCCAGAAGCTCTCCCACGGACCGAGCGCCAGCTGGCCGGCCGCCGCGCCCAGTTCGCGGATCGGGCTGAAGTAGCCGACGAAGGTGAACCCGGTCCACAGCCCGACGCCGATCCAGACCGCGTGCTTGCCGGCCTTGCGCGCGAATTTCTGCGGGCTCATCGGCTGGCGGTCGCGCGCGATGCGCGCCGAGCGGTCGCCCTCGAACTGCCGTTCGATCCAGAGGAAGATCTCGGTGTAGACCGTCTGCGGGCAGGCGTAGCCGCACCACAGGCGGCCGCCGACGGTGGTGGCCAGGAACAGCGACAGCGCCGAGACGATGAGGATGCCGGTGAGGTAGACCACGTCCTGCGGCCACAGGACGAGATCGAAGAACGAGAACCTGCGCGCCACCACGTCGAGCAGCACGGCCTGCTGGCCGTGCCAGCGCAGCCACGGCGTGCCGTAGAACACCAGCTGCGTGATCCACACCAGCGCCCAGCGCCAGCGTGCGAACACGCCCAGCGTCTTGCCGATGCGCGCGCGCGGGTAGATCTGCTCGCGCTTGGCGTACAGCGAGATGACGACCTCGCGCGGCGCGCCGGCCGGCGGCCCCGGCGCGGTCGCCGCAGCCGCCGGGGCGTCCAGCGGCTCCCGACCGTTCACGCGCGCCCTCGCCGCGTCAACGAGCCGCCAGTGCGCCGCCGGACTGTGCCGCGGCCGGCGCGCCGGCCGCGTGGCTCAGTCCGTAGACGTAGGCCGCGACCAGGTGGATCTGCGCGGGGGTGAGCACGTCCTTGTGCGCCGGCATCACGCCGTGGTGGCCGTGCTCGATCGCATCGAGGACCGCGTTCAGGCTGTTGCCGTAGGTCTTGACGCTGGCGGTGAGATTGGCCGCGCCCAACTGCTGGTTGCCCTTGGCGTCGGCGCCGTGGCAGGCCGAGCAGATCGCCGCGAACTTCTCCTGGCCGCGCGCGGCACGTCCGGCATCGTGCACGGTTCCGGACAGCGACATCACGTAGTTGGCCACGTCGAGCGCGTCCTCGTGGGTGCCGACCGCCTCGCCCTGCGGCGGCATCACCGCTTCGCGGCCCTCGGTGATCGTGGTCTCGATCGCCTCGGGCGTTCCGCCCCAGATCCAGATCTCGTCGGTCAGGTTCGGAAAGCCGCGCGCGCCGCGCGCATCGGAACCGTGGCACATCGAGCAGGAGTTGAGGAAGATGCGCTGGCCGATCTGCCGGGCGCGCGGGTCCGCCGCGACGGCCGCCAGGTCCTGCTTGAGGTAGGCATCGAAGATCGGGCCGAAGCGCGCGTCGGCGACGCGGTTCTCGGCCTGCAGCTCGCGCGCCGAGGTCCATTGCAGCACGCCCTTGTACCGGGTGCCCAGCCCCGGGAACAAGGTGAGGTAGCCCAGGCCGAAGACCACGGTGAGGTAGAACAGCACCACCCACCAGCGCGGCAGCGGATGCTGGAATTCGCGCAGGTCCCCGTCCCAGACGTGGGCGGTCGATTCGGGCTCGCCGTTGGGCAGCAGCTTGACGTGCGACTTGCTCTGCGACTTGAGGAAGATCGCGCAGCCGATCACCGAGATCAGGGTGATGATCGCGACATACCAGTCCCAGAAACCGCTGTAGAAATCGCTCATCGCATGCTCCCTCCAGAAGCGCCCGGGCGCCGTTGCGCGCCGTCCTGGTCGCGGAACGGCAGCTGGGCTGCCTCGTCGAAACCCTTTTGCGCGCCCCGGCTGAATGCCCAGGCAAGGATGGCCAGAAAAACCAGGAATGAGACCACGGTCCACGTGATCCGGATGTCGTTGATGTCCATGGTTCGCCTCTTCTTCTAGTCGCGCACGTTGCGCAGCTGTATGCCCAGCTCCTGCAGGTAGGCCACCAGGGCGTCGACCTCGGTGTAGCCCTGCACCTGCTGCGGCGCGCCGGCGATGTCGGCATCGCTGTAGGGCACGCCGACGATGCGCAGCGCGCGCATCCGCGCCTGCACGTCGGAGCCGTCCAGCGGGGTCGTCAGCAGCCACGGGTAGGCCGGCATGTTCGACTCGGGAACCACGTCGCGCGGGTTGTTGAAATGGATCTTCAGCCAGTCGTCGGAATAGCGCCCGCCGACGCGCGCCAGGTCCGGGCCGGTGCGCTTGCTGCCCCACTGGAACGGATGGTCGTAGACCGACTCGCCGGCCACCGAGTAGTGGCCGTAGCGCATGACCTCCGCGCGGAACGGCCGGATCATCTGCGAGTGGCAGTTGTAGCAGCCCTCGCGGATGTAGATGTCGCGGCCCAGCAGGCGCAGCGGCGCGTAGGGCTTGAGGCCGGCGATCGGCTCGGTGGTCTGGCGCTGGAAGTACAGCGGGACGATCTCTACGAGCCCGCCGACGGCGACCACCAGGACGATCAGGACGATCAGCAGCGCGGTGTGGCGCTCGATCAAATCGTGGTTGAGTTTCATGGGGAGGTCCTTGCGATTCGAAGGGTTTGCGCGGGGTGTCCGTGCTCAGGCATGGGCCAGGGCCAGCGGGATCGGGTCGTCGACGGCGCGTCCCAGCGCGATCGTCTTGGCGACGTTGTAGGCCATCAGCAGCATTCCCGAGAGGTAGAGCAGCCCGCCGGCGAAGCGGATCACGTAGAACGGATAGGTCGCCTTGACGCTCTCGACGAAGCTGTTCGTAAGCGTGCCGTCGTCGTTGATCGCGCGCCACATCAGGCCCTGCATCACGCCGGCGATCCACATCGCGGCGATGTACAGGACGATGCCGATGGTGGCGGTCCAGAAGTGCGCGTTGATGAGGCGCGTCGAGTACATCTGCGTGCGCCCGTACAGCCGCGGCAGCATGAAGTAGATGGCGCCGATGGTCACCAGCCCGACCCAGCCCAGCGCGCCCGAATGGACGTGGCCTATGGTCCAGTCGGTGTAGTGCGAGAGCGCGTTGACCGTCTTGATCGACATCATCGGGCCCTCGAAGGTCGACATGCCGTAGAACGACAGCGAGACGATGAGGAACTTGAGGATCGGATCGTCGCGCAGCTTGTGCCAGGCGCCCGACAGCGTCATGATGCCGTTGATCATCCCGCCCCAGCTGGGCGCCAGCAGGATCAGCGAGAACACCATGCCCAGCGACTGGGTCCAGTCCGGCAGCGCCGTGTAGTGCAGGTGGTGCGGGCCGGCCCACATGTAGGTGAAGATCAGCGCCCAGAAGTGCACCACCGACAGGCGGTACGAGTAGACCGGGCGTTCGGCGGCCTTCGGGATGAAGTAGTACATGATCCCCAGGAAGCCGGCGGTGAGGAAGAACCCCACCGCATTGTGGCCGTACCACCACTGGACCATCGCGTCCTGCGCGCCGGCATAGGCCGAATACGATTTCATCCAGGACCACGGCACCTCGGCGCTGTTGACGATGTGCAGCAGCGCCACCGTCAGGATGAAGGCGCCGAAGAACCAGTTGGCCACGTAGATGTGGGTGACGCGGCGTATCGCCAGCGTGCCGAAGAACACCACGGCGTAGGACACCCAGACGACCGCGATCAGGATGTCGATCGGCCATTCGAGCTCGGCGTATTCCTTGCCGCTGGTGTAGCCCAGCGGCAGCGTGATGGCCGCCGCGAGTATCACGAGCTGCCAGCCCCAGAACGTGAACCAGGCCAGCCCGGGCGCGAACAGCCGCGTCTGGCAGGTGCGCTGGACGATGTAGAACGAGGTTGCGAACAGCGCGCAGCCGCCGAACGCGAAGATCACCGCATTGGTGTGCAGCGGGCGCAAGCGGCCGTAGCTCAGCCAGGGTATGCCCATGTTCAGTTCGGGCCAGGCGAGCTCGGCGGCGATGAAGACGCCGACCAGCATGCCGACGATTCCCCAGACCACGGTCATCACCGAAAATGCCCGGATGACGCCATAGTCGTAGCGGGGTTGATCACTGGAAGGATTCATTGCGGGTTACTCCCGTGCGGTTTCATTGCCCGATGCGGGCCGGGTAGGACGGCCGGCGCGCATGCCGGGACGCACCTTGCGTGCGTCCGTGCGCGTGGCTGTTTTCTTCTGTGGACCTTCATTTTCAATCGTTCGCTGCGTGCTGCTCTGCAACGTTAGCGCGCGCCATCACATCCGGCCACTCCAAAGGCCCGCGCACTTGACGAATGTCAATCGCGGTCCTCGTCGAGGATGCGCGCGCCCTGCGCGTCGAGGTCCTCGAACTGGCCCGACAGCACCGCCCAGACGAGAATCCCGCCGACCAGCAGGATCAGCGCGACCGACAGCGGTATCAGCAGGTACAGGGAGTCCATCGCTACGCTCCGGCGGCCACGCCGCGCAGGCGCAGCGAGTTGGCCAGCACCAGCGCCGCGCTGGCGGCCATGCCGGCCGCGGCGATCCACGGCGCAAGCAGGCCCAGTGCCGCCAGCGGCACCATGACGAGGTTGTAGGCGAGCGCCCACAGCAGGTTCTCGCGGATGATGGCGCGCGTGCGCCGCGCCAGATCGAACACCCTCTGCACCTGCGCGAGCTCGCTGCCGGGTATGACGACATCGGCGCGCACCTGCGCCAGGCGCGAGCCCGAGGCCAGCGCTATCGAGGCATCGGCCTGCGCCAGCACGGGCGCATCGTTCATGCCGTCGCCGATCATCGCCACGCGGTGCCCCTGCCGCTGCAGCGCCTCGAGCACGGCGCGCTTGCCCTCGGGCGACTGGTCGGCGAGGCATTCGAGCGCCGCGCCGCTGCTCTGCTCGAGGCGGCGCGCCAGCCGTGCGACGGCCGGCGCCTGGTCGCCCGAGACCACGAGCACGCGCTTGCCGGCGCGCGCCAGCGACTGCAGCAGGCCGGGAGCGTCGGCACGCGGCGTCTCGCCGAACACCAGCAGCGCCAGCGCTCCGTCGGCGCCGGCGAGCACGACCTGGCTGCCGTCGACCGCGTGCGGGCGCGCGCGCAGGGCCGCCAGCGCGGCGGCCCCGGCAAGCGGATCGCGCGCCAGCGCGAGCGCGTAGCCGGCGCGTCCGAGTCGGAAACGCTGCCCGGCGACGATGCCCTCGATGCCCACGCCGGCGTTCTCGGCGATGCAAATCGCCGGCGGACGCGGCACGTCGCGTGCGCGCGCTTGCGCCGCGAGCGCCAGCGCGAATGGGTGCTGCGAGTGCGCTTCGACGGCCGCGGCGATCGCCAGGCAGTCGTCCGCGCCCATGCCGCCCAGCACCTCCAAGCGCACCAGCTGCGGGCAATGCTCGGTGAGGGTGCCGGTCTTGTCGAAGGCGACGATGTCGACGCCGGCCAGCGACTCCAGCGCCGCCGTGCGCAGCAGCAGCACGCCGTTGCGCGCCAGGCGCGCCTGGGCGATGGCGGCGGCCAGCGGCGCGGCCAGCGACAGCGCGCACGGGCAGGTAACGACCAGCACGGCGATGGCGGCGCCGGCGGCCCGGGCCGGGTCGATCAGCAGCCACGCGGCCAGGGTCGACCCGGCCAGCGCGAGCACGCCCAGAGCGAATCCCGCCGCCACCCGGCCCGCGAAGGGCGCCGCCGGCGGGCGGCGCCCGGCCGCCTCGACGATCAGCTGCTGCAGCACCGCCAGCGAGCTGGCATCGCCCGCGCGCACGACCGTGGCCACCACTGGTTGGCCTACGTTCAGGCTGCCGGCCAGGAGCATGTCGCCCTCGACCTTGGGCAGCGCGGCCGACTCGCCCGTCAACCACGCCTGCGAGACGTTGGTCGAACCCGCGACGATGCGGGCGTCGGCCGGGACGGCCTCGCCGGCGGGGATCGCGATGCGGTCGCCGGCCCGCAGCTGCTCGGCCGGTATCGTGTCGTACGCGGCGCCGCTGGAATGGGCGCGCAGGCGGTTGGCGGTCATCCGCGTCTGCCGGGCGGCCGCATCGACCTGCGCGGTCGCGTGCGCCATCGCGCGCAGCTGCCACCAGCGCACCGCCAGCAGCAGTGCCACGAACATCGTCAGCGAGTCGAAGTAGACCGCGCCGCGCTGCGTCGCGGTCGACCAGGCGCTGGCCGCGGCGGCGGCGGCCAGGCCGACGGCCACCGGCACGTCCATGCCGATGCGGTGCACGCGCAGCTGGCTGAACGCGGCGCGCCAGAACGGCGCGGCGCAAAACAGCACGACCGGCGCGCTCAGCACGCATTCGGCGATGCGCAGCATCTGCTCGATGCCCGGCGCGATCTGGCCGGGTGCGGCCAGGTAGCCGGGCGCCGCCAGCATCATGACCTGCATCATCGCCAGCCATGCGAGCAGGACGCGCAGCAGTTCGATGCGCGACGCGCGCTTCGCGGCGCGCGGATCGTCGCCGGCGGGCACGCGGTAGCCGCTGCGCAGCACCGTGCGCTCGAGCGTCGCCCGGTCCGTGCGGCCCGGGTCGTAGACGACCTGCGCGCGCTGGGCGACGAAATCGACGTGCGCGCTGCGCACGCCGGCCGTGCTCCGCAGCCGGTGCTCGAGCAGCACGGCGCAGGCGCTGCACACCATGCCGCCGATGGCGATGCGCGCGCTGGCCGCCGAGCGGCCGCCGCCCGCGGCCGGCGCCGGTGCGCCCGCGGCGCCCGGTCCGTCCGGCGCGAGCGCCAGCGCTGCGAGCTGTTCGGCGATGAAGGCGCACCCCAGGCAGCAATAGTTGCGTGCCACCCCGCGCACCGGCCGTTGCACGGCGGGCCGGCCGGCGAGCGGCTCGGCGCAGAAATCGCAGCGACCATCGGTCGCCGCTCCGCGCCGAGCGTCGGCCGGTTCGAGGCGATTCGAGGTGGGGGCTGCCATGGCTGCGTCTTCTGCTGTAGTGACTGCGCTCCGGGGCAGCGCCGGCACGCTGGCCGCGTCGGCGTTCGCGTCTGCGCTCGCGGCGCCGTTTGGCGGCCGGCCCGCGTGCCCACTGCAGCGGGACACTAGTGGAAATTCCGCTGGCGCGGCGGCGCCCCTGTCGGCGCTCCTTGACGCCAGTCAATTTACCCGCAGTTCCACCGGTGGCGCATGCCACCTATGACGTGCACAGGGTCTTTGGGGCGCCACTCGAAGCCAGCGCCAGACCCGTGCGCTACCAGCGCGCCGGAGGCCGCCGCAGGATCGCTACGCGCTTGTCGCGCAGGGCGATGTAGCCGCCGGTGCGCAGGTCCTTGAGGATGCGGCTGATCATGTCGCGCGATGCGCCCACCCGGTCGGCGATCGACTGCTGGGTGAGGCGCTCGCGGCTCCAGGCCAGGCCATCGGCGCCGACGACGGTTTCCTGGTCGAGCAGCAGGCGCGCCACCCGGCCGTAGACGTCCATCAGCGCAAGATTCTTGAGGCAGCCGGTCGCCTGGCGGTTGCGCTCGATCAGCGTGGCGATCATCCGCATCGCGATTTCCGGGTCGTCGTGGATCGCCGTGCGCAGCGCATCGCGCGCCACGACCGAACAGACGGTGGGTTCGACCGCGGCCACCGACGCCGAGCGCGTCCGGCCGTCCAGCGCCATCTCGCCCACGTAGTCGCCGGCCGCGTAGTCGGCAACGATCAGCTCGCGGCCGCGCGTGTCCGAGACGTAGACTTTCACGCGGCCGCTGAGGATGACGTACACGGCGTCGCCGGCCTCGCCTTCGCGGATGAGGTGTTCGCCGCGCGGAAAACTGCGGGTGCGGCCGCGCGCGGCCATCTCGCGCACCAGTGGGTCGGTGAACTTGCGGATCGCCTGTTCCCAATGCGCCATGTCGCCTCCGTTCGCGTGGTCGTTGCCGCGGCCGCTTGCGCGCGCACGCCGGCCGCCTCAGCCTTGCGTCAGCGCCCGGTCGCGCCCGAAGGCGCGCGCGATCAGGCGCAGCGCATCGGGTGCATCCCATTGCCGCGCGCCATGGATCTTGTCGAGGACGCGCCCGTCGACGCCGACCAGCACCGTCAGCGGGATGCGCGCGGCACCCAGCAGGGTCTCGAGTTCCTGCGCATGGTCGATGTAGTGGCTGATCGTCGCATTGCCGCGGCGCAGGGCGGCGCGCGCCTCGTCCGGATAGTCGTCGGTGGAAATGCCGATCAGCGCGAACGGAATCCGTCCATCCATCCAGGCCAGCCGTTCGATCGATGCCATCTCGTCCATGCAGGGGCCGCACCAGCTGGCCCAGACGTTGATCAGCAACTGGCGGCCGCGGTACTGCGCCAGGCGGCGCGACGGGCCGTTGAGTCCCTGCAGCGCCACGTCGGGCAGCAGGCCGCCGATCGGCACTTCGCGCGCCTGCGCCGTCGCGGGCCGCCATGCGAAGAGGCCGGCAGCGGCCAACACGCCGAGCGCGCGCCGCCGCGGCAGCGCGGCTGGCCGCGGGCACGGCGGAGCATTGCGCGGCGCGGGGAGGCGCCATTGCGGATGGCCAGGGAGCGGCATGCTGCGCGCGGGGCGGCCCGGGCCCGGGCCCGGGTCGCGAAATGGTCGGAGCGCCAGCTTAGCGGACCGCGCCGGCCGGGGCTATCCGGCCGGTGGCGGCCGATGCCAGAATGACGCCGGTCCGGCGGCGCGCGCTGTGCCCGCCGCCGGCCGATGCTCGCCAGTGCCCCGGGCCGATGCCGCCTGGAACAGGGAGGTCACGATGCCGGATGCGCCACGCGCCGTGCAACCGCCGTCCGCCAGCTCGAGCGGTGCTGCGCGCGGGCGCGCGCCGGGCGCGCGTGCCGTGCTGGCGCTGATCGCGGGCGTCGCGATCGCGGCTGTCGATGCGGACGGCTACCGCGCGGCGGCACGCCTCGACGAGCAGGCGTTCGACGCGCAGGTCGCGCTGCTGCGCAGCGTCGGGGGCGCGCGCGCCGCCGCGCCCGGCGACCGTGCGCCCACCGACGGCGCCGAGGTCGTGCTGGTCGGCATCGACGAGGCCAGCCTCGATGCGCTGGCGGTGCCGATGAGCCTGATGCACGCGACGCTGGGAACGGCACTGGCGGCGATCGCCGCGGGCGGGCCGCGCGCGATCGGCCTGGACGTCGCGCTGCCCGAGCATTCGTTCGATCACCTGGTGGCCGGCCTGGACGTCGGTCTGATGCAGGGACTGGGCGCCGCGCGCGGCGCCGCGCCGCTGGTCGTGGCCCTCGACGCCGATGCGCAAGGGCGCCTGCGCATCCCGCACGCGCCCTTGCTGGCGGCGGCCGGCGGCAGCGGCGCGTTCGGGCTGCCGCTGTTTCCCCTCGATTGCGACGGCGTGGTGCGGCGCTACGAGCCGGACCTCGCGCGGCTCGACAGCCGCCGTTGCGGCGCTGGCGCGCCCGACCGCGGTGACGGCGCCCCGCCCGTGCCGACGTTCGCGGCGCGCATGGCGCAACAGCTCGGCCGGCCCGAGGCGCTGGCCCGGGCCGGTTGGCTGGACTTCACGCGCGGCCCAAGGTTCGCCTACGTGCCGCTGCGCGACGTCGTGCTCTGGCAGCGCAGCGGCCAGATCGAGCGCTTGCGCCGGCAGTTCGCGGGGCGCGTCGTGCTGCTCGGCTCGGTGCTGCCGTATCTCGACAGGCTGCGGCTGCCCGTATCGCTGGCCGGCTGGGAAGACGCGGCGGTGCCGCCACCCGGGCTGATCGCCAACGCGCAACTGCTGCGCAACGCGCTGGGCGGCGGCCTGGTGCGCCGGCCTCCGCCCTGGGTCGCCTGGCTGCTGGCGGCAGTGATGGTCGCCACCGCATTGCCGGCGCGCGCGGCGCTGCGCTACGGCCTGTTCGCACTGGCCGTGCTGCTGCTGCTCGCCGGCGGCGCCTGGCTGCACGCGCGCGGCTGGTTCATCGCGCCGGGCGCCGCCCTGGTCGCGGGCGCCGTGGCCCTGGCGACCCGCACCGCGCTCGACCTGGCCGCGGCGCGGGCCGAACGCGCACGCCTGGCGCGGCGCTTCGGCGGCTACCTCAGCCCGCACCTGCTGCGCGCGTTGCTCGAAGGGACACACGACGAGGCCGGCGCGCGCCGGGGCGTGCGCCGCTCCATCGCGCTGCTGTTCGCCGACCTGCACGACTTCACGCGCCGCTCCGAGCGCACCGACCCGGCGCGGATGCGCGCACTGCTCAATCGCTATTACGCGGCCATCACGCCCGGCCTGCATGCGCACGGCGGTGCGATCGACAATTTCCGTGGCGACGGGATCATGGTGATGTTCGGCGCGCCGCTGGCGCTCGACCGTCCCTGCGATGCGGCACTGGCCGCGGCGCGCGACCTGCTGGCGCGCATCGCGCAGCTCAATCGCGACGAACTCGAACCGCGCTTCGTCGATGGGGTGGGCGCCAGCATCGGCCTGGCCTATGGCGAGGTGATCTACGGCGAACTGGGCAGTCCCGAGCGTCGCGACTTCACCGCGCTGGGCGACGCCGTCAACGTGGCGGCGCATCTGCAGGCGGTGGCCCGGCGCCTGGATCGGCCGGTGGTGATGACCGAGGTCTTTGCCGCCCAGCTGGCCGCGCCTCCGGCCGACCTGCAGGCGCTCGGATTGCAGGACATCAAGGGGCACTCGGCGTTGCGCCTGTACGCCTGGTCGCCGACGCCCTCGTCCGCATCGCCGGCCTGAGGGCGCCGCGCGGATGGCGATTACCGTGTTTCGGGGTGGCGCTGCGCCGATCCAGGCCTTTGCGGCGGCGGCGAATGCCCCTACGCTTGTCCCACCCCACGTTCGGGAATCGCGATGACCGCCTGCCCGCAACATCTGCCGGCGCCGTGGCTGCGCCGGATCCTCGCTGGCCTGTGCCTGCTGGCCGCGCTCGGCGCGCGTGCCGCGGCGCCGCCGCCGGCGGTCGCGGTCGTGACCGACCTCGCCGGCCACGCGCAGTTGCGCCGGGGCGGCGTGCAACGCCCGCTGGTGGCACTCGACACGCTGCGCGCCCAGGACCAATTGCGCCTGGACGCGGGGGCGATGGCGGAGATCGCCTTCACCGCGGGCACCGGCAGCGTGTTGCGGCTGGGCGGCCCCGGGCGTTTCCTGGTGCGCGCGCAGGACGTACTGCCGCGCGATCGGTCCGGCGTGGCCGAGCGGCGCGATCTCGCGGCCGCGTGGCGCGGCGTGCAGATCCGCCCCGGCCTCGTCGGTCGCGCGAGCATCGCCTTGCGCGGACTGCCGGCCACCGGGGTGCAGCTGCGCGCGCCGATCGGCGCGCAGGTGGGGGACGACCTGGTTCGCCTGCAATGGGACCCGCCATACGGCCGCCCATCGGCCGGCTGGGAATACGCCGTGCGCGTCATCGACGATCAAGGGACGCTGCTGTACGCCGCGCAGGCGCGCGCGCCCGGCATCGATCTGCCGGCGGATCTGCCGATCGAGCGCGGGCGCGACTACCTGTGGACGGTGCAGGCGCAGGCCGATGGCCGCCGCCATGTCCATGGCGCCGCCGAATTCCGCCGCGTGCCGCTCGAGGTCGAGCAGCGTGCCCAGGCGCTTGTCGCATCGGTGCGGGCCCAGCGGCGCGATCCGGCGCAGCCCGAATCGTCGGCCGAGGAAGTGCTGCTGGCGCTGGTGCTCGATCAGGCCGGGCTGCGCCAGGCCGCCCAGCGCCAGTGGCAGGGCGTGGCGCGCGTGCGCCCGGCGCTCGACGCGGCGGCGGTTCCGGGCTGGTAGGCGCCGCGCGCCCTCAGGCCGGAGCGAGCTGGCGGGTGATGATCCTCCAGTGCGCCGCGCTGACGGGCGTGACCGACAGCCGGTTGCCCTTGCGCAGGATGATCAGGTCGGCAAGCGCCGCGTGCGCGCGCAACTCGCTGATGGGTATCAGGCGCGTCTTGCGCAGCACGTGCACGTCGACGAGCACCCAGCGCGGTTGCGACGGCTGGGAGGCGGCGTCGTAGTACGGGCTGCGCGGATCGAACTGCGTGGGATCGGGGTAGGGCGCGCTGGCGATCTCGGCGATGCCGGCGATGCCCGGTTGCGCGCAGCTGGAATGGTAGAAGAGCACGCCGTCGCCGGCGCGCGCCTCGTCGCGCAGGAAATTGCGCGCCTGGTAGTTGCGCACGCCGGTCCACGGGACGGTTGCTCCCGGAGCGGCCAGTGCGTCGTCGATGGAGCACTCGCCCGGCTCCGATTTCATCAGCCAATAGCCCATGGCCGCACCTGGGTTGGATATGCGCCGAATTGGGAAAAATCCCCGCCTGTGCCGCCCGGCCAGTTGCCCTGAACCGTAGGTTCAGGTCGGCCACCGTCCGCGTCGTTTAGGTTCAGCAAACGCGTGCCGATCACACCGCGACTCGAGACCAGTGGCCTTGCGCACAGCGCATTGGTTCAAGGAACATAAAGGCCTTTGCGCGAACACCGCAGGGACGAACCATTCTAACCGGCGTACGTGACCAGCAGTGGCCGCCGACGGCAGGAATTGATGCCTTAAAACAGTTTTTCTTGGGGCGCCAGGATTTCATCGGCAAGCGCGATGAGGTCGCGCAGGCGCCGCCGTGCGTCGGCGAGCTCGGTGCCTTCGCCGCCCTTGGAGCCGAACAGCTCCTGCGCGATCTGCAGCGCGGCCATGACGGCGATGCGGTCGGAGCCGAGGATCTTGCCGCCGTCGCGTATCGCCGCCATCTTCTGGTCGACGTAATGCGCGCAGGCGAGCAGCTCGTTGCGCTCCTCCGGGCGGCAGGCCACGCGGTACTCGCGGCCGAGGATGCTCAGCGTGATCTGTTCCATGGCGCCGCCTCCCTCAGCCGGCGTCCGCATCGGTGGCGCCGCGCGCCGCATCGCCCGGCAGGCGCTCGATGAGCGCGTCGAGGCGCCGCGTCGCCGTGACGATGCGTTCGTTGAGCGCCGCCAGCTCGGTCTGCGAGGTGGCCAGCTGCGTGCGCAGCTGGTGGTTTTCGTCGCGCAACTGCCGCACGTGCGCCACCAGTTCCTGCATCCGCGAAGTCAGTGCGTCCAGTTGATCGAGCATCCCGGAATGGTAGCACCGCGGCACCGGTGCGCTATAGTCTGCGGCGTTGGTGCTCGCGGCGGCGTTCGGCTGTCGCAGTTAAACGGGAAGCAGGGGCTGTTGCCACGTCATGGCGGCCGTAACCTGCGCTGTCCCCGCAACGGTAAGCGGTATCGGGCCGTAGGCCCAACCCGCGCACGACGACCACTGGGCACGCCTGGGAAGGTCGCGCGGCGTTTCCGCCAGCCCGGATACCGGCCAACAGGTATTTGCCGCCCTGCGGCAGATGATTGAGCCGGCGCCCGCGGGAAACGGGGGGCGGCACTCCAGTAGCGGGTATCCAACCATGAAACAGCCAGTCCGCCCGGCGGAGCGCTATGCGCCTGTCCGCAATCCTTCGTTCACGCAAGTTCGTTTCTCGGCAAGCAGCATCGTCGTCCCGGTCGTATCCGTCCTGGCGCTGGTCTGCGGCGTCGGGGTTCGCGCGGCCCCGCCGTCGCTCGATACGATCACGGTCAGCGGCACGCGCGAGGACATCAGCCTGGGCGACGCGCTGCAGGACGTCACCGTCATCGACCGCGCGACCATCGAAGCGCACGCGGGTGCCAGCCTCGAATCGCTGCTGGCCGAGCAGGCGGGGATCCAGATCGCCACGAACGGCGGCATTGGTTCGGTCAGCAGCGTATTCGTGCGCGGCGCCGATGCGCGCAGCACCCTGTTGCTGATCGACGGCATGCGTTACGGTTCGGCGACTTCCGGGACGCCGTCTTTCTACAACGTACCGCTGGAACAGATCGATCACATCGAGATCGTGCGCGGTCCGCTGAGCGCCGTTTACGGCGCCGATGCCGCCGGCGGCGTTATCCAGATCTTCACGCGGCGCGGCCAGGCGGGCATGCAGGCCAGCGGCTCGGCCACGCTCGGTTCCGAGGCCTATGGCGCTATCGACGCCGGCGTGCGCGGCGGCTCCGGCGCGCTGGACTATGCCTTCGAGGGCGGGGCGCAGCGTACCGACGGCTATCGCTATACCGATCCGCATGCGGGTCACTTCTACAACCCCAACGACGACGGGTTTCGCCAGACCGCCGGGAGCGCGAATCTCGGATACGCCTTCGCTCCGGGTTGGTCGGTGCGGCTGCAGGGCATCGATTCCAAAGGTGATGTGCAGACTTCCGATGGCTACGACCCTACGCGCCCGGCACTCACCGCGCGCTCTCGCGTCGATACCGCCACCGGCGGCCTGGTGGTGCGGGGCGCCGTCGCTCCCGACTGGTCGACGACGCTGCGCTACGGCACGTCGCGCGACGCCTACGACACGGACGTCGCGGTCAATGGCACTTACCGATTCTCCACGCAGCAGCACGCGCTCGACTGGCAGAACACGTTCGCGACGCCCGCAGGCACGGTGCTGGCCGGCGTCGAGCAGTTGCGCCAGTCCGTATCCGACGATGGGGTCGCGTTCGCGGTGGACAGGCGCACCGTCACCGGCGCGCAGCTGGGACTGACCGGCAAGGCAGGTCCCCATTCCTGGCAGGCAAATGTGCGCGACGATGCGAATTCGCAGTTCGGCCACGAGGTCACGGGTGCAGCCGCTTACGGCTACGATCTGACGCCGCAGTGGCGCATCGGCGCCTCGGCCGGAACGAGTTTCGTCATGCCCAGTTTCGACGACCTCTACTATCCCGGATACAGCAATCCCCTGCTGCGCCCGCAGCACGGGCAAAGCGGCGAATTGAGCGTGCGGTGGACCTCGACGTTGCAGCAGGTCCGTCTGTCGGTCTATGAAAACCGGTTCCGCGATCTGATCGCCTTCAATGCGAGCTTTGTGCCCGTCAATGTGGCGCAATCGCGCATCCGTGGCGCCAGCCTGGAATACGACGCCCATCAGGGCGCAGTGACGGTCGGCGCGACGCTCGATGTGATGGATCCGAGCGACCTGACCGACGCAACGCAGTTGGCGCGCCTTGCGCGCGAGGCGCTGACCCTCAAGGCCGACTGGCAGGTGAGCAGCGCTTGGTCCGCCGGGGCATTGCTGCGGGCGTCCGGCCTGCGCTACGACGACGCCGCGAACCTGCAGCCGCTCGGTGGTTATGGTCTGCTGTCGGTGCATGGCGACTGGCGCGTGACGCGCGACTGGTCGATCGTCCTGCGCGTGGACAACCTTGCCGATCACGAAGTGCAGCCCGCGTACGGCTACGAAGCGCCGCCGCGCCAGTGGTTCGCGACCGTGCGCTACGGCGGCCTATAGGAGCGAGGCTGTGCCGCAGTGCCGCCGACGATCCGCCCGATCCAATGCCGCGAGAGCCTGCGCATGACTAGTTCGTGGATGACGCGCCGCGCGGTGCTCCAGGTCCTGGGGCTGGCGACGCTGGCGGCCTTGCTTGCCGCGCTGCGCTTTGGCAGCGTCGACCTCGACAGCGCCGAACTGCTGCGGGCGCTGGCGGCGCTGCTGCGTGGCCGGCACGACGACTCGCTTGCCACGACGCTGCTGGCGCTGCGCCTGCCGCGGGCCGGCACGGCCATGGCCGTGGGCGGGTTGCTGGCGCTGTCGGGCGCGCTGCTGCAGTCGCTGCTGCGCAATCCGCTGGCCGATCCCTATGTGCTGGGCGTGTCCGGCGGCGCTTCCTGCGCCGCGCTGCTGGCGATCGCCGCGGGCGCCGGCGCAGCGGCCATCGCGCTGTCGGCCGCCGGCGGCGCGCTGCTCGCGCTCGGGCTGCTGTTTGCCCTCGCGCACCGTGCGCTGTTCGCGCGCGATGTCCTGCTCGAACCCGGCCGGGACAGCGCGATCCTGCTCACCGGCGTGATGATCGCCTCGCTGTGCGCCGCCATACTGTCGCTGGTGCTGTCGCTGGCGCCGGACGGGCGCCTGCGCACGATGGTGTTCTGGCTGCTCGGCGACCTGGGCGGCGCGACCGATCCGGGCCTGGCCGTGCTCGCCCTGGCGACCTGGCTGGTGTTGTGGCTGGTGGCGCAGCGCGACGCGCCCGCGCTCAACCTGATGCTCGGCGGCGACCTGCAGGCGTATACGCAGGGCGTGCCCACCACCCGCGTGCGCCGCCGCCTGATCGTGGTCACCGCCATCGCCACCGGCCTGGCCGTTGCCATGGCCGGCGCGGTCGGCTTCGTCGGCTTCGTCGCTCCGCACCTGGTGCGCCGCGTGCTCGGACCCGATCCGCGCCATGTCCTGCCCGCCGCTTCGCTGCTGGGGGCCATCCTGGTGCTGCTCGCCGATACCGTCGGACGCTGCGTGGCCGCGCCGCTGCAGCTGCCGGTCGGCGCACTGATGGCGCTGATCGGGGTGCCGGTGTTCGTCTGGCAATTGCAACGGCCATGAGCGCCCCGCTGCTCTCCTGCCGTGGCCTGGAGATACGCGCCGGCGATCGTTGCCTGGTGCGCGCGCTGGATCTGGATGTCGCGGCCGGCGAGCGCTGGGCGCTGGTCGGCCCCAACGGCGCCGGCAAGACGAGCCTGTTGATGGTACTGGCCGGCGCGCGCGCCGCCGACGCCGGGACGATCGCGCTGGCGGGGCGGCCGATCGGCGCCTGGGGGGTCGAGGCGCTGGCGGGGCTGCGCGCGCTGGTCGCGGACCGCTGGTTCGATCCGTTCGCCAGCAGCGTGCTCGATCTGGTCGTCGCGGCGCGCTACCGGCTGCGCGGCGCCGACGCGGCGCCGGGCAAGGACGGCAGCGCCGAGTCGTTCGCGCGCGCCTGCCTGGCGGCCATGGACTGCGCGGCGCTGGCCGCGCGCGACGTGCGTTACCTGTCACGGGGCGAGCGCCAGCGCGTCGCCGTGGCCGTCGCGCTGGCCCAGGACACCGCGGTGCTGCTGCTCGACGAGCCGATCTCGCACCAGGATCCGCGCCACCAGATCCAGGTGCTGCAGGCCCTGAGCGATCGGCCCGGATGCACCTGCATCGGCGCCCTGCACGACGTCAATGCCGCGGCCCGCTTCGCGAGTCACGCTCTGCTCTTGTATGGCGATGGACGCTGGCTCGCCGGTCCGGCCGCAGCGGTGCTCACGCGCGCCAACCTGTCGCCACTGTTCGAGACGGCTATCACGGAAATCGCGGTCGGGCCACATCGCGTGTTTCTGTCTCATAATTGAAAATAGTGGTGGCGCGCCTTTTTTGATCCGGATATAGTCGCGAGCTTCACCAACAGCCCAGAGGCTTTACTCCTACCACTATGCCGGTGATCCTCGTCGCAAATTCAAAAGGCGGTGTTGGCAAGTCGACCGTCGCAAGCAATCTGGCAGGCTTCTATGCGGGGCGCGGAGAGCGCACCATGCTCGGAGATCTCGACCAGCAGCAGTCCGTAGGCAGCTGGCTCAAGCTGCGCCCCACCACCGCATCGTCGATCACGTCGTGGGACTTCTCGGAGAAGGGCGTCGCCAAGCCGCCCCGCGATGTCACCCACATCGTCCTCGATACGCCCTCCGGCATCAATGGAACGGCGCTGCGCGACGCGGTCAAGGTGGCGGCGAAGATCATCGTGCCGCTGCAGGCCTCGCTGTTCGATATCCAGGCCACGCATGCCTTCATCGGCAAGCTCGCCGAGTACGGCGCGACGCCGGCCAACGGCCGCGTGGCGGTCGTGGGCACGCGCGTCGATCCGCGCACCCGCGCGGCCAGCCAGCTGTACCGCTACGTCGAGGATGCCGGAATCCCCTTCCTCGGTTTCCTGCGCGACACCCAGAACTACGTGCAGCTGTCCGCCCAGGGCCTCACGCTCTGGGACGTGGCGCCGGCGCGGGTGCAGCAGGACCTGGAGCAGTGGACGCCGATCATCAACTGGACCAGCAACGGCCGTCGCAAGGTCTAGCCCGTCCTCACCCTCTCCCGCGTGCGGGAGAGGGCCGGGGTGAGGGTCAGCGCGGCGCAGCCGTACGCACCGCCTCCACGATCGCGCACAGCTGCGCGGTCGCGTCCAGTACGCGCGTGCTGCCGCGGTCCAGCTGGTCCGCGTCCAGCGTCACCAGCCGGCCGGCCGCCACGGCCGGCAGTTGCGGGTAGCGCTTCCAGCCGTCGAGTGCGCCGCGGTCGATGCCGGCCGATTCGGCCGTCAGCAGGATCTGCGGCCGCGCGGCGATGACCGCTTCCACGTCCACGGTGGCTACCAGCGGCGCCAGGTCCTCGAACACATTGCGCGCGCCGCAGGTGCGCATGACCTCGCTGGCGATGTGTCCGCCCGACAGCGTCATGATCGGATTGCTCCATACCTGGTAGAAGACCGGCACCAGCGGCCGGCGGTCGGCGTGGTCATGGCGCAGCGCGGCCAGCCGCGCGCGGAACGCCGCGGCCACGTCCGGCGCAGCGGGCGCGCCGGCCAGCAGGCCGAGGCGTTCGACCGTCTCGGCTATCGACGCCAGCGAACGCGGTTCGAGCACGTACACCGGCACCTGCAGCCGGCGCAGCGCATCGAGCAGCGCCGGCGAATAGCCGCTGCCCCAGGCGACGATGAGATCGGGCGCGAGCGCCGCGATCCGCTCCAGGTCGATACCCTCGGCGCGCGACACCTGCGGCAGGCCCCGCGCTTGCGCGGGGAAATCGGAATAGGCGCTGACGCCGACCACCTGCGCGCCGGCGCCGATCGCGAACAGCAGTTCGGTGATGCCCGGCGACAGGCTCACGATGCGCCGCGCCGCTTGCGCAAGGCGTACCGTGCTGCCGCTGTCGTCGACGACCGACGGCCCGGCCACCGGCACCGCGCCGCTGGCGCCGGGCGCGGCCGCCAGGGCCAGCACAGCCGCGGCGATCGCCCCGGCGCGTCGCATCACGGCGCGAGCACGTCCTGCATGCTGTAGAGGCCCTTGCTGCGCCCGGCCAGGAAGCGCGCCGCGCGCAGCGCCCCCTGGGCATAGGCCTGGCGGCTCGACGAGCGATGGGTGATCTCCAGGCGCTCGCCGGTGCCGGCAAAAAGCACCGTGTGGTCGCCGATGATGTCGCCGCCGCGCACCGCCGCGAAGCCGATGCTGCCCGGCGGCCGGGGCCCGATATTGCCGTGCCGCTCGAACACCGCGCATTGGTCGAGCGACTGGCCGCGCGCCCGCGCCGCCACCTCGCCCAGCTGCAGCGCCGTGCCCGAGGGCGCGTCGACCTTGTCGCGATGATGGGCCTCGATGATCTCGATGTCGTAGCCCTCGGCCATCAGGCGCGCGCCCAGTTCGACCAGGCGCATCAGCGCCTGCACGCCCAGGCTCATGTTGGGGGCGTGGACGATGGCCGTGCGCTCGGCCGCCGCCGCCAGGGCCGCCTTGCCCGCCGCATCGAACCCGGTGGTGCCGATCACCGCCGCCACGCCGGTGCGCGCGCACACGGCCAGGTGCGCCAGGCTGGCCTCCGGCCGGGTGAAATCGATCAGGACCTGCGCCTGGGCGATGGCCGCCGTGTCGGCGACGATCGCGATCCCCGTCTTGCGGCCGAGGAAGTCGGCGCAGTCGCGGCCCAGCTCGGGGCTGTCGGGGCGGTCCAGTGCGGCGGCGATCTGCAGGTCGTCGCTGTGCAGCGCGGCCTCGATGAGCATGCGGCCCATGCGCCCGCTGCTGCCGGCGATGGCCAGCCTCACCGGCGCCGCTCCCGTGCTGCCCGTGCCGCAGGCGCGGGAGTGCCGTTGATAGCGGCTGCGGCCATGATGGCGCTCAGTGCGGGGTGTCGGCCGGCGCCGGCGTCGCGGCCGGCGTCACGGGCGCGGGCGCCGTGTCGGCGGGCGCCGGTGGCGGCGCGGTCGGCGCGGCGGCCGGCTTGGCGGCCTTCTGTCCGAGGATCAGGCTGTCGGCCAGCGGTTCGGCGGGCATGGCGTCGCTGTTGTAGCGGTCCAGCTTGCCGTCGGCAAACACGATGGAGAGCTTGCGGATCTGCGTCTCGCCGCTCTTGCGCCGCAGGTAATAGGTGTAGTCCCAGCGGTCCTGGTGGAAGATGTCGGTCAGCATCGGCGTGCCGAGCAGGAACCGCACCTGGTCGCGCGACATGCCCGGGCGCAGCTGGTCGACCATGTCGCGGGTGACGATGTTGCCCTGCTGCACGTCGGGCCGATAGGGGCGGAGCAGGTTGGGCACGTAGGAGGCCGAGCAGGCGCCCAGCACCATGGTCAGCGCAGCCAGGCAAAGGCGTAGGGCGGTTCGGTTCATGAGGCAGGTCAAAAGAGGAACGATTATTGGTGCGGCCGGGAATGACCGCGACGCTATGATACCTACAGTGCGATACAGGGGATGGGGGAGCACGACATGGTCAAGACCAAGAATTCGACGGAGCTCAAGGACAGCGGCCTCAAGGCGACGGCGCCGCGCCTGAAGATCCTGGAGATCTTCCAGCGCCATTCGGACGCGGCCGGCGAGCGGCACCTGAGCGCGGAGGACGTCTACCGCATGCTCAGCGCCGAGCGCCTGGACGTCGGCCTGGCCACCGTCTACCGCGTGCTGACGCAGTTCGAGCAGGCCGGACTGCTGTCGCGCCGCCATTTCGAGGCCGGCCGCGCGGTGTTCGAGCTCAACGAAGGCTCGCACCACGACCACCTGGTCTGCGTCAACTGCGGGCACGTCGAGGAGTTCGTCGATCCGGAGATCGAGGAGCGCCAGCACCGCGTGGCCGCCGAGCGCGGCTTCGACCTGCAGGAGCATGCGCTGGCGCTGTATGGCGTGTGCCGCAACAAGGACTGCCCGCGGCGCGCCAAGGAACAGGCCGCCCACGGCTAGGAGCGGCGCCGCGCCGGCCCGGCGCGCGCCGCGCTAGGGCGCGCGCTCGGTCGAGGCGAGCATCTCGCGTGCGTGCCGCTGGGTGAGCGCGGTGATCTCCGAGCCGCCCAGCATGCGGGCGATCTCCTGCACGCGGGCCGCACCGCTCAACGCCTCGGTGCGCGACACCGGCTGGCCCCCGGCCGCCACCGATTTGCGCACCGTCAGGTGCTGGTCGCCGAACGACGCGACCTGCGGCAGGTGCGTGACGCAGAACACCTGGCGGCTGCGCCCCAGTTCGTGCAGCAGGCGTCCCACGGTCGCGGCCACCTGGCCGCCGATCCCCGAATCGACCTCGTCGAAGATGAGCGTCGCCACCGGGTTGGCCGAGGCCGCGATCACCGAGATCGCCAGCCCGATGCGCGAGAGCTCGCCGCCCGAGGCCACCTTGGCCAGTGGGCGCGCGCTGCCGGCCGCATGGGCACTCACCAGGAACTCGGCCTTTTCCAGGCCGCCGGCGGCCGGCTCCGAGGGATTCAAGCGCACCTCGAAGCGTCCGCCCGTCATGGCCAGGTCCTGCATCGCGCGCGTGACCTCGCGGCCCATGTCCTGGGCCGCCTGGCGCCGCGCGGCCGACAGTGTCCCGGCCAGCGCGTGGTATTGCTGCGCGCCGCGCGCCTCGGCGGCGCGCAGCGCTGCCAGGTCCTGGCCTTGCGCCAGGCGCTCCAGCGCCGCGCGCGAGGTCTCGAGCAGCGCGGCCAGGCCGCCGGGCGGACAGCGCCACTTGCGGCCCGCGGCATGCAGCGCCGAGACGCGCTCGTCGATGCGCACCAGCAGGTCGCCGTCGGTCTCGCTGCGCGCGACGTACTGGCCCAGCTCGCGCGCCGCCTCCTCGAGCTGGATCCGCGCGCTGGCCAGCGCCTCGACGATGCCGGCCAGGCGCGGGTCGAAGGTCTGCAGCCCCGCCAGCCGCGCCTGCACGCGCGCCACCCGCGTCTCGATCGCATCCTCGTCCTCGGCGACCTCGTCGAGCGCCTGGCGCGTGCCCTCGAGCAGCGCGGCGCCGTTGGCGAGGCGCCGCTGCTCGGCCTCGACCCGTTCCCACTCGCCGGCTTCGGGGGCCAGTGCATCGAGATCCTCGACCAGCAGCTGCAGCTGGTCGGCCTGTTCGGCGCTGCGCGCCTGCGATTCCTCGGCCTGCGCCACCGCGCGCGCCGCGTTGCGCCAGGCCGCATGGGCCGCGGCCACGGCGCGCGCCGGCTCCTGCAGCCCGCCATGGGTGTCGAGCAGCTGCTGCTGCGCGGCCGGCCGCAGCAGCGACTGGTGTTCATGCTGGCCATGCACGTCGAGCAGCAGTTCGCCGAGCTCGCGCAGCTGCCCCAGCGTCGCCGCGCTGCCGTTGAGGAAACAGCGGCTGCGGCCGCCGCTTTCGAGCGTGCGGCGCACCAGCACCTGCGCACCGGCGGCCGCGGCGTCGTCGCCGGCGTCGAAGCCGGCCTGCACGAGCCAGTCGCGGGCCGCGGTGCTGCAGCCGAATTCCGCGGCCACCTCGGCACGGCCGGCGCCTTCGCGCACGGTGTCCGGCTGGGTGCGTTCACCGAGCACGAACTGCAGGGCGTCGATCAGGATCGACTTGCCCGCGCCGGTCTCGCCGGTGAGCACGGTGAAACCGCCGGCGAACTCCAGGTCGAGCTCTTCGACGATCACGAAATCGCGGATGGACAGGGCCAGCAGCATCGCTACTCAGGCACGGCCATGCGGGTCGCTGGACATGACGTTCCAGTGCAGCTTCTGGCGCAGCGTGGCGAAGTAGTTGTAGCCGGCCGGGTGCAGCAGCGTGGCGCAGTGCGCGCTGCGCCGCACGCGCACGATGTCGCCCGGCGCCAGCGTCGAGAACGACTGCATGTCGAAGGAGGCGCTGGCATCGCGCACCTCGGTGAGTTCGATCTCGATCTCGACATCGTCGGGCAGGGCGATCGGGCGGTTCGACAGCGTATGCGGCGCCACCGGCACCAGCACCAGCCCGGCCAGCGACGGATGCAGGATGGGGCCATTGGCCGACAGCGCGTACGCGGTCGAGCCGGTGGGCGTGGCCAGGATGACGCCATCGGCCCGCTGGTTGTACATGCTGATGCCGTCGACGCGTACGGTGAATTCGACCAGCCCTCCGGCCGCGCCGTGCGAGACGACCACATCGTTGAGCGCGTGCGTATGCAGGACCACCGCGCCGGCGTGGATCACCTCGCCTTCGAGCAGGGTGCGTCGGTCCGCCTCGTAGCGGCCCGCGAGCATCTCGCCGAGCACCTCGGGCATCTGCCCCAGGGCGATGTCGGTGATGAAGCCGAGGCGGCCGAAATTGATCCCGATCAGCGGCACGTCGTAGGCGGCCAGGTCGCGCGCGATGCCCAGCATCGTGCCGTCGCCGCCCAGGACCACGGCCACGTCGGCCTGCTCGCCGATGGCCGCCAGCGAATGACCCTGCAGGCCGTGCAGTTCGAGCGCATCGCGCGTGTCGTCGTGCAGCATGGCGCGCACTCCCGCCTTGCCGACGATGGCCAGGATGGCGTCGAGCGCCTCGGCCAGGGCCGAGCGGTTGCTTTCGCCGCGGATCTTGGCGAACACGGCGGCGGTCTGAAATGGCGCACCCATGTGCCCGATTATGCAAGAAACGCCCGGCGGCGCCGCAAGCGCCGCGGCGGGCGCCCCGGCCGGCCGCGGTAGGGCGGCCGGGCCGGCGCCCGTGGCCGCCCGGCGCTCGGCAGCGGCGCGGCCCCCGCCCCGGGGCCGGACCCGTGGCGCGCATCATGGGATGATGGTATGAATGGGTTCCCGACTTCGGTATTGTTTTTCGCTAATCTCCCTGGCAATGGAAATGCTCACACCGCTCCTGGCCGATCATGCTCGATAAGCGCTCGCGCCTGCTGCTCAAGACGCTGGTGGAGCGCTATATCGCGGACGGCCAGCCGGTCGGGTCGCGCGCCCTGTCCAAGATCTCCGGCCTCGAGCTCTCGCCGGCGACGATCCGCAATGTCATGGCCGACCTCGAGGAACTCGGCTTCGTCGTCAGCCCGCACACCTCCGCCGGCCGGGTGCCCACCCCGCGCGGCTACCGCCTGTTCGTCGATTCGATGCTCACCGTCCAGCCGCTGGCGGCCGGCCAGAGCGAGATCATCCACGAGCAGATGCAGATCGCCGAACCGCAGCGGGCCATCCAGACGGCGGCCCAGCTGCTGTCGAGCCTGTCGCACTTCGCCGGCGTGGTCCTCACGCCGCGGCGCACGTCCACCTTCCGCCAGGTCGAGTTCCTGCGGCTGTCGGAACGCCGGGTGCTGATGATCGTCGTGGCCCCCGACGGCGACGTGCAGAACCGCATCCTGCTGACCGACCGGCCGTACACCCACGCCCAGCTCGTCGAGGCGGCCAATGCGCTCAACCAGCATTTCGCCGGCATGCGCTTCGAGGAGGCGCGGGCGCGCCTCGAGGGCGAGATGCTGCAGCTGCACAGCGAGATCCTGTCGCTGATGAACGCGGCGGTGCGCGCCGGCGCCGAGGCGGTGCAGCACAACGACCCGGTGGTGATCTCCGGCGAGCGCAACCTCATCGGCGTCAACGAGCTGACCGCCGACATGGACAAGCTGCGCGCGCTGTTCGACCTCTTCGAGCACAAGGCGCGGCTGGTGGGCCTGCTCGACGACTCGAGCCGTTCCGAGGGCGTGCAGATCTACATCGGCGGCGAATCGAACCTGGTGCCGCTCGACGAGATGAGCATGGTGGTCGCGCCCTACGAGGTGCGCGGCAAGGTGGTCGGCACGCTGGGGGTCATCGGGCCCACGCGCATGGCCTATGAACGGATGATCCCGATCGTCGACATCACCGCCAAGCTGCTGTCGAGCGCGCTGTCGCGCGAAGAATAGGCGCCCGGCTGCCCACCGATGACTTCACCCCGATGACCTTCCTCGCGTCCCAGGCCTTCACGCACGGTTCCATGCCCCGCACCGCGGTGCTGCTCCTCAACCTGGGCACGCCGCGCGAGCCGACCCGCCCGGCCGTGCACCGCTACCTGCGCCAGTTCCTGATGGACCGGCGCGTCGTCGAGATCCCGCGCCTGCTGTGGTGGCTGCTGCTGCACGCGATCATCCTGCCCCTGCGCTCGGGCGCCTCGGCCCAGCGCTATGCCTCGGTCTGGACGCCGGCCGGCTCGCCCCTGCTCGACTTCTCCGAGCGCCAGCACCGCGCGCTGACGGCCGAGCTGCAGCAGCGCGGCTTCGACGTCGAAGTGCTGCTGGCCATGCGCTACGGCGATCCGTCGATACCGGCGGCGATGGAGCGCCTGCGCCAGTCCGGCGTCACGCGCCTGCTGGTGCTGCCCCTGTACCCGCAGTATTCGGCGACCACGAGCGCGTCGGCCTTCGACGGCGTCATGCAGGTGCTGCTGCAGACCCGCAACCTGCCCGAGCTGCGCTGGATCCGCAATTTCCACGACGACCCCGGCTACATCGAGGCCTTGCGGCGCTCGGTGCGCGCCTACTGGGACGCCAACGGCCGTCCCGACAAGCTGGTCATGAGCTTCCACGGCCTGCCGCGGCGCAACCTGGACCTGGGCGATCCCTACCATTGCGAATGCGCCAAGACGGCGCGCCTGCTGGCCGAGGCCCTCGACCTGGGCCCCGGCGAGTACGCGCTCAGCTTCCAGTCGCGTTTCGGCCGCGCCCGCTGGCTGGAGCCGTACACGGTGGACACGCTGCGCAAGCTCGCCCGCGACGGCGTCGGCCGGGTCGACGTCGTCTGCCCCGGCTTCGCCGCCGATTGCCTCGAAACGCTCGAGGAGATCGCCCAGGAGGCGCGAACCGAATTCCTGACCGGGGGGGGCCGCGAGTTCCACCTCATCGCCTGCCTGAACGATGCGCCGCGCTTCATCGCGGCGCTGGCCGACCTCGTCGAGGCCCATACCCAGGGCTGGCCGGTGCGGGCGGCCGACCGCACGCGCCTGCAGGCGGCCGCCCGGGCCGGGCGCGAGCGCGCGCTCGCCGCGGGCGCCTCCCGCTAGCCGGCGCCGCGGCGAAAATTATTTTCGCCGCCCGCTTGAAAAGCCGGCGGGCGTCCCCACGTGCGCTACGGTCGTGTTGACGCGTGGCTGGACGCGTGGTGTCAACTACTTGAATCAAAAAAGCTTTTATGGAGAGTTGGGATGACCGGTGGCGAGTCGGAGAGCCCGGCGCAGAGCGCTGTGAACGGCGAGGATGGTCCCGCAAACGGCGCAGCGGCCCAGCTGGGCGAGGCGCTGGCCGCCGCGCAGGCCAAGGCCGAGGAGGAACATGGGCTGTACCTGCGGGCGCTCGCCGAGATGGAAAACGTCCGGCGCCGCACCCAGGATGAGGTCTCCAAGGCCCACAAGTACGCCATCGAGACGTTCGCCGAGTCGCTGGTGCCGGTGTTCGACAGCCTCGAGAAGGCGCTCAAGGACGAGTCCTCCAGCACCGGCGCGCTGCGCGAAGGTGTCGAGATCACGCTGCGGCAGTTGCGCTCGGCCTTCGAGCGCGGCCGCCTGACCGAGATCAATCCGCTGGGCGAGAAGTTCGACCCCAACCGCCACCAGGCGATATCGGCGGTGCCGGGCGACGGCAGCATCGCGCCCAACCATGTCGCCACTGTCCTGCAAAAGGGCTGGCTGATCGCCGACCGCGTGCTGCGGCCGGCGCTGGTCACCGTCGTGCAGGGCGGCTGAGGCGTCCACGGACCGATTCGTTGATCCCGGGACACTTGAAACCGGCAAATACGGACGCACGTAAGCGTTGACTAACCGGGGCGCCCATGGGGCGCACCAACCGTAACGAACCGCGGCAGTGCACAGCGCGAACCGCACGAAGAAAAAGGAAAACCAGATGGGCAAGATCATTGGCATCGACCTTGGCACGACCAATTCGTGCATCGCTCTCATGGAGGGCGGCCAGATCAAGGTCATCGAGAACGCGGAAGGTGCCCGCACCACGCCGTCGATCGTCGCCTACATGGAGGACGGCGAGATCTTCGTCGGCGCCCCGGCCAAGCGCCAGGCGGTGACCAATCCGCGCAACACGCTGTACGCGGTCAAGCGGCTGATCGGCCGGCGCTTCGAGGAAAAGGAAGTGCAGAAGGACATCAACCTGATGCCCTACAAGATCGTCAAGGCCGATAACGGCGACGCCTGGGTGGAAGTGCGCGGCAGCAAGATCGCGCCGCCGCAGGTTTCCGCCGAGGTCCTGCGCAAGATGAAGAAGACCGCCGAGGACTACCTGGGCGAACCCGTGACCGAGGCGGTGATCACCGTCCCGGCGTACTTCAACGACTCGCAGCGCCAGGCCACCAAGGACGCGGGTCGCATCGCCGGCCTGGACGTCAAGCGCATCATCAACGAACCGACCGCAGCGGCGCTGGCGTTCGGCCTGGACAAGAAGGAAGAGCACGGCGACAAGAAGATCGCGGTGTACGACCTGGGCGGCGGCACCTTCGACGTCTCGATCATCGAGATCGCCGATGTCGACGGCGAGAAGCAGTTCGAGGTGATGTCGACCAACGGCGACACCTTCCTCGGCGGCGAGGACTTCGACCAGCGCATCATCGACTACATCATCGGCGAGTTCAAGAAGGAACAGGGCGTCGACCTGTCCAAGGACGTGCTCGCGCTGCAGCGCCTGAAGGAATCGGCGGAGAAGGCCAAGATCGAGCTCTCGTCGAGCCAGCAGACCGAGCTCAACCTGCCGTACATCACCGCCGACCAGAGCGGCCCGCGCCACCTCAACATGAAGCTGACGCGCGCCAAGCTCGAGTCGCTGGTCGAGGACCTGATCGAGCGCACCATCGAACCGTGCCGCATCGCCATGAAGGACGCCGGCGTCTCGACCTCGGCGATCAACGATGTCATCCTGGTCGGCGGCATGACGCGCATGCCCAAGGTGCAGGAGAAGGTGCGCGAGTTCTTCGGCCGCGAGCCGCGCAAGGACGTCAATCCGGACGAGGCGGTCGCCGTGGGCGCGGCCATCCAGGGTTCGGTGCTCTCGGGCGAGCGCAAGGACGTGCTGCTGCTCGACGTCACGCCGCTGTCGCTGGGCATCGAGACCCTGGGCGGCGTCATGACCAAGATGATCCAGAAGAACACCACCATCCCGACCAAGTTCTCGCAGGTGTTCTCCACCGCCGACGACAGCCAGCCGGCGGTCACCATCAAGGTGTTCCAGGGCGAACGCGAGATCGCCGTCGGCAACAAGCTGCTCGGCGAGTTCAATCTCGAGGGCATCCCGCCGGCGCCGCGCGGCACGCCGCAGATCGAGGTCGCCTTCGACATCGACGCCAACGGCATCCTGCACGTCGGCGCCAAGGACAAGGCCACCGGCAAGGAGAACAAGATCACGATCAAGGCCAACTCGGGCCTGAACGAGGACGAGATCAACCGCATGGTCAAGGACGCCGAGGCCAACAAGGCCGAGGACCACCGCCGGCTCGAGCTCGTGCAGTCGCGCAATTCGGCCGAGGCGGCGCTGCACCAGGTCAGCAAGGCGCTGGGCGAGCACGGCGCCAGCCTCGACGACGGCGAGAAGGCGGCGATCCAGGCGGCGGTCAAGGAGCTCGAGGAAGTGCTCAAGGGCGAGGACAAGGCGGCCATCGACGCCAAGGCCGCCGCGCTGATGAGCGCTTCGCAGAAGCTCGGCGAGAAGATGTACGCCGATGCCCAGGCGCAGGGCGCCGCGGCGCAGGCCGCCGGCGGCGCGGGACCGGCGGGCGAGTCCGCCGCTTCCAAGGCCGGGGCCGAGGACGTGGTCGATGCCGACTTCAAGGAGGTCAAGCGCGGTTGACGCTCAGGCCCTCGACCGCCCGCGCCGGGATGCGCGCCCACGGAACCGCCGTGGGCGTGCATGCCGGCCTTGGCATTGGGCCGATTGCAGCTTGACCGGCACGCGGCGCTGCCTGCACCTTTCCTTCCACTTCCTACCCTACTGACATTCGATCATGGCCAAGCGCGATTACTACGAGATCCTCGGACTGGCGAAGAACGCCTCCGAGGAGGAGATCAAGAAGTCCTATCGCAAGCTGGCGATGAAGCACCACCCGGACCGCAATCCGGACGACAAGACGGCCGAGGAGAAATTCAAGGAGGCCAAGGAAGCCTACGAGATGCTGTCCGACCCGCAGAAGCGGGCCGCCTACGACCGCTTCGGCCACGCGGGCGTCGACCCCAACGCCGGCGCCGGCGGGATGGGCGGCGGCGCCGGCTTCAACGGCGGGTTCGCCGAGGCCTTCGGCGACATCTTCGGCGACATCTTCGGCGGCGCGGCCGGCGGCGGCGGCCGGGGCGGGCGCAGCAACGCCTTCCGCGGCGCCGACCTGCGCTACAACATGGAGCTGACGCTCGAGCAGGCGGCCAACGGTTTTGCCACCGACATCCGGGTTCCGGCCTGGGAGAACTGCGACGTCTGCGCCGGCACCGGCGCCAAGCCCGGCACCAAGCCCAAGACCTGCGCCACCTGCGGCGGCTCGGGCGCGGTGCGCATGGCCCAGGGTTTCTTCTCGATACAGCAGACCTGTCCGACCTGCCACGGCAGCGGCCGCGTCATCGCCAGCCCCTGCCAGAACTGCCATGGCGACGGGCGCATCAAGCACAACAAGGTGCTGGAGGTCTCCATTCCCGCCGGCATCGACGAGGGGCAGCGGATCCGCCTGGCCGGCAAGGGCGAGCCCGGCGTCAACGGCGGGCCGCCGGGCGACCTGTACGTCGAGATCCGCATCACGCCGCACGAGGTCTTCCAGCGCGACGGCGACGACCTGCATTGCGAGGTGCCCGTCTCGATCGCCACCGCGGTGCTGGGCAGCGAGATCGAGATCGGCACGCTCAAGGAGAAGGTCACCATCACGATTCCCGAGGGCACGCAGAGCGGCAAGACCTTCCGCCTGCGCGGCAAGGGCATCAAGGGGGTGCGCTCGAGCTATCCGGGCGACCTCTATTGCCACGTGCGCGTCGAGACGCCGGTGCGCCTCACCGACAAGCAGAAGAAGCTGCTGCGCGATTTCGATGCCTCGGTCCGCGAGGGCGGCGCCAAGCATTCGCCGCAGGCCAAGTCCTTCGTCGACAAGATGAAGGGTTTCTTCGCCGCCGAGTAGCCCGGTGCCCCCGGGCGGCCGCGCAGCGCCTTGATATCATCGCCCGCACGGTGCCGCGTCCCGCGGCGCCGGCCAACGGCCCATGGCCCGTCCCTACAGGCTAGCAACGATGATGTCTCTTTCTCGCTCCATGGCGGCGCTGGCCGCCGCGCTGCTGGCCTGCCTGCTGGTGTCGTGCAACGGTGCGGTCAGCACCAGCGGCGACGGCGCGGCGCCGACGCTGCGGGTCGCCAACCTCGCGTACGGCGCGCCGTACAACTTCGACGTGCTCGAAGGCAGCACCTCGGCGGCCACCGACCTGGCCTACGGGCAGGCGTCGACCTTCCGGACGATCAACGCCGGCACGCTGGCGGTCGCCTTCGATCCGACCGGCACCACCACCGCCGCGATGACGGCGAACGTCGCCGCCACCACCGGCAACAGCTATTCCGTGCTGGCCCTGGAGAACAGTTCCGCGCTGACCTACCTCACGGTGGCGCAGCCGGTGACCACGATCGCCAGCGGCCAGACCCAGGTCAGCTTCGTCAACGCGACCACCACGCTCGGCGCACTGGATATCTACGTCTCCGCGCCGACGGCGGCACTGCCTTCTTCCCCCTCGGTGGTGGACCTCGCCTATGCCGGCGCCGGCGCGAGCGTCACCCCTACGCCGGTGGTGCTGACCGGCGGCGATTTCCGCATCCGCGCGGTCGCCAACGGCGATGCCACGCGCACCGTGATCTTCGATTCCGGCACGGTGACCTTCGACGCCGGCGCCACGCCGCTGCTCGTCATCACGCCGGCGACCGGCTCGGCCTCGAGCATCGCCATCGTCAGCCTGGCCGCCGACAGCACCGTCACGTCCATCGGCGACCAGCGCGTGCAGGTCCGTGTCGGCAATTTCGCTCCCGGGGGGGCCACCCTCGATGCCTACTTCGACCAGAACGGCGCCGCCAATACCGCGGTGTTCCAGGCCGGCATCGCGCTGGGCACGGCCGGCGCCTACCAGACGTTCGCGCCCGGCGCCTACCACGCGTC